>Ga0134126_10009822_pt1 | contig 12059 bp, 9 predicted proteins | sample KB31752_FD_96881 | JGI IMG/M metagenome (GOLD analysis project Ga0134126, IMG submission 96881) | Terrestrial soil microbial communities with excess Nitrogen fertilizer from Kellogg Biological Station, Michigan, USA - KB3-175-2 | ecosystem: Environmental > Terrestrial > Soil > Unclassified ...
AAGCTGTCGAATGGTTCAAAGCCGCGTTGCCGCAAGTTCTTCATCAGTTCGCGCGTTTGCCCAAGATTCGCAAGGTGGTCTTTGATCGTTTTGTCTTCACGCGCAACGGCGAAGCGTTCGTCGTGCTTCTCATTCACTTCCCACAAAATCTGCGCGAGCGTTACAACCTCGCCGCTGTGCTCATTTGCGAATACGGCAAGCAATATAGACTGCACACCTTCCGGGCGAAGGTATTCGAGTCGGGCTTTGGCAGATTCCTCTTGACTGCTGGTTGCCCATGCCCCGCGAATGTATGTGTGCCGCGTGCGGTCTCCACGCTGCTTTTGGGCGGCTGAAGCATCGTTGTAATTCAGCAGTCGCGGCGGCACGAGTAAAGTGCGCAACGCATCCACGGCGGTTGATTTTCCGCTGCCGTTTTCACCAACCAAAAGAGTCCAACGCCCGTCCGCTGACAGCGCCGCAACTTTTTCGTGAAAAGTTCCCCAATTCAACATTTCGAGCCGCCGCAACCGGAATCCCGGCAGCGGCGCGCGTCCGTCTGGCAACGGAAAATTAAGCTCCCGGTTCGGCATGGTTCAAAAGGCGATTTTTTATTCCGTCGAGGTCCGCCACGGCAAGTCGCGCTTTGATGATGCGCATCACTTCAAACGTGTCCCGTTCGGCAGTGCCCAACTGCCGAAGGAAGCCCAGTTCGACGAGGCGGCCAATTGCTGTGTCAATCCTGGCTGTGTCTTGCACTTGATTTGTTGTTTCGGGCAGGAAATCCACGATGAGATTTCACAACTCGTCACGTGTCTTAACCAACCGGACCGAATCACTCGCTGAAGCATCGAAACGAAGAAACTCCTCGCGCAAAGCCGTAAGAAGGAGCGTTGCAAGATAGCTTAACGGTCGCCTCTGGATGAGGCGCGGCACGCGTTCCTCACCTTCGATTTCCAGTTGGCGGATGAAGGCATAACCTTCGCCTTCATCCACGATGAGTTCTTGCCCGATTTGACGGAAGTAATGCCGAATTTCTTCTTGCTGCGGTCCATGAACCGTCAGCCAGAGCTCACCGTCTTCACGGTAGATTGGCTCGCGTAGAAGCTTCGCTTTCACGAAGGCGGCGGGCGGAAAATTCGGTGAAGGAGGATTCATGCTTTGCAAAATAGAACGCGCGGCACCCGCCAGCGCCTGCCGCTCGGCGGCAATTCCAAAACTTGCGTGTCGTCTCCGATGTAGTGGTGCGGCTCGCCGGCCGCGACAATCACGTATCCTGCAACCTCCATCATTCCGTGGCGCGGTGGGAAGAAATCCAGCACCTGTTGAAGGGTAACCGTCGGTTCGCGCTCAAGACACGTCGCCACATTTCGCCGCAACTCATCTAATCGAATTTGAGGGAGATTGCGAAAACGCCGAAGCTCATCAAAGCCAATCTCGTCCTCGTCGTTCTCGATTTTGCCGGTCAGCGACACGGACGCGGGAGCTTGCCACAACGGGCGGCTCATTGCTGAAAAGACATCGGGAAAATCTTCAATATTGAAAAAATCTCCATCTGCAGGCGGTGCATCACGGAGTTTGAGCGCGGCATTTCGGATGGCTTGGAGCAATTCGCCGACTTGTCGCCGTTCATTCAAGTGTGCTGTGTCCAAAACGCGGCGCAGGTTTGTGGACATTCGTTGGTGAGACTCAACCACCTTCTCCCCTTGACGCAGCAAATGAGAAATCAATCGCCGCAGCAGTTGGTCGCCGCGATGGTCACTGCTCAAGGCGGCCAGTCCAACAACTTGCTCCACCTGCTCTTGAAACTGCTGCTGCCGGTCCAACGAGAGTAATAAATTCCAGAACGCGAAAAAACTCTGGCCCTGTTCCGACTCACGCAACGCATCATGCGAATCCAGCAGATGACCGACGATTGCACCTTTGGTAACGCCAGGCTGCGTCTGGCGCTCGGCGATTTCGCGCGCGATGCGCTTGAAGTTTTCTTCGACTTGACGAAAATCACTCAACAATTCACGCGCGGTCGCGAGGACCTGCGCGTATCGCTCATTGATCTGAACTGGTGAAAAAGAAGTGACTGCGCCTGTGGCTCGAATGCGGTCTATCTCGGCCCGAATTTCATCGGCTTCATTTTGAAGCCGCCGGATGCGCTCGTCAGGATCGGCAGATGCGTACTTCAAAATCTCATTCAGCCCGGTGAAAATACTTTCCAAGCGCGATTCCGTGCCCACGAAACGAGCCTCTTGGAGCGAGTCCAACCAAAACAGTGCTTTCTCCGAGCCAGTCGTGAGCTCGAACAGCGGTTCGTTCGCATCATTGCCGTAGTATCGGCGAAGAAATCCGTGCCCCTCATCGCACCAGTCAGCCAAATATTCCGCTGCGGTTTTCGGATAGGCTAAAGGATCTTTTTCCCGAAGCTCGTCGAGATAAGCGTTCAACCCCGCTTTTAGTTGCCCTTCTGGAATCGCAACCTTGTGTTCGCGCTTGAAGGTTTGATGGAGAAATCCTAGCAACATCGGGGCGTTTTGCGCTCGTAACAATCGAAGCGTTGGAAGCTTCAGCAGCAGATTGATGTCGTGATATTCCATCTGACGCAAAGGTGCTCCGCAGGATGGCCACAAAATCTCCAAGGATCGGCCCTTCTGTAGGCTCGGCCAGCATGTCAGTTTTCCGCGCGATGCTTCAAGCCGTTTTTCTATACGTCTCTTCTATACTATTGCCCTTTCAGCATAAAAATGGATGTTGAGGTTAAAGCTGAAAGCGCAAAAATTGTGAAAATTGGACGAAATACGCAATAACAGATGACTATAAGAGTTAAAATGATGAAAATCTGATTTTCCATTTTCGAGACTTGTTCAGCCGGCTTATATCTGCTCGCATTCCAGAAAAGGCCCCCAGGGCATCTGCAATCGCTCTGTCTCAATTCGAATCGGCGGCTTCACTGCGCCCTAGCTACGGAAGCGTTTGAGGTCGGCGTGCTGGTGAGTGCATGATCGAGACGAAGAACAATGAAGAACTGGTTCACGCGGTGGCGGCCTAGATGGCCGCTTCTCCACCGACTGCGATTGAAAGAGTTAGTGCCAATTAGTGCCGGCAAGACTGCGAAAACGTGCTGCTTCTTGCATTTTGGTGGAAGAATGTCGTTGTCGTAAGTTGCTGGAAATTGCAAATCTGCAAAATTGGTTGCAAAATATCGCCGGGTTCGATTCCCTTCACCCGCTCCATTTCGCCAGTTTTTTCAAGCACCTAGCTCACCGCTTTAAATTAGGGTGTTCGCCCCGCTGTTAGTCTTCCGACGAAAGCAGACTGTTGAAAAAAGGAGCAATGATTTCGCTATGAGCGATGAGAAACAACCCGAAGAACAGGCCGCCCAAGGCCGAGGCGCTGAAAAACCGCACGAAGTTCCCGCGCGCGGGTGGAAGAGCATTTTGAAACGCACCAAGGACGACATCCGGCACGATCATTTGACGACGGTATCCGGCGGGGTGGGATTGTTCTTTCTGCTGGGTTTGATTCCGGCACTGGCGGCGCTGATTTCGATTTACGGTTTGATTGCCAATCCGGCGCAGATTCAGCAGCAGTTTGCTTCCTTTCGGCACATCGTTCCGACCGATGTCTTCAACATCCTGCAGTCGGAGATGAAAAGCATCGCGTCTTCCCACAAAACCGCCGGCTGGGGCGTGGTGATCGGCATTCTGATCTCGATCTGGGGCGGCACCAAATGCGCGACCGCATTGATGGACGGCTTGAACATCACTTATCACGAGGACGAAAAGCGCGGGTTTTTCCGGCTAAATCTGACCGCTTTGGGGTTGACGATCGCCGGATTGGTCGGTGTGTGCATCCTGCTCGGAATTCTGGGATCGGTTTCGGCCGTGGTGCAGCATTTTCACCTGGACCAAACCTGGCGGGGCATTCTGATGGCCTTGCGCTGGCCGGTGTTGTTTATCTTTTTCATGTTCGCCCTGGCGGTGTTATACCGATACGGCCCGAGCCGCACGGAGGCGAAATGGCGGTGGGTCAGTTGGGGCGCGGTCCTGGCGGCGGCGCTGTGGCTGGTGGTTTCCGCGGCGTTTGCGGTCTATCTCACGTTCTTCAATAGTTACAATAAAACTTACGGCTCGCTGGGCGCCATTGTCGTGTTGCTGACGTGGCTTTACCTCTCCGTTTATGCCGTGCTCCTGGGCGCGGAATTGAACGGGGAAATGGAACGGCAAACCGCCCGCGACACGACCAAAGGCGCGCCCAAACCACAAGGGTGGCGCGGCGCGTTCGCAGCGGATAATCTCGGGGAGAGCCGGCCGTGAGCTATTTTCGCATATACGCGGCTTGCTATTGTCCGAATTCCCGTTTCGCCGCTTCCAATCCGCGTTCATAGGCCGCGATCAATTTGTCCCATTTGGCGTTGGCCTCGTGGTCGATGATTTGCCGCGAGGGGTCCGCATCATACCACGCGATGCTTTTGGCAACGCCATCGCGAAGTTTGGTCGTGGCGGCGAAATCGGGGACGAAGCGTTTGATTTTCGTGTTGTCGAAGACCACCGAGCATGCTTTGTCACCATGCAAGCCGCCGGTGAACTCCGGCAGGCAGGCCGTGATGAAATCGCTGGCTATATGAACAAGCCTCAGGTCCCTGACTCCGGCGGCGTCGGCGACAACCTGATAAATTTGGTTCCAGGAAAGGACTTCGTCCGAAGTGATGTGGAACGCATGGCCGATCGTCGCGGGATTCCCGAACAGTCCCACAAATCCCTTGGCGAAATCGGTGTTGTGAGTCATGGCCCAGAGCGATGAGCCGTCGCCGGGAACAATCATGGGTTTCCCTTGGCGCATGCGATCCACGCCGGTGAAATAATTTTTCCCATGGCTCGTCACGGCCAGTGGGATGATGGTTTCGCCATAGGTCCAGGACGGGCGGACGATCACGCTCGGAAAATTCTCGTCGCGCAACGCGCGCAGCAGGCGGTCTTCGCACGCGATTTTATTGCGCGAATAATCCCAGAACGGATTGGCGAGCGGCGTGGATTCCGTGATGAGATAATGCGTGACGGGTTTCTGGTAGGCGCTGGCGCTGCTGATGAAGATGAATTGCCCGACGCGGCCGCGGAACAGCCCGAGGCGCTGCTCCAATTGTTCCGGCGTAAAGATGATGAAATCCGCCACCACATCCCAATGCTGCGAGCCGAGCGCCGAGGCTACCGCCGCCGTATTCTCCATGTCGGCGACAATGTGCCGGGCCCCTCGCACGGCGCTGTTCTTTCCGCGATTGAGGAGCGTGACGTCGTAGCCGCGGGCAATCGCGAGTTCAGCGCAGACTTTGCTGATGTTGCCGGTGCCGCCGATGAACAGGACTTTCATGAGCACACCTCTTACCGTATTTGAGCTTCAATTCAAGCCGTGATTGGCAGGAAGCGGATGGAGCGCGGAGCATTGTTCCGCGAGTTCGCGCGCTAATTCGGGATGCGCGGAGCGATGCTCGCGCTCCGCTAGTCGAGATCGTCCGGCCGTGCTAAAGTAAAACCATGATTCAAATCAAGCGCGCGTACGAACCCGCAGCCAAGGATGACGGCAAAAGATTTCTGGTGGATCGTCTCTGGCCGCGCGGGATAAAGAAGGAAACATTGCATATGGATGCGTGGCCTAAGGAAGTCGCGCCGACCAATGCACTACGAAAGTGGTTTAATCACGAACCGGCCAAATGGAAGGAATTTCAAAAGCGCTATCGGGCGGAGCTGGCGAAAAAGCCCGAAGGGCTGCAGGAGCTTCGCGATGCCGCCAAGGCCGGTGATTTGACATTGCTATTCAGCGCTCATGATCTGGAACACAACAATGCCGTTGTGCTGAAGGATTACCTCGAAGCGCATTCCAAAAAGAGACATTGAAGGCGCGACTCGAAATTTCCGGAATGCCTTTCCATTCATCGCAACAATTTAGTTGAGATGCGAGCGCGCCCGTCCCTGGCGTAGTGAATTGCGCCCTCGCGGGTCACTCTTACGGGTGAACAATCTTCATCGTTCGGCGACTTCCTACGCCACAACCGTTCGGCGCGAGGCGCGCCGAACCGCAGCCGAGGCGGCTGCGCTCCCCGGAGCCGGATCACACCGCCTTCAATCGCACGAGCAAATCCTTGCTCTCAACCGTGTCGCCGATTTGGACGTTAATGGCTTCGACAACGCCATCTGCCGCCGCGTAAACCGTGGTCTGCATCTTCATCGCTTCCATCATCAGCAGCTTGTCGCCTTTGGCAACTTTCGCGCCCACGGTGACCGAGATCGCCACGATTAAGCCCGGGATCGGCGCCGGAACCTGTAAGGGATCCGTGAGGTCGGCTTTCGGGCGCGACTTCGATTGCGGCACGACTTTCCGGTCGAGAATGAACGTTTCGCGCGTGAGGCCGTTCAATTCGTACGTAACCGTGCGGCGGCCGTCCTTGTCCGGCTCGCTCACATTCACGCGGCGGACGATCAGCATCTTGCCTTCCTCGATTTCAAACGAGATTTCCTCACGATGAAAGAGGCCGTAAAAAAACGCGGGCGTGGGCAGAACGCTGACGTCGCTGAATTCGCGACGGTGCTTCACGAAATCAGCGAATACCTGCGGATACATCAAATGCGAATAAAGATCGTCAGTGGTGGCTTCGCGCTTCAGAGTTTCGGAAAGTTCCTTGCGAATTTTTTCCAGGTTCGCCGGAGTGGCCACCGCGCCGGGCACGACGCGCTTTTTGAAATTCTTGCGTGCCTCGGCCGCGCGTTTCTGGCCCAGCACCACGCGCTGCACATCTTCCGGCCACCCGCCGTCCGGCCAGCCCAGGCCGCCGCTCATCATGTCGACGACGGATTCCGGAAAACCTTGTGAACCCGGTTCGAGATTCACGACATCGGCGGGCTTGATGCCGCGACTGAACAGGAACAACGCCATGTCGCCAACCACTTTGCTGCTCGGCGTCACCTTCACGATATCGCCAAAAAGTTGATTCACTTCTGCGTACGTGCGCGCGATCTCGGGCCAGCGATGCGCCACGCCCATGCTGTTCGCCTGTTCCTTGAGATTCGTGTATTGGCCGCCGGGCATTTCGTGCAAATAAACCTCGGCGCTACCCGTCTTCGGCGCGGTGTCGAACGGATGATAATACTCGCGCACCTTCTGCCAGTAATCGGAGAAATCATTCAGCGTCTGGAGATCAAGACCGGTGTCGCGCCTGGTATTCTTGAGCGCGGCCACAATGGAATTCATGTTCGGCTGGCTGGTCGAGCCCGACATCGAAGCAATCGCCAGGTCCACGATGTCCACGTTCGCGTCGCTCGCCTCGAGGATGGCTGCCGCCTGCGCGCCCGCCGTGCTGTGCGTGTGAAAATGAATCGGCAAGCCGATTTCCTCCTTCAACGCCTTCACAAGCTGATACGCCGCATACGGGCGGCAAAGGCCCGCCATGTCCTTGATTGCCAGGATGTGCGCGCCCATCTTTTCCAATTCCTTCGCGAGCTTCACGTAATATTTCAGCGAATACTTCGTCCGCTTGGGATCCAGGATGTCGCCGGTGTAACAAATCGCCGCTTCGCAAATCGCGTGCGTTTCCTGCACGGCTTCCATCGCGACCCGCAGGTTCGGCGTGTAATTCAGCGAATCGAAGATGCGGAAAATATCCATGCCGGACGCCGCCGCGTGCTTCACGAAACCGGCGACCACGTTTTCCGGATAATTGGAATAACCCACCGCATTCGAGCCGCGGAACAGCATCTGGAAACAAATGTTCGGAATGCGCGCGCGCAATTGCCGCAAGCGTTCCCAGGGATCCTCATTCAGGAAACGCATCGCCGTGTCGAAGGTCGCGCCGCCCCACATTTCCAGCGAGAACACCTTCGGCGCGCGATGCGCCATCGCGCCGGCAATCGCCAGCATGTCGTAAGTGCGGACGCGCGTTGCCATCAACGATTGATGCGCATCGCGCAGCGTGGTGTCCGTGACGAGCAAACGCTTCTGGCTGCGCGCCCATTCGGCAAATTTTTTCGGACCAAGCTTGAGCAGCAAATCGCGCGTGCCGGGCGGCGGCGTGCTCTTGTGATCGAAGGCGACCCTTGGCGCCGGCGCGAACGGCTTCTCCGGCTTGTAACCTTTCGCGTGCGGATTTCCGTTCACGATCACGTTGCCCAGGAAATTCAGCAGCTTCGTCGCGCGGTCGCGGCGCGTCTGGAATTTAAACAACTCCGGCGACGTATCGATCATCGTCGTCGTGGTCTGGCCGCTCTTGAATTTTTCGTGCTGAATGACGTTTTCCAGGAATGGAATGTTTGTCTTCACGCCGCGGATGCGGAATTCCGACAACGCGCGATGCATGCGATTGATCGCCGTATCATAGGTGTGCGCGCTGGCGATGACCTTCACGAGCATCGAATCGTAAAATGGAGTGATGATTGAGCCTGAGTAACCCATGCCGCCATCGAGCCGGATGCCGAAACCGCCCGGCGAACGATACGCCAGGATTTTCCCGTAGTCCGGCGTGAACTTGTTTTCCGGATCTTCCGTCGTGACCCGACATTGGATCGCGTAGCCGTTGCGCGGAATATCCTTCTGTGCCGGCATGTTCACTTCCGGCCCGTGCAGCGGATACCCCTGCGCGATCAAAATCTGCGCGCGGACCAGATCAAGCCCGGTGATGACTTCCGTGACGGTATGCTCGACCTGGATGCGCGGGTTCATCTCGATGAAAAACCACTCGTGCTTGTCGAGGTCGTAGAGAAATTCGATCGTGCCGGCGTTGTCGTAACGAATCTCGCGCGCGATGCGTGCCGCCGCTTCGCAGAGTTCCTGGATGATGTTTTCCGGCAAACCAAAACTTGGCGCGACTTCCACTACTTTTTGATGGCGTCGCTGCACGGAGCAATCGCGTTCGTGCAGGTGAATCACATTGCCGTGCTGATCGCCCAGAATTTGCACCTCAATGTGCTTGGCGCGCGGAATGTATTTCTCGAGAAACACCGCCGCGTTGCCGAACGCGCGCTCGGCCTCGGATTGCGCCTCGTCGAGCAGGCCGGCCAAATCGCCGGCCTTGTGAACCACTCGCATGCCGCGGCCCCCGCCGCCGAAAGCCGCTTTGATGATCAGCGGAAAACCAATCTCCTTGGCCGCCTTCAACGCCTCATCGCGATTGGAAATGGCGTCTTCATTGCCCGGCAGCACAGGAACATTGATTTTCTGAGCGAGTGCGCGCGCGGCGGTCTTGTCGCCCATCCTGTCGAGCAATTCGGGGCGCGGTCCGACGAACGTGATTCCCGCCTTCGCGCAGGCGCGGGCAAAACCGGCGTTCTCGGAAAGAAAACCGTAGCCGGGGTGAATCGCGTCCACGCCCTTTTCCTTCGCCATCGTGACGATACTATCGATGTCGAGATACGCCGCCACGGGACCCTTGCCCTCGCCGACGAGGTAAGCTTCGTCCGCCTTGAAACGATGCAGGCAGAAGCGGTCTTCCTGCGCGTAAACGGCCACGGTGCGCAGCCCGAGTTCGGTGCCCGCGCGGAAAATCCGGATCGCGATCTCGCTGCGATTGGCAGCGAGCAGTTTCTTGAAGGGACGGACGGCGCGGGTCGCGCCGGATTTGCTACGGCTAATTTCGGTCATTGCGGCAGTCTTTATAGTAAGGCGCAGGGTGAATGGCAATCAGCGAGGAAAATTTTCGGCCGCGCGGATTCGGAGACATGCGCAATATCAATGCCGAATAGAACTGGGGGAAAGTTGTTGACATTTGTCTCAAATGAGAATAAGATTTGTATCAAATGAGCCGAGCCGCCAAGAAAGAAGCACGGGCCATGGTGCACGATGTTTACCACCCCGGACACGTCGCAAAAAGCAATCCGATTCGTTATATGGGTGGAGTTGTCGATTATTATCTTAGCCAAGGCAAAGGCAGCGGGGATTTTGCCTTGCGAGAGGGGCATGAAATGAGCTTGGACGAAATTATCGGGCAAATACGCGCCGGTTTATCCATCTTGGAACTGGAGCATCTTCAAGCCGGCCTCGAGGTGTCGAATGACACTCTGGCGCCCATGTTGGGAATTTCGAGGGCGACAATCCATCGGATAAAAGGCAAAGGTCGCGAAAAACGCCTGGACCCTGCGGTTTCCGACCGAGTGGTGCGGTTCGCGCGCTTGATGGGCAAAGCCATTGATGTTTTTGGAAGCCGGGATGACGCTCGGAAGTGGCTGTCATCTCCGCAATTCGGTTTGGGGGGCGCCGTTCCATTCGATTATGCCACCACCGAGCTTGGCGCCCGGGAAGTCGAGGATTTGTTGGGTCGAATTGAGCACGGAGTCTACTCCTGATGCTTGCTGGCTGGCGCATCGTGCCGTCGGAATTTGCCGATACAGCGTTTGACGGAGAAGGAGCGCGACTGTACGGCGGCCGATGGAACTCCAAAGGGGTTTCGATGGTCTACGCTAGCCTACACTTGTCGCTGGCGGCGCTCGAAATTCGGGTGCATATCGAAGCTACCTCCAAAAGAAAGAACTATAGTTGCATCGCCTTTCATTTTGACAAAACGATCATGCGAGTGTTGACGGCTCGTGATTTGCCAAAGAACTGGCAACATGAACCATCTATCCCCTCCGCCAAAAGAATTGGTGATTCGTGGGTGGAATCGAAAGCTTCCGTGATCCTCGGCGTTCCGAGTGTCGTCGTGCCGGAGGAGCTAAATCTTTTGATCAATCCGAAACACCCCGATTTTAAAAAAATTCAGATGGATAAACCCACAAGCTTCGTATTTGACGATCGCCTGTTCCGATGAAAATCGGCATCCAAACTGACTTTGAGCATTGGGCCGGTCTTCAATGCTTGCCACCGCGCGTGGTTCGATGCACGTTAACGCCGCTTTACCACATTACCTATGAAATCACGCACTTTTGGCAAGACCGGCGTCCGCGTTTCGGAAATGGGTTTGGGCTGCTGGCAACTCGGCGGCACGGACTGGGGCAATGTCGAAGACAAAGTTGCCCTGGAGATTCTTTCGGCCGCGGCGGATGCCGGAGTGGATTTTTTTGATACTGCGGATGTTTATGGAAATGGCCGAAGCGAAACACTCATCGGTCGCTTCCTCAAAGAACGCAAAGCCAAAATTTTCGTGGCGACCAAACTCGGCCGCACTTCGAGCCTTTACCCGGACAAATACACCGAGGCCGGCGTGCGAACTGCCACGGAGGCGTCGCTCAAACGGCTGGGTGTGGATGTGCTGGACTTGACACAATTGCACTGCATTCCCACTGAAGAGTTCCGCAAAGGAGACGTGTTCGAATGGTTGCGAAAACTTCAGCGCGAAGGAAAAATCCGCTACTTCGGCGCCAGCGTGGAATCCATGGAAGAAGCCCGGGTTTGCCTGGAACAACCGGGCCTCGCATCCCTGCAAATCATCTTCAACATCTTCCGCCAAAAACCCGTTCAAGCTCTTTTTCCCAAAGCCAGGGAAAAAGGCGTGGCGATCATCGTGCGGCTGCCGTTGGCCAGCGGCCTTTTGAGCGGCAAACTGACGAAGCAGAGCAAATTTCCGCAGAACGATCACCGCAATTACAATCGCGACGGCCAATTCTTCAACGTGGGCGAAACCTTCGCCGGCTTGCCCTATGAAAAAGGCGTCGAGTTGGCCGATGCATTGAAACCGCTGACGCTGAGCGGCCTCACCATGGCGCAAATGACGCAGCGATGGATTCTGGATCACGACGTGGTCTCAGTGGTCATTCCCGGCGCCAGCCGGCCCGACCAAGCCAGGGCGAACGCGGCTGTTTCAGACGTGAAGCCGCTGGACGCGAAGTTGCACGAAAAGTTGCAACAATTCTACGAGCGTGAAGTGGCCGCGCATATTCGCGGCCCGTATTAACCCCGCGATTTCCCGCGCAGGCCGGTCCCAGCCAAACCGATTCGAAAATCGGCTGACACTTCTTTTCCTCACGGGTGTGATTCATAGCGGTGGGCAGATTTGAAGCGGGGCGCATCTCATTTTTTAGGAGCTTGATTTTTCAGGAGGTAGTAAAACGATGGGATGAGCGACTGCTGCCTGAAATCGGTTCCTCAATCCGACAGCAGTTAGGAGACGTTTG
>Ga0134126_10009824_pt1 | contig 12058 bp, 7 predicted proteins | sample KB31752_FD_96881 | JGI IMG/M metagenome (GOLD analysis project Ga0134126, IMG submission 96881) | Terrestrial soil microbial communities with excess Nitrogen fertilizer from Kellogg Biological Station, Michigan, USA - KB3-175-2 | ecosystem: Environmental > Terrestrial > Soil > Unclassified ...
GCGCGCCCAACCTTGCGAGCTGGTCCGGCAGCGCCAGTATCGCCCGCGGCCACTGTCACGGGCGGCAACATCAGCATGCGCATGGATAGCGCGCGGTCAGCCACTTCTATCGGGACTTCCGCTGTCTTCGCAGTCCCGCGAATCGCCTGCAACGATCCGCTGAAATTCGCGGGAACTCCGCAGATGCGATACGTCCCGTCAGCCGCGACAGTCGCCTTCCGCACGTGCGGCGTGGTCCGAAGCCCGATAACGGTATTCACCTCGGTTTCCGACCACGCAACCGATACCTCGGCCCCTGTCGCCGGCTTGTCGGTGTCCGCATCCAGCACTCGCCCAAGTATCACGCCAGGCCCGAAACGAAGCTTTGCGGCTGGGCATATGGATGTGATCAGAGTTCGAGTGCCCGGAATCGCGAGCTCAACCGTCTGAACCTGACCTTCCGTGACAGCGATCGAGTCCGAGATCAGCCGGATACCGAGCGAATCCAGCACCGGATGCGTCACTTCGAGAACGTACTTGCCCGGCGGGATCGAATCGATGCGGAACGCACCAGCGTCAGTCGTCACGGCATGCCTTCCGGACAGCCCCATCACCGAAACTCCAGCGTGCGCCAGCATCTCCTCGTGCAGGGAATCGAGGGCAGCGCCCATTATGCTCCCCGTGCCCGGCGCGATCGCCGCTCCGGCTGCCTTGTCAGGCGCGCTTTTGGTTGCGGTGGAGTCAACCGGTTTCTGAATGATCGAGCGGCGTGGAACGATCCGTTGTGCTTGAACGGCAGACGGAAATGGCAGGCAAAACAGCGCGACAGCTGCTGCCAGAATTGCAGAACGGTTCATAGGATCTCTGACCATGTTGCCCCGTATATTACTCCAGATGGGGACTCAAAACTCGAATCGCGAAGTGGTGTTTCTCTCCGGCGTTCGCACTCCATTCGGTACCTTCGGTGGCGTGTTCCGTGACATCTCCGCCATCGAACTCGCCGTCGTCGCCTCGAAAGGCGCCATGGACCGCGCCAGTATAGCGCCAGCATCAATACAGCAAGCGATCTTTGGAAATGTACTCTATACGACAAACGATTCGCTGTACTTCGCGCGCCATGTGGCGCTTCGATCTGGTTGCCCGACCGAAGCGCCTGCACTTACTGTAAACCGCCTGTGTGGCTCAGGGTTCCAAGCAGTCGTGAGCGGAGCCCTCGAGATCATCACTGGTGAGGCCGAACTCTGCCTCGTCGGTGGTTCCGAATCGATGTCCCAGGCGCCGCACGCCGTCCGCGGAATCCGATGGGGCGTCCCGCTCGGTAAATCCCCGCCGCTTGAAGATACGCTGACGGAGGGCCTCAAGGACTCCTTTGCCAACGTGTCCATGGCGGATACCGCCGAGAATCTCAACGAGAAGTATGGAATCGGACGGGCCGCCTCGGACGAATTCGCGCTCCGGTCCCAGATGCTCGCGCGGGACGCCTGGGCACAAGGGGTGTATGACGAGGAAGTGATCCCAGTTCCAGTTACGAATCCCAAGACACGTGAGACGGAATATTTCCGCCGAGACGAGCACATGCGCCCGAATTCCACGGCTGAAGGACTCGCGAAGCTGCGTACTGCGTTCCGCGAGAATGGTGTCGTGACCGCAGGTAACGCGTCCGGCATCGGTGACGGAGCCGCGGCGATGGTGATTGCGAGCCGCGAGTACGCGGACGCGCACGGCATCAAGCCACTCGCGAGACTTGTCTCGTGGGGCCTCGCCGGCGTCGATCCGCGCATAATGGGAATCGGCCCAGTGCCCGCGACCAGGGCGGCGCTCGAGCGTGCTCACATGTCGATCGATGACATGGATATGATCGAGGTCAACGAGGCATTCGCTACACAGACATGCGCGGTCGAAACCGAGCTGCGTATTCCGCGTGAGAAATTGAACATACACGGCGGTGCGATCGCACTGAGCCACCCGCTTGCCGCGTCCGGCGCGCGCATCACGGTCCACCTGCTGCACGCCCTGCGGGCCAGCGGCAAGCGCTACGGACTCGGCACCGCCTGCATCGGCGGCGGTCAGGGAATCGCGCTCGTCGTGGAGTCGCTCGGCGCTTGATCGTCATGCAATCATCCCGCAAATCCGAACGAATGAACAAGCTTCTGCGTTTCACGGCCGCTGCAGCCGGAGCGGCATCGATCGCCGGCGCGCTCGCATGCGCATCCGGATCTGCATCTCAGCCGCAGCCCGTCCAACCGATCATCATGGGCCGTGCACGCGACACGACGTGGCCGATCAAGACGCGTGAGAACGTCGATCTGTGGCTGCACGGATTCGCACTGCTGTCGAACGACAGCTCCGCCCAGGTCCCGCTGTTTCGCCGCGGCTACCGCGACGATCTGACCGTGCTCAAGAACAAGGCGAACGTACTCACGCAGCTCGACGTGAACAACGACAAGCTGGCGCGCCAGCTTACGTCGAGCCGCCTGCTGATCAACGCGCAGTTCGTCCCGTTCTACTTCTCTTCGCTGGAGGAAATGCGCGCCGTCATCGACCGCTTCGTTGCGTCGAATGGCAGCCCGGGCTCCGCGAAGTCACAGACGGAATCGGCGCAGTTCGCGGTGCTCGCGAGTTACTTCCAGAGCCCCGCGGATCGTACCTGGCTCGCGCTCTTCGCATCTTCACTGTGGGATGAGGATGCGAAGTTCTACCACTCGTACTGGGTGCAACAGCAGCGCGAGCGCGCCAACGTGATCGACTCGACCACGGCGATGTGGGAACATCTCATGCGCCCGCGAATTCAGCGCTTCCTCACCAATACGCAGCAGCGTGATGGTGACATAATTCTCGCACTCCCGCTCGCGGGTGAAGGCCGCACGATCAGCGCCGCCGGCGGTTTCCGCACCACCGTCGCCGTCACATTCCCGAATCGGCCGTCCGACGTGCCGGAAGCGATGTACGCTCTGGCGCACGAGCTCGTCGGCACCATCGCCAATGCAGCGATCGCGGACAATACGACGCCGGCGGAGCAACGCAGTGGCGCCGCGGACCGCATCTCCGGCACGGCGACGGTGCGCGCGGGTCTCATGCTGCTGGAGAAATTCGTTCCCGAGCTGGCCGACGGCTACGCGCGCTACTATGTCAGCGCCACCGGTGCTCAACCGAGCGCCACGCCTCGTACGCAGCTCGCGTCACTGTTTCCGATCCCTGACGCGATCCGTGACGCGATGAAGCGCCAGATCGATAACATCGACAGTGGAATCTGACCTTCCGGAAAAGGCGCCCGCCAGCACGGCGGTAACCGTACCAGAGCACGGACTGGATCGTCGCGCCGTGGAGCGTGTGCTGGCGCGCGCCGCCGAGTTGCAGGGGATCGGCGGCGGCGAGCAGGACGCTGACGCGATAACCGAAGCGAAGCTGCTGGAGATCGCCAAGGAAGCCGGTCTCACGATCACGAGCGTTCGGCAGGCTCTTGCCGAGGAGCGCACGCGCGTCAGTAACGACACGGACGATGACAGCCGCTGGCTCGTTAGAGTCGCAGGTCCGACGTCCGTATCGGCGTCACGGACGATCCCGGGCGAGCCTGAAGCGATCATCGCATACCTGGACGCGTACATGCAGCGCGACGAATGCATGCAGGTTCAGCGCAGATTCGCGGATCGCGTGACGTGGGAAGCGCGCAACGACTGGGTCGCGGCGATCAAGCGGGGGCTTCGCAGCGGCGGCCGGTCGTACCAGCTCTCGCGAGCGAGCCAGGTGGCGGCAACGGTAGTTCCGATCGACGACAAGAGGTCACTGGTGCGTCTCGACGCCGACCTGGCGCCCTCACGCACCAACGTCGTGCGCGCGGGCGGTGCTGTCACCGCCACCGGAGTCGTGGCCGGCGGAACCTTCGTTGCCGGTGCGACACTTGCGCACGTCGCACTGGGCCTGGCACTCGGGATGGCTGCGTTTCCGATCGCGATCGCTGGCGGCGGTGCGTATCTCATCCTTCGCCGGCACCATGGCTTCGCCGAGCGTATCACGCTCGCGCTCGAGCAGGTGCTGGACCGACTGGAGTACGGTGAAACGCGTCGCCCCACGACTTTCTTCGACGCGCTGGCAACCCAACGACAGATACACCGGTGACGCACTCATGACCGATACACACAACAGCATCAGACAGGTCGCAATACTTGGCGGCGGACTCATGGGATCGGGAATCGCGCAGGTGTGCGCCGCGAGTGGATACGCGACGACGGTGCGCGAGGTTTCTGACGAGCTCTGCGATCGTGCGCGCGCCGCGATCCTCAGGTCGTTCGACAAGGCGATCGAGAAGGGCAAGGCGACAGGCGCAGACAAGGAATCCGCGCTAAAGCTGATCCGCTTCACGACTTCGGTCGATGATCTTGCCAACGCGGACATCGTGATCGAAGCCGTGGTGGAAGATCTCGCCGCCAAGTCGCAAATCTTCGCGCAGCTCGACGCGCTCTGCGGAGCGGATACAATCTTCGCGTCGAACACGTCGAGCCTGACCATCGGTGAGATCGCAGCCGCGACGTCGCGCGCGGACCGGTTTGTCGGAATGCATTTCTTCAATCCCGTTCCGGCAATGAAGCTGGTCGAGGTCGTCCGTGCAATCGGGACGAGCTCCGCGACTATCGAGCGTGCGCTCGCATTCGCCCGGTCGCTCGGCAAGGAACCGATCCGCGCGCGCGACAACTCCGGGTTCGTGGTCAACCTTCTCCTCGTACCGTACATGATCGACGCGATCCGTGCGCTCGAAGCGGGCGTGGCGTCCATTGCGGACATCGACAAGGGGATGATGCTCGGTGCGGGATATCCCATGGGTCCGTTTACGCTGCTCGATTTCGTTGGACTCGATACGACGTACAGGATTGCGGAGATCATGTACGACGAGTATCGCGAATCACGCTATGCGCCGCCGCCACTGCTCAAGCGGATGGTGATCGCCGGGATGTACGGCAGGAAATCGGGAATGGGATTCTACGATTATTCGAAGACACCGCCGGTCCCGAACGACCTCGGCGTCTGACGCGCGTTACGACAGCGTGAGTACAGTCGCTCCAACCAGACCGGAGTCGTTCCGGGGACCATTTCGCACGGACGACGCGGCACTCGCCGTTTATTCCGAAGGTGCGGGAATTGCGCGCATGATACCGCGCGCCGTCGCGGTGCCGGCTGACATCGCGGATGTGCAGACCATCGTGCGATGGGCGCACGCGACAGGTACTCCGCTCATCCCGCGCGGATCCGGCAGCGGAATGGCTGGCGGCGCCATTGGCGATGGTGTGATAGTCGATCTCAGCCGCATGCGCGGCATGTCGGCGGTCGATGTCGCGAACCGAACAATCTCGGTGGGCCCCGGAATAACGTGGCAGGAAGTCGAAACGGCCGCGCGTAGTGCCGGCCTTCGCTTTCCACCGGATCCGTCCAGTGGCGCATTCTGCACCGTCGGAGGGATGGTATCCACCAACGCATCCGGTGCGCATTCGCTCAAGTACGGCCCGACGCGCCGGTGGGTGATAGCACTCGACTGTGTGTTCGATGACGGAACGCGTGCGACAGTGCGCCGCGGCGCGCCTATCCCCGACAACGTCGCCGCGCTGCAGCGCTTCCGGAGCATGGCGGGCGCTCTCACTACCGCGGATGCAGTCACGCCATCGATACATGCAGGAGTACGCAAGGATTCATCCGGATATGGCATTCACGCATTCGCGGAATCCGACGAACCGATCGACATGATAATCGGGAGTGAAGGAACGCTCGCGATCGTGGTCGGCATCGAGCTGCGTCTTGCGCCGGCGCCGCGCGCAACGAGCTCTCTGCTCGGCAGTTTTCCCACACTGGAGTCGGCCGTTTCTGCCGCCATTCAGGCGCGCGATGCCGGGGCCGCAGCGTGCGAACTTCTGGATCGCACATTTCTGGACGTCGCCACAAGTGCAGCGCCGCTGCCACAGATCCCGTCGGCGTCCGAAGCAGTGCTCCTTGCCGAAGTGGAAGCTGACAGCGACGACGAAGCACGTCACGCAGCGGAATCACTCGCTGCCGCATTCCGATCCGCCGGTGCAACGTCCGTCGAGCTTGCGCTTACCAGACAGGCCGAAGGTGAAATGTGGGAACTGCGCCACGCAGCGAGCCCGATTCTCGCGCGGCTCGGCCCATCACTGACGTCGATGCAATTCGTGGAGGACGGCGCCGTTCCCCCAGCAAAGCTGCCGGAGTACGTGCGTGGTGTGCGCGCGATTCTCGCTAAGTATCACGTCACGGGCGTGATCTTCGGGCACGCGGGTGATTCGCACGTTCACGTCAATCCGCTCATCGACATCAATCGCGCGGGATGGCGCGACACCATCGCCGGAATGCTGGACGAAGTGGTAACCCTGACTGCCGGGCTTGGCGGCACGCTCGACGGGGAGCACGGCGACGGACGCCTGCGTACGCCGTTGCTGAGCAGGGTATGGAGCGCGGAGATTCTCCGCCGCTTCGAGGCGGTGAAACGCGCGTTCGACCCTTCCGGAATACTCAATCCCGGAGTGAAGATCGCCGTCGCAGGGGAAAGCGCGATCACAAACATTAAATACGACCCCGAGCTTCCACAGCATCCAGCTGCGGCGGCGGCCGCACTCGCCCGCGTGAGCGATGAGCGTGCGTACTCTGCATTCCGCCTCGACTTGATCGACAGCGTCGCGTAACTTTGGCGAGCGCCTCCCCTCCCCTGACTCACCCTGACCGCTCAGCACACGTGTACTATACCGAGCCCAAGATCACCGTTCTCTCGCGCCCTCAATTCACCGAGCCCGCCGGCCTGCCCGTCAACTGGATCGGTGACAGCACGGATGGGGAGCGACTTGCCGAGTTCGCGGGACGGCTGTGCTACATGAGTCAGCGGAATCCCGCGTCGCGCAGCACGCGCGAGTATCTGGAGAACATCAAGAAGCAGGGCCACGGCAGCGTGCTGGAGCACGCGAATTATTCGTTGCTCGTCGAAGGCGTGAGCCGATCGCTCACGCACGAGCTGGTGCGACACAGAGCTGGTATGGCCTATTGCCTCGCCGGCGATACGCTCATTTACAGCGAGCATATGGATCGGGGTCACCGGTCTGGCCCGACAAAACGATCCATCAAGAGTATTTACGAAATGACGCTAACCCCGCATGGGCGTTCTCGACTCAAGCTTTTGAGGCTACGCTGTCTCGATGAGACAACTCAAACCTTCACTACCGGCAAGATTGCGGCAGTTGTCGCATCTGGTATCAAGCCTGCGTTCAGAGTAACTCTCGCCGACGGCAAATCCATTACGTGCACAAAGGAACATCGCTTCCTTACGCCAACCGGATGGCAATCCCTCGAAGATATCGTTGGCAAGATCACGATCTCAGCTGGCGGAATGGCGGTAGTCGGCAAATTGGGAGAGTCGATTTGCGTCAATGGAACACCGGCATATAAAGACGCAGGCTGGCTTCGCGGCCGGTATCACGATGATCATCTTGAGCAGCGAGAGATCGCAGAGATCGCAGGCGTATCGCCACACACGATCCGTGCATGGATACGCAAGCACAAACTGCAGAAAGCTGCCGGCGCGTGGTCCGTAGGACGCGCACCACGGAACAAAGGGACCCGCTATACTGCCGGTTGGCACCATAGTGATGTAACTCGCGCCGACCTGGCCGCAGCCAAACGCGGAGAACGCAATCATAATTGGCGGGGAGGCATAACCAGACGCGCAGTTGCACTACGTAAGCAGGCACATATTCTTCGACCCGCCGTTTTGGAGCGCGATGACTATCGCTGTCGCATGTGCGGGCGACAATCCAATCAGCTTACGTTGCATCATGTGTTGCCGATCTGGGCACGGCCAGATCTCGTCGCGGACCTGGGAAATCTCGTCTCCGTTTGTCGGCCTTGCCATCTGTCTCTTAATGGCAAAGAATTGGAGTACGTCGAGCATTTCGGCCGATCCCTGGAGGAAGTTGCGCTCAACGCCACGGTTCCACGCGCGCGGCCCCGTACACTAACGCCACATACGACGACGATTGCGTCAGTAGTTTATGCCGGCGAGGTAGAGACATACGATATCGAGATGGCTGGAAGTCACCACAACTTTGTTGCGAACGGCTTTGTCACGCATAACTCCCAACTGTCCCAACGGTACGTGGATGAGTCCGAAGCAAACTTCGTCGTGCCGCCAGCAATCATTGGCGACGCATCGCTGCGCGATGCATGGCAGACGCAGATTGATGGGGCACAAAGCGCATACATAGCATTGGTCGAACAGCTCATGGAACGCTACTCATGGGTTCCGGATCGAGTTCACCGCCGCAAGATGGCACGCGAGGCAGCGCGCGGAGTGCTTCCAAACTCGACCGAAACCAAGATTGTCGTCAGCGGCAACGCCCGTGCGTGGCGCACGCTCCTGGAGCTACGCTCGAGTGAAGGCGCCGAGCTCGAGATTCGCCGCTGGGCCGTGATGGTGATTCGCGTAATGCAGAACGAGGCGCCGGGATTCTTCAGCGACTTCGATATATACCAGGCTGACGACCGACGGGAAGCCGCGCGCGTGATTTACCACAAGGTGTAACGGAGGCGTCAGACGCTCTTTTCGCACATAAGCGCGAGCAGATTTCCGTCAGGATCTTTCAGAAACGCCATCCAGATCTCGACTTTTTCCAGGCGCGCCACGACGTGCGGCTTGTCCTCGAAAACGACGCCGCGCTCGGTTAGCGAGCTGTACGCTTGAGCGATGTTCGGCACTACGTAATAGATCACCGAACTGCGCTGATCATGCTCCAGCGACTCCGGCGCCGTGAGCATGAGTCGCATGCCACCGCAGTCGAAGAATGCGAGACCGGGTGGTGCGGCAAACAGGAACTTCAGTCCCAGCACGTCACGATAGAATCTGGTCGCCCGGTCGACGTCATGAACGTTGATCGCGATCTGCCCCACACGCTCGATCGCCCAGGTCTGTGTAGAAGCGTCCATGTGGGAAAATCTATGCGAGAGGGACGGGAAACTCGAATCAGACGATTTACGGGTTCCGGACATCAAATAGGGAGAACTCCAGTCGGACCATTACCTGACCCTCTTCTGGCATGAAACAGCTGATGTCACGCACGCCTTCACGACCCGCTCACCATCTCCACAGCGCACGAACCGCGGGCACGTTCGCCTGCCTGCTTGCTTCCCTGTTGCTCTCCCCACGAGTCGCCCGCGCCCAGACCGGCGCCGACGTGGTCCGCGGCCGCGTCACCGACGACTCGGCGCGCGCCGTCGCCGGCGCCAGCATCACGGTAACCCGTGGGCCCGATAGGCTCGTGCAGAAGTCGACCACCGATAGCACCGGCGCCTTCAGTCTCCGGTTCGACCCGGGCACTGGCGATTACCTCGTCTACGTCGCTGCACCCGGCTTCGCTTCTGCGCGCCGCCGAGTGCAGCGGGAAGGCAGCGAGCGCGAGCTGGTCGCCAACTTCGTTCTCAGACCGGACCTCGCCAAGCTCGCCGCGGTAAACGTGACGGCATCCAAGCCGGTGCGAGCCCGCAATGACGTCAGTCCATTCGATCCCGAAACAGGCGCTTCAGAAAAATGGCAGGACGGAGTCAAGGGCGACATTCCACCCACCACTGCAGGCGATCTCAATGCTGTGGCCGGCACCATGTCGAACGTCACGATGACCGGCGCAGGCCCATCGATACTCGGCTCAGGAGCCGAATCGAATCTCACGACCCTGAACGGCATGGGGATGTCCGCTGGGTCGATTCCGCGCGCAGCGAACACGAACGTCAGAGTAACGGGCGCGACGTTCGATCCTACTCGGGGAGGATTCTCCGGTGCGAACATCGACGTGCAGCTCAGTCCGGGGGATCGCTTTTATCAGAGGCGTCGCGGCTATCTGACACTGAGCCCATCCGCGTTGCAGCTCACCGATGCCGTTGGTCGCGCGGCGGGTGTGCAACACGGCACCGTGCGCGGCAGCCTCGGTGCTGACGGCGAGATTATCCGCAACGCACTCACTTACAACGTCGCCGTCGATCTCGCGCACAGCGAGAGCCAGCCTGCCACCCTTCTCGACGCGGGTGACGGCCTGCTCCTTCGCGCCGGAGTGTCGCCCGACTCCGTCGCGCGTCTGTTCGGAGTCGCGACACCGCTCGGCCTCGCACTCTCCGGCCACGGTATTCCTGCATCACAGCAGCACGACGCATTCAGCTGGCTCGGCCGTCTCGACGACACTCGCGACACGCTCGCGACCCGCGCGCTCACAAGCTACGCGACGTACACGCGCGACGGCGGCATCGGCTTCGCCCCGCTCAGCGCGCCGTCTGCTGCCGCTGAGCATACACAGGAAGCGCTCGGTGCGCAGCTCACGATCGGCAACTACGTCGGCAGGAATCGCATGGTGCTGACCGAGACACGACTGGGAGCGAACACGGTCAGGAATCGCCTCACGCCATACGAAGACGTACCGGGCGCCAACGTCCTCGTGCTCTCGCCAACGATCAATGCATCCAGCGGCGTTGACGTAGGAAACCTCGTGCTTGGCGGCGGTCAATCGCTCATGAACGACACGCGCTGGACACTCGAGGGCTCCAATCAGACGACGTGGAATACCAGCGGAAAGCGAAACCACTTCAAGGAACTGATCTGGGGACGCGTCGACGGACTGCGCCAGAGCTCCTTCCCGAATCAACTTGGCAGCTACACGTTCAACTCGCTCGCTGATCTCGCTGCTGGAAATGCGGCAAGCTTTTCACGCACCCTCTCACATCCGGCCAGCTCGGGAACCGTATGGAATGCAGCCGCAGCCTTCGCTCATCAGTGGGCACCATCGCGCATGTTCAGCGTGTTGTACGGGGCACGAGTCGAGGCTGACGGCTTCGCCTCCGCTCCCGCTCAGGACGCAGCTCTCGATAACGCACTTGGCGTGCGCACAAATGTCGCGCCATCACGCATTCATATCAGCCCGCGTGCGGGATTCTCATACACGTACAGCCATGACAAGGCCAACGGAAACGGGATGAACAATTCCCCGATAGGCTCGTTCTACCGTAATACAACAGGTGTGATTCGCGGGGGAATCGGCGATTTCCGTGATCTGTTACGTCCCGATATTCTCGCGAGCGCATCCGCTGCAACAGGACTGCCCAATGGCACGTCACAGCTCTCGTGCGTTGGCAATGCCGTGCCGTCGCCTGACTGGTCGATGTTCCAGAGCGACCCCGGCACGATTCCCACGCGCTGCCTGGATGGCTCCGGATTACTCGCAGATTATGCGCCTGCGGTTTCACTGATCAGTCCTTCGTACGACGTGCCGCACAGCTGGCGCGCATCGCTGGACTGGTCTTCCAACCTCGGTAGCTGGCTGCTCAAGGTTGGCGCACTCGGCTCGTATGACCTCTCGCAGCCCGGCACCGTCGACGTCAACTTCGCGGGAACTCAGCAGTTCACCTTGCCAGCGGAAGGCAATCGGCCTGTGTTCGTATCCACCGCCGCGATCGACGCGCCCAGTGGTACGGTGTCGCCCGCGGAGTCACGCAAGTCGGATCTGTTTGGACGCGTCGGAATGCGCACCAGTGATCTGCGCGGTTACGGTGGCCAGCTTACGACTACCATTTCTCCGGACGTATTCAAGTTCCGGTCCCGCTCGGGCTTCTCTTTCTTCACGTCGCTGTCGTACACACTGCAGGAGTCGCGTCGCCAGTTCCGTGGATTCGATGGTGCCGCCTTCGGCGATCCGCGTCTCACGGAATGGGCGCCGTCCAACAACGACGCGCGCAACATCCTCGTGTACACGCTGGGGTTCTACGCGCGGAAAACGGGCGCCGTCACGCTCTTCACCCGTCTGCAGTCCGGCCTCCCGTTCACGCCCATCGTGCAGGGCGACGTCAATGGTGACGGCCTGAGCGGCGATCGCGCGTTCATCCCGAATCCGGCGCTGGGGGCGGATACGGCGCTGTCGAGCCAGCTGCGTTCCCTCATCGCCGACGGATCATCCAGCGCACGCAAGTGCATCCTCGACAATCTCGGACAGGTCGCACCGCGCAATGGCTGCCGCGGGCCGTGGACAGCCATGCTCAATCTTCAGTGGAGTCCGCC
>Ga0134126_10009826_pt1 | contig 12057 bp, 9 predicted proteins | sample KB31752_FD_96881 | JGI IMG/M metagenome (GOLD analysis project Ga0134126, IMG submission 96881) | Terrestrial soil microbial communities with excess Nitrogen fertilizer from Kellogg Biological Station, Michigan, USA - KB3-175-2 | ecosystem: Environmental > Terrestrial > Soil > Unclassified ...
TTAACTACCTTTACAAAAGATTTTACGCAGAGGCCTCTGTTTTTCTTACAAGTTATAGGGAAGGATTTAAATATGATTCAGCAGGAACATATAATACTACTAACGTATACAATTATTCCAGTATCAGCATATCTCCTGGCTATTTGCTTATAAATGGTAAAATAAGTCTTATTGCCTCAGCAGGATATGTATTGAACAAACTAAACTCTTATCATGGGCTTACTTTAAGCCTTGAAAACAAAACTGCTGTAGACATAACTACCGAACGAAAACTTATGCAATATTATTCCGGTGCTGTTGTAAGCTTTAAGTTTTTTTATGCTATACATAAAAGGGTTGATGCAATTGTAGATTTATTTTATATGGGAGACCTTCGTTCCGTAACTTCTGCCAGGCCATTTGTACTGCAACGAAACACTACAGGAATAAAAGCAGGGTTAGGATTCCGTTTCTAAAATATATTTACTACTACATCTCCAGCTTATACAATTCATCTTTTACAAAGCTGATAAGTTCTTTAATATAGGGTTGTGAGAAGTCAAATTTAATACCTGCCGTTTCATATATTTCCTTTATAGGACGGGTATAACCCAGCTTTAATGCAGCTAAGTATTGCTCTAATCCTTTCTTAGGATTCTGCTTATAGTTTTTCCAAACCGCTATAGCACCTAACTGAGCAATAGCATATTCTATATAGTAGAAAGGAACTTCATAAATATGTAATTGCTTTTGCCATCCATAATCGCGATATTTTTCAAGACCTGACCAGTCTGTAACTCCATTGCCAAATTGTGATGAAATAGTAATCCATGCCTGTCTTCTCTCCTCCTGTGTTTGTTTAGGATTTTCATAAATCCAGTGCTGGAATTTATCTACTGTTGCTACCCAAGGCAGTGTCTGAATAAGGCCTTCCAGATGTTCTCGCTTAGCTCTTGCTAAGTCTTTCTTATTCGTGAAAAATAAATCCCAATGCTCCATGGTGATAAGCTCCATTGACATGGAAGCCAGCTCAGCTACTTCAGAGGTAGGATGTTTAAATGCGCTTAATTCTAATTCTCTTACCAGGAACGAATGTACAGCATGTCCCCCTTCGTGCACCATAGTTACCAGGTCGCGCAAAGATGAAGTAGCATTCATAAAAATAAAAGGTACTCCAGTTTCATCCAGTGGATAGTTATATCCTCCCGGAGCTTTACCTTTTCTTGACTCCAAATCTAGATGCTTCATTTCCCTCATGGTAGCAAGGCATGCACCCAGGTAAGGGTTAATTTGGGTGAAACAAGTAATACTTTTACTAATCAACTCTTCCCCATTTTCGAAGGGTTTAAGAGGTTTATCTCCAAAATAGTTTACCGCTAAATCCCATGGTCGAAGCTGTTCTAGCTTCAACGCTTTTTTTCTTTCCAATGCCAGCTCATGCAACACAGGTACTACTTCTTTCTGCACCGCATCATGAAATGCAAAGCAATCCTTAGGAGTATAATCAAACCTACCTAATGCATCGAACATATAATCCCTATAGTTCTTATAGTCTGCGTTCAATGCAACCTGATCCCTGAGTTTTAGCAAGTGGTCAAACAAATCATCCAGTGCATTGTGATCCTGATAACGACGTTCAGCTATCTTTTTGTAAGCATCTTCCCTTACTGCCCTATCTGTCGACTGCAGTTTATCACTGGCCTGTTGTAAGGTCATCTCTTTGCCATCAATAGTAACCGTCATAGCCCCGGAAATACTTCCGAACTTATGTTCCTCCTGGTTCAATTCAGTAATAAGAGGAATATTCTTTTCCCTGAATATGCGATGTTCTTTTTCTAGTCCTCTTATCAGTATTTTATGACCTGATTCTGTAAGCTCTTTTGAGTAAGGAGATTTAAGTACCTTCTCATTAAGTGCATTACTATAAGGAGCAATATGAGGTTGTATCTCAGCAATAAAATAGTTGAAGTGCTCTGTATACTCTTTGTTGGCAGTATCTCCCGTCATGCGGATATAGCGCCAGCCCATGTCTTCTCCTAATACAGACTCCAGTTCGCTCCTATCTCTTAGCCACTGTTTAAGATCCTGAACCGAGTTTATAGAACGATTTTTAAGTTCTTCAAACAATGGCTTAATAGTATCCCATGTTTCTACTTTAAAATCATTGTTCAGGTAGTGTCTTTTAGCAGGTGTTGCATCTATTGCTGTGCTCATTGTTTCTACTTTAGTCTATTTCTATTACTACATCATTGGTTACAGGATGGCCTACACAGGTAAGCACATAACCTTTTTCTAATTCTTTATCAGAAAGGGCATCAGTATCATCCAATCTTACTTTACCACTTACACATTTACCCATGCAGGCTGTACAAAGTCCGCTCTGGCAGGAATATGGCAAATCTATATCTTGGTCGAGTGACGCCTGTAAAATGGATTGCGAGGCTGGCACTTTAAATTTATATTCCGTGCCTTGGTATATTACCATTACCTCTGTATCTCCGGATACACTACTACTATTTACTATATGGCCTTTCTCCTGAGGAGCAGAGGTAACAAAACTTTCCTTATGTATTTTGTCAGATGATGCCCTTAGCAGTTTTAGCGCTTCTATTGCCTCGTGCATCATGCCTTCAGGACCGCAAACAAAATAATCAGCCTTATCAAAACGGAAAGATGGAAATGATTCTAATAGTTTTATAATTGCTGGCCTGTTAAGCCTTCCTACCGGTCCCTTCCATTCTGCCGCTGGTTGGCTAAGCACATGCATAACCTTAAACTTATCCTTATACTTTGCAGATAGCTCCTGTATTTTTTTTTCGAATATGATACTCTGCTCATTGCGGTTACCATAGAGCAGGTATACTTTACTAAAAAGCTCATCAGATAGTACTGCTTTTGCAATACCCATTAATGGAGTAATACCGCTACCTGCCCCAATAAGCACCACTGTTCTGTTGTTAAGCTTTCTGGTATCTACAACAAAATGGCCTGCTGGCTGCATTACTTCTATAACATCTCCTACTTTTATGGTATTACACAAATAGTTAGAGACTTTGCCGTTTATTACTCTCTTTACAGTAACTGCAGGACAATCATCAACACCAGGAGCTGTGCAAAGTGAATATGAACGACGTATTTTTTCATTCTCAATAGTTAAGATAAGGGTAAGAAATTGCCCAGGCTTATAATTTAGTTTTCCCTTTTCTGGCTTTTCAAATACCAGGGTTACAGCCTCTTCCGTTTCTTTTATCAGTTCTTTTACTTTTAAATAATAATAAGTACTCATTTCTTTTATTTATGCCTACAAATAAAATAAATTATTCTGAATGAAAGCCAAATTTAAACGGCTCGTGGCAAGATTATGTTCAAAAAAGACGGAAAAAAGGTATCTTTAAGGAATGAAGTTTACATTTCATCTCCTCATTATATCCCTTCTATTAATCAATAACTTATATGCCCAGGAATGTGGTAGTAATGCTACCCGTGAAGATTCATTAAGAGAGCAGCAAAATAAAAGCATATATAATGGAGGGAAAGTTTCTGCCACTATTCCCGGAGGCACGCTTATTTTTCCTTTAAAACTTCACTTACTAAGGAGGTCAGATGGCAGTGGAGGACCTGATCATGGGTTATTAAAGAATTCGTTTGATACTCTTTCTAAAAAATTTGCCGTTATAAATGTTGCTTTTGATACGGTTTGTAATCCACCGTCCTACATTGATAACAGTACTTATTACAACTTTTCCAATACTCAGGAAAGCAGCTTGTCAGATCAATATGATGTTCTTAATGCCATAAATTTATACATAGTGGATTCTCTGGTGTTTGAAGGCGCTATTGACTGCGGGTATTCCTATATTGCAGCAACACCTTCTGACCCTCGCCTTTTTGTATCACAGCTATGCCTGAGCTATAATACCATGACTCACGAAATGGGTCACTATTTCTCTCTTTATCATACCTTTGAGACTCGTTTTGGAGTTGAAGATCCCAAAGAAAGTAATTGCAGCACTGCTGGGGACCTCTTATGTGATACTCCTGCAGACCCCAATGGAACAGTAAATCAACATTGCCAGTACCTGGGGCCATATACAGAAACCTATCAGGGAAAGATTGATTCTGTTCATCCATTAATCAACAATTTTATGTCTTATTATAAAGCATATGGGGTAGAATGCAGGACTGAATTTACCTCTGACCAATATGCCCGTATGCGTAGTTGGGCATATACTAATCAAAACTCTTATAACTGCCCTCAGGTAGGAATACAGTTATACCCTGTACCTACAGAAAATTATCTGACTATTTCATTATCCTATATAGAATTACCCTTAGAATTTAGGTTAATAGACCTTCTAGGGAAGATACTTTATAATTACACGCTTACTTCTACCCTATCTCAGGTAGACCTTACTAACCTGCCCAATGGCGTTTACATTGCCCAGGTTCTGGATAATAACCGTAAAAACATAACCGCGAAAAAAATAATTAAAATAGCTGCTAATCCTTAAAATCCATACTATTATTATATTTGCCTCTCATTATGGAATTAAACAAACTAACTGCCATTGCTCCCGTTGACGGGCGCTACAGAAACCAGGTAAAAAAACTGTCTGAATACTTTTCTGAATATGCACTAATAAAATACAGAGTGTTGGTAGAAGTGGAATATTTTATTGCTTTATGCCAGCTTCCCTTACCTCAACTAAAATCAGTTGGTTCCAGCAAGTTTAACTCCTTAAGAAACATTTACCTGAATTTTACTGAGGCTGATGCCTTAGAAATAAAGAAACTGGAAGAAACTACCAACCACGATGTAAAAGCAGTGGAATATTTCTTGAAAGACCGTTTTGCAAAGATGGGTTTAAAAAAATATTCGGAGTTCATCCATTTCGGGCTTACCAGCCAGGATATTAATAATACCTCTATCCCCTACTCGCTTAAACAAGCTATGGAGGATGAGATTATCCCTCAACTATTAGAAGTACACAAAAAGCTTAAAGGCCTTGCTATACAATGGAAAGGCAAACCTATGCTGGCACATACCCACGGACAACCTGCCTCTCCTACTAAACTAGGCAAGGAACTAATGGTATTTTGTGAGCGATTAGAAAATCAGTTTAAGCTGCTTTATACTATCCCATACTCTGCCAAGTTTGGCGGGGCTACTGGTAATTTTAATGCCCACTATGTAGCCTATCCTAAAGTGGACTGGCTTAAGTTTGCAGACAAGTTTGTTAACAAGACGCTGAAGCTTCAGCGTAATAAATATACTACCCAGATAGAGCACTACGATAACCTTGCTGCTTTGTTTGACTGCATGAAACGGATTAATACTATCCTGATTGATTTTAACCGCGATATGTGGCAGTATATTTCTATGGAGTATTTTAAGCAAAGGATTAAAGAGGGAGAAGTTGGTTCCTCTGCCATGCCTCATAAAGTTAACCCTATTGACTTTGAAAATTCCGAAGGAAACCTGGGAGTAGCCAATGCATTATTTGAACACTTCTCTGCTAAACTACCAATATCAAGGCTTCAAAGAGACTTGACGGACTCTACTGTTCTGCGAGCCGCAGGCGTTCCATTTGCTCATACCTTTATTGCACTAAAGTCGCTAAAGAAAGGACTTGATAAACTAGAACTGAATGAGGCTGCTCTTAAACAAGATCTGAAGGATAACTGGGCAGTAGTAGCAGAGGCCATACAAACCATATTACGTCGCGAGGGATACCCAAAACCATATGAGGCTTTAAAAGCTCTTACACGTAAGAATGAAAAAATAACAGAGGTTTCTATAAAAGAATTTATAAAAGAGCTTAAAGTAAGCGATGAAATAAAAAAAGAGCTTATGAAAATAAGCCCTTTCAATTATACTGGCATCAATTTCTAGGAACTATACCTTATAAATTTTTTCTTTGTTCGCCTCCGGATATGCCGGCCTACGTTCATAGTCGTTGACCAGTTCTATTTTAACATCGCCGTCTCTATGTAGCAGGTTTAAGGATATTTCATTTATGTTCTTTCTTACCTGTATTACTACAGTGGACGAATTGACCTTGAGGTTTGTAATAGTAATCTCTCTCAGAAAATCCGGCAATGTAGGGTTATAGAAATAAATAGTATTTTCTTTTGCTACTATTTTAATTCCTAAACAAGCCTCTAGTAGAAAGTAAACTGACGCAATAGCCCATGCCTGGGGCGAACATGCTACCGGATATGCTGTAGGCCCTTCGTTCCTTCTCTTGGTAAAACCACAGAAAAGTTCAGGTAATCGCTGTGACTGTACAAACATAGTAACATCGTATAAACCAGATAGTATTTTATTTACCTCTTCTCTATACCCATATTTTGCAAGGCCATAAGCAATAAGCGCATTGTCATGCGGCCATATAGAGCCATTGTGATAAGACATTGGATTATAACGTGGCTCGTTGGTAGCAATGGTTCTTATGCCCCAACCAGAAAACATTTGCTCGCTTAACAATGTCTTTGTCAAATGTGCTGCACGTTCTGTATCTACAATACCTGAAAACAGGCAATGTCCCGCATTAGAGCTTACAACATTACATTTTTTCTTTTGCCCATCCAGAGCTATCACATAGGTTTTCTTTTCTTCTGACCAGAAAGTTTTCTCAAAGCGGTCTTTTAAATCTGCCGCCTGTTTACGTAACTGCTCTGCTTTTACCACATACCCCAAGTCTTCTGCTATAGTTGCAGCTTTCAGCTTAGCATCATACACATAACCTTGAACTTCACAAAGAGCTATGGAGCCCTCTGCAAGTTTACCATCTTCATAAAAGATAGAGTCGTGAGAATCTTTCCATCCCTGGTTTACCAGGCCTTTAGCAGACTTTTTCTGGTACTCCACAAAACCATCGTTGTCAGAGTCACCGTATTTATCAATCCACTCCAAAGCCCTTTCTATATGAGGCCAAAGTGAGCTAATAGTATCAATATCATTAGTACGTTCGTAGTAAGCACCTGCCAAGCCTATAAAAAGCGGTGTAGCATCTATAGTACCATAGTACATTTTAAATGGTACTTCACCTAAATTGGCCATTTCCCCATCGCGCTTCTCATGGAATATTTTTCCAGGCTCAGCATCTTCAAAATCATTCAATTCTTTTGCCTGCGTCTGCGCTAAGTAGTTAAGCACACCTTTTGCCAGGTCAGGATCAAGCCATAACGATTCCCATGCTGTAATAATACCATCGCGTCCAAAAGGCGTACTGTACCAGGGAACACCCGCATAAGGATAAAGTCCATATGGAGTTTCTGAAATCATGGTAGTCATATCTGACTTAGACCTTTGCAACCACTGGTTAAATTGCTCATTAGATGAATAAATTTCACAAGACTCATTCTTCACTTTATCCATGAAATTATTAAGGTCGGAACACGCAACATCAAATGGTTGAATATCCTGCTTTTCATCATTCATTTCAAAAGCTATGGCCCATGAAAGTGTATGATCCATGTTAGGCAAAATACATAAGTTGTATTGTACTTCTTTGCCCTTTATAAGACTAGGATGCTGCTCAAAATTAATTCTTGTTTTTCTGGTAATGGCATCAAGCCCTTTATAACCAAGAACCAGTTCATTATTAGTAGTAACCGGCTTTAACAGTCTACCCCATTTTTTGCGCTCTATCCCTCTTACTTCAAATATGTCAACATAATCAGCGTCGAATATTAATGAAAGCGTAAATGTAAGCGGTTCAACCGCAAAGTTTGAAAATTTAATACTCTCATAACATACATCGTTCCATAGAAACTTAGTACGGTGTATATGTAAGGTTCCTTTTTCAGTTACCGTTCCTGTCTGGAAATCCAGGTCAGGGTTGGTAAGGTCAACAGTAAGCAGTTCATTTTCCTCTTTTAAAGTTGAACTTAGTATTAATGGCCTATGCCCGTTTATAAGCAGTTCTGAACGCGATATAAATCGTGTACCATTGTAATAAAGTCCCTGCACAGCCTGCCCTATAGGAATAATGTCTCCATACCTGTCGAACACCGCAAAAGCATCGTTATGCTTCAGCACCATTGTTCTCTCATCTGCCAGAGAGGAATTAGCCAGTATATAGTATTTATTTTTATGCTTTATGTAACTGCTCATACTATAAATTAAAGTTCAAATATTTTATTTCATCAATGGGCTTTACGTTGATAAGCTCCTCGTAGAGCTCCAGGTAATTATTTGCCATTACCCCGGCAGTAAATCGTTGTTCAAAAGTTTCTCTAACTCTTCTTCTGTCCATATTTACTATTTGCTTAGCACCTTCTATGGCTTCTTCCATAGATTCTACCAATATCCCAGACACTCCCTGTTCTAGTACCTCTGGTACACTTCCTTTTTTCCAGGCTAGCACAGGCGTTCCACAAGCCATTGCTTCAATCATTACCAGACCAAAAGGCTCTGGCCAGTCTATGGGGAATAACAATGCCAATGCATTTCCTAAAAACTCATTTTTATCTTTTTCACCAATCTCTCCAATATATTCTACTAGTGGATGATCCAGTAAAGGCTTTATTTCACGTTCAAAATATTTCTTGTCAGCATCTGCTACTTTTGCAGCCAGCTTAATAGGAATACCTACTGCTTTGGCAATTTCAATAGCACGGTCTGCTCTTTTTTCAGGAGAGAACCTTCCTATAAAGGCAAAATAGTTTCCTTTTCCTTCCTTGTAACTATACAAATCATTAGGAAGTCCATGATATACAGTATTCTTCCAATTTGCATCAGGCAACGGTAAACGCTGGTTATAGGAAATAGACACTACAGGAATATCATTATACTCTCTGTACAATGGCTGAAGGTCAGGAATATCAAGCCTACCATGTAAAGTAGTTACATTAGGCACCCTGTTTCGTCTTGCCATAGCAAAATGTATATAATCTATATGATAATGTACTATATCAAAGTTGTCTAATTCCCTTTGCAGTTGCTCCAGCATTACATGGTGATGAGGCATCGGATCAATGCACTCCTTCATCAGTCTTAGTGAATTACAACCTGGGGTTATCAATCTGGCTGATGTTATCGAATCAGCAGATGCAAAAAGTGTAACATCATGTCCCTGCTTTACCAGCTCTTCCGTAAGGTAGGATACTATTCTTTCTGTGCCACCGTATAATTGCGGAGGTACGCTTTCGTATAAAGGGGATACTTGTGCAATTCTCATAATTTTTTCCTCATATAGATTTATAACTTTACCTTATGGGGTAAAGTTTTTAAGCCCCGGGAAAATGATTACTTTTGCCAGTAAATTCCCTAGCCTAATGTGGGAAATACTCAATGAAGCGAATAATAAGTTTAGTAATCAGGAAAATTCCTAAAAAATACCTGCAACTGATAAGTCCTATTGCATTAAAAATAATTTCAGTCTTTTATATTGGCAATAAGGTGGAATGCCCTGTATGTAATAGTAAATACAAGAAATTTTTGCCCTACGGACGTATAAAACCAAGAGAAAACGCCCTATGTCCATCTTGCCTGGCACTGGAAAGACACCGTTTAATGTGGCTTTACCTGAAGGAGAAAACAAACTTCTTTACTGCCAACCTGAAAGTACTGCACATTGCACCAGAACATTGTTTCATAAATCGGTTCGAGCATATGAAGAACCTTGATTATATAACTGCCGACATAGAATCTCCGCTCGCCAAAGTAAAAATGGATGTACACAAAATTCCTTTTAATGATAATACTTTTGATGTAGTATTCTGCAACCACGTAATGGAGCATGTGGAAGATGACATAAAAGCGATGAGTGAAATGCGCAGGGTACTAAAACCAGGAGGATGGTCTATTATACAATCTCCTATTGATCTTGATCTGGAAGTAACTTACGAAGACCCTACTATTACTTCACCTGCAGACCGTGAAAAGGCCTACGGCCAAAATGACCATGTACGTACCTATGGAAAAGACTATGGCAAAAGAATTGCAAGAGCAGGGTTTACTGTAAAAGAAGAAAACTATGTAAAGGAAATTCCTAAAGAAAAAGTAGAGCGTTATGCCCTACCTATAGAGGAAACAATATATTTGAATATAAAATAGTAAAAGGCTCCGAAGAGCCTTTTACTATTTTAGCAGTATATGCTGCATTGATTTTATTTTTTTGAGCGAAGTACCTGTACCTTTAATTACTGATAGTAAATTATCATCAGAAACGTGTACTTTAAGTTTGGTTCTTTGTTCCAGGCGTTTATCCAGGCCTTTTAAGCCGCTTCCTCCACCTGTTAAATGAATGCCTTTTTTGTAAATATCTCCAGCCAGTTCGGGCGGGCAAGCCTCTAAGGTCTTTATAACAGCCTCTTCAATCATAGAAAGAGATTTTTCCATACAGTGGCAAATTTCCGCATAGTTTACTTTTATTTCCTTAGGAAGCCCCGTCATAAGGTCTCTGCCTATTACATCATAATCAGCAGGCGGATTATCCAATTCCTTTAATGCAGAGCCTACTTCTATTTTAATTTTCTCAGCAGTTCTCTCGCCTATTAGCAGGTTATGATTTCTTCTCATGTAGTTAAGAATATCCTTATTCAAAGCATCGCCTGCTACTTTAAGGGATTGATTGCATACTATCCCGGAAAGCGCTATTACAGCTATTTCCGTAGTACCTCCACCAATATCTACTAGCATGGAACCATGTGGCTGTTCTATGTCAATTCCTATTCCTATAGCAGCTGCAATAGGCTCGTGGATAAGGTATAATTCTTTTACTCCTGCATGTTCTGCCGAGTCTCTTACAGCTCTTTTCTCTACCTCCGTAGCGCCATAAGGTATGCAGATCACCATTTTCTGAACAGTTTTAAGGATAGAGTTTTTACCGGTATGAATCATACGAATCATAGCCCTTATCATTTGCTCAGCTGCATTAAAGTTAGAGATGACACCATCTCTTAAAGGGCGAATGGTTTTTATATTTTCAGGAGTTTTTTCGTGCATTTCCATAGCTCTTTTGCCAACGGCTACCATATCGCCGGAAATAGCGTGCACTGCAATAATAGATGGTTCGTTTAGCACAATCTGATCGTTGTGCATAATAAGAGTATTTGCAGTGCCAAGGTCTATGGCAACAGCATTATTGAACATGTTTAGTAATCCCATGAAGTAGCGATTTTTACTGGTTGATTTCGGGATAGTAACAATTAGAACCAGTAGAAAAGTTCGTTCTTATTTATCCATCTCGTAAAGAGTGAATCCGAAGGAAATAGTGAAAGAGCTGTAACGGAAATTATCTAGCTTATGCGGTAAAGTAGCGTCTACATCCGTTTTTCCAGAAGAGCTATATATACTATTATTATATGTATTAGCTGCAAAATTAGCAGAAGTAGTATAGGCAGAAGTTGCAGTAAGCGGCAGGTTATAACGTAGCTCTACATTCATATCCCTTCCGCGTCCGTTAAGGTGAAAGGTTTTGCCAACGCCTACAATAAAATTGATATTAAGTTTGCTAAAAGAGTTAAGCTTTGCATTATTATTTAAAGGAGTTACAACAGAGTTATTAAGAATTCCATTAGTATAACTGGATACAACAGTACTCTCCTTTGAGAAAAGGTGCGGAGTAAAGAAGAAATTAATTGACGGCCCTGCTACTGCATAAAATTTATCTCTATGGTCAAAAATATACTTACCCAGGAATGGCAGGTTAAAGTAGGTAAGATGAATATTAGCCTGAGAGTATACTTTGTATATTGTTCCCGTACTATGGGTATCCAGGCTATCCAGAGAAGAATTAAGGTTAGAATGACTGCTTATAAAATTAATAGTAGGCTCAAATAACCCGGAAATAGCAGGTGTAAAGAAATGCTCTACGTAGCCCCCAAAACCAAAGCCAAATCTAAGATTAGTATGATAGTTAAAGTAATCGTAATGCCCCATGCTTTTTTCCTGTGCCACATCCTGTTTCAGACTTGATGATCTTAATACGCCAAAAGTAGGATTTGCCTTAACTCCAAAAATGGTTTGAGAAAATCCGTTAATGCCTATAAGCATCAGAACAAAAAATGTAAATGTCTTTTTCACTGGTTGTTACTATATAATAGAGGATTTACGATAAAAAGTATAAA
>Ga0134126_10009829_pt1 | contig 12054 bp, 11 predicted proteins | sample KB31752_FD_96881 | JGI IMG/M metagenome (GOLD analysis project Ga0134126, IMG submission 96881) | Terrestrial soil microbial communities with excess Nitrogen fertilizer from Kellogg Biological Station, Michigan, USA - KB3-175-2 | ecosystem: Environmental > Terrestrial > Soil > Unclassified ...
AATGTCGACATTGTCGACGCCGATGCCGGCGCGCCCGATCACTTTCAGCCGCGTCGCCTTTTCCAACAGCTTGGCCGTGACCTTGGTGTTGGAGCGGATGGCAAGGCCGTCATATTTGCTGATGATGTTGGCAAGCTCGTCTTTGTCCAGGCCGGGCTTCACATCGACGGCGACGCCGCGCTCCTTGAAGATTTGCACGGCGGCGGGGGAGAGTTTGTCGGAGATGAGAACGCGAGCGGGCATGAGAGATATTCCGTTGTTTGATCGCCCGCGCCGTCATTGCGAGCGCAGCGAAGCAATCCATCTTTGAGAGATCGTCGGTCCGCCGGATGCGGTCGGGCGGCGGCGGCGTGGATTGCTTCGCTGTGCTCGCAATGACGGCGGCGTAAGGGCCAATCGTTAGGAGGGCTGAGCGCCGGGGCTCACGCCCCGGCTGGATGCGGCCTTACGCCGCCTTGGCGAGCTTGGCCTTCTCGACCGCGAAGGCCCAATCGAGCCATTGCGTCAGCGCCGCGACGTCGCACGTCTCCACCGTCGCGCCGCACCAGATGCGCAGGCCCGGCGGGGCGTCGCGATAGGCGCCGATGTCGTAGGCGACCTTCTCTTTTTCGAGCAGGCTGGCCAGCGCCTTGGCGAAGGCGGCCTGCGCCTCGGGCGCCAACGCGATGATCTCAGGATCGACCACCTTCAAACAAACGCTGGTGTTGGAGCGCGTTTCCGGCTTCAGCGCGAGAAAATCGATCCACGGCGTGCTGGCGACCCAGTCGGCGATCGCCTTGGCGTTGGCGTCGGCGCGCGAGATCAGCGCCTCAAGGCCGCCGATCTCGCGGCCCCAGTTGAGCGCGTCGAGATAATCCTCGACGCACAGCATCGACGGCGTGTTGATCGTCTCGCCCTCGAAGAAGCCTTCCATCAACTTGCCGCCCTTGGTCATGCGAAACAGCTTCGGCAGCGGCCAGGCGGGTTTGTAGGTTTCCAGCCGCTCGACGGCGCGCGGGCTCAGCACGATGACGCCATGCGCGGCCTCGCCGCCAAGCGCCTTCTGCCAGGAGAAGGTGATGACATCGAGCTTGCGCCAATCAAGCGGCTGCGCAAAGGCGGCCGAGGTGGCGTCGCAGATCGTCAGCCCCTTGCGGTCGGCGGCGATCCAGTTCGCGTCGGGCACGCGCACGCCGGAGGTGGTGCCGTTCCAGGTGAAGACGACGTCGTTGTCGAAATCGACCTTTGTGAGATCGGGCAATTCGCCGTAAGGCGCTTTCAGCGTGCGCACGCCGGCAAGCTTCAGCTCCTTGACGACGTCGGTGACCCAGCCTTCGCCGAAGCTTTCCCAGGCCAGCAGATCGACCGCGCGGGCCCCAAGCAGCGACCACAGCGCCATCTCGACCGCGCCGGTGTCGGAGCCCGGCGTGATGGCGATGCGGTAATCGGCGGGCACGCCCAACACTTGGCGCGTCAGGTCCACGGCGAGCTTCAGCTTCGCCTTGCCGGCCTTGGCGCGATGCGAGCGCCCGAGCGGCGCGTTTTTCAGATTTTCGAGCGACCAGCCGGGCCGTTTCGCGCACGGGCCGGAGGAAAAGCACGGCGCAACAGGCCGCACTGCGGGCATCATAACCATGGCTGACCATCCTCTCAGATGGGCGCCTCTCGTTGGGGAGAGGTGTCCCGCCGCGGCTGATAGGCCACGACCCTGAAAATGGCAACAGCCAATCTGAAAATCAGCCGCGCTTGCGTTTGCGCTTGCCGCCCTCGCCACCCTCAGACCCCGGCTGCCGGTCGCTTGTCTTCACCGGCTCGGCCTCGCTCATGCGCTGATAGCGCACGCCGGTGAAGAACACGATTTGCGCCGTGGCGCCTTCGCGCACCGCCGCCGTTCGCTCGCGTAGCGGAAGTAAAACCACGTCTCCCATTGGACACCCCGTCGCGCCCGCCTGTCCCGATTTGACGCGCGCAGAGGTCATTTCCGAGGTTGAAGGTTAACACTCGGTCAACGACCTCGGGTTAACAACTGAAAACCATTGGGTGCGTCTGCGGAGCCACATCAGGTGTATGGAGTCGAGGCTCTCCCGCTCGTTCAATCCTTTGCGCTCAGCGACGAGGCGAGCCAGCGCGCCGTGTTCCTGCGCGTCTATCTCGATTTGCTGGCCGAGCAGGCGCGCGGGCGCGAGCCGCTGCCCGAGGACTGGTTCGAGGCGCTACAGACCTGCCTCGCCAAAGCCGGGGCGCGCGAGCGCGAACTTTATCTCGCCGAACTCGCCAAAGCCTATCTGTTCCGCGAGGCGCGGCGCGGCGCGGCGCGGCCTCGATCTCCGCGCCCGCCCGCCGCGCCGCTGGCCGCCGGCCTGGCGCGCGCCACCGACGAGGAGATCGACGCCCTCCTGCGCCGCGACCGCACCGAGGAACTCGTCGTCCTCGCCGCCGACCGCCGGGCGCGGCTGCGGCCCGACCATGTCGAGGCGCTCGCCCCGCGCGCCCGCGCGCTGGCGCGGCGCGGCGACCGCCGCCTCGCCGACGCCCTGCTGGGGCGCGAGCCGATCGGCCTGGAGGCGGCGGGTTTATTTCTGGAGGCGACGTCCGAGCAACGTCGGGCGATCCTGCTCGCCGCGCAGCGTGCCGAACTCGGCCGCCGGGCCGCGATCGGCGCGGCGCTCGACGAGGCGACCGCGAGCCGGCTCGAATTCGCCGCCATCGCCGGCGACGCCAGCGAATTCGCCGCCGCGCTCGCCGCCGCGCTCGGCGCCGATGCCGATCTCGCCCAACACATCGCCGCCGATCCCGCCGGCGAGCCGCTGGCGGTGGCGCTGGTCGCCATCGGCGCGCCGCGCGACCTCGCCGTGCGCGTGATGACCGCGCGCGACATGCGCGCCGGCGAAGGCTTCCCGCGCATCCACGCGCTGGCGCGACTCAGCGACCGGCTGTCGGTCGCGGCGGCGCGGCGCGTCGTCGGCGCCTTGCTGGGGACGCCCGCCCGCAGCGAACCGGCGCTGGCCGCAGCCCCGTCGCGTCAGGCGGCGCATCCTTCGCCGTTCCTGCGCCGCGAGGGATCGCCGCGCAGAGCTATGGCTAGCCCAGAAACCACAGCACCGAAGGCGCCAAATAGCCAAAGGCCATGAGCGCCGCGCCGATGACGCCGAGAACGCCCGCTCCCCAGGCCAAAGCCGGCACCGCGGTGATGATCGCCGCCGAGGCGAGCACGATCGAAATCTGCAACGCGCCGCTGGCGAACTCGAAATGCTCCAGCCGCTTGTTCCAAAGCTCGCGCGATTCGCCGGCCTCCTTCGCCCGCTCCTGAATTTTCTCCAGGCTGTCTTGGGGGTGCTTGACGTCGTGCTCGAAATGAGCGGCCGCCGCCTTCCAGACGCCGATCTGCTTTTCGACGCCCTGCTTGGCCGATTCATCGCCGATCGTCGGCGCGATGGCCTCGAAGGCGCCGGCGGCGGTCTCGACGATCGTCGCCCGCGCCTTCTTGGCTTGATAGAAATTATAGAGGTCCGAGGCCTCGATGTTGCGTTCGGTCGAATGGTGCTCGGCCTTCTTCGCACCGGCCTCCGAGAGCGCCAGGAACAGCGCCAGCACCGCGATCAGCAGCGCAATCGTCTTGTTTTCCGCCTCCGTGGCGTCGTCGAGTTGGTTGCCGGGTTCGCCCATGTCCGCCCCTTCTGATGGCGCCGCCGCGTTGACGCGCCGCCGCTGTCCTTATCCACAATCACGGCGCGCGGAAAGCGCCGCTCAGGAGGTGGTTTCGTGAGTCGACCGCGCCGTTTCGGACGACGGGCGGGCCGCCATCTCGCGGCCGAGTCGGGCGATGGCGCGGCGCAACGCCTCGTCGGCCTCGCCAAGCTCGTTGGCGCGCGCCTGACTTGCCGCCAGTTGCTGGCGCAGGCCGTCGCTGTCGCGCGCCGCCAACTCCCGGTCGACGCGCGCCACCTGCGCCGCGCCTTCCGCTTCGATCCGGGCCCCGGCCAGCGCCTGGAGGCGGATCTTGAATTCGTTTTCGCGCACCGCGGCGTCGGAAAGCCGCTCGTATAACTCCGCCATCTGGTCGGCGAGGCGGCCGCCGTTGGCCTCGCTCGCGGCCAGGTCGCGCTTGGCCTCGCCGACGCGGGCGGCCGCCGCCGCCAGCGCGCCATCGGAGGCGTGGCGCAAGTCGCTGAGTTCGCGGGCGAGCCTGGCGATGCGCCCCTCCAGCTCCGCCTGGAGCGCGTCGAACCGCAACTGGCGCTGCTCGAAGCCGCCCGCCTCCTCCTCGCGTCGCCGCTCCGTGGCCTCGCGCTGGCCGGCAAGGTCGTACATCGCCACCTCGCGGGCGGAGATCTCGGCGGCGCACGCCTCCAACTCGCGCGCCTGCGCTTCGAGCGTGGCGTGCAGGCGCGCGATATCGGCGGTCTTGCCGGCAAGCTCGGCGTCGCGATGCGCGATGGCGACCGCCCGCTCTCCCAGCGCGATCTGCGCTTGCGCCGATGCCTCCTCGGCCGCCGCGGCGTTTCGTTCGGCGAGCGCGAGGTCGATGGCGTGCCGGCCGCGCAGGGCATCGCGCTCCGCCTGCGCCTCGGCCGCCGACAACGGCGCGGAGAGGCGGGCCTTGGCCTGCGCCAAGCGGAAGGCGCGGCGCGAGATCGCCGGCAGCGCCAGCAGCGCCAGCAGCGCCGTCGTCAACGCGCCGAGCAGCACGTATATCGCCGTCTCAACCAAGGCGCGCTCACCTCAAGCCCGGTCACCCCAAACCCGCTGTTGGAAAGCGGGCGGTCCCAGAGGCTATAGACCGAGCCCCGAGCGCGTTCAAAACGGATTCCAGGTCGCGCGCGGGGTGAACTTGAGATAGCTGACGTTGACGCCGAGGCGGACGCCGACGCCGGTGCGGATCGGCGCGACGACGATGTTCTCGGCGCCAAGCGCGGTGATGCCCAAGCCGCCGACGAAATAGGCGGAGCCGTCGATGCCGCCGAAGCGCTGGTAAATGGCGCGAACCGCGGGCAAGCCGTAGACCAGCATCATCGTGCGATCGCCGTCCGCGCCGGTGTCGAAGCCGATCGAGGGGCCCTGCCAGTAAAGTTTGCGGCGGCCGGCGTTGCGGGTGTACATCTCCCCCTCGCCGTAGCGTAAGCCGCCTATGAACGCGCCGGACGCCTCCTGGCCGAGGATGTAGCCATTGGGCAGGCCCCAGCGCCGCGCCGCCTCCTGCACCGCCTCGGCGAGGCCGCGCGACACGGCGCCGAAAAAATGGTGGCCTTGTTCGACGATCTCATCGACTTGATATTCGCCGGGCGGCTCGTCGCGCGCCGCCGCCGGCCCGGCGGCGACGAGCGTCATCGAGGCCGCCAATACTTCCCTGCGGGTCCAAGGAGCCATCGCTTAATCTCCCGTTATCGGCTCTCGCGAGCCTGCTGTGCGGGCTGAGACGGGCTGCCGCACTTGGCCCACGCCAAATGGAATCTCGGCGGGAATGCCTTACAGGGCGTTAACGATGCGCCGCGCCAGCGCCACATCGCCCCAGCCGACGAAGCCGGCGTTGCGCAACCCCTGGGCAAGCTTGCCATATTTCAGCGCCGAGCCGTCGAGGCCAGCGACGCTGCCGCCAGCCGCCCGCAACACCGCGTCGCCCGCCGCGGTGTCCCATTCCATCGTCGGCGCGAAGCGCGGATAAACATCGGCGCGGCCCTCGGCGATGACGCAAAACTTGAGCGAGGAGCCAGCCGAAACGCGCTCCTCGACGCCGAGCCGGGCGAGGAACGCCTCGGTCGCGGCGTCCGCATGCGAGCGACTGGCGAGCGCCGTCAGCCTCGCCGGCGCGCCGCGCACCCTGAGTTGCTCGCAAGCCGCCGGCAGCGCGCCGCCGAGCGCGACTTTGGCCGCGCGCGCCGAGCGGCCGCCGAACCAGATGCGCTCGATCGCCGGCGCGTAAACCGCTCCAGCGACTGGCGCACCGTTCTCCACGAGGCCGACGTTGATGGTGAACTCGCCGTTGCGGGCGATGAATTCGCGCGTTCCGTCAAGGGGATCGACGAGGAAGAAACGCGGCGGGGCCGCGAGCTTGGCGCCGGCCGCCGTCGCTTCTTCGGCGATTATGGCGATGTCAGGCGCGAGCGCCTTGAGACGGGCGACGATGATCGCCTCGGCGCGCTCGTCGGCCGCCGTGACCGGGCTGCCGTCGGCTTTGGCGCGCGCTTCAGCCCCCTTGGCGTATTCCTCCATGACGGCGGGGCCGGCGGCGAGGGCGACATCGGCCAGCGCCCGCGCCATCGCGTCGAAATCCTGCCCGTCGAAATCGGCCAACGCTCCCGCCTTTCGCTTCTTCCACCGTGATCTACCGCGATCTCCTCGGCGACGCGACGCCGCAAATCCGATACCATCGTGCAAACGCGCCGATTCGCCGTGAAGCGTGGCTCGCGGTTGACCACAGGATAAAGCACATGACAACGACGCAATCGCCCTCGATCGCTCCGGCGCTGCTGGAACTGGCGCCGCTGGATCTGGCGGCGATGCTGTGCTCGCGCGTCTGCCACGACGTCATCAGCCCCGTCGGCGCCATCATCAACGGCCTTGAGGTGCTGGAGGACGAGTCCGACGCCTCGATGCGCGAAGTCGCCCTCGACCTCATCAAGCGCAGCGCCGATGGAGCCTCGGCGCGGCTGCAATTCTGCCGTCTTGCTTTCGGCGCCGCCGGCTCCGTCGGCGCCTCGATCGACACTGGCGATGCCGAAAAAGTCGCGCGCGGGCTGTTGGAGACCGAGAAGACCGCGCTCGCCTGGCGGGCACAGCGGCAATTCCTGCCGAAGAACAAAGTCAAGCTGCTGCTGAACCTCAGCCAGATCGCCGCCGCCACCATCCCGCGCGGCGGCGTCGTCGAGGTCGAGGTGACCGGCGAGGGCGACGCCGCGAGCCTCAAGGTCAATTCGAAAGGCGCCAATGCGCGGTTGCAGGCCGGTTTCGCCGACCTGTTGTGCGGCGCCGCCGCGAAGGTCGACGCGCATTCGATCCAACCTTATTTCGCCGGCCTCGTCGCAAAGGAATGCGGCTTGACGATCGTTGTCGAGCAGGGGGTCGAAGGCTTTTTCTTCCTCGCCGCGCCGACGCCGGCCGCCGAAGCGCCGGCCGAGGCGACCGGACAAATTGACGGGGCCGCTTAACCACGCATTGACTGCGAAGATACAGCGCGCGCCTGAACGTCCCGCGCCCGCAAACGGTTCTTAACTCGACCCGGCCAAGCTTCAAACAGCGAAAGTGAATTCGCTTCTGGAGTCCTCGTCGCGCAAGTCTTGACCCGTCGTCCCGCCGCCCAAGTCCCCTCGGCTCCAGCCGAGACCGGACGAGCCGGCCCGGCCCGAAACCGCGAGCTTGCCGCCGCTGACCCCCTTCTTTTGGAGGTTCGCTATGAAACAAGTGCTTGTCGTCGACGATTCCCCGGTCATCCGCAAGATCACGCGGCGCATTCTCGAAGGCATGCTGCTCAGCACCGCCGAGGCCGCCGACGGCCGGCAGGCGCTCGCCGCCTGCTCGTTCGAGATGCCCGACGCCATCTTCGTCGACAGCAGCATGCCGGGCCTCGACGGCTACGACTTCCTGCGCGAGTTGCGGCAGATGCCCGGCGGCGAGAAGCCCAAGGTGGTGTTCTGCTCGACCGAGCAGGACGTATCGCTGATCGCGCGCGCCATGCACGCCGGCGCCGACGAATTCCTGATGAAGCCGTTCGACCGCAAGTCGGTCGAGATCAAGTTCATCAATCTCGGCGTCTGCTGAGCGCAAGCCCTAAACCACAGCCGACATCTCGCGCAGCGGCGACGTCGGCCGGCCGCACCCGCGATCGCGATTATTCCGAGTTCGTGCCGGAGTCGGGCACGGCCTCTTCGCCGGTCTGCAACCCATAAGGCGAGCGTAGACGCCGACGCCGGCGTGGGCCGCGCGCCTCCACAGGCGCCTCTTCGGCGCTCACCGGCGCGGGCGCCTCGGCGCTCTCGGTCGCCTCGACGGGCGTTTCCACCACGGGCTGCGGCGCGTCCAGGATCTCCACCGGGGTGGGGATACGCGGCGCGGCGGTGATGAACGAGGGCAGGCTCGCGGGCGCGACGTCGACCGGCGGCTGCGGCTCCTGGCTCGGGTTCACGTCACGGTAATTGCGAAATTCCCGCGGCCGGTTGTCCGAATTGCCGCGATGCTCGCGCTGGCCGTTATCGTTGCGGTCGCCGAACGGCGGGCGCGGCGGGCGGTTGTCCATGCGGCTCTGCTGCGGGCGGTCGCCGCGCGGCTGGAAATTGTTGCGTTCGCCATGCTGCTGCGGCTGCCCGTCGTAGGGCTGACGGTCGTTGTAGCCGAAACCTCCGCCTTGCGGCTGCTGGGCGTAAGGTTGCGCCGGCGGATTGAAGGACTGCGGCGCGCGTTCGGGAGGCGAGGCGAAGCGATCGAGCACGCCGCCGTCGTCGTCGTCCTCGTCCTCAACCTCGGCTTCGCCTGGCGGGCGGCCTTGAGCGGCGAGTTGGGCGGCCTGCGCGGTGGCGATCAGGCGAAAATAATGCTCGGCGTGCTGAAGATAATTCTCCGCCGCGACGGGATCGCCGCTGGTATGGGCGTCGCGCGCCAACTGGAGATATTTCTCGGCGACGTGATGCGCGTTGCCGCGAATTTTCACGTCGGGACCGTTGGATTCATAGGAACGCGTGAGCGGATTGGGGCCGCGCCGGTTGTTTGACGGCCGGCCGCGCATTCTCTTGTTTTGCCCAGGTCTCATGCGTAGTTCCCTTGAAGATGCCCTGAAGCGAAGATGCCCTGAAGCGAAAGCGCCCTGAAGTGTAGATGCCCTGAAGTACAGATGCCCTGAAGCGCGGCCGGACGGCCAAATGCGCCTTTCGAGGAATAGGCGCGGCCAGAGGCGATCACGCGGGTCTCGGCTGTCGATTTCCTTACATGCGAAAGTGAGCCAAACCGGACGCTTCCCGCGATTCGCCGAGATAAGGCTTCAAAGGCCTTGGGACCGGGCGCCTGACAATCTCGCGGATCGCAGGTCGCCCTCTAATCCCGCTCAACGCGCCGCCAGGCAATGCCTGGCGATTGCAACGAAAAGCCCAAGGACCGCGCGCCGCTGCCGGCGCCTACCCTGCGTAGTCGAAGCACACATAGACCTTTCTGCGAGATTCGCCAAGTCCCCTTCTACGAATTCGCCAAGACGCTTTTGCGCCTTTTCGCTTCCTTTTGTTTCAACCGCCGCCGTAGCGCGCCCAGAGCAGGGCATGCAAGGCGCGCGCGGACTGGATTTCGCCGCCCTGCGGGCCGGTCGCGCGCGCTTTCGGGTTCCAGGCGTAGACGTCGAAATGCGCCCAACATTTCGCGCCCGCTGCGAATCGGCGCAAGAACAGCGCCGCCGTGATCGAGCCCGCGAAGCCGCCACTGGGGGCGTTGTTGAGGTCGGCGGCGGGGCTGTCGAGCATCGAATCATAGGGGCCCCACAGCGGCAGGCGCCACAGCGGGTCGCAAGTCGCCTGCGCGAAGCGCGCGATCTCGGCGGCGAGCGCTTCGTCGTCGGTGTAGAAGGGCGGCAGGTCGGGGCCGAGCGCGACGCGCGCCGCGCCGGTCAGAGTGGCGAAATCGAGCAGCAGATCCGGCGTCTCTTCGGCGGCGAGCGTCAGCGCGTCGGCGAGAATGAGCCGCCCTTCGGCGTCGGTGTTGCCGATCTCGACGCTGAGGCCCTTGCGGCTGCGATAGATGTCGCCGGGCCGCATCGCCGGCCCGGAAATGGCGTTCTCGACGATCGGCAGCAGTACGCGCAGCCTGACGTCGAGGCGATCCTCCATGACCAGACGGGCGAGCGTCAGCGCCGTCGCGGCGCCGCCCATATCCTTTTTCATCAACTCCATGCCGTTGGCGGGCTTGATGTCGAGGCCGCCGGTGTCGAAAACCACGCCCTTGCCGACCAGCGTCACCTTCGGCGCGTCGGCGCGCCCCCAGGTGAAATCGACCAGCCGCGGCGCCTCGGCCGCCGCCGCGCCGACCGCGGCGATGAGCGGAAAGCCCGCGGCGAGATCCTCGCCCATGACGATGCGCACCTCAGCGCCGAAGCGCTCGGCGAGTTCGACTGCCTCCGCCTCCAGCGCCGAGGGGGTCAGCGCATTGGCCGGCAGGTTGACGAGGTCGCGCCCGTGCGCGACCGCCGCCGCGATGCGCGTGGCCTTGGCGAAATCGACGCCTTCGGGAGCTTCGAGGCTCGGGGCGGGGCGCGCCGCCGCTTTGTAGCGGTCGAAGCGATAGCAGGCGAGCAGGAAGGCGAGCGCGGCGAGTTCCGGCCTCGCCGGCGGCGCCGCGAAGCGATAGATCCCCGGCGGCAGTCCGGTGGCGAGTTTGCCGGCCTGGAGCGGATCGCTGGGGTCCTCGCCGAACAGCGCCCCGGCGAGCCTTCCCTCGGGACCTGGCAGCAATTGCAGCTTGCCGGGTTTCGGCTCGAAGCCGCAGGCCTCGGCGAAGCCCGACGCAACCGCGCCGACCTCGTCGCGCACGGCGGCGAAATTCTGCGGCGAGACGAACCAGATGGGGATTGCGGTCATGGGCGCGCGGCTTCAAGGATCGATTCGAGAGCACGAAGTCTAGAGCCAGCGATGGGGGCATGGGAACCCGTATTCGGCGCCATGGGCTGCGCCCGCGCCCTAGTCGGCGCGCCTGGCGGCAAGAAATCGAACGCCAGGGGAACCTATCGGCCGCCTTCGGCAGTTTAGATTCAGCACGCAAGCGCGACAGGATTGGCGACGAGGTCGCGGCGCGGCCTGTCGCAAGCGGAGCGCAGACGCCGAGAGCCCGGCGCTGCCAGGTTTGGTCGCCCGGGAGTTTGGTTGATGGAGAGAGGGGCGGGGTTTGCAGTCGCGCCGTCGCTGGCGTCGAGCCTGCCGCAGACTCGCGAAAGCGAGCCGCGGCGCGCATCGAAAGCGCCGCCGCAAGGAGCGCTGGGACAAGTTCCGCGCCCTCGCGAGCGTTTGACGTCGCCGCCCGCACAACGCCTCGCCCTAAAATCGTCGAGAAGACAGCGATGGTGAACGCCGATACGCCGACGCTTCGCGGCGCGCACGCGCAACTCTTTGCTGGGGAACGGGAACGCCAATGAACGAACAAACAAGGCCGGAGAGCCCGTCCGGCGGCGAAAGCGACGATCCCTATGCCATCGTCGTCGCGGAATCGCTCCAGGAAATGCGCACGCTGACGATGAAACACGGCGACATGTTCGCCGTCTTCAACCGAGCCGGCGACATTCGCAAGGCGGAAGGCAGCCCCGAAGGGGTGTTTAATCGCGACACCCGCCACCTCTCGCAGTTTCAACTGACGATGGGCGGTCACAGGCTGATGCTGCTCAGCGCGACGCTGCGCGACGACAATGCACTGCTGACCTGCGACCTCGCCAATGCCGATCTGCCGGGGGCGAACGGGCAACCTTCCATCGAACACAATTGTATCCACATTCGGCGTTCGCGCTTTCTGTGGGACGGCGCCTGCCTGGAGCGGATAGCCGCACGCAATTTCGATCAGCGCCGCCAAAGCGTCGATCTCGAAATCGCCTTCGCCGCCGATTTCGCCGACGTCTTCGAGGTGCGCGGCGCCCGCCGCGCGGCGCGCGGCAAGCTTGGCGCGCCTGAAGTCGGCGCGGATCGTGTGAAGCTGAGTTATCAGGGCCTCGATGGCGAGCGGCGCGAAACGGCCGTGCGCTTCGATCCGGCGCCGACGCGGCTGACCAGCCATCGCGCCAGCTTTTCCTTCGATCTCGCGCCGGGGGAATGGCGCTCCTTTTTCGTCGAGATCGCCTGCGGCCCGGCGAAATTGGAATCGGGCCAGCGCCGGTTTCTCATCGCGCTACGCGACAGCAAACGCGCTCTGCTGCGCTCGTCGTCACGGGCGGCGGCGATGGCCTCGGCCAACGATAGCTTCAACGAGACCGCGCGCCGCAGCGTCTCCGACCTTTACATGCTGCTGACCGATACCGCCGAAGGCCCCTACCCTTACGCCGGCGTGCCCTGGTTCAGCACCGTGTTCGGCCGCGACGCCTTAATCACCGCGTTGCAGACTTTATGGATCGATCCCGCCATCGCC
>Ga0134126_10009830_pt1 | contig 12053 bp, 8 predicted proteins | sample KB31752_FD_96881 | JGI IMG/M metagenome (GOLD analysis project Ga0134126, IMG submission 96881) | Terrestrial soil microbial communities with excess Nitrogen fertilizer from Kellogg Biological Station, Michigan, USA - KB3-175-2 | ecosystem: Environmental > Terrestrial > Soil > Unclassified ...
GCCCGCGGCGAAGCGCATTGTGATGCGCCAGCAGTCGCTCGATCTTGTGCGGCAGCGTGTCGAGATCGGCGAGATCCATCAACCGGATCGCGCGGCGGCCGACCTTGTCCTCATAGGCAGGCCCGATCCCGCGCCGGGTGGTGCCGATCGCGGTCACCGCGTTGGAACTCTCGCGCAGCGCATCGAGCTCGCGATGCAGCGGCAGGATCAGCGTGACATTCTCGGCGATGCGCAGATTGTCGGGGCTGACGGCAACGCCCTGCCCCTTCAGCTTCGTCACCTCGTCGAGAAAGGCCTGCGGGTCGAACACCACGCCATTGCCGATCACCGAGAGCTTGGAGGGCCGCAGCACGCCGGACGGCAGCAGCGCGAGCTTATAGGTCTCACCATTGATGACGAGGGTATGGCCGGCATTGTGCCCGCCCTGAAAGCGGACGACGATGTCGGCCTGCTCCGACAACCAATCGACGATCTTGCCCTTTCCTTCGTCGCCCCACTGGGCGCCGACGACGACAACGTTGGCCATACCTCGACTTTTCCCTCTGCAATCAGCACTTCATCCGGGCACGATCTTTTTCGGAAAACCGGTCTCCACCGTTTCCGGGATCGCGCGCCCTGCCCAGCTCAAAGCACGGCCGGGGCCGCTCGCATGCGAGGCGCATATCCGGATAAAGGAAGCGGCCCTGCTAGGCAAGCAAGAAGGCCCCCTAAAGCAGCCCAAGAACCAGTCCCAACCCCTTGATATCCCCTATAAAATCCGCTGACCACCCAACCTTCGCATGAGCCTTGCCAGTGCTATGGGGCCTTTCCGGGGCAGACCGGCGCGCGATCGCGCCGTCATAGCCGACATTTGCGCTCCGCTGGACAGATATTTCGTCCGCCCGCTTGGCTCAAAGGCCGCCGAAAAGACAGGCTCGGGTTGCACAGGCGGGCGTGTCTTTGCTCGCACTCGAGACGAACACTTTTGCCTCGATCACGCGATCGAAGCTGCGTTTGTCTCTCCTCGCCCGCGCATGGTCGCGATGCGTGCTGCCCCATTGAAGCGGGGCCCAAATCCGTGTCTGTGAAGCGGCCGGGCAGAAGCCGGCCCGGAACCACACGCCGGGCCGGAGCCGCGGCGCATTAACCGGGCCACTTTCGACCAGCATGTCTGCCTCCGACCAAACTTCGCACGCGGCCCCGTCGGCCTCCGGCCACTGGATTGCCAACCAGCCCTATCTCCTGCTCTGCATCACCACGGCCTGCTGGGCTGGCAACGCCATCGTCGGCCGTCTGGCCGCGGGCCATATTCCGCCGGTGACGCTCGCATTCCTGCGCTGGTCCATCGCGTTCGTGCTGGTGCTTCCCTTTGCATGGAAGCATCTGAAGCGGGACTGGCGAGCGATCCGCGGCAAGCTCGGCACCATGATCCTGATCTCCGTCGTCGGGATCGGCATGTTCAACACGCTGCAATACTGGTCGCTCGAATACACCACCGCGCTCAACACGCTGCTCTTGCAATCCGCCGGCCCCCTGATCGTCGCGATATGGTCGCTGATTTTGCTCGGCGTGCGGCTGACGCTGGCGCAGGCGATCGGCGTGCTGCTCTCGCTTGGCGGCGTGCTCATCATCCTCATGCACGGCGACCTCACGGCCCTGTCCAACATCAGCTTCAACAAGGGCGACCTGATCTTCCTTTTCGCGATGGTGATCTTCTCGCTCTATTCCGTGCTGACATTGAAGCGGCCGGCGATCCACGGCCTGTCGTTCGCGACGTTCACCTTCGGCGCCGGCGCGGCCTGTCTCATCCCGCTCCTGATCTGGGAGCTGCTGACCGGTCCGGCCGCGGCGCTCAATGCGCAAAACCTGCTCATCGTGCTGTACGTCTCGATATTTCCCTCGATCGTCGCCTATCTCTGCTTCAATCGTGGTGTGCAACTGATCGGCGCCAACCGCGCCGCGCCGTTCTTCCATATGGTGCCCGTGTTCGGCTCCGTAATGGCCATCGTCTTTCTCGGCGAGCATCCCCAGCTCTTCCATCTGATCGGATTTGCCCTGGTACTGACCGGCGTCTATGTCGCCTCGCGCGGGCAGGCCGCCTGACGCCGGCAGCGCCGATTTTGCCTGCAGCGCTGATGTCACAACCGCCCGTTATGGTTTAGCATGGCCGGGGCATGGCTTCGTCCGAAAGCCTGTCCGGGAATGTTCGGGGGCAGTGGCAATGATTACCGTTCCGGAGCTGGCGGCCGATGCGCTCGGCAAATTCCTCGCCAACTACATGCGGCGCAGGTTCGGCTCCTCGCAGACGCATCTCGTCGAGATGGTGCCCTCGATCGCCCGCATCGCCATCGAATGCATCGGCAACAGCGATGCGCTCTATCACAATGTCGAGCACACCATGCTGGTGACGCTCGCCGGCCACGACATCCTGCGCGGCCGCGCGCTGCACAGCCATATGCCGGCCGAAGACTATGCGCACGTGATCATCGCCTGCCTGACCCATGACATCGGCTACGTCCGCGGCCTGTTCAAGGCGGACGACAAGGACGGCTATGTCGTCGACGCCACGGGCCGCAAAGTGGCGCTGCCGCGCGGCGCTTCGGACGCTTCGCTCATGCCCTATCATGTCGACCGCTCGAAGATGTTCGTGATGGAGCGCATCGAAGGCATCGCGCAGCTCGACAATCACCGCATCGCCCGCGCCATCGAGGGCACGCGCTTTCCCCCGAGCATCCCCAGCGAGCAGGAGGAAGCCGACGAGGAGGCCGCGCTGCTTCGCGCCGCCGACCTGATCGGCCAGCTCGGCGATCCCCATTACATCCGCAAGGCCAATGCGCTCTATTACGAGTTCGAGGAGGCCGGGGTGAACCGCCAGCTCGGCTATTCCTCGCCCGCCGACCTCGTCAATCTCTATCCGCAGTTCTACTGGAACAGCGTCGCGCCGCACGTGCAGACCGCGATCCGTTATCTCAACGTCACCTCGCGCGGCCGCCAATGGATCGCCAATCTCTACAGCAACGTATTCCGCGCCGAGCGTGATATCTCGCTGTCGGGTCCGCAGAAGTGATTTCAAAGGTGCATCCACAAATGATCTGTCGTCCCTGAGAAAGCAGGGACCCATAACCACAGAGCTTCTGTTGGTGCGCTCAACGTTGCCCGAGGCTGCCCAACACCACGGCCTGTGGTTATGGGTCCCGGGTCGCGCTCGCGATGCTCGCTTGCCCGGGACGACAGGGTGCATAACAGCAAACCGCTGTGTCGCCTTGTCGTACGGATCAATCCGGCACAAGCTGCGACATCATTTCGAGACCCTGATCCCAGCGCGTTGTCCGCCGACCCAAAACATTTCCCGCCGCTGCGCTGGCTTATCAACCAGCCCTATCTGCTGCTCAGCCTGACCTCGCTGTTCTGGGCCGCCAACATCGTGCTGGCGCGGTTTGTCGCGGGCCATGTCCCGCCGATGACGCTGTCGTGCGTGCGCTGGATCGGCGCGTTTATCCTGCTCTGGCCATTTGCAAAGGAGCATCTGCGGCGGGACTGGCCGACGTTGCGCGCCCACCTGCCACTGATGCTGTTGTTGTCGGCGACAGGCTTTGCCTACAACAACGCCGCGTCTTATCTGGCGCTTCAATATACCGAGGCGCTGAATGCGCTTCTGATCCAGTCCTCCGGGCCGCTGTTCGTTGCAGTTTGGGCGCTCGTCCTGTTCGGCGTGCGGCTGACCTGGGCGCAGCTCGGCGGGATCGTGATCTCGCTCGCGGGCGTGCTGACCATCCTGCTGCGCGGCGACCTGACGGCGCTCGCCGCCATCCACTTCAACAAGGGTGATCTGTTGTTTGCCAGCGCCGTGCTGGCCTTCGGGCTCTATTCGGCGGTCATGACGCGCAGGCCGGTGACGCATCCCCTGTCGCTGATCACGTTCACCATGGCGTGCGGCTCGATCATGCTGGTGCCGGTTGCGGTTTGGGAAATCATCGGCGGATTTGCGCCCAAGGCCGACCTCCTGACGGCGGCAACCTTCGCCTACGTCGTGATCTTTCCCTCGACGCTCGCCTATCTCTGTTTCAACCGCGGCATCGCGCTGATCGGCCCGAACCGCGCCGCGCCGTTCCTGCATCTGGTGCCGGTGTTCGGGTCGGTGCTCGCGATCACCCTCCTCGGCGAGGAGCTGAAGCCGTTCCACGTGATCGGCTACACCCTGGTGCTGGCCGGCGTCGTGATCGCCTCGCGGCAAGGTTCGGCGAAGACGTAAGGGCGGTGCTGTAGGGTGGGCAAAGCGAAGCGTGCCCACCATTCGGATGGTGGCTCTTGATGGTGGGCACGGCGCAAGAGCGCCTTTGCCCACCCTACGGAACTGCGCGTATTGCCTTACGCCGCTCTCACCTTGGCGAGGAAGCCGTCGACTGCACTGCGCAGCATGCCGGACTGATTGTCGAGCTCGCGCGCATTCGACAGCACGTCGCCAGCCGCCTTGCCGGTCGCCTCCGCGGCCGTGGTGACGCCGCCGATATGCGCATTGATCTCGCTCGAGCCCGCCGCGACCGACTGGATGTTGCGGGCGATCTCGCGCGTCGCCTCGCCCTGCTGCTCGATCGAGGTCGAGATGCTGGAGGTGATCTCGCTCATCTGAGCAATGGTCTGCGTGATGCCGTTGATCGCCGCCACCGCATCGCTGGTCGACTGCTGCATGGCCGCGACCTGACCGGAGATTTCCTCGGTCGCCTTGGCGGTCTGGTTGGCCAGCGCCTTCACCTCGGAAGCGACCACCGCAAAGCCGCGGCCGGATTCGCCGGCGCGCGCCGCCTCGATGGTGGCGTTCAGCGCGAGCAGATTGGTCTGCGCCGCGATCGAATGAATCAGCTTCACCACCTCGCCGATCTTCTCGGCGCCGGTGGAGAGCACCTGCACGGTGGCATTTGTGCGTTCGGCATCGCCGACCGCCTTGCTCGCGATCTCGCTGGAGCGGGCGACCTGCCGCGAAATCTCGGTGACCGAGCTCGACAGTTCTTCGGCGGCGGCGGCAACCGTGCCGACATTGGAAGAAGCGTTCTGTGAGGCGGCGCTGACATTGGCCGCACGCGCACTGGCGTCGCTCGCGGTCGAGGTCATTGACTGCGCGGTGGTCTGCATGCCGGCCGCGGCGCTCGACACCGTGCGCACGATGCCGTTGACGCTGCGCTCGAAATCGCCGGCGAGGTTTTCCATCGCGGCGCGGCGATCGGAAGCGGCCCGCGCCTGGGTCTCGGCCTCGGACTTCTCCAGTTCGCGCATGCGAACCGCGTTGTCCTTGAAGATCTGCACGGTGGCAGCCATCTTGCCAACCTCATCGCCGCGGCCGACGCCGGGAATTTCACCGTCGAGCTTGCCATCGGCAATATCCTGCATCCGCGCACCAAGCAGCGCGAGCGGCCTGGAGATGCTGCGGCCGATGAACCAGGCAATGCCGCCGGACACCACGGCGATGCCGAGGATGGCGAGAGCGAGCACCCAGGCGATCGGACGAAGCTTGGCGTCGAGATCATCGAGATAGGCGCCGGTGCCGATATACATGTCGAAGCCGGGAACCGCGACGGCGTAGCCGATCTTGCGAACCGGCGTCTCCTGTCCGGGCTTCACGTATTCGTAGGGCAGCAGGATTTGGCCGTTGGCCTTCACGCCGTCCATGATTTCCTGGGAAAGCTTGCGGCCGTTGGTCACCACCTCCATGCGGTTCATGCCGATCTGCTTCGGATCCGGCGCGAGTTGGGTGATGCCGTCATAGGTGGTGCCGAAGATGTAGCCCGAGCCCTTGTCATAGGTCATGGCGTTGCCGAGCTTGCGGAGCTGGGCCATCGCCTGATCCCTGGTCATCTCGCCGGCGTCGGCTTCCTTCTTCAGCGCGAGCGCCATGTTACGGGCGATCTCGACGATCGATTTGGTCTGTTCGATGCGCGCGCTCAGCATCTCCTGCTGCATCAGATAGCCCGCGAGAGCGCCGGCGACGCAGAGGCCCAGCAGAGTTACGCCGAGCAGGATGCCGAGCTTGGGAGCAATCGTCAGATTGTTCAACTTCACGGAACCATCTCCTCCAGAGATTGGCGCGTGGCGCGCGCCTTTCGAAAAATGCTTTCTTGCAGTGCTTCGCCGCTGAGCGCTGGAGCAATCCAGGGATCAGCAGCGGTAATGGTCATGGCTGACGTGGGGGCAGCGGGCACTCGGCGGGCGATTAACGGATGATTCAGCTCACGATAGAGTGAAATTCCTTAGGGATGGTTACGGAGGCCTCCGTAGAAGTCCGGGCCCACTTGCGGCGGATTTCGCTACTTCCCTGATTCGTCTGAATTCGTCGCAATCCTCGATTGCGCTCCGGGCCTAGCCGAGCGGCGGCTGGCCATGCTTTGATGGCCGCCGTCCAAGAAGATCGCCGCGGCGAGCGGCCAATAAGCATCGGGAGCGATGAATGTCGAAATACAGGGTGGTGACGCCGAAAGGCGCGAGTTTCACGGTTGCGGGCGGTGGTTATGCCTATGAGAAAGAAGCGCTCGATCCGATCGGCGCCGAGATCATCGAGGCCCCCGCCAACGAGGCCGAGTTCATCGTCGCCGCGAAATCCGCGGACGCCATCTATGCCAAGGGTATGCCGATCACCAAAGCGATCATCGATGCGCTCGAGAATTGCAAGGTGATCACGCTCGGCAGCGTCGGCGTCGATTCCGTCGACGTGAAGGCCGCGACCGCGCGCGGCATTCCCGTCACCAACATCCCCGACACTTTCATCGAGGAAGTCGCCGACCACGCCATGATGTTGCTGCTCGCCGGCTTCCGCCGGCTGGTCGAGCAGGACAAGATGGTGCGCGAGGGCCGCTGGTCGGAGGGCCGGCCGGCGCTTCTGAAGCTTCCGCGGCTGATGGGACAGACGCTCGGCTTCATCTCGTTCGGCCGCGTCGCGCGCGCGGTCGCCAAGCGCGCCGCGCCCTTTGGCTTGCGCCTGATGGCCTATGATCCCTTCATCCAGGAAACACTGATGTATGATCACGGCGTGATGCCGGCGACACTCTCCGAAGTGCTATCGCAATCCGATTTCGTCTCGATGCACGCGCCGGCGCGGCCCGAGGTGCATCACATGCTGGGTGAACAGCACTTCAAACAGATGAAGAAGAACGCGATCTTCATCAATACCGGACGCGGCGCGACCGTGAACGAGGAAGCGTTGATCAAGGCGCTGCAGGAAGGCTGGATCGCGCATGCGGCACTCGACGTGCTGGAGAAGGAGCCGCCATCTCACAACAATCCGCTGCTGCGCATGGAGCAGACGACGCTGACCGCGCATGTCGCCTCCGCCTCGGCACGTTTCGACGAAGCGCGCAAACGGCGTGTCGGCTACGAATTGTCACTGGTGTTGCAAGGCATGTGGCCGGTGAGCTGCGTCAATCCGTCGGTGCTGCAGAACACCAAGTTACGGCGCTGGCAGCCGGTCAGCATGGATCGAGGACCTAACAGCTAGGTGAGCCGGTCAGCGCCGAAGGAAACAAGAGACGCTGCCTAAGCGGCAAATCGCCTGGCAGCGTCGAGCGCGAGGCCCGTCGCCACGCTGCCGAACGCATCGCCGGCGATAAGGCGCGCGGCAGGCACGGCTGCAGCGATGGTTCTGCGCACGGAAGGCATCATCGCGGCCCCTCCGGTGACGAACACCGCCGAAATCGAATCCGCCGTCAAACCGGCTATGCGCAGCACGCTCTCGATACGAGAGCGAATGCGCTGGAGGCTGTCAGCGACCGCCGCCTCGAGCTCGGCACGGGCGATGTTGAGCGAGATATCGGCAACGCTCTTGTCGAAATCGAATGTGGTGCTATCGGCGCTCGACAGGACGATCTTGGCCGTTTCGACGCCCGCGAGCAGCTCGTGGCCCTTGCGATGCTCGAGGACGCGCAGCAGCCGCTCGATCTTTTCGGGCTCGGCGGACTCCCGCAGCACGGCGCGGACCTCCGTCAACACCTTGTGATCGTAGAGGAAGCCGATCCGATGCCAGGTCGCGAGATCGAAGAAATACCACGACGGCGCGTCCAGTCCCTTGCGCAACAGGGGACTGCGCAGACCGAGCGCTGGCATCACGGTTGCCATGCCCAACTGCCGGTCGAAATCCGTGCCGCCGATATGCACGCCGGTGAAGCCGAGGATATCCTGGCGGCGGTCGCTCGACCGCGCATGCTCGGGCGAAACCCGCACCACCGAGAAGTCGGATGTGCCGCCCCCGATATCGGCCACCAGCGCGATCTCCTCGGCGCTGACGCTCCGCTCATAATCGAGCGCGGCCGCGATCGGCTCGAACTGGAAGGCGATGGTCTCAAATCCCGCGGCGCGCGCAGCCGCTTCGAGCTGGCGCTCCGCCGCGGCATCGGCCTTGGGGTCGTCGTCGACAAAGAACGCCGGACGGCCGAGTACCACGCTGGTCGGGAGGCTACCCAGATTATCTCCCGCCGTGGCACGCAGGAAACGCAGGTACGCAGCAACGATGTCGCCAAAGGCGTAGCGCCTGCGTTTGACCTGCGTTCTCTCCTCGAACAGCTTGGTGCCGAGCACGCTCTTGATGGCACGCAGATAGCGGCCGGGCTCGCGCGTCAAGTAGCGTTCGAGCGCTTCATGGCCGTACGTCGTCGAATTGTCATCGAGGCTGAAGAACAGCGCCGTCGGCACCGACGTCGCGCCGCGCTGGATCGGCAACAAGCGTGGTCCATTTGCGCCGGAAACGCCAATGGACGAGTTCGACGTGCCAAAATCGATGCCGCACGCCTGTATCATGCGCGATGCTCCTTCAATGCGAGCGGCGCACTAGCGCCGGATTTGGCGCCTTGACAAGCCTGTAATTTTTCCCCACACGGTGGCGCATCCAGCAAAATGAGATCGAAAGAAGCGTGGCGCATGCGCGCGGCAGAGATTACTTGCCCTCCAGCACGCTCACTGGTTCCCAATCAGCGTCCGGCGGCTGTTTGGCAAATTCCAGCGAGCGCTTGAGGAACAACGCCGACGGCTTGTCGAAATCTGTCACGCGTGAAAAGCAGGTTACAGCCGCATCGAACTCACGCGCGCGCCAATGCGTCAGGCCCTCTGCATAGGCAGCAGCAGCCTCGTGCTGCCCGGGCGTTTCACGGCCAGTTTCCGCGACCAGCTCATAGATCTTCACCGGCGCGGAGCGTCCCTTCACCCGCGTCGCGTCGAGCTCGCGCCAGGTGAAGGCGGTACCCGTGGCAGCGACCGTGATCTCGGAAGCGATGATCGTCGTGCCGTAATATTTGTTGGCGCCTTCGAGGCGCGAGGCGACGTTCACCGCGTCGCTCATCACCGAATAGTTGAAACGCCGGCGCGAACCGATATTGCCGACCAGCGCCTCGCCGGTGTTGAGGCCCATGCGATGCGCCACTGTGAGGCCATGGAAGGCAGGCGATGAGCGGTTGAGCTCGTCAAGCCGGTCGCGACAGAGCAGCGCGGCTGAGGCCGCATGGCGCGCATGGTCGGTATCATCGACCGGCGCGCCGAACACGGCGACGATAGAATCGCCGATATATTTTTCGACATAGCCGCCCTGGCTCTCGATGATGTCGGTCATGGCGGAGAGATATTCGTTCATGAAGGCGACCAGCTCGGTCGGCGTCATCTGCTCGGAGATCGCGGAAAAGCCCGCGAGATCGGAGAAGAAAATGGTGACATTGCGCGTTTCGCCGCCGAGCGCCGGCAGCTTGTTCGACGCCAGCATCTGGTCGATCACCTGCGGCGCCAGATAGAGCGCAAAGCTGTTGCGGAGCAGCCGCTGGCCGCGATCGGTCACGACCAGGCGCCAGGCGATGATCATCACCATGGCCGCGATGCTTGCCGCGAACGGCTCGCTCAACGGCAACACCAGTGATTTCGCAAACACTGTTGTCGCAATTGCGGTCCAGAGTAGCGCCATACCGAGCCAGGCCGCGGCCGCCGTGAGCGGCGCCAGCCGCCGCGCTGCGAACGCTGCCAGCAGCGCAAAGGCAATGGCGATGATCGTAACGGGCACTCGGCCAAGCTCGCGCAAGGTGTCGCGTCCGATCAGATTGTTGACGGCGGTCGCATGGATGTAGACGCCCGCGATCGTGCTGCGGGGAACTCGGACGGTGCTGGGCGGCGGCATCGGCAGCGCGCAACGCGGCGCGTTCGAGCGTTCGCGTCCCGTCGCGAAACGCTTCGAGGTGATCTTGCGGTCCTCGACATCGAGCAGCGCGCCGAAGATGACAACCTTGCCGGCAAACTGCCTACGGAAGAATTCCTTGTCATCTCGCTCGATGCAGGCGTGCAGATCGGCGAGCGAATAGGTCAGGATGTCGGCTCCGCCGCCGTCGAAATTCACCGTCAGCGTGTTCCTGACCGCTTGTGGAATCTCATAGCCGGCAAGCGTCACGCTGCCGTCTTCGCCGAACACGGGCTCCGTCGCCAGTGCGCGCGAGGCGAGCTCCAGCGCCATGGAAGGAATCGGTTTTTCCTTGCCCGAGAAGGTCAGCAGCACGCGCCTGATGACATCGTCGGGGTCGGGATAAACGTTGAGCGGACGGATGTTCTGCTGGCGGCGAACCGCGATGCTCTGGCCGGCGGAGGGTGAAAACGCGCCTTCGGAGCGCAGCAATTCGCCCAATACCACCTTGCCGGCAGCGGCTCCGGCCGCCAGCGAGCGCAGGAACGGGCGGTCGAAGCCGCGCAGCTTTGCGCCGAGGATGTCGTCGCCGAAGGGGATCTCGGATTGCTCGATCGAGTTGGCGAGCACGATGTCGAAGCCCACCACCTTGGCACCACCGTCGAGAACCGCCGTAAGGACGCGGCCGATTTCCGGCGTCCAGGTCGACGTCGGCGAATTGTCGAAGGGCGGCGTGTCGTGGGTTTCCTCATCTATGGCGATCACAACCGCGGGCGCTGCCGCGGTCACGTGCCGTCGCCCGAAAAACTCCCAGCGCAGTGCGGTGAGGATATCGATCGACCAGCCATGCACGAAGCGCATCGGCGGCAGCGCGGAGGCCAGTCCGCAAATGAGGGCGGCGAGCAGAATTGCGACGGCGTCCTGGCGGGTCGGCCTCATGCGCCGTGCATCACCGGCTCACCGTAGCGACACCAAGCGGCTCATCGCCGGCCCCGTCCCGGCTGTCGCATCGGCATCGACGACGAAGGCGACCGATTTCGCGTTCAGCTTCATCGAATACGCGCCGCCGGGCTTGAGCGCGATATTGGCCTTGGCGAAATCGTAGAACTTGCCGTGCAGGAACGGCGCGCCGGCTAGCTGAAGCTCATAGTGCTCGCCCTTCACGTCAAGCCGATCCACCACGATCCTGCCGCGGTCGGAGACCGCGACCAGCGGCGACAGGCCGTGCAGCACCAGGTGTGGCTTGGGTTGCTCTTCGCCGATGCCGCGCACGATCGTGGCCGCGCTATCGCCAACCTCCTTGCCCACATGCTCGGTGAGGCCGGAGTCGCAAGGCACCTTGCCCGCCTTGAATTCGGAAAGGTGCACCAAGCTCGCCTCGGTACCCACGATTACCGTGCCGATCCCCGTGATGATCTCCCGCCAGCAGGATTTCATGTAGCCGAGCGTGATGCTGCCGCCGGCGCCGAGCTTGATCACCTGGCCGGGAACGACATAGTCCATGAATTCGGCACCGGTGACCTTGCCCTGTACGTCCTCGACGACAGCAACAGGCGCCTGGCCCGCGCGGGCCACGCCAGTCAAGGCGATGATGCCGATCACGGCTGAGAAAAAGCGTTTCATCGTGCGGACCTCGGTAAGCCTGCCCATCGTCCCAAGCACCGGCAAGGCGCCATTCTTTATTCCAGCCGGACAGCTAGCGCCAAAAACGCGAAAGCAGCGTGAGTCATATCACACAAGCCGTTTGTTTTCGGCGCAAGTTTTTGAACCAAATTTAGAGTCAAAGACGGCCGCGCGGGCGACCGCCTTGTTTACGCGGAACCCGCTCAGCCGGCCGGCACCATCACCACGCCCTTGTCCTTGGGCCAGCGCATGCGCCAGGCGAAATTAATGTCCTTTGCCTCGCCCGGCTTCTCCTCGAACGCCCATTCCAGCACCCCGC
>Ga0134126_10009831_pt1 | contig 12052 bp, 9 predicted proteins | sample KB31752_FD_96881 | JGI IMG/M metagenome (GOLD analysis project Ga0134126, IMG submission 96881) | Terrestrial soil microbial communities with excess Nitrogen fertilizer from Kellogg Biological Station, Michigan, USA - KB3-175-2 | ecosystem: Environmental > Terrestrial > Soil > Unclassified ...
AGGACGGTGATCGGCGGGCGCACCACCCGAAACGGGTTGCGCACCGGCTGCCCGTTGTATCCGATCGACGCGAGGACGCCCACTGATCGATCATACGTTCGAATAGCGTCGTCGCCTATGGCCGGCGAAATTTGTTAGAGTTGAGCGGAACAGACTCAACCTTGACGGCGTTGAACAACGCGACAAGCATTTTCGGCGGGCCCACTGTTGCCTGCCCTGACTCTGAACGGAGGTGTCGTGGACTCTTTCAACCCGACAACCAAGACGCAGGCGGTGCTGACGTCAGCGCTGCAGGCAGCCAGCGCAGCGGGCAACCCCGAAATCAGGCCGGCTCACCTGCTGCTGGCCCTGCTCACGCAGAACGACGGGATCGCCGCCCCGCTGCTGGAGGCTGTCGGCGTCGAGCCCGCCGCCATCCGCGCCGAAGCGCAACGCATCCTGGACCGGCTGCCGCAAGCCAGCGGCGCCAACTCCCAACCGCAGCTGTCGCGTGAATCGCTCGCTGCGATCACGACCGCGCAGCAACTGGCCACCGAGATGGACGACGAATACGTCTCCACCGAGCATCTGATGGTGGGTCTGGCCACCGGCGACTCCGAGGTCGCCAAACTGCTGACCGGACATGGCGCTTCGCCGCAGGCGTTGCGCGAGGCGTTCGTCAAGGTTCGCGGCAGCGCGCGGGTCACCAGCCCCGACCCCGAGGCGACCTACCAGGCGCTGGAGAAGTACTCCACCGACCTGACCGCGCGTGCCCGCGAAGGCAAACTCGACCCAGTCATCGGACGGGACAACGAGATTCGTCGCGTCGTCCAGGTGCTGAGCCGGCGCACCAAAAACAACCCGGTGCTGATCGGTGAGCCTGGTGTCGGTAAGACCGCGATCGTCGAAGGCCTGGCCCAGCGCGTCGTCGCCGGCGACGTCCCGGAAAGCCTGCGCGACAAGACCGTCGTCAGCCTGGACCTCGGTTCGATGGTGGCCGGCGCCAAATACCGTGGCGAATTCGAGGAGCGGCTCAAGGCCGTCCTCGACGACATCAAGAACTCCGCCGGGCAGATCATCACGTTCATCGACGAGCTGCACACCATCGTCGGCGCCGGTGCGACCGGCGAATCGGCGATGGACGCCGGCAACATGATCAAGCCGATGCTGGCCCGCGGCGAGCTGCGGCTGGTCGGCGCCACCACGCTCGACGAGTACCGCAAGTACATCGAGAAGGACGCCGCTCTGGAACGACGCTTCCAGCAGGTGTTCGTCGGTGAGCCGTCGGTCGAAGACACCGTCGGCATCCTGCGCGGCCTCAAGGACCGCTACGAGGTGCACCACGGTGTGCGCATCACCGACTCCGCGCTGGTGTCGGCCGCGTCGCTGTCCGACCGCTACATCACCGCCCGCTTCCTGCCGGACAAGGCCATCGACCTGGTCGACGAGGCCGCCAGCCGGCTGCGGATGGAGATCGACTCCCGGCCCGTCGAGGTCGACGAGGTCGAGCGGCTGGTGCGCCGCCTGGAGATCGAAGAGATGGCGCTGGCCAAAGAGGAGGACGCGGCGTCAAAGGAGCGCCTGGACAAGCTGCGCGCCGAGCTGGCCGACTACCGCGAGAAGCTGTCCGAGCTCACCACCCGCTGGCAGAACGAGAAGAGCGCCATCGACGTCGTCCGCGAGCTCAAGGAGCAGCTGGAAACCCTGCGCGGCGAGTCCGAGCGCGCCGAGCGCGACGGCGACCTGGCCAAGGCCGCCGAGCTTCGGTACGGGCGCATCCCGGAAGTCGAGAAGAAGCTCGACGCCGCGCTGCCGCATGCCGAGGCCCGCACGGACGTCATGCTCAAGGAAGAGGTCGGGCCCGACGACATCGCCGACGTGGTGTCGGCGTGGACGGGCATCCCGGCCGGGCGGCTGCTGGAAGGCGAGACCGCCAAGCTGCTGCGGATGGAAGACGAGTTGGGCAAGCGCGTCGTCGGGCAGCGCAAGCCGGTGCAGGCCGTCTCCGACGCGGTGCGTCGTACCCGGGCCGGGGTCGCCGACCCCAACCGGCCGACCGGTTCGTTCCTGTTCCTCGGGCCGACCGGTGTCGGTAAGACCGAGCTGGCCAAGGCGTTGGCCGACTTCCTGTTCGACGACGAGCGGGCGATGGTCCGCATCGACATGAGCGAGTACGGCGAGAAGCACTCGGTGGCCCGCCTCGTCGGTGCGCCTCCCGGCTACATCGGCTACGACCAGGGCGGTCAGCTGACCGAGGCGGTCCGCCGCCGGCCCTACACCGTCGTGTTGTTCGACGAGGTGGAAAAGGCCCACCCGGACGTCTTCGACGTGCTGCTGCAGGTCCTCGACGAGGGCCGGCTCACCGACGGGCAGGGCCGCACGGTCGACTTCCGCAACACCATCCTGATCCTGACGTCCAACCTCGGGTCGGGCGGCACGGACGAGCAGGTGATGGCCGCGGTGCGCTCGGCGTTCAAGCCCGAGTTCATCAACCGGCTGGACGATGTGCTGATCTTCGACGGCCTCGAGCCTGGCGAGCTGGTGCAGATCGTCGACATCCAGCTCGAGCAGCTGGCCAAGCGGCTGGCTCAGCGCCGCCTCACGCTGGAGGTGTCGCTGCCGGCCAAGCAATGGCTGGCGCAGCGCGGCTTCGACCCGGTCTACGGCGCTCGTCCGCTGCGGCGGCTGGTGCAGCACGCCATCGGCGACCAGCTGGCCAAGATGCTGCTGTCCGGGGATGTGCATGACGGCGACGTGGTGCCGGTCAACGTCAGCGCCGACGGCGACTCGCTGGTGCTGGGCTGAGCCGTCCCGATCCGGAAAACCGGCACGCCCGACAGGTGGGCGCGTTAGCCTACCGAATTGTTCAATCGTCGGTACGCGTGACCGGTTCGACGGAAGGAATGGCGATGAAACCTGCCGGACATTTCTGTCGTGTCGGGGGGCTGGCAGTCGCATTGGGGATTGGCGGGTGGCTGGCCTCGGTGCCGTGGTTGGCTGGTGCGGACCCTGGGAGTGCAGGGCCCGGTACTGGCGTCCTCGGGCCAGATCTCGTTGGCCTGGTATCGCCTGCTGCATCTGACCCATCGGGGCTCAATGTCGATGTGTCGTACAACGGTCACGACCTGTTCCAGATGGGCGACGCGCACGCCACCTCGGGTTCCGGCGACCTGGCGATCGCCTTCGGCGACGGAAGCACGGCCTGCACGGGCGGCTGTGTGGTCGACTCTGTTGACGCCAGCGGTGGTTCGCACGACTTCGCGCTCGCGTTCGGCGATGGCAGCACGGCCGTCGCCAGTGGGGGCGACTTTGACGTCGCCGTAGCAAGCGACGGCGCCACGGCCTACTCGGGTCTCGCCGTCGTGCCCGGGGGCGGGTCCGGCGGCGGCGCTGACGACTTCGCGAGCGCTAGCGGTGCCGGCAGCACGGCCGACGCCGGGGGCGGACAGTTCGACACCGCCACCGCTAGCGACGGCGGCACGGCCGACTCAGGGTTCGTTTTCACCCCCAGGATTTTCGCCAGCGGCGGTATTGGCGACTCTGCCAGCGCCGACGGTGCCGGCAGCACCGCGGCAGCCGGTGGCGGAAACGGCGATTTCGCCGACGTGTTCGGCGCCGGCGACTCCGCTCAAGCCGGTATTGGACACAACGACATTGCCAGTGTCATCGGCGAGCACAGCACGGCGTTAGCCGGCGGAACCGGCAGCCTCGGCAACGACGACTTCGGCGCCGTCTTCGGCAACGATCTCACCGCGGATGCGTCCGGCGCGAGCAACCTGTTCGTGGTCGAGCCGTTCACAGCCGCCGACGCCGGGGCCGTTTTCCCGGTGGACGACTTCGGCTTAACCGACAGTCTGTCGGGGCTGGGCAACTGGCTGGACGGCTTGCTCGGACTGTGATGCCCGGGCGGCCGGAGCCGAAGTAGAGAGCAAACTTTAATTCTGTTGTGACCTGCTCGCATTCCCGGTCGGGGGCGATGAGCGGTTAGGCTACGTGGCGATGGTTCCGCTTTGGTTTACGCTCTCCGCGCTGTGCTTCGTCGGTGCGGCGGTGTTGCTGTACGTCGACATCGACCGCCGCCGTGGACGAGGACGGCGCCGTAAGTCGTGGGCGCGATCGCACGGATTCGACTACGAGCAGGAATCCACCGAGATCCTCAAGCGCTGGAAGCGCGGCGTGATGTCGACCGTCGGCAGCAACATTCCGGCCCGCAACGTCGTCCTGGGCCAGATCCGCGGCGAGGCGGTCTTCATCTTCGACCTCGAGGAAGTCGCCACCGTCATCGCTTTGCACCGCAAGGTCGGCACCAACGTCGTCGTCGACGTGCGGCTCAAGGGCCTCAAAGAGCCTCGCGAGAACGACATTTGGCTCCTCGGGGCGATCGGGCCGCGGATGGTGTACTCCACCAACCTGGACGCCGCCCGTCGCGCCTGCGACCGCCGCATGGTCACCTTCGCCCACACCGCGCCCGACTGCGCCGAGATCATGTGGAACGAGCAGAACTGGACGCTGGTCAGCATGCCGATCGGCAGCACTCGCGCCCAGTGGGACGAGGGGCTGCGCACGGTGCGGCAGTTCAACGACCTGCTGCGGGTACTGCCGCCGGTACCGCAGACGGCCGGATCATCCGGCACCCCGCCGGCGAGCGGCCGTCGCAACGCGTCGCCCAGCCGCCCATTGGCCCCGGCCGGCCGCAGCGAGGCCCCGCAGCGCCAACCCGAAGCCTTCACTCGCGAGAGCGGGTCGACGTCCCGCGCGACCGCAGCCCCGCCGCCGGCGCGCCAAGAGCAGGTCCGCCGTCCGCCGACCGGTCGCAACGGTCACCAGGCGTCGCATCACCAACGCTGATTCGGAGTCGTACCGGCGCTAAGTACACTGGCGCCGTGCCTCGCCCCGTCGCCCTGATCACCGGGCCCACGTCAGGCATCGGCGAGGGCTTTGCCCGACGCTATGCCGCCGACGGGTACGACCTGGTGCTGGTATCCCGCGATGCGGACCGTCTCAAAGCGCTCGCCGCCGAGCTGTCCAACGAGGGCGGCCGCCATGTCGACGTGCTCCCCGCCGATCTCGCCGACGCCGCCGGCCGCGACGCGGTCGCCGAGCGGTTGGCCGCCGGCGGCATCAACGTGCTGGTCAACAATGCCGGCATCGGCACCTCCGGCGAATTCTGGACCGCCGACCCCGCCCTGCTACAGCGTCAACTCGACGTCAACGTCACCGCGATCATGCAGCTGACCCGGGCCGCGTTGCCGGCGATGATCGACAACGGAGCCGGCACGATCATCAACATCTCCAGCGTGGCGGGCCTGCTGTCCGGTCGCGGATCGACCTACTCGGCGTCCAAGGCGTACGTGGTGTCGTTCACCGAGGGCCTGGCCGTCGGGCTGCGCGGCACCGGCGTCGGGATCCACGTCGTGTGCCCGGGCTACGTGCACACCGAATTCCACGACCGCGCCGGGATCGACATGACGTCGCTGCCGTCGTTCATGTGGCTCGAGGTCGACGACGTGGTCCGGGAGACCCTCGCCGAGGTCGCCCGCGGCAACGTGCTGATCATCCCCGGGCTGCAGTACAAGGCGATTACCACGGTCACCCGGATGGTGCCGCGAACGCTGTCGCGGGCCGCCACAAGTGTCTTCGGTCGGGGCCGTGGCCGCACCTGAACTGGCCGAATTGGCCGAATTGGTACGGCAATTGGCGGTGGTGCATGGCCGCGTCACATTGTCGTCGGGCAAAGAAGCCGATTATTACGTCGACCTGCGCCGGGCCACCCTGCACCACCGGGCGGCCCCGCTGATCGGTCGACTGGTCCGCGACCTCACCGCCGACTGGGACTACGCCGCGGTCGGCGGCCTCACCCTGGGCGCCGACCCGGTCGCCACTGCCGTCATGCACGCACCGGGCCGACCGATTGACGCTTTCGTCGTGCGGAAGTCGGTGAAAACCCATGGGATGCAACGCCTTATCGAAGGTCCGGACATCACCGGCCAGCGGGTGCTGGTGGTCGAGGACACCAGCACCACCGGCGGCTCGGCGCTGACCGCGGTGCGCGCCGTGCTGGAGGCCGGCGCCGAGGTCGTCGGCGTGGCGACGGTCGTCGACCGGGCCACCGGTGCGGCCGAAGCCATTGAGGCCGAGGGCTTTCCGTACCGCAGCGTGCTGGGGCTGGCGGACCTCGGGCTGGGTTAGTCGGCGTGCGCACTGTCATCGCGATGATCGCGACGTTGGCGCTGTTATGCGGCTGCTCGAATTCGGCTGCCCATCAACAGGTCTACGGCGCCGGAACCGCTCGCATCGGTGAATCCCTGGCGGTGCTGGGCTGGAACACCTCGATCTCGAACCTGCGCTGGCAAGACGACTACGTGCTCGTCGACGTCGACGCGGCCCCCACCGACGCGGCGAAACCGCATGCCGACCCGCACGACATTCGCTTCGGGCTGTACGGCGCGCTGGCTCATCCGATGGAGGCTGTCGGCATCGGCAGCTGCGACGGTGTGAAAAACCTTGTCATCCAATCGCTTTCCGCGCCAGGAGGTAACCGCCTGACCGGCACGGTCTGCCTGGGCCCGATGAAGGATCGGGCCGCAGTCCGCGGCGTCTACCTGTATTCGCCCCGCGACCGCATCGCCGACACGGTGGCCGCCTACCCGGCGGCGTTCCCGGTCGGGGTGCTGCCGACCAAGGAGAGTGATACCGGCATGGTGGTCAAAACCACCAGCATCGCGGCGTGGCGGACCGACGGCACACCGCTGAACCAGTCGTCGCTCGGCGATCCGGCGGCGTTCAACGGCAGCGGTTACATGCTGCTCGGTCTGGAGGCCGACACCGTGGCGGCCAAGTACCGCGACGACTCCGCCTCCCGCGGCGGGCCGATGATGCTGCTGGTCTCGCCGACGCTGCCGCCGCCCGGCCTGAACCCGGCCTGCATGGCCTACGGGTCCTCGGTGCTGATCCTGCCCGAGGCCTCGCTGGACGCCGTGCACGTCAACGCATCGCTGTGCACCCAAGGTGACCTCAACGACGCGCTGCTCTACGCGACGGTCGCGATCGTCGGCACCCACGCCGCGGTGTGGACACTCAAGTGAGCGAGCCCGGCCCGACGGAGTGGAGCGCTCCGACAAGCGGCGTCGGCCCTTGGGTGGGTCCGCTGCCCGACGACCCGCGGTATGACCCAGAGTTGCTGCGCGACGGCGACTCCCGCAACGTCGTCGACGCCTACCGGTACTGGACGCTCGAAGCGATCGTCGCCGACATAGACACCAGGCGTCACCCGCTCCACGTCGCGATCGAGAACTTCGGTCACGACGCCAACATCGGCGGGGTGGTGCGCGCCGCCAATGCGTTCGCCGTCGACACCGTCCACATCGTCGGCCGCCGCCGGTGGAATCGGCGCGGCGCCATGGTCACCGACCGCTATCAGCGACTGATGCATCACGACGACACCGCCGAGCTGCTGCGCTTCGCCGCCGGCGCGGGCCTGACGGTGGTCGCCGTCGACATCGTGCCGGGTGCGGCGCGGTTGGAGCAGACCACGCTGCCACGCGACTGCCTGCTGCTGTTCGGCCAGGAAGGTCCCGGTATCAGCGACGGCGCCCGCGACGGCGCCGCGCTGACCGTCTCGATCGCGCAGTTCGGGTCGACCCGCAGCATCAACGTCGCCGTCGCGGCGGGCATCGCGATGCACACCTGGATCAGCCAACACGCGGACATGACCCGGGCCTGGTAGCTCTTAACCCGTTGGTACGCAGTCGAATTCGATCGGCAACGTGGATGGCCCGGTTAGCGCGGTCAGCGGTTTCCACGGCGCTGGTCCGGCCGGGCGGGCATTGGGCATGCGCTGCGTCATCACCGTCAACGCCTCGGCAAGTTCGAGCCGCGCGAGGTTCGCGCCCAGGCAGTAGTGCATGCCCGCGCCGAACGTCTGCATCGCGGGTGCGTCCGTACGGGTGAGGTCGAGCCGCTCGGGATGGTCGTAGGCGGCGGGATCCCGGTTGGCGGACGCGGTGTTGGCGACGACCAGTGTGCCGGCCGGGATCGTCACCCCAGCAAGCCCGACGTCCTCGAGGGCGACGCGCAGCGTGCCCCAGGCGATCGGGGAGTGGCGCATGGTTTCCTCGACCGCGGCGGCGGCCAACTCGGGGTGTTGGCCCAGGAGAGTCCACTGGTCGGGGTAATCGCAGAGCACCTGCACCGAAGCCGCAAGCTGGTTGCGAGTCGTGTCGGTGCCGGCGATCAGCAGACCGACGACCAGCATCCGGAGCTCGTCGATGTCGAGGCGATCGCCGTCGTGCTCGGCGCGGATCAGCTCGGAGATCAGGTCGTCGGTGAGTGCGTCGCGGCGCTCGGCGACCATCGCGTCGACGTAGTCGTCGACGGCCTCCCACGCCGCCAGGATCACGTCCGCCTGTTGCGCGACGTTCCAGCTGAACGCCTTGAAGATGTCGTCCGTCCACTCGGAGAACAGCTTCCAGTCCGCCGCGGGCGCGCCGAGTAGCGCGCAGATGATCGGGATCGGATATTGACGTGCGATATCGGCGACCACATCACATCGCCCGGAAATCGCCTGGCGTCCAACGAGTTCGGTGATCACGTCGACGACGGTCGAGCGCAGCCGTTCCGTCGCCCGAGGCGTGAACGCTTTCGAGACCAACCGACGCAGACGCTGATGCGCCGCCCCATCGAGACTGATCAGACTCGCGGTGACGCGGTCCCAGACCGGCCCGGACGTGATGCCCTGGCCGGCCAGGAACATCCCGTTGGGCATGCGGAACCGCGGGTCGCGCAACACGCTGTGAACCAGGTCGTAGCTGAGGACCTCTGGGCCGTGGGTGCCGATCGCGATCGGCGCGCGGTCCCGCGCCCCCGCGATCAGCCGGTGCGCCTCGGCGGGGTCGTTGAGGTGCTCGTAGGTCAGGATCGGAAGGCCCGCGTCGAAGACGCTCGGGCAACTTCGGGTCGGCATGGTGTCGGTGGTCATGACGGCTCCTCCGTGGAAGGTGGGCGTTAGCGGTTGCTGGCCGCGACGTCATCGTTGCTCCGGTGCGTGAGAGACACGTCAGTAGGCGGATACTGATCTTTCGTCTCACCGCGGGGGCTACCGCTTCTAGGCTGTACGGGTGCGGTTGACGTGGCCGTTGACCGGCCGATCAGAAGAACAGCGACTCATCGAAGCCGCTGTGTTCGACTCGGAGTTGTCCGGCATCGTGGTTTGCGGGGCTGTCGGCGTGGGCAAGAGCCGGGTTGCGCGGGAAGCACTGACTGCTGCTGCGGCGCGGGGATGTGAAACCCGCTGGATTGTCGGCACGTCCTCGGCCCGATCGATTCCCTTGGGCGCGTTAGCGTCCTGGGCCGACCCTGCCGGCAAGGACAACCTCGAGTTGATCCGCGGTGCGATCGCAACGCTGACTTCCGCGACTCCTGGCACCGGGGTCATCCTCGGGGTCGACGACGCGGTTCTGCTCGACGATTTGTCGACACTCGTTGTGCACCAAATCATTCAGCGTCACAGTGCCAAGGTGGTGCTCACCATCCGAGAGGGTGAGTCGATTCCGGCCGGGGTGCGGGAGTTGTGGGACGGTGGAGAACTCGACCGCCTCGACCTGCAGCCGTTGTCGGAAGCCGAAACGACCGCTCTGGTCTCGGCCGCTTTGGGCGGTCCGGTGGATCCGCAGGCCGCTGAGCGATTGTGGACGTTGACCCGCGGCAATCCCCTTTACCTGCGGAACATCGTCGAGCAGGAGGTCGCCGACGAACGGCTCGTCATGCGGGATGGGTGTTGGTGCTGGCTGGGTGATCCGGTCCTGCCGCCCGGCCTGATCGAGCTGATCGAGGGACGGATCGGAGGACTGCCCAGTTCGGTGAGTGACGTGATCGACGCCCTGGCCGTCGGCGAGCCCATCGAACTCGCGTCGCTGAGCCGGATCACCGATTCGGACGCGGTCGAGCAAGCGGATATCCGCGGGCTCATCGCGCTCGACCAAGTCGGCGATCGAGTTGAGGCACGATTGGCACACCCGCTATACGGGCAGGTGCGACGAAATCGGGCTGCCACCACCAGGTTACGACGCTTGCGTGGCCTCGTCGCGGCCGAACTGGCCATGTCGGACGATTGTGACGATATGCGAGCCGTGGTCCGCCGCGCCACTCTGAGCCTGGACTCCGACCTCGATCCCGATCCCGATCTACTGGTGCGGGCGGCCCGTGACGCGGTCTGGTTGTGGGAATTTCCGCTGGCCGATCGGTTTGCGGCGGCCGCAATTCGCGCGGGAGGTGCGGCCGACGCGAAACTCATTCGCGCGTATGCCTTTTCGTGTACTGGCCGTGGCCAGGACGCTGATGCCCTGCTCGCCGACATCCAAACCGGCGAGCTGGCCGAGACGATGTACGGGCGGGCAGCCTTTCTGCGATCCACCAATCGGCTGTTCACCCTGGCCGATCCGGACGGCGCGAAAGCGCTCATCGACGAAGCGGCGCGCCAGGCGGGCCCGCGAGCCCGCAGCTGTATCGACGCGTTCGTCACGGTGTACTGGGCGGCGATGGGCAAGCCGCGCGCGGCCCTCGAGTCGGCGGAGAAATTCACGTGGAATGAGCTACCCGACCTCGTCGCCCAGCGCGTAACCGCCTGGGCGCTCGCCGTCGCGCTGGGCGAACTGGGCCGCACCGCCGACGCTGTCGCCGCGGCTAAAGCCGGTTACCCCGTCCCGATCCGCTCGTTCGTCATCATCACCGATGCCCACCTCGATGCGTTGCTGCTCGCAGGCCGGGTCATCGACGCGGCTGAACCGGCGGAGACTATCCGACAGCACCAAATCGAGTTCCGCGCCTTTCAGTTCCTCCAGGTGGGCACGCTGGCGATGGGCAGGGTGGCCCTTGGCGCCGGCCGGGTCGACTCCGCGGCCTCCCAACTCAACCAGGTCATGGACGAGGTCCACACCTCCAACGACTGGAGTTATCGCTGCGGTCTGGCGCTCACCACGGCCCTCGCCATGCGGGGCTCGATCGACGAGGCAACAGCCTGCCTCGCCGACCTCGAAGCACGACGCCATCCGGGCTGGCGTTATCTCGACTACGAGCACGCGATCGCGAAGGCATGGGTGGCCGGCGGGCAGGGTGCTATCAGCGAGGCCATCGAACTGTCGCTGGCAGCCGCCGAAACAGCAAGGGCCAATGATCAGTTCGCGCCCGAAGTGATGTGCCTGCAGACGGCCACGCAGTTCGGGGATCGGTCCTGCGGGCCACGGTTGCGCGAACTTGCTGCGGTCGTCGAGGGTCCGCGAGCCGCCGTCGCGGCCCGATTCGCCGAGGCGCTACGCCACGATGATGGAGCCGAGTTATCCATGGCGGCAGTAGAATTCGAGGAGATCGGCGATCTCGTTGCCGCCGCCGATGCGGCCGCACACGCAGCCATCGCGTACCGGCATCACGATCGACGCGGGTCGGCGTTGGGTTGCTCGGCACGGGCCGAGGCGCTAGCCGAGCAATGCGGCGGCGCCCGCACCCCGACGCTGCGCAAGGCCGTCGAACGACTGCCGTTCACCGACCGCGAACGCGAAATCGTGATGCTCATCGGAGAAGGCTTGTCCAACCGCGACATTGCGCAACGGCTGACGGTGTCGGTCCGGACCGTCGAGAGTCACATCTACAAGGCGATGGCCAAGACCGGCACGCCTAACCGCGACGAGCTTGCGGCCCTGTTGCCGCGACTTCGTCATGGCTCGCATCAACCCAGCTGAGCCGCCACCGCGCCGTCGAGATCACCGTGGTTCTCGGCGGTGCGAAATATCAGTACTGCACCACTGACGTCAACCGATCCCCCGAGATCGACGATCCCAGTAGCGGATCTCATCGAGGAGGATTGACATGCTCACCGACGACCAGACAACCATCACGCCCGACGAGGCCTGCGAGCGTCTGATCCCGCCGACACCGGTGCTGATCAGCGAGCACGAGGTGGCGCTCGCCACCGCGGTCGCCCTTCAGGCACAATCGCCGATTCGGCGCCGGTGGATCGACGCCACGCACCGCCTGCTGGTCGCCGTCCAGCGTTCGTTCGCTGCGCCGGCGCACCCCGACC
>Ga0134126_10009833_pt1 | contig 12051 bp, 18 predicted proteins | sample KB31752_FD_96881 | JGI IMG/M metagenome (GOLD analysis project Ga0134126, IMG submission 96881) | Terrestrial soil microbial communities with excess Nitrogen fertilizer from Kellogg Biological Station, Michigan, USA - KB3-175-2 | ecosystem: Environmental > Terrestrial > Soil > Unclassified ...
GCTGAGTATTGGTTTAGAGTTATTGAAAAGGATAGGGAAGGGGCGATGCTGTTGAACAAGGCTTCGATGAGGAAGAAGGAAATGAAGTATGTTACGGGGGGGATTTCGGTTCGATTATGATTGTTGGCAAAGATATCATTACAAATATGCCTAATAGCGGCAGTAAGACAAGGCACATTTTCGCGTTTCTCGGTGTAACTGAACCAGGAACAGATGCGGATATTATAATACTCCAGCAGAGATTAGGTCAATTGCTTTCGGGACGCAATCCACCGGTAAAAATTAAACGTGAAGGGGATCTTATTATTCTAACATTAACCGATCCAGATTTTTGCTTTTATGTTGCAATTGTAAAAAATGACAGTGGCGAGTTTCCTCACTGGGTTGATATTTCAAAGAATTTTGGATTACAATGGGATAAAAGGCCTGTAACAGCAAGTCGCCTGGAGCGTATCATTAATATTTTGGAAAAAGACGGCAAACCAGAATACAACACCTATCGTGAAATTGGATTTTCCATTTTAAAGGAGCTGGAGGCGTTCACTCAACTGAAGGTTTTTACAATACCGTCATTGGGTAAAAGGGGAATGTGGTATAAATTATTTTGTGGCTGATTGAAAAGTACAATTGTATTTTGTATGCCAAAAGGTCCTAGTAATTCATCCTACACAGCTGATATACAGGCTGTACGTTGCGTTTAGCGAAAATAAAAGTGGAACAAGCAAGATTTTTTCAAGCATGTCAATAAGAAGCAAGATGGAAGACATGGATTAGCGAAAAGGCAATCGGACTGAGGACGAACCATTTTTGAACCGGAAGAGGAAAAAAGCGCTCTTGCGGATTTGCGCGCAAAGCCTGATACCGGCGCTCGGATGATTTACGATGTCATTGATCCGCACTGGCTGCCCGTTCTGTCACCAAATCGGCAATAAGTCGTAAAGACGTGTAAATTGCATCTCATAGCTCAAAGTCCCTAACATGCCTATTAACCTCCTTATCGAAGCATTCCTGGAACTCAATGAGATCATTTGGCGGGATTTTTATAAAGAAGTGGACTACCTGGGTTATCATGGCCACAAGTTGTTGGCAGTGGATGGCAGTTTCCTGAATCTGCCGGATCATCCAAGCATCCGGGAAGAATTTGGTATCAGGAGAATAGGCCGGGGAAGGCAAGGCGGAAAGGAGCAAAGCATGTGTTTGTTGTCGATGCTCTATGATCCGGTGAATTACCTGACCCTTGACGTGCAGACCGACCATATGGATGCCAGTGAGCTGCAGTTGTTTTTACGGCATCTGAACAAGGTGGAAAAGGATGACATTGTTTTGCTGGACCGTGGTTATCCTGCCCGTTATATTTTCTCCATTCTTCAATCGAAGGGAGGTCATTTTATCGTCCGGATGAAACCGAACTGGTTGCCGGTAAAGGAATTTTTAAAGAGCCGCAAACAGGATATGACCGTTACCATGGAGGTGCCGGACGGCGATTTTGATCGCTACCAGCAAGAGTTCCCACGGATGAGAAAGCAAGTGAAAATGCAGGCTGGTAAAGATTAAAGATGAGCAAGAGAACATACAGGTGTTGTGTACTTCACTACTGGATCCTGTCAAATACAAACTGGAGGAATTGGGCGAACTATATCGGATCCGCTGGGTAATAGAAGAAGGATACAAAATGTACAAGGCGCGGGTACAGGTGGAAGCCTTCAGCGGCAAGACGGCAATCGCAGTCAAACAGGATATCTACGCCAAAGCTATGATGATGACCTTGTGTGCTGGGCTGGTGTTCCCAATAGAGGAGCGAGTGATTAAAGAATATCAGGCTGACCAAAAGAAGGGATTGGTAAAGCACCCTCATAAGATCAACCGTACTTATGCCTATTGGTCCACCAAAGGTATCCTGATCGGTATGTTCATTAAAAGGCTTGTCCGATCGGCGCTGGCGTCCTTCGACAAGCAAGTAGAGGCTAATACCGAAGTCGTCCGTCCGGGAAAAAAGAACCCGAGACCTTGGAAACCTCCAAGGCATTATTATATGAACTATAAGGACGTGTGAACGTATCAACCAGGCGTTTCCATGCCGAGCAGTTTGTAATATCCTTTCACTTTCCCAAAATATACTATCAGGTGAGGTACATATAGATAGAAAGTCGAATCACATGTCAGATGTCCCGAAGTATTGGTTTGGTCATCACGGCCGCTGAATTCTCGATTGCCTTCAAAATGAGGCTGACCGGCTTTCTTCAGATTCATATTAAATAGCTGTTCTATACAGACCTCTTTGAAGTCATCCAACGGGGATAGCGAAGAATTGATAAAGAAAGGGAAATGGGTCAATCCTACAATAGCCGCTGTGTCTTTCGCGATGATCGCTGCTTTCATTATCAGCCAAAAATCCGTCCAATCAGCGATGCCATTCTTCTCGATCTTCGTGGCCGTTGTATCAGTTGTATTCTTAGCAATGGCTATAGTGTCCATTGATCCAGCCATATGCGAAGAATCACTCGGGGTGGTCGCTACTGCAGAGGAAGGCAGAATACTATCTGTATTAGCTGGCTTCTTATTCGATTGACCGCAGGACAAAAGAAGTCCGGCTAAGATCATTACAAGAATTTGACGCATAAGGGATGGGGTTGAAGCTCCCCAATATACATAAGGTATTTGTTATCCACAAGACATGAATAATGGTCTGGGCGATTTTGAACGGTGTGTGGGAGTTCCTGAAAGCGATGTTTAATTGGGTTGCGGTTGTCCCGATAAAGATACTGGAAGGTTTGGGCGAAATGCTCATCGGCGTCTTTACACTTAGCCCGTTGAAAATATCCCAAGGATTCAGCGACGCAAAAGACGCGATGTTTCACGGGGCCATGGATCTGGCAACGTCGTTTAGGAAAGGATACGACGAAGGAATGGAGGGCTTCGCCAAAGATCACCATGAAACCAGTCTTATCCCTCACGCCACGAGGGCAGGAAAAGGCGCGGCAATAGCAACCGGTGAAAAAACCGGCAAAGAAGCTAAGACGAAAGCCACCGGCGCAAAGGTGACCACGATCAACGTAACGATTCAGAAGCTCGGTGAGACGCATTTGAATGTCACCAACATAAAGGAGGGCATGGCCAAAATTAGGGAGGCCGTTGTAGCAACCCTTACCAGTGCTGTGGATGATTTTCAAATCGTCGCATCGCATTAACTTTATAATCTTAAACATCAATTATGTCAAATAGTAAAGAGAAATTCGACCTTACCACAGTGTACACGGAAAAGCAATTGATCAACGAGCTTTTCCGGCAAAATTTGGCTATGCAGGCGCACATACAGACCCTGCACGGCACCGTTGTTACGATCTTCGCCGAAGTCTTCAAAAAAACCGATGCCGAGGTTACCGATATGATTCTGGAAGAGATCAATAAACGAGGCGAAAAAATTCTGAAAGATAACGAGTACTTGCAGGCAGCCCGCCAGCAGACGGGACAGAAAAAAAGATAGTATGGCAGACGACAAATTCAAATTCGGCGCACTCAAAGAAAAGGTGCAACGACTGAAGCGCGAATTGCCACTGGCGCTGGCGAAGCAGGCGGAGAACTACTTCACCGATAGCTGGAGCCGCCAGGGTTTCGACGGCCAGCCCTGGAAGGACGTGAAGCGGCACGATACCTCAGAGGCCGCATATAAGTATCCTATTGCGTTACGCACCCGGAAGCTGAGCTCGCCGATCCTGGTAGGGGTGTATCGCGGGCGCTCAGGCGGTCAGCTGCGGCGGGCGGTATCGCGGTCCGTCCGGCAGGTATCTTTTGAGAAGATTCGCCTGGTCGTAGACTTACCCTACGCGAAGGCGCAGAATGACGGCAATCCGGGGCACAATGTACCGGCGCGACCTTTCATGGGGCAGAGCAAGGAGCTGACGGCGATGCAACGACAGAAGATCCGCGAGTTTATGGATGGACTGTGGGGGAAATAATCAAGGTCAATCGTAGGGGATAGTACTTGGCAGTGCCGCCTGAATTGTAACTTTGATTCTCGAAACCGTTTGGTGTACATCGGTATCGGCTGCCTTACCGCCCAAGGTAAGGGAAAGGACATTAATGCCGCCACTAATGCCGGACTCTTGTTTTGTGGAGGCGGTTACCGCTACATCGAAATCAATGTTTGAAATGGTCGTCGCGTTTTCACTACTGCCGATCTTTACATGCCTACCGTTTTGGCCGCCACCATTAATAACTGGATTAATTCGCGCCCCGTTGTCTTTGGCAAAAGCCTGAGCATCTTTCACCCCTTTGACAAGGGCCTTCAAGGTCTCTGTTATAAATTCGTCGAGTTGCATTCCTAAATATACAGCAACTAGGTCGTAAATCATCATAATATGGGCTCAACCTGTCCCGTGATGTCCTCCGAAAATTAACTAATTGGGCGTGAAAATGTCAACGCCGACACGACCAAGCTGCGCCTCAATGGCAGCACCGATAACGGATACAATGTCTTGCGGGAATCCTAAAAGCGATCCCCAAGAAAAACCTTCACCTTTGATCGGATATATATCTAAATTACGAGGCTCATCAGAATAGTCTTTGATAGCGAACGAAACTTTAAAAAGGGGCGTTCCATTGTTCCACACTTTTTTAGCTGACCCAATATATTCCACCCCTTGTGTCTCGACCCCTTATAACCTGGACAGTTTCCTAAAGGTAGTTTAGTAGTTTTTCATTTTCAAAAGGGACCGGATTAATATTTTTGAACACGTGGTTCGGTGTTTGCCTATTCAAGGCGCCATGCCTCCTTTTCTCATTGTACCATTCGTAATACCGATCCAAGATCATCTGTGCGTGGTAGATGGAATCGAACTCATGGCGATCGATCACCTCCCGCTGCAGGTTGGAATGGAAGGCTTCGATATAGGCGTTGTCTTCTGGCGTAGCCACATGCGAGAACTCCTGGTAAACGCCCTTTTCCTTCAGATATTCCCGGACGACCTGCGCGATAAACTGGGAGCCATTGTCATTGCGGATAGACATCCCTTCGGCCTTGTATTCGAGCAGCATGAGCGACAGGAGCAACAGCACGTCACCTTTCTTAATGTGGCTTCGGAGCAGATAGATCAAGACTTTTCGGCTGTAAATGTCTATGACGGTCAGCAGGAGTACATTTCTGCCAGTCCCGTGGATATGGACATATTTGATATCCATGGCCAGGTACTGCAACGGCCTTTCGGGCTTTAAGCTTCGGAACCGGATAAAGTCCCGCTTAAATGGCAGCGGCCTGATCCTCGCCCCATACAACAGTCTGGCTTCCTTCATGAGACGATATACCTTTTTGTGATTGATAACCCATCCAATCTCGTGGAGCTCGGCTGTCATATTCTTATAGCCATAACAGCAGAACTCTTGCCGCAGGACTTGCTCTATTTGTAACACGACGATCCTGTTCTCCATCCTTTCACCGCCAACGGTAAAGCTATGTATACTCGGCTTGATGCCTTTGCGGGCACCGGAATGCTTATAATAGAAGCTACTGGGCGGCAACCCAGCCCATTTTAACAAGCTTCTGACCGGTACGCTCCGAAGCGCGTATGCCTTCACGAGCCCTTGAGCCTCCGCTCGTAGGCCTCGTTTTTTTTTAATAGCTCTGTCTTGAATTCCAATTCGAGCGCCTGGTTGCCAATGATCTTTTTGAGACGGGCATTTTCGTCTTGCAAAGCCTTTAGCTCCGGATCTGTCTTACGATACTGCGGCTGCAATTTGGCCGGCCCACCTTGATTAAACTGGTTCTTCCAACGCATGAACACCGAATGGGATAGATTGTGCTTACGAAGCGTCTGGGTAACCCCTTGTTGATCGGCCTCCTGGATGATTTGAAGCTTCTGTTCGACAGAAAAGATCCTGTACTTTTTTGCCATAATACCCTAAATTTAAATGACTAATTTTGATTTGATCAATTAGTCCAGCTATTTAGGGGGCCAGGACACTTGCAGGTAAAAAATAAATCTCCATATCTGTAAAGCGGTTTCGAGGCCCTCAACTAACTTGTATCGCAGTTTTTCTTGCGAGTCGTAACTGCCTCCGGAATGAGCGATCTTCCATAATGGTTCTGCATCGGATAGGGTAACAGAAAGGGGAGTCCCTAACTGTTTCATCAAAGCCTCGTCCTCGATAGAGATCCAGTACGTTGTGGCACCATAAGCTTCATTTTTGGAATATGATGCAGAATATTCCTGGCCGTCGTAAGTAAAGAGAAATTGAGTGGGAAGCGGTATTGTATTCATCGGTTCAAGGTTTTATTATCGGCCAACTATTATGCCAACGAATTGAAATCAAAAACTCGCAAAGCCTTTACAGGTGCGGGTTTTGGCGAATTTTCAGTGAACGAGGTGGTACGGAGTTCGAATCTGTTTGAAGTTGAATTGGAACGATTAGGGTTTCAAGACCGTACTTGAAACACCCTTAGAATGGCAGGTCGTCTTCCACTGTTCTGCCAATTATATCATCGCTGTCTAGAAGCTTTCTTATATCGTTTATTGTTTCATCGACTTTGTAGTAAGCTCTTTTGGCAGCTACATGCAACTCGTTTAAAATCATATAATCATCGAGCTCAGACGAAGCAGCTTCGATGCTGTCAATAATGCTCCCATCCTCATTCCAAATCCTAAAATCAAGGTAGTTTTTGCGACGGTCTGGATCAAACCATTTATCCGTTGTCACCGCGCCTCGACCGAGGCTGATTTTATATTCGTCCTCCCTACTGGTTTTTTTCCATAGAGCCTGTTTTCTTTGAGTCTTTTCGACAAGTTTGTTGATGATAGTCCGATAGTTTTCAGGAATCATGTTGTCCAAATTTTAACTTATTTTCAAAATTCCCCAACAACGTCTCAGTCTTTTCGAGGTTTTCATTAATTTTCATCACATTAACTCCATTTCGATCCCCTGACAAAAGGCTTCCAAGGTTTACCATGTCTATTCCCAGATCAGTGACTATTTCAGAGTATTCGGCGCCTTTAACTAAACTATATAGATCCTTATTATACTTTGCCTGGATTAAAGTTGCTTTTAAGTCTTTCATTCTCATCAATGCTAACTCGTGTTTTTTATTTAATAGGTAAAGTTGGACTTCATGTATGGTTTTAATGGCCTTAGAAATATCTGAAACTGAAAGGATTTGATTAATTCTTTCTAGGGAGTTTACTACAGCATCTTGCGTCTGTTTCGTCTCTCGCTTTACGGTCTGAATTTGCATATACGCGACCCATAGACCGAAAAGCGAAGCGAAAGTACCGTATATGGTAAAAAAATTGACGAGATTTCGATCCGAACTGCTAAGTGAAAGAAAAAGTATGATAGCAATTAAGGATCCTATTACGAAAACGAGAAGAGTTAAAAGTCTTGTTCCAATCAATGTCAGGGGTTTGTTCCTTTTTATAACAAATTGAATATACGTCTTTTGTTCATATCCTCAAATGAATCTAATGACTAATTTCAAACTCCGATACCGTGTGCACGTGGGTTATTCCTCTTTTGTAAAATTTACAGGTGGCAAGAGAATTGCGCCAATTCCTGCCTTGACAGCAATCGAAGAAATATGTTCACGAATAAAAGGAAAGATAATGGCAGGGGCATTAATAGAAGTAAATTGTTCGTCACTATAGGGGGGATGGCCAAACTTTTCGAAGACCCCCGCCATTGTCACTTCGATTGTAAATGGGATTTTATCTCCTTGCACTCCTTTTAGAATGGCTTTGACCGAAACGCCAAATTGATTGGTAATCTCATTCTTATCAGTATTTACGGCGACATCGAAGTTATTGGCAATAGGTTGTTGAAAATCGATGAGCACTTCTCTATTAAAATGACTTTCGATCAGGAGAATGTTTAGTATGCGGTATCCGTAGCCCGGTTGTGAGGTCATCGGTAAATGGGTTTAAGCAGCCATGGCGTATTGGACATTGCTCGGAATAGTTGAGTCAAGAAAAGTATTTTTCGTATTCGCCCAATATTGCCATGTCGCGAGCAAATTTGCCAGGTTGTGATGACCGATATACGTTGGGTAATGATAGTCGAACGAATCTAGCGTACCCCATACCCTCGGTTGCTCCAATGGGAAATATTCATGCCAGCCTAGAGGCAGATTAACTTTGATATTATGAAAATCAAGCTTTGCTATAAACGATTCAGCGGCCGCCGTCCAGTATTCCTGCCATTGGTCGGGTTGAGACAATAGGTAGCTGCCTGTCGCTAAATGCGTATTAAAGGAATATTCCGGTTGTTCGATGCGGAGGATTGAATCTGAAGAAATAAACGAAAGGTCCTCAGTCGGGAACCGTTCCATAAACTCCTGTACGATGTCGATCCAGGCATTCTCCAAGTCTCGATTTTCGTAATATGCTGACTCTGGTGTTAATTCAACGATGTGTGTTTGAGCTGGATGGTTGTACTCATACTTCATTTCCACCATGGGAAAATTAGCTGAGAGCTTTTGTAGCTTTTCGAGAATGAATTCCTTAGCAAGCATTAGCGGTAATTTTGTTCCAATAGTCTTTTGATCATATCAGAGGCATTCAGGGCCATCTGGCTTTCATCCTGAGGAATTGGCTTTATGGAGTAATCCGCCTCTTCACGCAATTTCTTTAAGGCCGGTATATGTTTCTGAAAAGTTTTATAGGCATCTCTGTTTTTCTTGATAAGATCATAGCCTATCAGCTTGATGGCGCAACCATGTGTACCGGTATGCAATTGCCCCTTCTTTTCGTCAAAATCTTTTTGGGTCATATGCATCTTTTCAAAAAGAATGAATAACATATATTGAACACAACTGTAATAACTACAGTGGACACTTGGTCCGTAATAATTATTCTTTAAGCAAAGGTCTGCTGCATTTCGACAAATATGTGACTTATCTCTTAGTGCGACGTTCATCTGATGTTCAGGGTATAAAGTTAGTAGGAAAACTTGGGTCCGGCAACCGAAACTTTGATTTCCCCTACATCCGATAAGTTCGGCAATTGCCCTTAAATGCAACAAAAGCAACTACTTAGAACCTTACTGTTTGCTGGCTGCGCCGAAGGTAGGATGTTTGTTCGAGAAAAAGAACGTGAAAAACACGGTATTTGCTGGAATTTGGGCAAGAGAGATTGGAAAGCTCATGGCTAAAAGATGGTTGTGGTGTGGGAGCAGACGTAAATGTAACAGCCAGGTTACGGACCGTCTACAGACGGCGGGCAATAGGGGAGGAGCAAGCGGACGGGAGATGGTGCGGCGAAGCGAACTGAGGCGAATGTGGAGCGAAGCGACACCATGAGCCTCAGCGCAGCATCGAACCGGACGAAGTAGACGGTGGAAGCCAGGCTGGGTTATAAAAGCCAATTCTTACAAAAGGGGAGGGAAGGGGGACAGTTAGGTCGCCCCCTTTAGTAGGCTACCAAATAGCCCCCTGACGATCTCCGCAACGGTCCATAAGCAGGTCGATCCGGTACTGCACTATATTGTTCAGGATGGTGGCCTTGGGGACCTTGAATAGGGTAGATGCCAGGTCGAGGACACCGCCGATCTGGCGGCCGGTATTCAGCCGGGCCTTGTTGGTTCGATAATCCACATATAAAGTGCCTTCCTCGCGGAAAGGGGATGGAAAGATGGCATAGCCACGGTGGCTGACGATAGCGCCATATCCTAAAATTTCTAGGTAGGTCTTGACGCACATATTGTTGATGCGTTCCTGGCGGGCCTTTATCGAATGTTGCTGTAACATGGTTTGAAGATTTAAAGTGATGGAAAAAATAAACCGTCCACTCCGGCGTGAGGCTGGCTGAATGCCAAGGAGGAACGGAATAACGAGGTGTTTGCTGTCGCCCATCTCCTGGTGATGCTCGTGCAGGCGCCCATGCCGAATCTTGCACCGAATCGTTTATGCCGTAGTTCCTTGGCGAAGCCGGCCGGTAGCCGAACTTTGCGGATTATTTTTTATCACTTTTGGCTGGAGACAGAGGTGGGGTTGAAGAAGAAAGTTGCTTGCGAGTAAAAGGTTAAATATCCCCTGGGGGACAAGATTTATCTTGTTCCCCAGGGGCGGCAGCGGCGGTCCTGCTGTTGATCAGGGTGCTACTGCTCATCGCCGGCGCCAGCTTGTACTAATGCTGGTAATTCGGGATCTGTATGCAGGAGAAAGGTCGCTTCAGCCGCCACCCGACCGCCATGCGGCCGGCGGTGCTGCGCGGAGTAGGCCGACAAAGGAGGCCGGCGCGCAGCTACCCGCGGAAGACCTTAGTCGTTATGCGGGAGCGGAGCGGACGCAAATTCATTAGCCCCGCCGCCGGCCGCTTGCGGGTGGCGGACGTATATGGGGCAGCGGGCGGACGGGAGAAGATGCGGCGAAGCGAACTGGGGCGAGAGAGGAGCGTAGCGACGAATGAGCCGCAGCGCATTTTCGAACCGGACGCAGGAGCTGCCCGAGCGGAGGCCCAACCGAGCGAAAGAACCGTGCCAGACTCAAGACCGATGTATAATCCCCACAGCGCAGCGAGGAGATTGTACATCGGCGCACACCTTATGCAGCGACGCGAAGCGGCGCAAATAGGGTGTGCGGTCTGGCGCGTGTTCTTGCCGAGGGGCCGCAGCGAGACCTTTTTTCGCGCAAAAGGTGTTGCAGACTAAAAGGTCTATCCCATTTTTAAAAGCCTCAAAAATTGTGGCACAAAAGGACATCTAGCCTGGGCGGGGTGACACGCGTTGCGCGCGGTTCGAAATGTAGCTTTTAGCGAGGGCTAATTCGGCTAGGGTTTACCGGTTGTGTTACGGCGCCGTGCTACTTTCGTTCATCTTGCGGGGATTTGGGGAAGGGGTGATTATGGGGTAGATTTGGTTCGATGGTTCTGTTGAACCAGGGTCAAAAGGACAGGGGTGCTAACCCTATACTGTATAGGTGGCGAACATAAAATCGCCTTATATTTGGTATACGATAGAGGGGATATGGAAAACGTGAAGAGTGGCATTATGCTGGCGGCATCTTCCGGAACGGAAGAGCCAGCGACAATCAAACTTACACCGGAACGAGCCCGGTCAATTTTACAAGAACACGGAATGGAGGTCAGCCTGGAACAGGCTGAAGCTGTCCTGGGGTTTCTCCGTAAGCTCGCTAATATTTCATCACCTAATTTTCGTGACAAATGAAAGTCGCCGATCTGTACATCCGCGTGTCAACTGACGAACAGGCGGAGAAAGGGTATAGCCAGCGTAACCAGGAGGAGGTTTTGCGGCGGTACTGTGAGATCAACTCGATCACGGTTCGAAAAGTTGTGCTGGAGGACCATAGCGCCAAGACGTTTAATCGGCCGGCGTGGGTAGCCTTCCTGAAGGGCCTGCACCGGCAGAAAGGCGAAACCGACCTGGTGCTCTTTACCAAATGGGACAGGTTCAGTCGTAATGCGGCGGATGCGTACCAAATGATAAACATCCTACGCAAACTGGGTATCGAGCCGCAGGCCATCGAGCAACCGCTTGACCTGACCATTCCCGAGAACAAAATGATGCTGGCCTTCTACCTGGCTGCACCGGAGGTAGAGAATGATCGGCGGGCCTTGAACGTCTTTCACGGGATGCGCCGGGCCAAAAAAGAAGGCCGTTGGATGGGCGGCGCGCCGATTGGGTACATTAATCGCGTTCGGGAAGATGGACGAAAATATATAGCCCCAAAGCCGCCAGAATCGAAAATTATGCAATGGGTATTTGAAACCATCGCGGACGGCCAGCTGACGACCGAACAAGTGCTGAAGCAGGCGCGGGAAAAAGGACTGAAATGCAGCAAGAATAACTTTTGGGTCGCCATCCGTAACCCTGTGTATTGCGGGAAGATATTTGTCGAGAAGTTCAAGGACGAGGATAGCCGGTTTGTGCCTGGGCAACACGAGGCCATCATTACCGAAGCCCTGTTCTATGATGCCCAGGACGTCCTGGATGGGAAGAAAAAGAAACAGCGGACGAAATTGACGGTCGATGACCGTATCCCACTACGCGGCTTCCTGATCTGCCCGCGATGTGGCAGGATGCTCACCGGGAGCGGTTCGAAAGGACGCAAAC
>Ga0134126_10009836_pt1 | contig 12049 bp, 13 predicted proteins | sample KB31752_FD_96881 | JGI IMG/M metagenome (GOLD analysis project Ga0134126, IMG submission 96881) | Terrestrial soil microbial communities with excess Nitrogen fertilizer from Kellogg Biological Station, Michigan, USA - KB3-175-2 | ecosystem: Environmental > Terrestrial > Soil > Unclassified ...
GCCGGGTTCACGATCACCGCAATAGCATCATAAGCCAATACCCCAAAGGTTGGCTTCAAATGAAAACTGTCGTTATAGAAATTCTCCTCTTCCGGAGTCAGCCCGCGGGTCACCAGCACCATACGGGTGGAATCGGTGCTCAGGTCCCGTAAACACTGCGCCTCCGGCCGGTAGTCGACCACGATATGCGCATCGGGCCACGTAGAATTGAATACCTTGATCTGGCTGTCGATCACGGGTTTATAGGATTCGTCGACACTTATGTGGATCGTTCCCGAAGTCGGGGTCTCCTGCGGCGTCTTGCTCTTGGTTCCGCAACCGCTCAACAGCATGCCGATGCTAATTCCAATCAGAAATCCTTTACCGATCATTAATCAAAGTAATTTTTTCTTGAACCCCGGTAGATGCGGAAAACACCGTAAATCAAAAACAAACCGGCGAAGATATAACGCGCGGTGCCATCGATCGACAGCTCGAGATGTAACACGGGAGCCAGCAACAGTACAATTCCGATCCCAGTGATGATCACCCCCATGCCATAATCCAATATGGCCCGCCGCAATGAATAAGCTTTCCTCCGCCGTTCCTCCATCTTTCGCCTTTCCGGAGCCTCGTTTTCCATTAATTACCGTTGTGTTGGTCGGGCAATTTAGGGAATTAACCTTAAAATATGCCACAATTAATTTCTTTCTAATACCTAAGACGCAAGGAAATCACCTTTCCATAAAATCAGACATCCTACCCCACGGCAAAAGGTTTGCAGTTATACTTTCGAACCACAAACCACCCCCTCATGCGAAAGCTCTTACCTCTGCTTTCCGCCCTGCTCCTGCTGGGCGGATGTAAAAAGGACGCGCCGGTAAACGTCCCTTCTGCTTACTTTGACCGCTCCATCAACGGCTCCTCCATTCAGCCCTGGAATTTCTACGGCCCCGGCCAGCTCAGCATCACCCAGTCCCACGATCTTTCGGACGGCAGAGCCCTCACCCGCTGGACCATGACCCTCCACTCCGCCAACGTCGCGGTCAGCCTCACGTTTCCCGGCAAAGACACCTCCCGCAAAATGCCCTGCGAAAAACTCATGTCCTTCGGCTACCGCTCAACCCAGGCCGCAACGGACAGTTTCACCGTCGCCGTCCACGACGCCGGCACGACCTACAACGGACCGGACAGCACCTTCCTATCCGTCACCTTTAGCCTCTTCGACAAATTAGCCACCGGCGGCTTCACCGCAGGCCTCTACGGCCCCACCGGTCTTTACGTCATCACCTCCGGCAGCTTCACCAATATCCCCATCACCTTCGCACAGTAACCTTCACCCCCTCGCCCCCATCGGGCCCACCACCATCGCCCTCGATGCCTGTGCGGCTTCATCGCCCCCATAAGGCCCCCATTCCTTACCTTTGCGCCGATGAAGGTCCTAATGGTTTGTCTCGGTAACATCTGCCGCAGCCCCCTGGCGGAAGGCATCCTCCGCGAAAAAGCTCGCCGGGCAGGCCTCGGCTGGGAGATAGACAGCGCCGGCACCAACGGCTACCACACGGGCGAAGCCCCCCATCACCTGTCCCAAAAGGTGGCGCGCCTCAACGGTCTCGACATCAGCACCCAAAGAGCCCGCCGCTTCACCGCAGATGATTTCCAACACTTTGACAAAATATATGCCATGGCATCCGACGTCGTGGACGACATGCGCCGCATCGCCGGCAAAAAGTTCGACCCGGTCAAAATCGACCTCCTGATGAACGAAGTCCATCCCGGCAAAGACCAGGACGTCCCCGACCCCTGGTACGGCCCCGAACCCGGCTATCACGAGGTCTATAAAATGATCTCCACCGCTGCCGATAAGATCATCGCCAAATACGGCCCACCGATTAAAATCTCATGAGCAAAAATAAACCCGCCCTGGTCCAGGGCACCCGCGACTTCGACCCCGTCACCGTCCGCAAACGACGGCATATCTTCGATACCATCCGTACCGTCTTCGAAACCTATGGCTACCAGCCCCTGGAAACCCCCGCCATGGAACTGCTGGATACCCTCATGGGCAAATATGGAGAGGAAGGCAACAAACTGATCTTTAAAGTCCTCAACAACGGCCTCAACGACCCCAAAAACATCGAAAAGTCCCGCGAGGCCTTCGAAAACGTCCTGCACGGCAAGAACGACTCTAACCTCACCGAACGCGCCCTGCGCTACGACCTCACCATCCCCTTCGCCCGCTACGTGGCGATGAACCATGGCGCCCTCACCTTCCCCTTCCGCCGCTACCAAATGCAACCCGTATGGCGCGCCGACCGGCCCGCAAAAGGGCGCTTCCGCGAATTCTACCAATGCGACGCCGACGTCGTAGGCAGCTATTCCCTGGTCAACGAAGTCGAGCTCGCCGCCATCTACGCCACCGTCTTTCAAAAACTCGGCATCCCCGTCGAGATCCGCATCAACAACCGAAAGATCCTCGCCGGCCTCGCCGAATTCTGCGGCGGCCCGGAAAAGATGGTCGACATCACCACCGCCATCGATAAGCTCGACAAGATCGGCATCGAAAAGGTCAAGGCCGAACTCACCGAACGCGGTCTCGACGACACCCAGATCACCGCCATCGAACAATACCTAAAGATCACCGGCGACAACACCCACACCCTCGCCGCCCTCAAAAACCTTTTCACGGGCAACGAAACCGCCCTCAAAGGCCTCAGCGAACTCGAATTCATCATCGGCTATACCCAATTACCGTTATTCATCGACCCCACCCTCGCCCGCGGCCTCAACTATTATACCGGCACCATCTTCGAAGTCAAAGCCATCGGCGTAGAAATGGGCAGCATCGGCGGCGGCGGCCGCTACGACGACCTCACGGGAACCTTCGGCGTCCCCGGCATCCCCGGCGTCGGCATCTCCTTTGGCGTCGACCGCATCTACGAGGTCATGGCCGCACTGAATGCCTTCCCCGAAACCATCCACACCGGCACCAAACTCCTGTTCTTCAATCTGGGCGAAGCCGAATCCCGCGCCGCCTTTACACTGCTGCAACAGCTCCGGGCCAAAGGAATCCCCGCCGAACTCTATCACGAACAAGCCAAATTCGACAAACAGTTCAAATACGCCGAGAAAAAAGAGATACCCTATGTCGTTATCCTCGGCAGCTCCGAACTCACGGCCCGTCAGGTCCAATTGAAAGACCTCCACACCGGTCAGCAATCGACCCTGAGTTTTGATCAATTACTCGTTGCATTTGACGCCTGAAAACCCTAACTTACCGGCATGAAAAACATCCTATGCGTGTTCCTCCTGGCCGGCACACTCGCCGCCGGGGCCCAAATGCCTGCGAATGATCTTATCCGCCATATTCCCGCCGATGCGGACCAGGTGATCGACGTCAATCTCGGCGCCCTTAACTCCAAGATCGACCTTCCCGCCATCATCAATCTCGTAGGCAGCAAAGCCAAAAGCAAATCCTTCTCCGTAATACAGCAACTGCTCACCGCGGGAATAGATCTTCATACGCACGTGCTGGTCATCCAAACAAATTCCAACCAGCCGGACAGCGTCAAATACACCACCTTTCTTATTCCTTTAACGGACTCGGCGAAATTCGCCTCCTTCGTCCGTACCAATGCCAAAGAAGGTGCCGGTGCGCCGATCCACTATCTGCACTCGCTGGGTAAACGCATCGCCGTCGTCAGCCCTCACGAGATAGAAGGCTGGACCGATAAACTGGCAGTCCTGATCATCGAGGCGCCGCCCGCACACCCCGCCGGTACACCGCAAACGCCGGCCGCGATACACGCTAAGACCGCGCACCGCGCAGCCGCCGCCCTCCTGGGTTTCACAAACACCCCATTTTTCACCGACGAACATTTCACGACCGCCTTCTCTGACAATGGCGACGTACATATCTGGAGTCACCGCAACCAGCTGGCCTCACTCGCCGGTAAACTCGGGAAAATGGCGCCCGGCATGGCCCAGCTTGATATGCTCTCACAGATGACCGGCCAGGGAAAAGGCAAAAACGAGTCGATCGCTACCATCCGCTTCGACAATGGCAACATCAGCTACACTATACTTAAATTTGTCAGCCCGGCCGCAATCGCCGCCTCCCAACGCGCACTCGGCCAGGGTCTTAGCCCCGAACTACTGGCGATCACCCCGCCGCACCAGCTCATTGGCGTTGCCAGCGCCCACGTCGATATGGCCGCCATGGAAGACTCGATAAAGAAGATGCCTATGATCGGCGAGATCGATACCATGGCAACAAGCAAAGGCATTCACATCTGGGATATCATCCATGCCCTCAAAGGCGATTTCATGCTCCTCGTCTGCAACCCGGATAAGCCGGCGACCATCGACTCTATGGGTAAACCCAAGATGCCTCCCCCGCCGATGTACCTCATTGCCTCCATCACCGGCAAGACCGCCTTCGACAAGGTCGTGTCCATGGTCAAGCTCAAAGACGCCACCACGGCCGGAGCGGACACGACGACCACCGATACCGCTCATTCGAAAAATCCTTTCCCTTATTATTTCGTCCAAAACGATCTGGTCGTCTTCGGCAAACGCCGGCATGTAAACGAATTCTTTACCCCCGGAAAGGACGTCGACCCCGTTGGGAAATTACTACCCGAATCGGCCACCCGCACCAGCGCAGTAAATATCGTCCTCGACTTCCATGCATTGGCTGACGACCTGCTGGCGCCCACGCTCAATACCCCCAACGCCTCTGCCAAGGATAAGGCCGTGCTCGATGCATTGCACAACTTCCAAACCCTGCAGATCTCCGTCGGCGCCATCCGCGGCGACGCCATGGAAACCAGGATGCAGCTCAACTTCACCGATAAAAGCAAAAATTCACTATCGACCCTGCTGAACATGGTCAGCAGCCTCAACAACAAACAATAATTGTTATAGAACTGTGATATCCTAAACTGCGAAAAAACCCGCTATTAATCGTAATTTTCGGCCAATGGCGCGCATCAAAAAGCTAGTTCCCAAGCACCCACTGGCCATCCGCTGGATGCATTGGATCAATTTCCCGGTCCTGTTCGTAATGATCTGGAGCGGATTGCTGATCTATTGGGCCAACGATGTCTATAAGATCCATCTGGGCCATACGGTCTATTTCTCGTTCTTCCCCGAAAGCTTTTACAAAGGACTCAACCTCTCGCGCCGGCTGGCCGAGGGCATGGCATTCCATTTTTTGTTCATGTGGATCTTCCTCATCAATGGCCTTGCCTATGTCCTCTACACGCTATTCTCCGGCGAATGGCGTTATCTTTTTCCCAACCGCCGCTCGTTTAAAGAAGCCGGGCAGGTCTTGCTCCACGATCTGCATCTGAGCAAAAAAGCGCCGCCACAAGGCAAGTTCAACGCGGCCCAAAAACTCGCCTACACCGGTATCATCGTAATGGGTCTCGGCTCCGTGCTCACCGGCCTTGCCATCTACAAGCCGATCCAGTTCCAATGGCTCACCACCATTTTCGGCGGCTACGGCAACGCCCGCGTGCTGCATTTCGTTCTGACGCTGATCTATTGTCTCTTCTTCCTGGTCCATGTCCTGCAGGTCATCCTCGCGGGCTGGAACAATTTCCAGGCAATGGTCACCGGCTTCGAAGTCCTCAGCGACACCAAAAACAAAACCCATGACTAACCCGCCGCCGCCCAACGATAGCCCCCTCAACCAGCCCGATCCCCAGGGCCCCGGCCAGGAACACCCAAGCCCCGAACGCCCAAACTCCGACCACCAAGCGAGCCCCGAGTCCCGAGGCCCCGACCACCACGCGAATCCCGACCCCCAACCCGCGCCGGCCGCGAGCCCCGACCCCCAGCCCGCGCCCGCCGCAAACCCAAAGCACGCCCCCGCAAGCCTCTGGCGCACCCTCGCCAAAGCCGCCGGCCATGGCGACGACCTCACGCCGGAGCAGCAGATCACACGCCGCACCTTCGTCAGCTTCTCCGCATTCGCGCTGTTAGGCGCCGCGGCGTGGAAGTCCTGGTTCTGGATCAAAGACGCGGTACAAAGCGATGGCGTGCAGACGCCACTGCGCAAGGTCCTCAATGGCGACGACAAAATATTCAAACATACCCTTTCACCCAACCACCTCGCAAAGACATGGCCCCGCGAGCAGGCCGCAAAGAACGTTCGCTACAACAGTGGCATTGGCCTCGGCGCCGATCCCGCGACATGGCGGCTCCAGGTCACCAGGGCAAACGGCGAAACCCTCGCCATCACCATGGACGACCTCAAAGCCCTCCCCAAAACCGACTTCGCCTTCGAATTCAAATGCATCGAAGGATGGAGCCAGGTCTCCTGGTGGGGCGGCGTCCGCTTCAGCGATTTCATCCAACATTATAACCTTGCAAGCGAGACCCAAAAAGCTTACGTCGGCCTCACCACGCCCGACGACCACTACTATATAGGCGTCGACACCCCCAGCATGCTCCACCCCCAGACGATCCTCGCATACGAAATGAGCGGCCAGCCCCTGCCCACCCGGCACGGCGCCCCCCTCCGTCTGATCATTCCAATAAAGTATGGTGTAAAAAATCTCAAGTGCATCGGCAAGATCTTCTTCAGCGACGACCGCCCCCGCGACTACTGGTTCGAACGCGGCTACGACTACTACTGCGGCCTCTAGCAACTACTCGAAATTCTCGAATAGTTCAGTCATCCGGAAATCCCGGATACCGCATCACCCGCCATTTTCCCGAATGTTCTTTAACCTTGCTCAAAAGCATACCCATTCTGCGTCATCATATCCTCCCACTGCCCCTCCGTCACCGGCGCAAAAAGAAAAGTCCGCTTGCTGACCTGGCTGCATTCCCGGAACGCAATACCCTTTGAATAAAGCTCCTTGAACAATTCCCCCAACTGCTGAACACTCGCCGGGTCCGCCAGGTAAAATTGCCATTCGACCTTCTGGTCCCCGAATCTGAAATCCCAAACACCCAAAATCCGTAACGTACAGCGGCGTTCATGCACATTAATACCATGCCGAGGAAGATCAGCGCGGCACCCGCCCAGACCAGCCGAGCCCTGGGGTTCTTGTTTCCCTCGATTATTTTAGTTTGAAATTCCATCAAATTTATCATCCTGCAATCCTTGTATATACAAATCAACATTCTTGGTGTCACCGCGAAAGTCAAATTTCTATCCTATTGATTATCAATATCTCAAAAAGGCCCTATTTGCCAGAATTCCTCCGACTTACAAATACCCTTCCCGCTGCTTCGCCCGTTCGAACGCCTGTCTGCCCCCGACCTGCTCGAACAAAAACGTCCGCCCACCGCGATTTCTCTCCCTGAAAGGCAATCCCCGGCTATAAAACTCTCTAAATAACCCCCCAAGCCTCCGCATAGCCATCTCATCCTCCAGGTAGAATCTAAAAGAATGTCGTATGCCATCAGCGGAGAACATTAGTTTATTATCAGTCCCCCTGAGTACCATTCGTTGCCACCTGAGTTTCGGCCCCCTCATTCCCTGATAGCCGTTCACTAAAAAGTCTAAATATTCTATCTTGGCAACCCGAAAACATTTATTGCCGATCCGGATTTCATCGCTATTAATGACAATTTCAGTCTCCGTTATCAGCGGTCGCGGCGTCTTAAATCCCCTCAACATCCAACCGATGAATGCCAGGGCCACTCCAAGTATCACCCCAGCAACGGCCCAATTTTCCGACTTACCCATTTTTTCCAGGACCGATATAAGGAAAAAGGACACCAGGAAAAGTATACCTCCGGCATACGAGATCCTTAGTCTAAAATCTTTCGGCTGTTCGACCAGCCTGCTCCAAAATTGGATGGACATCAAATTATGCGAATTAACAGTTAGCTGTATTCATCAAAATCGCAGCTATCCGGAATTTACGGATTATTCACTTATACCCATACCTCGCCTTAAACTCCTCCAACTCCCGCCCCTGCAAGAACTGAAAGAGATAAGTCCGTCGCGACCGGTTCCTTTCCACAAAAGGAATATGCCGGGTATAGAACTCATGGAACACTAGCCCCAGCTGCTGCACATGCTGCTGGCTGTCGAGATAGAACCCGCAGCTGATCTTCGCCCCCCCAGCTTTAAAGCTAAGGCCGTTGGTCATCCCATCCGATTTACTCCCCGACACCATGGCCCCATCGTTTACATAAAGCCCGTTAAAGGCCTCGACATTGAAGTCCATCTCCGTGATCATGCCCAAAGGATAATGCATCGGACCCACGGTAATGCCCGAAGCAGAAACGATCACCTCATCCGGCGAAAGACCATAATTTCGGACATCCCCACGCGCGATCACCGCCCCGATGATCACCACGGCGATACCAATCCCAAAGACATACGGGATATAGTCATCCATATGAGGGATAAAAGCCAGCAACAAGGAAGAGGCAGCGATGACCAGTCCGGCATAGGCGATATAGGCTCGCTTGTTACGCTTCCGGACCACTAGATTCGTTCGAAATTCCATACAGGACAAGTTACAATTTTTCATAGACAACCGCAGCCCCCTGGCCCACGCCCACGCACATCGTGGCAAGACCGTACATCGAGCCGACCCGCCGCCCCATCTCATGCAATAACGTCGTAGAAATACGTACTCCGCTACACCCCAAAGGATGCCCGACGGCTATAGACCCACCATTGACATTCACAAGTGAAGGATCGAGCCCCAGCTCCTTCATACAAACAAGCGCCTGCACCGCAAAGGCTTCATTCAACTCGATCAGCCCCAGCCGGCCCGCCGATAGCCCCGCCCGCCGCAACGCCTTTTGCGTCGCCGGAATAGGCCCCACGCCCATCACACTAGGATCCACACCAGCCACCGCCATGCTCACGATCCGCGCCCGGGGCCGCAGCCCGAAGCGCTTCACGGCGGATTCGCTCGCCAATAGCATGGCCGCCGCACCGTCGTTGATACCCGCCGAATTCCCCGCCGTCACCGAACCATCCTTGACAAAAGCCGGCCGCAGCGCCGCCAGTTTCTCCATAGAGGTGACCCGCGGCTGCTCGTCGCGTTCAAAGAACACCTGTTCCTGTTTACCACCGAGCACCAGCACCGGCGCGATCTCGTCGGTCCAACGACCCGCCGCAAGCGCCGCATAGTATTTCTCCTGCGAAGCAAGCCCAAAACGGTCCTGGTCCTCACGCGAGACCTTCCACTGCCGGGCCACGTTCTCCGCCGTTTCGCCCATGGAGTAAGGGTGATAGAGCTCGGCCATTTTTTTATTGACAAAACGCCAGCCGATCGTCGAATCGAAGATCTCGCTCTGTCTGCTAAAGGCCGAACCCGCCTTCCCCATCACAAATGGCGCCCGCGTCATGCTCTCCACGCCCCCCGCGATATACAGTTCCCCCTCGTCACAGGCGATGGCCCGCGCCGCATCCATGATGGCCTGAAGCCCCGAAGCGCACAAGCGGTTCACCGTGTTCCCCGCCACCGATACCGGCAAACCGGCGAGCAGGGCCGCCATCCGCGCCACGTTGCGGTTGTCTTCACCGGCCTGATTGGCGTCGCCGGCAATCACATCTTCGATGGCCGCAGGGTCTATGCCGGGATTACGCTCCAGCAGCGCCTTGATCACATGGGCGAGCAGGTCGTCCGGGCGGATGGAAGCAAGGCCCCCGCCATATTTTCCAATTGGTGTTCGTACACAGTCGATTACATATGCCGTTTGCATGGCCGCAAATTACAGGAAATCCGATTACCTTTGCGTCGGCTCCACGACTCAAATTCACCTCCTATGGCAAAGTTCTTCGACGCGATCCAGCCGGCTCACCAGCAATTCATCGAGCACCAAAAGATGTTTTTCGTAGCCTCCGCCCCCCTCGGACCCGAAGGGCATGTCAATCTCTCGCCCAAAGGCGGCGACGTCTTCCGCATCCTCGACGCCAACCACGTCGCCTATCTCGACTACACCGGCAGCGGCAACGAGACCTCCGCCCACCTCTTACAGCCCGATAACGGCCGCATCACCTTCATGTGGTGCGCCTACGACGGCCCACCGAATATCCTGCGGCTATACGGTCACGGCCGCACCGTCCTGCCCACCGACGACCAATGGCCCGACCTCATCGCCCTCTTCACCGATATCCATCCCACGACCCGCCAGATCATCACGGCGGCTATAGATAAGGTGCAGACCTCCTGCGGCTACTCGGTCCCGCTCTACGAATACCTCGGCGAACGCGACCATCACTACAAATGGGCAGCCAACAAAGGCCCCGAAGGACTTACACAATACCGTCAGGAAAAGAACCGTATCAGCCTCGACGGTCTTCCCACGGCGTTATTCTAAACATTCCACTATCTTTATAGAAACAAGAAATCCATGGGTTCTCAAGCCATCCAGGCCGCACTGTGGGGTCGCAACCCCGCGCACTGGGCCTCCATCCAGGAAGTCACCAGTGAAAAGCCATATGAATACGTCCTCGACGAACTGAAATTGAAACCCACCGACACCCTCCTCGATATCGGCTGCGGCACCGGCTTCTTCCTCAGTCTCGCCGCCGCCCAAACGAAGAATATCACCGGCTTCGACGCCACCGCCCCCTTCCTCGAAGAAGCCCGCAAACGCATACCCCGAGGGAACTTCACACAAGGGGACATGGAAACCCTCCCCTTCAAAGACGCAACCTTCGACATCGTCACAGGCTTTAACTCATTCCAATATGCCGCCAGCACCCCCAACGCCCTCAAGGAAGCGCACCGCGTCCTGAAACCCGGCGGCCGCTTCGTCACGATGATCTGGGGCTACAAAGAGGATTGCGAAGCTGCTACCTATCTCGCCGCTATCGGCCGGCTGCTGCCTCCTCCTCCACCAGGTGCCCCCGGTCCCTTCGCGCTCTCCGAAGGCAAAAAACTCGAAGGACTCCTCGAAGCGACCGGCTTCAAAATAACGGCGACCACCGACTATCCCACGATATGGGACTATCCCGATATGCAGACCGCCCTCGACGGCCTTCTCTCCGCCGGTCCCGCCACCCGCGCCATCGATCATTCCGGCTACGAGAAGGTCCACGAAACCATAAAAGCAGCCGCCCAACCCTATCTCCAATCAAACGGTCACGTGGTCTATCACAACAAATTCCGCATTGTCATGGGAATACGCTAAGGATGGACCGGGCAGTCGAGCCCCGATCGTGCAGCCGTTGCGACGCTCCCAGGCTCCGTTAGCGACCCATCGGTGCCCACAGCCAGCGAATGCAAGAGATTATAATCGCCGCCCGCGGAAGGTTTGATATCCTGATCGACAACATAAAGGATATTGCCCTCGGGCGAGAAGTTCAACGCAAAATCCCCGGCAGCGCCCGCAGGACCCGAATCCTTCAAAACCAGCTTACTCATAAAAACAGGCGAAGAAGCATGAGTGATATCATAAACCCCCACGGAGTTCTCACCCGAATTCAACACATACAACCGCGTTCCCTTCGTATCGGTATCGTCGGGCCCCAGGGCTTCCGTAGGATTGCCCACACCGGCGCCACGCGAAAGGAACGGGCTCCCCGGCAACGGCCATAGACGATCTTATTCTGTTCAGCCGCGCCGATACCCCCGTGCTGTTTGGAACAAGACGACATACCCGCCGCGAATCCCATGCCCAGCCCAACAAACATGTCCTCACAAAAAGATCACAAGAGTATACAGAAAAGATCAACTCCGATAAACCCCCATCCGCATCTCAAACCGGTTCCGACCCGCCACCGACTCGGCATGAAACACATACCCATGCAACAGCAGGACCTTCCGCACAATCGTCAGCCCCACCGCCGGCCGCGATGGCCGCACCGCATCGGGCCTGTTGAGCCAGGCCAGCAGCTCCTCCGACAAAGCCGGCCCGTCATTCTCGATAGAAAAAACCAGCTCATTCCCCACCCGCGCCAGCGACAACCCGATCCGCCCACCCTCCGGCGTATAGGCAAGCGCATTAACAAGAAGATTCTGCACCACCCGCTCCAGCATCGCCACATCCGCCTCGACCCACGAGCCATCCTCGACACCCCGCTGTTCGATCCTATCCTGCGCGCCTACGGCGCGCAGCACCTCACCCATCATCTCCCCAA
>Ga0134126_10009838_pt1 | contig 12048 bp, 8 predicted proteins | sample KB31752_FD_96881 | JGI IMG/M metagenome (GOLD analysis project Ga0134126, IMG submission 96881) | Terrestrial soil microbial communities with excess Nitrogen fertilizer from Kellogg Biological Station, Michigan, USA - KB3-175-2 | ecosystem: Environmental > Terrestrial > Soil > Unclassified ...
AGTGCTCCACAACAACAGTGGCAAGCCAATCGCCCCTCCGGGCCCGCGGTTTAATCGTCGAATCAAGCTCGAATCCGAAATCTTTCCCTTATTCCTAAAAATTAGACTTCCGGATGAAAATAGGGCCGGCGGGACTGCTCTTTTGATTGATAAGAAGAGCAAATTACGAGGATTTCGCCGGGGAAGCCCTTCGAGTCAAACAGAAGCAAGACGCTTTTGGCCATATCCTTGCTGACTTCGTTGTCATCGCAGACGGTCTGTGGGCACTGGCGGCCTGAAAATTCTCAGGCTCACAGTTTTGCTTACAGAGCCTCTTCGTCGCCGATCATTATGCACACTGGACTCGGTGTCTATTTGCCGATTGTGTTCTACCTGGCTATCTGGGCCGGGTTCGGCTTATCCATATTCTGGAGACCACTCGCCGGACTGCTGCTGCTGGCGCCCCTGCTGCCGAACGAAACAATGCGATACAAGCTGGCAAATCTGCCGCTTGGTAGTCAGGCAATCGACATTCTCATGCTGGGAGTAGCGATCGGGCTGCTAAAGAATCGCCGCCAACTCCTGCCGGCAATCGGACTCCGGCGGCCGTTCCTAATCCTCGCTTTTTATACATACCTTTCGCTTTGGCTCGGATCGCTACTCAATCACTACGAGCTTCCGTTATGGTTCAGCGTTGAGCGAGTCAGCACCTGGAAGAACTTCATTCGAATGCCGTTTCTTGCGTTTCTAGCATACGGAGCAATCGAGAGCGTCAGCGACATAACCGCCCTAATGGTCTCGTTTTGTGCCGGAACCGTATTGGTCGAGAGAGGTTATTTCCTCAGTATTCGTGGCAGGGATTTCTCTTCATTCTCTTATGCGCTACGCGATGCCGGTCCCCTTGGCACGGCCGGAGAGAATGGACTGGCGGCATTCCTTGCCCAGACAGCATTGCTGTTCGTGGGATTCGCCAAATCGGTGCGCCGGATTCCGAAGCTACTGCTGATGACCGTCGCGGGACTTGGAGTGATTGCCTTGGCACTCACCTTTTCGCGAGGTGGTTACCTCGGATTAGTGGTTGGCTTTATCTATTTAGCCTTCTTCTTGAACAGAAAATGGGTTCCAGCACTCGTCATTGCAGGCATTCTGCTCTGTGTGGCTCCGACCTCACTGGTGCCTCCTTCCGTCGTGGAACGTGTTCAGATGACGGATTCGGGAGGGTCTTTGGACCCCTCGAGCGAAGGACGGATCGTCATGTGGGAGAGGGCGATGTCGTTCTTCTCCGATTATCCGATCACAGGCACCGGGTTCAATACCTTTTGGTATCTAACTTCTGGCGACGAACTGCACGATACTCATAACTACTATCTTAAGGTCCTGTGTGAGCAAGGAATTCTAGGCGTCGGCGCATTTTTGTGGCTCCTTTGGAGTTGTTGGTTCGCCTGCCGGCGGCTGATCCGAACCGCCGAAGATGACCGTCTTCTCGCGCTCGGCATTGGAGGCTGCGCCTATATAGTTTGTGTCGTGGTTGTCAATATATTTGGAGATCGTTTTAACTACATCTCCATTTCGGGCTATACATTTCTGCTCATCGGAATGATAGAGCGAGGCGTGGCAATCAGCGCCGGCCGACTCACACATGGCGGGCCGGAGAACGCTCAAAGCTCGATGGAGATGACGGACGATTGCGAAGTCGCCGCACAACTGATTTGAACTTTCGAGTGAAACAGCAATGATACAGGAATTTCGCAGAGACGTAGACCGATCCAGAAGACATGGAGACGATTGGCCAAGACTTGCGCTGAATCCTTCGCTGTGGCTGATCTTTTGGTATCGCTGGGGCTATTGGCTTTACAACGAAAACAAGAATCGCTGCCTCAGATTGCTGCTCCGCCCCTGGTATTTCTGCGGCAGCCTCCTTTTTGAGATCTTTATGGGAATGCGGCTCGATCCTAGCGCAAAGATCGGGCCAGGCCTGTACATCGGGCACTACGGCGGAATCCGCATCAATATGGACGCTCGGATTGGCGAAAACTGCAATCTCACACACAATGTCACTATAGGCACGGCAGGTCTCGGGAAAAGGGGCGCCCCCCACATCGGGAACAACGTTTATATTGGAACCGGCGCAACGGTCGTAGGCCGCATTTCGGTCGGCGATGGCGCCAGAGTAGCCGCGAACACTCTGGTTACCAGGAACGTGCCGGCCGGCGCTACAGTAATGGGCGTCCCCGGCAGGATCGTGAAACACGCAGCGTCGGCCGCCGTTCCCCCGGCTTCATCCGACGAACCGGCCGCCACTGGCGCAAGATTCGCACGAGCGTCGGCGGTCTGAGGAACGGATCACGAGAATGGCCAGCGCAATCTTAGCCAGAAATTCTGCTGACACACGTCCCCTTGTCCTTCTGGCGGCGCCCTATTTCCTGCCTCGATGCTATGGAGGCGTAGTCCAGGTGTACTCTCAACTCGCGACGCGCGCAGCACATTTCCGCTTCGTGCTCGTCAGTGATCGCCGTGAATGCGATATCGAAACACTCGACCACTACGATCGACAATGTCCACGCCTGAATGGCTTCGAGATTTGCCGGATTGGTCAATATGAATTTCAGGTACGAAAGGAGGAGTCGACGGTCGAACGAGCGGCGCACTGCTTTCGCTTTTTCCGCGATAATCGGCGCGAATGGAATCATCTGATACGGCAATTACAGCCACAGTTAGTAATTTGTGGCGGCACTTACTCGGGTGGATGGCTCGCCAGGACGATTCCCCGGGAGATTCCACTGGTGAACTATATACACGGCGAGGAGCTCACACTCGCGCCCGGGCCGCCCCTCATCAGAACTTATTTTCGTCAATGCCAAATAGCTGCGATCAAGAAAGCTGCTGTGAACATCGCTGTTAGCCGTTACACGGCCGATCTGACGCAGCGCCTCACCGGGATTGCTGACGACCGCCTTTTTCTTCTGCCCAATTTTATCGATCCCGATCGGTTTCGTCCGTTACCCGAACGTAATCGAATTAGAATTCGTTTAGGCTGGGATGCAACAACGGTCATACTATCGATTGCTCGGCTTGAACGCAGAAAGGGGTTCGATCAGGCGCTGCGCGCCCTCGCCGCCTTGCATCGCGAGCGCAAAATATCGAAGGACTGGCTCTACGTTATAGGCGGAAAGGGACCCGAAGGACCTGCCCTCCAAGCGTTAGCCGCCGATCTCGGCATCTTACCTCACATCAAATTCCTCGGATTCGTTGCGTCGGAGGAATTGCCAGAGCTCTTCGGAGCCGCTGATGTCTTTCTACAACCGAACCGCGATATCAAAGGTGATACCGAGGGCTTCGGGATCGTATTCTTAGAGGCAAACGCTTGCGGTACTCCGGTGATAGGCGGCATCAGTGGAGGCACTGCCGATGCCATCGAGGAAGGAGTCGGCGGCTTTAGAGTCGATGCAAACAACATCAAGGAAATCGCCGATAAGCTCGAGCTCTTAATAAACAACAGCTTCATGCGCTTTGACCTCGGACGGAAAGGTCGAAGCAGGGTCCTTGCGAACTTCACGGTTGAGAAGGCAGTCACGCGATTTGAGGACCTGCTCTCTAAACTGATCAACCCGAAGACTTTGAAACGAAGCGGGCCTAGTCGCCCTTGTTAATTAAATGTATTTATCTGACCGGTTCCAAACAGGCAATCCACCTGTATCTAGCAAAATCCAGATATCGGTCGTCATTCCCGCCAGGAATGTGTCCGCCTTTCTCCCTGCATGTTTCGACGCTCTGATCTTGCAGGACTTTCCGGCAGATAGCTGGGAAGTTATTTTGGTCGACAACGGTTCCACGGACGATACGATCGAACTTGCGCTCACCTACTCAGACCGGCTAAATCTACAAATCGTTGAAATGCCGTCTGGATATATTTCCTCGGTACGGAACCGCGGCGCCTCCCTCGCGCGTGGCAAGGTCCTTGCATTTCTTGATGCGGATTGCAGTCCCGGCCGGGACTGGCTCCTGAAGGCGACAGCCCTCTCCTCGTCGCATGCGGTCACAGGCGCCTTCTACCGCATTCCCCCATTTTCCTCCTGGATTGCAAAATCGTGGTACGGCTACGACGAAAGAGAAAAGCACGGACCTGTGCCGTTTGTGCCTTCGGGAGACCTGATCGTCTGGAAGACAACATTTCTCGAAATTGGTGGCTTCGATGAAACTCTAGAAACCAACGAGGATTATGACTTTTGCAACAGGGCGCGAAGAGTGGATATCGACGTGATTGCTTACCCGGATCTCGCTGTGATGCATTTCGGAACACCGCAAACACTTGCGAACTTTTACCGGAAACAGCGCTGGCACGGTAAGCATGTTCTCGCGGTCACGCTGCGAAATCTGGCTGCGCTTCCAAATGCCCGGGCGATATCGTTTGCTCTATATACCTTGTGCTGTCTAGTCTCGATCGCGGCAGGAGCTGTTTTCGAAATTTGCTCGAGTCGACCAGAGCTGCTCTTCGGCGGGTGCATCGCTATTGTCTTCGCTCCGCTAATGATGAGCGCCAGGTTGGCTGCACGCCGCAAGCGATGGAGAGGGTTCATTCCGCTCGCAGTCCTTTTTCTGGTGTATGGAGTAGCGCGCGCCCACTGCCTGCTTGACATCAAAGCATTATTCCCTGGAGCGTTAGGCTCTCAAATGAATTGCCGTGTAACGGCATCCCCCGAGGATCGTTAGCCCGGGCTTGGGTGCTGGGCGCTGAATTGCGAAAGGTTTGTTAATGCTAAAAGAAAATGCAATCGAGTACTTCCGCTCGAAGGCCTCGATTTATAACGAAAGATACTCGGTCAAAGCGACCGGCGACCTCCTGTGGACGCGGCACTATGCAATTCTTGAGACTGTACAAAATTGGCGCCTTCCGCGCGGATCCCGCATACTTGACCTGGGCTGCGGACCGGGACTGTTAACTAGAGATCTGGCCAATATGGGGTATTGCGGCATTGGTCTGGATGCCTCGCCCGCCATGATCGCTCACAGTAGGGAACTCGCCGAATCGGCTGGGATCGCCGATGAATGGAGTTATCGGATTGGCGACGTCGAGGCGGTGCCGTTGCCAAACGAGTCGTTCGACGCCGTTACCTGCGCCGGAGTCATCGACTATTTGGAAACAGACGACAGAATACTGGCGGAGGCCGCACGCCTATTGAAGCCGAACGGCCGTTTCCTATTTTGCTTCACGAACAAGTTTGGTTACACCGTGAGCCTGTCGACTCCGATCTATTATCTAAAGAGACTGCCTGGCGCTCAGTCATTTGCATCGTGGCTCCGCTCTCTCCTTGTGGGCGGAAAACAGGGCGCGATGGCCTTCGATTTTTTACCTCGTAAACATCGGCCGGCAGAGGCGCGTTCGGCGATGGCGCAACATGGCTTTCGCATTCTTGAGGACAGGTTTCTCCATTTCTCGCTTCTTCCCGCCCCTTTATGCACGATAACGTCTCGCCTGAATATGCGAATTGACGAGAAGTTGAACGAGCTCAACTCCACGCGCTTGCGTGCCCTCGGCTCCTGCTACATTCTCAGTGGGTGTCTAAGCGATAACGTATCCGACGCTGCTGCTCGGCCGCGCTTTACGTAAGTTTCTGGCGTTTCTTACGGCGCCCCGTCCTCGGTACTACCGACAATTTTAGGTTCGAGTTAAGCTAGATTCTTTGCGATCTTTGAGAACCGGGAATGGCTTGCATCGACTGGAAGCCATCGCTAAAACTTTGCTATAAAGTTCCCGATATTCGTCGGCCATTGCTCTGGCGGAGAAGTGCGCAAGAACGCGCCTCCGGCCCTCCTCCGCGAACCGCAAGCAGAGGGGTGGGTCGCACAGCAGTTTAGCGATTGCGGACGACAAAGCATCGGGATTTCTGGGCTCGACCAGAAAGCCCGTTTCACCGTCTCGAATCAGCTTCGGAACGTCTCCAACCGCGGTGGCCACAACAGGGCGGCCGGCGGCCAAAGCTTCTATCAATGTCATCGGCATACCCTCGTTGATCGAAGGCAGAACGAGGATATCAATCCCGGCGTAAACAGCCGGCATATCGGATTTCTGACCGGCGAATCTGACGTTACTACTCAGACCGAGAGAAGCAGTTGCATGCTCCAGGCTGGCTCTCTCCGGCCCGTCACCGATAAACACGAATTCAACTTGGGGAAAGGCCGACAGAATCGAGCGTGCAGCCTGAAGAAGATAGATATGCCCCTTCTGTGGAACAAGCCGGCCGACCACGCCGACGACGGTTTTGTTCCGTGCTCCGGTTTCGATCGGCTGAACCGGGTCCGGCGACGGCCATTGATTGAAATCGACGCCATTCGCAATCACCTGAACACGGCGAGAGCCCAAACCCGATCGAACGAGAGATTTCGCAATCGCCTCAGAAACGGCAACGACTTTGGCGAAGCGTTTCAGGATCAGGCGGTCCAAGAGATGGTAGCAATGCAAAAGCACACCTCTATCCGGCCAATCTAGGTGATATGTGGCGACAAGGGGAATACCCGGCGGAGTTGCCAGCGTCGCGTAAAAATTCGGCTTGAATCCGTGGGTGTGGACGAGATCGATTCCATGTCGATAAATGAGAGTTTTGATGTGCGCAATCGCGCGCCAATCCATCCGTCCGCCACAGTCTATGATCTCAACCTGCAATCCTTGGTCGACCGCCCGCTTAGCGACTTCGAGGTGAGGATTTCCCGAATTGCGAAAAACCCCGACGATGTTCTGCCATCCCTCAATCCCGAGCGATCCGGCCAAGTTCACCAGCATGCTTTCGGCGCCGTAATATCCGCCGCTGCTAATCAACTGCAGAATTCGTTTCGGCTTCACGACGGGACTGGAGACGTCATCCGCTTGCACCGGATGTTCCTGTTCGCGCGCAACAATACACCAGAGCCGGTGATAGAATCGTTCGCCTATCAGCCGCCTGGCTGCACCCTTCAGCCTGCCCATACTCTCAGATCTGTCGATCGCCTTCGTTCGGCCGCTCAGAACTGCTTCCAATCTGGAAGAACTCACGTTACAGGTCATGGTTCTGCGGGCAACCAGGGCAACTCCTTCCTTCGGTTGAGAAATAACCGAGGAATCCGACGTATAGACCTTCTTGTACCCGGCCTGCGCGCAGGCTTCAAGTACATGCCTATTCCAGCGCCCGTGAGGAAGCGACATCGTATCCACGCCGATGCCGAGTGTATCCTCGAGCGCCTCTTTTGATCGATGAAGTTCCTCGTATAGTTCGACCGGACGGCACCGCGTAAGCATTTTATGCGACCAGCCATGCGCCTGCACGGCGTGGCCACGGGCGAGCAGGTCCCTCAACTCCGCAGCGGCCATGTATCCGGACCGGGAGCCTGTCCAACCGGCTGTAATGAAGAAAGTAGCGCGAAGCCCGAATCTGTCAAGCAACGGCAGCGCGTATCTGTGATGAGATATATGCCCATCGTCGAATGTCACATCCAGCGGAGGCAAATGAGAATGTCGCGGCGGCGCCCAATCGGCAAGCAGGCGGAAATGTTCTTCCAATTGCCGAGACGAAACTGCATACAAGCTGGTCGCTTGTTCAGGCACAATCTCGTGATAAGTAAGAACCATTCCGCCAAATACTCCTTCGTGCTCAGGTCGATACGAACTCTGTAGCAAGAATGGTGCCAGATGGCGTCGCCGTGCCGGCACAGGAGCGAGTTCAAACTGAGGGTGATAATGCAGGGCCAGGCTCAACCTTTGAACCTGCCCCGGCATTGGCGCTTTCACGTCTTACGAATCGCAAAAGATGTTCCCCGGTCAGGGTCCGATCCGGCAGGCTTGCCCGTCAGCCGCATTTATGACGCGCTGCACGTCAACGACGCTCCATCCGCCATCCTGCGTCAAAGAGAGATTGTTGTAGCCACCGATCCCGAGGGCTTGATTAATCGCAATCGTTACATCCAGGCTATTCACAACGCCATCTGCATTCAAATCACAAGTGGGTTGCTTACCAGTCGCTGTTCCATTTGAATATTCATAGGCGCCGACGTCATATCCGCCTCCTTGCGGCCGCGGGACGCCAGTGATATCACGGGTTAGCCCACCAATGGCCTGCCCCTTATCGATTGCCGAACTGCCTGACGTCAAATGCAAATCGGTCGCGCTTTTGTACGCGGGATTCACACCCATATCTTTCGACAAGTTCGATGAACATGGATCGGAGCCGTTCCCAAACCAAATGTTGTTGCCACCGCTCAAATTGGAACATGAGCCGTTGATATACGCCTCGCCCCCGTTTGTCATGTATGCAATATTGTTCCGGAGTTGTATGGGAATTCCTGTTTTGAACGCTCCGGACAAGCCGGAAAACCCGCGCGCTCCACAGTCGTAAAGGCTGTTGTTGTAGAGCGCCACCGGCGTCCGGGGCGAACTTGCTGAATCGGCGTAGATACAGGAGTAATCGGCCAGGCCGTCCGGGTCCGGGCCCGTGCCGGCGTGATAAATCACATTGTTATATGCTTCCACTGTGCCCTGATCGGGATTTATCGTGGCAAAGTTCAACGCATCGCATACCGTGTCGCGAATGATGTTGTCATGGACGTGTAAATCGTATTGATCGGAGCCACCGGTGGAATAGAATTGAACCCCCCGGCATCCCGCGGCCCCTGTATGGCTTGGGTCGGGGTCGACAAGATTCCATCCCAGCCAGACGTGATTCGTATCCGTCGTGAAGTAGACCGCGTGGTAGAGCTTTGCGGCGCCATGAATATCATGAACATTGTTCCCATACAGATATAAATTCGTCGATCCATTTGCATGGAAGCAGCTCCAACCATTTGTCGTGCAGCTCATGTCGTTGCCGATAATGGACCAGTGGTCGGCCGAAAACACGTCCATGGCCTCATTCCCACGGATCGTTAATCCGGCGATCACATAGTAGGCCGGGTTGTCGCCGACCTGAGGAACACGGATTGCATAGGTGGAGTTGTTCAGATCGCCAATTGTAGCGGTGGCGCCCGGATAGGCGACAAAGGCGATCGGCATCGAAGCCGAACCGCCCGGATTTCCCATGATGTTCACCACTGCCGAGAATTGCGTGGTGGAGACATTTTTCACTCCGTTCAAAAGATAGACGGTGTCACCGGCCGTCATTCGCAGGGCGGCATTCGCCATGGTCGCCCAACATGACGACGGGAATTTGCCGTTGTTGCTATCGTTACCGCTGGTCGAAATACAATAAATGTTCCCCGAGCGCACCGCAAACGAAACTGCATTCGACGTTCCCGCTTGGGTTCTCACGGCCAGACTCCCGCTCGCGCAGTTCGCGCCGAGCTGCACTACCAGCTTTTGGTACCACAGGTACGAGCTTCCCCATGAAACGACCCGCAGGCACGTTTGACCGTTGAGCGTAACCGCGGAGCTCCCTTGGGAACTCCCGAAGTTATTTCCGTAAATCGTGACGTAAGCTCCGGAATACCCATTTACGTTTTCCCCGCCTGTATTGGGTCCGCTCGTAATATCCGTGAAGAAGATTGACGGCGGAACCGACTGGCTTTTCGCTGGCAGACAAAGCATGCATGTGCCGATCAACAGGTAACACGCAGCTTTGGAAGCAATCTGCGTCAAGCGCCCGGTCTCCTGCAATTTAGGTCGGGAAATCATTAATATTCTCCAAATAAAAGCGAAAATTTGCCGGGGGCTCGATCTGCGCTTGTTTCCTATCACTTGTCACCTCCCGCCGCAAACACTACATCCACCCAATAATTGCTTGCATTCCAAGTTTGATTCGGAAACCCAGAGGCGCCGTATGTGAAAACTCCGTTTCCTCCGCTCTGTCCGTCGGCGGGCGCGTGCAGTGGAGCGTCATCGGCAGATCTACCGAAGAACTGAATATTCGCCGCATAATGCCCATTCGGAGCAAAATAAGAAACCACATACGTCGTGTTGGGCTGAATCGCGACGGGTTTTGCAAGACCGGCCTGCTGCCAGCCGGATGACGTTTCCTGCGTAAAGGTGACGCTTGCAAGAAGAGCACCATTGCTCGACCAGATGTGTCCGACATGAGTTCCGGTGTTTCCCGCCCCCTTGTAGAACCGGATTCCTGTTATCGTTCCGGCCACATCGGAGCGGAATTTCATCCCCAATTCAACAGATTGGGAGTCGGAGGCGCTTGTGATTGTAGGAATTGTCTGAGGGGGCCAGAGGGAGGCCGATAGCGTCCCCGAAGCAGAGGAGGATCCGGACGTTTGGATGCCGCTCCCCACGACCGAACTAAAGACAAGGTCCACCCAGTAGTTGCTCGCGTTCCAGCTCAGATTCGGAAAGCCGCTGGAGCCGTAGCGATAAACCCCATTGGAACCATCGGCGCCATCCTGAAGCCCATGGAGAGGCGCGGAGTCGACAGCCGACCTGAAGAAGTTTTGGTCCGACGAGTAGTGGCCGCTTGGCGCGTAATAAGAAACGATGTATGTCGTGTTGGCTTGAATCGAGATCGGCGTGGCGAAGTTCGCCTGCTGCCATCCCGACGATGATTCATTCGGGAATGTAACCGTTCCCAATAATGAACCCGATTTAGTCCACAGATGACCGGTATGAGTCCCATTGTTGTAGGGCCCTTTATAAAAACGGATACCCGTCACCGTGCCGGCAATATCGGACCGGAACTTCATCCCCAGTTCGACGGAGTTGTTGTCGCCATCCGTAACGGTCCCCGGAACCGAACTCGCTGAAAACACGTTTGTCGTTTGCGAAGCAACAGCACGCGCAAGGCTGAGTGTGAATGCTTTCGAAATTCCCCCATAGGCCGCCGTTAACGTGCCGATCTGGTTCGATGTTACGGTTCCCGCCGTGGCAGTGAATTTGGCCGACAATGAACCCGCGGCAACCGAAACGCTCGACGGTATGTTAATCAAACTATTGCTTGTTTTCAGGCCAAGGGAAATGGTCGATCCCGTGACGCCTGTCAGCGTAGCCGTACACAGCGTAGACGCGCCGGAACCGAGAGTTGACGGCGTGCAGGACAAGGAAGAGAGGCTTACCGAGGGCGGCGGCGACGATGAGCCCGCCGCCGCCAGATTGAGCGAAAACGTCTTGCTGACGCCTGAAGCGGTTGCCGTCAGCGTCGCCGTGGCATTCTGCAAAACTTTCGCAACATTTACCGTAAAGTTGGCGCTTGTGCTGCCGGCTCCGATGCTGACGCTTCCAGGCCCGGTTACGCTGGCATTGTTGGTCGACAGCGATACCGGGAAGGCAACGGATGGCGCCGCGCCGCCGATCGACACGGTGCATGTCACCGTACCGGGAGTATTCACGCTGCCGGGAGAACAGGAAAACCCGGAAAGGACGGTCTGCGTTCCAAACGAAATGGTTCCACTAGTCCCCGACGCGGAAATCGCGGAGCCATCACCACTCGCCGCAAATGTATTTGCAACCTGAATGGGAATGCTGGAGCTCTGCGTGCTCGACGAAATCTGGAAGGTGGCGGTGGCCACAATCCCCGGGGAGATGGCGCCGAAGTTGAGACCGGAGAGGATGCAGGTGGTGCTGCCACCGCCGCTGTTACACAGGATGCTTTTCTCCGCCGCCGAGGCCGCCGGGCCGGCCGAAACGGTGATGCCGGTGATGTCGGTAGCGGAATACTTCATGCTCCATTCCAAGCTGGCCGGCTGCGCGCCGCCCGAATCGCTGAGCGAGACGTTAAGTGTCACTCGACCACCCCGACTGCCGCTCCCGGAGTTAAGCGCAAGGCCTACTTGCTGCGCGGATGCGGACACCGCGCCAATGCAGCTCAAGACACATGCCGCCAGAAGAATCGTCCTTAGCTTATTCCCGAAATATCTGTTCTTTTCGTTTGCTCTCAACATCGAAACTCCAATTCACGTGTCCTCAGAGGCGCCTATCCTCGTCCGGCCGTCGATACATACTTGCTTTTGCTTGGGTAAAGGGCCGGCAAAACAACGGTGTGGGCAGGTAGATCCGCCCAACCGATGGAGACCGGCGCCAAAACTCGGCACACGCATATTGCGGGAATATCCCAACAAAACACACACGCCGCGGAAAGCCGAATTGAATACGCCGCGCCGGACCGGTTTGGTCCG
>Ga0134126_10009840_pt1 | contig 12047 bp, 8 predicted proteins | sample KB31752_FD_96881 | JGI IMG/M metagenome (GOLD analysis project Ga0134126, IMG submission 96881) | Terrestrial soil microbial communities with excess Nitrogen fertilizer from Kellogg Biological Station, Michigan, USA - KB3-175-2 | ecosystem: Environmental > Terrestrial > Soil > Unclassified ...
AGCTGATCCCCATTCGCCGCGAGATTTCGCCGAGAAGATCAGCCGCCTTCTGGCGGATTCGGAATTGGCCGCCCGCATCGCGGCGAAGGCGCAAGAGCGGGTGGCAGGCCGGTTCTCCCTGGAGCGCTGCGTGCGCGCTACCGAGCAATTTTACGAAGAGTGCCTGCGTGAAGCTCGTCCTTTGATTCAAACCCTGCCAGCAGCCCCTGCAACGGTTGTTGACTTCGCACCACGCACATGGATTCAGCCGAAAGCAAGTACGTCGTCGTCACCCCGGCTCGAGACGAAGAAGCCTGCCTAAGGCTGACCATTGAGAGCATGCTGGCGCAGACGCTGCGCCCGGCTGCGTGGATCATTGTGGACGATGGGTCGCGCGACGGCACCGCGGCCATCATTGAGGAATATGCCCGGAGCTGCCCCTGGATTCGCGGCTGGATGCGCCAGGACCGCGGTCGCCGCCTGCCCGGGGCGGGCGTGGTCGAAGCTTTTTATGACGGCTATCACCAGTTGCAGGGCGGCGATTGGGAGTTCCTGGTCAAGCTGGATGCCGACCTGAGTTTCGCACCTGACTTTTTCCAGAATGCCTTGGAGCACTTCCGCAGACAACCGCGCCTGGGGATCGGCGGGGCTCATTTGTACCAAATCGCCAACGGCCAACTGCAACTCGAGGGCGGTCCGGGTTTTCACGTGCGTGGCGCCAGCAAAATCTACCGGCGGCAATGCTGGGAGGCAATTGGCGGGATGCTGGCAGCGCCCGGCTGGGACACGGTAGATGAAGTCAGAGCCAGCATGCGGGGATGGACAACCGCCAGCTTGCCCGATGTGATTGCGGTTCATCACCGGCCGACGGGCAGCGCCGAGAGCCGCTGGCGCGACATGGTCAAGCGCGGCCAGGGCTGTTACGTGGCCGGCTATCATCCGCTGTTCATGGCTGCGCGCTGCCTGCGTCACATGACATCCAGGCCTTACCTGCTAGGCGCGGTGGGCATGGGCGCAGGTTTCATTTCCGGCTACCTCGGTGGAGTAGAGGGCCGTCGCGACCCTGCGCTCGTGCATTACGTCCACGAGCAGCAGTGGCGGCGGATGTGGGGCGGCGACACATTGTGGCGGTGAACGGCTGTGCTGGACAGCGATAAACCAATTCGGGTTCTATACAGCTTTCCCCACAAACTGGGCGCGAGCCGAATCTGCTACACGGCTTGGGAGCAGGTTAGCGGGCTTTGCGCGGCGGGGGCGGAGGTGCTTGTTTTCCCCGGCGTTCTGCATCGTCCGCTGCCGGCAGGCATCACCGTGCGTCCAACGCTGGCGCGCCGTTGTTGGAGGATTCCCTACAGACTCCTGGGCACGTTGCCGGCCTGCGCTCTGCACGATGGGGTGGTGGCTCGCCGGCTCGAGGCTCTGGCCGGCCAGATTGATATTGTTCACACCTGGCCGCTGGCGGCGCTTCGGACCCTACAGACTGCCGCGCGGCTGGGGATCCCGGCTGTCCTGGAGCGGCCCAACGCGCATACCCGGTTTGCCTATCAGGTGGTGCAGGAAGAATGCGCGCGGCTGGGAGTGAAGCTGCCGCGCAGCCATGAGCACGCCTGGAAACCCGCGGTGCTGGCGCGTGAAGAAGAGGAGTACCAGCAGGCGTACCGACTTCTATGTCCGTCGGACTTCGTCGTCCAGACTTTCCTGCAGCAGGGCTTTTCCCGCGAACGCCTGGCACGGCACGAATACGGGTTCGACGAGAGAGCGTTCTATCCGGCCGACGGCGCGCGTGCACGCGGGACCGGGCTCAGGATTCTGTTTGCCGGGGTGTGCGCGGTACGAAAAGGCCTGCACTACGCTCTTGAGGCCTGGCTGCGCTCGCCTGCACACCGCCAGGGCACATTTTTGATCGCCGGCGACTTTTTGCCGGCGTACGCGAGGACACTGGCTGCGCAACTTGCCCATCCCAGCGTGCGCGTGCTTGGGGATCGCAATGACCTGCCGGACCTGATGCGGCAAAGCGATGTGCTGGTGCTGCCCAGCATCGAAGAGGGCTTTGGCCTGGTGTGCGCGGAAGCCATGGGCAGCGGATGCGTGCCGCTGGTTTCCGATGCGTGCACCGACATTTGTGTTCACATGAGTAATGCCCTGGTACACCACGTGGGTGACGTGGAGGCGCTTACGCGGCATTTGACCCTGCTGCATCAGGACCGCGAACTGCTCGAACGCCTGCGAGCTGCCTGCCTGCGCTGCGCGCCACAGCACACCTGGACAGCGGCCGGCCGCAAGCTGCTGCAGGTGTACCGGCAGGTCATAGCAGAGGGCACAAGCGACTCCGCGGCTCCGGCGCTGCGAGCCTGCGCTTAAATTGAGGCGGAGCCGTTTTTTGCCGCTCCGCGGCCCAGCGTGGTCGTAAGCCTTCCCACTCATGCCTCCGCTTCGCATCGTGTTCCTTGTCGAGAATATTTCCATCCTGCGCGACCGCCGGGTGCGGCAGGAGTCGGCAGCCCTGGCGGCCACAGGATGTGAGGTGAGCATAATCTGCCCGCGGATTAAGAGCGAGCCGCGCCCCCCCGCTCTACTCAACGGCACACCCATCTACTCCTATCCGCAGCCCTGGCAGGGTTCGGGAGTATTCAGTTATGCCCTGGAGTACGGATGGAGCTTGGTGGCCACTTCTTTTCTGCTGTTGAGCATCTGGCTGCGGCACGGGGTGGACGTTCTGCATGCCGCCAATCCGCCTGACCTCTTCTGCGTGTTGGCGGCGCCGCTGCACCTGGCAGGCAAAAAATTCATTTTTGACCAGCACGACCTGAGCCCGGACATATTTCTCTCCAAATTTGGCAGCCAAGCACGCTTGTTGCACCGGCTGTTGCTGGCATTGGAACGATGTTCGTACCGCTTTGCCGACCTGGTTATCGTGACCAATGAATCATTCCGCGCGCTCGCCATCAGCCGAGGCCGGTGCCCGCCGGAGAAGATTCACGTTGTCCGCAACAATCCCGACTTCAGCCGTTTCCGCTGTGGCCGGCCAGATCCCGAATTCAAACGAGGCGCGGCCTTCCTGGTGCTTTACGCCGGAATTATGGGAACCAAGACCGGAGTTGACCGGGTGGTTCGCGCCGCCCACCATATTGTTCGTGAGCGCGGCCGCACCGATGTGCATTTCGCGCTGCTGGGTGATGGCGATTGCCGGCAGAGAGTGCAGATCCTGGCCCGCTCTCTCGGCATGGAGCCGTACATTTCCTTCCCCGGTTTTCTGGGCGATGCGGAACTGCTGGCCTGGCTCTCTACCGCCGACGTCTGCCTGGCTCCCGATCCACCCATCCCCGTGAACCAGTTCTGCACCTCCGTTAAAATCATGGAGTACATGAGCTGCGGCAGGCCCACCGTGTGCTTCGACCTGGCCGAAGCGCATGATTCCGCGGGGCCAGCGGCAGTGTACGTGCAAAATGATGATCCTGCGCAATTCGGCGATGCGATTGTGGAACTGCTTGACGACCCCGCCCGCCGGCAACGCATCGGGCAAGCCGGCCTGCAGCGTGTCCGGCAGGAGTTGAATTGGGAGCGCTCGCGGCGGGCGTTGCTGGCAGCTTACGAGCAGCTCATGGGCCCATTTGCAGGCGAATTCGCCACCGACAACCCCAAAAAGGCGGCCTGACCCTCTGCTTTATCGCCGCACCGCTCCTTCACTTCCCGGAACTCTGCCCTCGGCTTCCCCCGCCTGTGACTCAAATCACAGCTTTTCTTTTCACGGAGGAGTTTCCTTTCCTAAAAGACCCTCTCATGCGCACCCGCACGGTTATCGAGCCTTTTCGCATCAAGAGCGTGGAGCCGATCCACTGGACCACCCGGCCACAAAGGGAAGCCCTGCTGCGCGCCGCCTGCCACAACCTGTTTCAATTGCCCGCCGACGCCGTACTGGTAGATCTGCTGACCGATTCGGGCACCGGCGCCATGTCCACGCGGCAGTGGGCGGCGGTGATGGAAGGCGATGAAAGTTACGCGGGCAGCCGCAGTTTCGACCGCTTTCACGATTCGGTGCGCGACATTTTCGGATTCCGCCACGTGATTCCCACTCACCAGGGGCGGGCGGCGGAACGAATTCTTTTCACGGTAATGTGCCGTAAGGGCGACGTGGTTCCTAACAACACCCACTTCGATACCACCCGTGCCAACGTGGAATTTATGGGCGCGGAGGCCGTGGACCTGCTCATCCCTGAGGGACGCGAGCCCGGGCTCAGGCACCCCTTCAAGGGCAACATGGACGTGCAGGCGCTGGAGAACCTGATCGAGCGGGTGGGCCGCGAGCGCGTGCCGCTGGTCATGCTCACCATCACCAACAACTCCGGAGGCGGCCAGCCGGTCTCGCTGGAAAATGTAAGAGCGGTGTGCGCCGTTTGCCGGCGACACAGCATCCCGCTGTACTTCGACGCCTGCCGCTTCGCCGAGAATGCCTACTTAATCAAGCTGCGGGAAGCCGGCTACGAGGAGAAGACACCGAAGGAAATTGCGCGCGAGATCTTCAGCTACGGCGATGGCTGCACCATGTCGGCAAAGAAAGACGGGCTAGCCAACATCGGCGGCTTCCTGTGCACGAACGATGACACGCTGGCCCAGCAGGAGAAGAACCTGCTGATTCTTACCGAGGGCTATCCTACTTACGGCGGGCTGGCTGGGCGCGACCTGGAGGCCGTGGCCGTAGGCTTGCAGGAAGCGCTGCAAGAGGACTATCTGCGCTACCGCATTGCTTCCACCGCCTACCTGGGCAATCACATTGCCGCCGAAGGAGTTCCGATCGTGCAGCCGCCCGGGGGCCACGCCATCTACATTGATGCCCGTGCCTTCCTGCCGCATATTCCGCAGCAGCAGTTTCCGGGCGTGGCTCTGGCTTGCGAGCTCTACCTGGACGGCGGCATCCGCAGCGTGGAGATCGGCACCCTGATGTTTGGCGAAGCCGCCAAAATGGACCTGGTGCGACTGGCCATTCCGCGCCGCGTCTACACCCAAAGCCACATTGATTATGTTGTGGAGGTCATCCTGGAAGTGTGGCGGCACCGGGAGCAGGTTCGCGGGCTGCAGCTGACCTATGAGGCACCGTTCCTGCGCCACTTCACCGCGCGCCTGATGCCGGTGGAAGCGGCGGCCACGCAGCCGGCATAGAGCTCGGCGATCCTGCGCACCATCTCAGCGGAAGCGGTATCCCGGCTTCAGCTCGCAGCGGTAGATTTTCGCCTCTTTATCCACCCGAACGTTGCAATTCGCCCAACTCAGGCAGAGGCTCGGCCCTAGCGGAAACACGATATTGCTGCCGTTCAGCTCAGCTTCAATGCTCGGTCCCTCGGCATCGGGCGGCAGGGTGAAGTTCAGGGCCTGGCCGAAAATCACCGGATAGGAATCGCGGACGCTCTCGCTGACCATGGGGTGGTAAACCTCGGCCTCAAACAGGAAAGTCGCGGTATCGGACCAGTTCAGAACTGAGATCTTGACCATGCGTCCATCATCGGAGAAATCGGTGCGAATCGTGCGGGTAAAGGGGCAGGGGCCGGCGATACAGGAAACACGGGGGTTGCGGAATTCATTGCTCTCACCGGCATCCATGGAAATAGAACCGAGCTCCGCCTTCCACTTCCCATCCGGCGAGCACGGGGTGGCGCCGTGGCAAGGCACATTGCCGGTGTTCATAACCTGGAAAGTCTTGACCGCGCTACCCACATTCAGAGTTGAGGTGGTCTTTTGTGAGTATCGTACGGCGACATTGGCTATCACGCCCTTGGTGGGGACAGGCGGAGGATGAGGCGCGCGGCTGACCGGAGTCATGCGAGCGACGATCAGCTCTCCCGGTAAAACCGGCTGCAGGACCAGGAGGCGGTAACCGGTTTGCGCAAAGCTGATGCTGATCGGCTGATGGGGCAGCACCCCGGGCCGCAAGGTGACATTGAAATATCCCGCAGCATCGGAGACAGCCGTACCGGTGGCCAAGCCACTGGTAGCGATGATCTGAGCGTCGGCAATGGGCTGCTCCTTGTTGGGATCAGGATCCTGCCGGATGATGGCGCCATGCAGCGTTACCGGCTTAGGGCGGGGAATACGCGACCAGAGCACCACTCCGGCCACAACCGCGCCGGCGAGGGCAATAAGACCAACGGCCATCCCCAGATTTTTCCTAAGGCTCATGCTGGCCAACATCTTACTTCAGGGGAGGGGGACGCGAGTTATCGCGGGATGTTCCGAAGTCCCGGGATGCTGCCACCATGCGGTTGCAGGGTTATGCACTCCACGGGGCAGGGGCGCTCGTTTACAATCGCAACCGTGGGCGAAAGGAGCGAGAACAGCCGGAAAATTTCGCGCCGGGAATGGCTGCGCCGTGCGGCCGCTTTGGGCTTGTGCGTGCCTCTGAGCCGAGGCGGCATCGTGCCCTTGCTGAAGGCCGCCCAACCAAGCGAATCCACAGCTCCGTGCTCTGCGCCGCCCCCCGCTCCCTCGACGCTTTCCCCGGATGACGCCAATTTCCTGTATGAAGTGGTGAACGCGGACTTTTGTTTCTTCTGGGAGCAGGCCAGTCCCAACACCGGCCTGGTGAAAGACCGCTTCAACGTGCGCGCGCCGGATACCCGGGTGGTGGCCAGTGTCGCGGCCACGGGCTTCGGGCTGACCGCGATCTGCATCGGACATAACCACGGCCTCATCACCCTGCCCGAGGCGACCGAGCGCGTGCTTACCACCCTGCGCTTCCTGTGGAAGAAGCTGGCCACGCACCGCGGTTTCTTTTTTCATTTCGCCAATGTGGAAACCGGCGAAAGAGTGTGGGAATCCGAGGTCTCTTCCGTGGACACGGCTATCCTGCTTTGCGGTGTGCTCACCTGCCGCCAATACTTCCACGATATCGAGATCACCCGGCTGGCCAGCAACATTTTCAACCGCGTGGACTGGACGTGGCTGTCGGAAGACACCACGCTGCTGCCCCAGGGATGGACCCCGGAAGTTGGTTTCCTGCCTTCGCGCTGGGATTACTACAGCGAACTAATGATGATGTACCTGCTGGGCCTGGGTTCCGCAGTGTATCCTTTGCCGCCCGCCGCCTGGAACGCGTGGAAGCGCACCACCTTTGAATATGACGGGCTGCGCTACGTTGGCGCCTTCGCACCCTTGTTCGTGCATCAGTATTCCCAAGCTTGGTTTGACTTTCGCGGCCAGCGTGACGCCTATGCTGATTACTTCCAGAACTCGGTGTTGGCCACGGAAGCGCACCGCCGCTTCTGCCTGGAACTGGGCAAAGAGTTTTCCGATTACAACGACGATCTGTGGGGCATTACGGCGTCGGATTCGCAGAGCGGCTACGTGGTGTGGGGTGGGCCGCCCGAGATCGGCCCCATTGATGGAACAGTTGTGCCCAGCGCTACAGCCGGATCGCTGCCCTTTCTCCCCCAGTCCGTGATGCGTGTGCTGCGCAATATCCGGAAAAATTACCCCAAAGCGTGGAGCCAGTATGGGTTTGTAAACGCCTTCAACCCGCTGAAGGACTGGTACGACCCGGACGTGATCGGCATTGATACCGGCATTACCATGCTGATGGCAGAAAATGCCCGCACCGGTTTCGTGTGGAACACTTTTATGAAGAACCCGGAAGTGCAGCGCGGAATGCAGCGCGCCGGCTTCAGACCAGCCCCGGTAGCAGGAACGCAGGCGGCAGTTCTCCCGCGCTGAGCCGCGGCCAAACCGCCAGGAAAGATGCACCCGCCTCCCCAGTGCCCGGGCGCTCCCCTGCCCAAATGGGCACGAGGGTGGTGACATCCGTCACCTAGTGACCGCTCACGAATCACTGCTTCCATGTGCGTGAAAAGCTAATCTCATGCTGGCAGGTGGGGTGAGCAGGAGAAGTCATGACACTGCCTTATTATCTCCTTCTCGCTCTGATCGTCTTTTTTGTTCTCTTTCTTGCGTACCGGGTAGCACTGGCGGTGCGTCAGTTTCTGCGCTTTGGCGGAAAGATGCTGGTGACCTGTCCGGAAACTCAGCACCCCGCCGCGGTCAACATTGATAATTGGCGCGCTGTGCTCACTCGGGCTGCGGCGCCTCATCATCTGCAATTGAGCGCGTGCTCACGCTGGCCGGAGCGCCGAGAATGCGGCCAGGAATGCCTCTGCCAGGTCGATGAGGATCCGGAAGCGCACCGGATTTGGACGGTCGCTTCCCAGTGGTATGCGGGGAAGGACTGTGCCTATTGCGGCCGCCAAGTCGAGATGAGTCATCTCCGGCACCCTGCCGCGCTTCTGGATGCCGAGAAACAGATAAATGAGTGGAGCGGAGTACCGGCGGAAAAACTGCAGGAGGCATTCGCCAGCTCCGCGCCGGTGTGCTGGAACTGCTACATTACGGAAAGCTTCATCCACGAGCATCCCGGCCGCACCGTGATCCGGCCCTGGAAACATTCGCCCCCCTGGGCCAATAACTGAGCGGCGGAAACGGACAGGGCACGCGGCCAGGTGACGGGCGTCACGACCCCGCAGTTCACAAACGGCGGCCTGTCCGATGGCACCGTTGGTCTCGGCCCGCGCAAATCGTTCCGACCCTTAGTCCAGCTTTAGCGGGCGCTTGTCCACGTCTTCTTCCTTCAAGGGATGGAGTCTGTGCCACAGATGCAGCCCGCCAGCAACGATGACGCCCACGGCCACGCTGATCAGGAAGAACCACCGTGCCGCGGGCAGCATGATGACGATGACGGCGATGGCGATGGCCACCGCGACCAGACCAACAATGCCCCGCGCTGGCCGTTTTTCCGTTTGTCCCGAGTCGCCGTTCATGGCCGCTTTGCCCCACTGGTTATTTTAGCTCCCGCCCACGGTCTCTGCGACGCCCCGGAGCGCCGCGTGCACCTGACGCTCCCGCCTTTTTCCTTTGCTCAGGTGCAAGCCGCCCTAAAAGTCATTTTCCTAATTGAGCACTCCTTTATGTCAGGATTTCGGAACACATTCAGCAACTTCGCAGATATTTACTATTTTGGCACTTGTCGATGAGGAACTCTGGATGGAGAATGTTGCCCCTGCGGCGACACGTACAAGTCCAGTCCTGCCGAGCTTACTTGCGCGCCGCCAGCGGCTTTCCCTCCACCATGTGCCATCGAATCGGATGTACTCGCTCCATTTCCCATTCAATATGTGTTTCTTGTGCGGTCCACCGGCAAACCGGAACGCGATTGCTGTTTTGCCTGGGCGTGATCGTTGCCTTGTGCGCTGGCTTGTCTGCGCAAGGGATCAGGCCGGCGGCTGAACCCGAAGGACCCCACCACGACAATCCACTGGCTCGCGAGCTGTGGTTCCGCCATGGCCGCATTGTGCCGGGAAAGCCAGGCGCTGCCGCACGCCTGCTGCACCAGGCTTACCGGCAGAAGATGCAGTTGCGCGCCACGCGCCTGCAGGCTCTGCGCGCAGCGGGCATGAGCGCCTACTCGGCTACGATGAGCACGGCCGCTGCTTCCGCCGCCTCCACCAGCGCATACGGTGGCTGGGTACCCTTGGGGCCTGCTCCCCTCAATTCCAACGCCAGCGGCAGCTTGGGAGAGCAGGACTACGGCCCGGTGACCGGGCGCGCCACCTCCGTGGTGGCCGATCCTGGCGATCCGACCGGCAACACGGTTTACCTGGGCGGCGCCTACGGCGGATTATGGAAGTCCACCAATGCTGCCGCTAGCAGCCCTTCGGCAGTGACCTGGACACCTTTGATTGACCAGCAGGCGACGCTGGCAGTGGGCTCGGTGGCGGTGCAGCCCAGCAGCGGCCCCAGCAATGTGGTGCTGGTGGGCACCGGCGAAGCCGACTTCTCGATTGATTCTTACTACGGGCTGGGAATCCTGCGCTCCGCCGACGGCGGCAATACGTGGACGCTAATCAGTTCCGCTAATGGAGCACAGTTCTCCGGCGTGGCCTTCGCTAAAATTGCTTTCAGCACCGACAATCCCAACCTGGTGGTAGCGGCGGCAACGGGCTCCGGCAACGACGAGGGGGCGAGCAACTTTGGGAATGCGCCCGGCCTCTACACTTCCGCTGATGGCGGCCAAACCTGGACCATGGCTCTTCCGGGCGCATTTCCGGGCATCGGCAGCACATCCGTGATCTATGATTCCGCCGGACACAAATTTTTTGCCTTCCTGCAATTTGAGGGTTATTACACCTCGACCGACGGCATGAGCTGGCATCGGCTGGGCAGCCAGCCCGGCACTGCTTTGCATAATTGCCCGACCGGCAATAATGGGGGGCCTTTGTGTCTGGTGTTTCGCGGGGAAATGGCGGCGGTTCCCGGCCGCGAAGAGCTCTATACTTGGTACGTAACCATTGATTTGCAGGGGAATATCGGCGACGGTGGAATTTACAAAACTACCAATGGGGGCGGCTCCTGGCAGCAGGTGAGCGACAGCGGCATTACCAACTGCGGGGACGGGAATGGGAACGGCTGCGACGTGGAGCAAGGCTGGTTCAACCTGGCGCTGGCAGCTGTGCCCAATGGCGCCGGTACGGACCTTTACGCCGGCGCGGTGAATATTTACAAGTGCTCCATCAGCGGCGCCAACAGCCTGTGTGCCACACGGCCGTTCATCAATCTCACCCACGTGTATGGCTGCAGCCCGGTGGGCTCGCTCTCCCACGTCCACCCCGACCAGCACGGCATCAGCTTCGTGCGGCCGAGCCCGTCGCAGGTGATCATGTACTTCGCCAATGACGGCGGCATCTACCGCGCCCTCAATGGGTATGCGCTCAGCTCCGGCACCTGCGGCACTGCCACGAACCCGTTCCAGAACCTGAACGCAACCATGGGCTCCATGACCCAGTTCGTGGATTTCTCCGACAGTCCCAGCGACGTCAACACTGTGCTGGGCGGCACGCAGGACAATGGCTCACCGGCTACCAGCAATGACGGGAGCAGCTGGCTCTCAGTCAATGGCGGCGACGGCGGATTCAACCTGATTGATCCTGTTTCCGGGATGTGGTTCACGTCCAACACCGATGTCAGCGTGCAGAGCTGTCCCAGCGGCATCAACTGCCTGGAGCAGACCTTTACTCCCATTGTGACCAATTCCACGGTGGGGGGCGATCACGGATTCTTCTACACGCCCTTCATTCTGGACCCGCAGGCGGATAGCCGCATGATGGTGGGCACCTGCCGGCTGTGGCGCGGCAACAGCAACGGCAGCGGATTCAGCGCGCTGAGCTACAACTTCGATACGGTTCTGAACCAAATTCCAAATCAAGTCTGTAGCGGAAACGAAACACAGCTCATTCGCTCAGTTGCCGCCGGCGGTCCCAACACTGCGAACGGATCCTCAGTTATTTATGTGGGCACCGAGGGTGGATTTGTATCGAATGGAGCTGGGGGGAGCTCACCAGTTGGTGGTCACATCTGGGCGACGAACGATGCGGACTTAGGCGCCTTTACTTGGGCGAACCAAACTGCCGTAGGTGACGGACCGGACCCCATATCCAGCATCGCAGTTGATCGCCGTGATCCTAGCGGCAACACTGCCTATGCCACTGTCATGGGTTTCGGCACTGCGCACGTATTCCAAACTACGGACCAGGGTCTAACATGGTATGCCGAAGGCTTTGGGCTTCCGAACGCTCCGGTTGATGCTGTCCTGATTGACCCCGATGACAGCAACACCTTTTACGTGGCCACCGATGTTGGCGTCTACACCAGCCATGATCTCCAAAATTGGACCGAACTAGGGCAGTTGCCCAATGTCCCGGTTCTGCAATTAAAGATGTTCGAATCCGGCGGGGGGAAACAGCTCCGCGCCGGCACCTATGGGCGTGGCATTTGGTCCTACGATATTCCTTACCAGATCACGATCACTACTCCGCATGTTCATCTATTTCCTGGTCAGACCGGAACCATGCATGGCGTAATCACCGGCTATAATGGATACAATAGTCCCGTTGCCATCCAGTGTGCACCCAACGCTTTTCCCGGAACTTGCACCGGTACAACTGTTACCCCCATGTCCTCGGGAACGCCTTTCTCTCTGACCCTGACACCCGTAAACGCACCTGCTGTGGATTACAGTTTTGCAATCGAGGGCA
>Ga0134126_10009841_pt1 | contig 12047 bp, 9 predicted proteins | sample KB31752_FD_96881 | JGI IMG/M metagenome (GOLD analysis project Ga0134126, IMG submission 96881) | Terrestrial soil microbial communities with excess Nitrogen fertilizer from Kellogg Biological Station, Michigan, USA - KB3-175-2 | ecosystem: Environmental > Terrestrial > Soil > Unclassified ...
CCGTCAGCCGCGCCACGCTGGAACAGACATACGAGCGTCTTCCCCCGGGGGACGTTCTTCAGCTCCATGCCATACGCCATTCTGCGCAGGAAGCTGGGACTCAATCCCATCGTAACGAGCGCGAGCGCTCCCGACTTCACGAATACTCTGCGGTCCATGCTGATTCGTCCCCTCAGTTTGCGACGCGCAATCCATCGCGTCTGCGTGTGTCCTCTACCTGCGTTGGAACTCCGGCGACCCGAGTGCAAATCCAACCATCTGCGCCAGCCCGCTAAGCTGCGGAACCGGACCTGCGATCGGATTGCGCGCAAGCGCGCGTTGCAGTCCCGGCATTCCCTGCAGCTTTCCGCCGCCCTTTACCCTCGGCGTATTCGCCATCGACGCCTCATCCATCGTCGCGTCGTTGCTGGCAACAGATCCATTCGCTGCGCCTTGAGCAACGCTGGCCGCACTCGCGGCAAGCGGATGCTCGCCGCTCATCAGGATCTTGCGAGTATCCGGTGATGCTGCACCCTCCAGAAGGGTCGCTACGACTGCGTCCACCTGCGTCGTGCGCGGCGCATTCATCAGCGAATCGATTCCGGGCAGCGTGTGCATGTTCGCGCCCGGCAATCTGTTGGCCGCAACTGCGAGCCCGAAGTTGATCCGGTTCAATATCGCACCGGTATTCATCCAGGCGTCGCCCGTCTCCGGCCATCCGTTCGGATCCCGATGTCCAAATACAGGCTCGCCGAGATAAGCCACCGCGAGCGCCGTCCGCACAGTCGAATCAGGCGTCGCATCCAGTGCGCGCGCGGTGCTCACCACCACCTCGAATGGCGACTTCACTTTCGAGTGATATGCCCGCTCGGAGAAGAACTCGGGTGAGGTGACGATACTTCTTACGACCTCACGTATGTCTCCGTCTGTCCTCAGATAGGTCTGTGCCGCCCGCTCGACGAGTGCGGTTGATGGTGAATCACTTACCAGCCTGCGCGCGAGCTGCTGCGAGATGAAGTGCGCAGTCGCCGGGCTCCGTGCGAGAATGTCGAGTACCTCCTCGCCATCCTCCTCGCCGCGGCCAGCCGCGAGCTTGTGGCCGAGAAAGTTCTTCGCGCCAGCATCGTGCCATTCGGGGCGGAAGATGAAGCCACCGCCCTGGGCTGGTGGCCGAACGCTCCAGCCGGTGAGTGCGCGAGCGGCCTCGATCACGTCCTGCTGCGTATATCCACCATCGACGCCGAGCGTGTGAAGCTCCATCAGCTCGCGTCCGTAATTCTCGTTGAGACCAGCCTTCGCCGCCGCCGCTGCGCGCTGCCTGAGCTGTTGCGCCTGCTGCGGGTCGAGATTTCTGCGGCGGATTATGGCCTCGATATCGATCGCGCCGTTCTGCGCGCGCACCATGCCTCCCGGCGCCCTGCGAACCGCGCCAAGCGTCGGTTGCCCGGGATTCGCTCGACTCTGTGCGTTGTCGAGATAGACGAGCATCGCCGGCGAGTGCGCGACGGCTCCCAGCAGATCGCGGAACTTTCCGAGCGCATGCTCGCGTATAGTCCGATCATAATCCGTGAGGTAGTACGGCTCTACCGGGTTCTTGCCAACGAAGATGTTGAAGTGATTCTCCCAGAAATCGGTCATCACTTCCAGCAATTGCCTGTTGCTCCCAACAGCCCGTGCGACGCGCGCTGACTCTATCTCGCCGACAAGCTGAGCGTGCGATCTGCGAACCTGCTTCAGCGCATCCTGATCGGTACCTTGCGCCGGGTTGTTGCGGTCGGCCGTGTCGCGCTTGATGAGACGGAATTGTCTCTGCGCCTCCGCATACTGGGCCGCGAGCGCCGACTGGTCCTGCTGCAGCATGGGATAGCGCGCAAGCATCTCATCCATCGCATCATCCTTGATCCGCTCCGGATGCAGTTGCTGATCGATCCACGCATCGACGCCGATCGACCGTACCGCCGCCGCATCGCCCGGTCGCGGCCCGAAGGCGAGACGGTTGAGCACCTGCATGACCTGCTGGTCGGCGGTCTGCTCGCGGACACTGGACGCCAACGCACGCAGTGACTGCTTCGCCCCGCGCGCTGCGCCTGGGCCAGGTTGCTGCGCGAGCGCAAGCGACGGAGCGATCGCGGTTATCGCAATCAGACAGCGCCCCGCCGCTGATCGCCAGAATAATGGGATAGTGGTCACATCCCTTTGACGCCCTAACGTGCGGTGCGTTAAATCACGCTATGTACGATTCCGGACGCTGCGTACCGCTGCTAGATGTGAATCGCGCGTCCCGAAACGCCGAGCGCAGCTTCCTTCACGGACTCGGAAAGTGTCGGATGCGGATGCACCGTGATCCCGATGTCGTCGCTCGTGCCGCGGAACTCCATCGCTAGCACCACTTCCTGAAGGAGATCCGCGGCGTCGACCGAAACGATGTGGCAGCCGAGAATCTCTTCAGTCTCAGCGTCGGCAACGAACTTCACGAATCCCGCCGTCTCCGCCATCGTCCGAGCACGGCCGTTCGCCGACATCGGGAACTTGCCCGTTTTATAAGCGCGTCCGCTCGCCTTCACTTCGTGCTCTGCGAGCCCGCACGTCGCGATCTCGGGATGTGTGTACACGACAGCGGGCATGGACTTGTAGTCCATGTGTACCTTGTGCCCAGCGATCACCTCGACAGCGATCACCCCTTCTTCTTCTGCCTTGTGCGCCAGCAGCTTGCCGCCAACGACGTCGCCGATCGCGTACACGTTCGGAAGATTGGTACGCATCTGCCCATCGACGGCGATCTCGCCGCGCTTGCCGAGCGCGAGACCGAGTCCTGCGGCGTCGATGCCACTCAGGACCGGCTTGCGTCCAACCGCGACCAGCACGTAGTCCCCTTCGAGCGTCACCTTCGTGCCGTCCTTCTCGATGTCGACGGAGACCTTGTCGCCGTCGCGCCTGCCGCCAGTCACGCGCGTTGCGGGGCGAAGCTCCAGCCCCTGCTTGCGGAATATCCTGTCGGCTTCCTTCACGACGTCCTCGTCCATCCCCGGCAGAATCGTCGCTGCAAGCTCGACGACCGTCACCTTGGCTCCGAGCCTCCGCCACACCGAGCCCAACTCGAGTCCGATCACGCCTCCGCCGATCACGATCAGGTGCTTCGGCACTTCGGGAATTGCAAGCGCACCTGTGTTCGAAAGCACGCGCTCCTCGTCGAACTTGAAGAACGGCAACTCGATTGGTACTGAACCCGTGGCAATGATCACGTCGCGCGCCTGATACTGCGTGACAGTTCCATCGTTCGCGGTCACGTCGACGACGTTCCCCGCGCGCAGCGTGCCGCGGCCCTTTGCCCACGTCACCTTGTTCTTGCGGAAGAGAAACTCGATCCCCTTGGTATTCTGCGCAACGACATCGAGCTTGCGCTTCATCATCACGCCCAGATCCGCGCTCACACCTTCGATCTTCACACCATGCTCGGCGGCGTGGAGCCTGGCGAATTCCAGATGCTCCGTCGATGTGAGCAGCGCCTTGGACGGAATGCACCCAACGTTGACACAGGTGCCGCCGAGCGTCTTGTCCATCTCGACGCAGACCGTGTTGAGGCCGAGTTGACCCGCGCGGATCGCGGCGACGTAGCCACCAGGGCCGCCGCCAATTATCAGAACGTCACAGTTATTCATGATTCAGCCAGCGCCGTGTACCTCGGCGCAACCGCCGAAGGAACCACGCCCATTGAGAGAAATTTGAGAAAATCCCCGACTTCCTTATACACCAGAAGCGAGTCCAATCTTTCCTGCGAGAGAAACCCAGCCTCGACACAGTTGCGCAGATGTGCGAGAAGTGGCTGATGGAATCCATCCGCGTCGATCAGCGCTATCGGTTTGGAGTGGATACCGATCTGCGCCCACGTGAACGTCTCGAAAAACTCGTCCAGAGTCCCGATTCCGCCCGGAAGCACCGCGAACACATCGGCGAGTTCAATGATGCGCGCTTTGCGCTCGTGCATCGTGTCGACGATGTGCAACTCGCTGAGCCCCTTGTGCGCCAGCTCTCGGTGTCCCAGCGATCGCGGCAGAACGCCAATCACCTCGCCGCCGGCCGCAAGCGCTGCGTCGGCAAGCACGCCCATCAACCCGCGTGATGCACCACCGTACACAACGCCGATCCCGTTCCGGGCAAGTCCATCGCCCAGCGCGCGCGCGGCCTCCGCGAAGCTCGGCGACAGCCCCACATTGGCGCCGCAATAAACGGCTACCCGCACGACTTACGCTTACGAAACGCCGCGCCACCTCGCATCTCGTACGGGCGGGCCCCCGTGCCCGCGCAGCTCATTCGATCAGCATCGTGGCAGGGTCTTCCATCAGCTCCTTCACGCGAACCAGAAACAGCACGGCCGCCTGCCCATCGATGATTCGGTGATCGTACGACAGCGCGACGTACATCATTGGCCGAATCTCGACCTTGCCGGCTATCGCAACCGGCCGGTCCTGAATCTTGTGCAGCCCGAGAATGCCGACCTGCGGGTAGTTGATGATCGGAGTCGACACCAGGGAGCCGAACACGCCGCCATTCGTGATCGTGAACGATCCTCCGGTGAGGTCGTCCATCGTCAGCTTCACGTCGCGCGCCTTCTTCGCAACCGCCGTGATGTCGCGCGAGATCTCCAGCAACCCCTTCCGATCCGCGTCCTTGATGTTTGGAACCACCAGTCCCTGCTCGGACGCTACGGCGATTCCCATGTTCACGTAATTCTTGTAGATGATCTCGTCGCCATCCATCTGCGCGTTGACGACCGGATAGTCGCGCAGCGCGATACACGCTGCGCGAACGAAGAACGGCATGAACGAGAGCCGAACGCCATGCTGCTTCTCGATCTTCTCCTTCACTCGTTCCCGCAGCGAGCTGACCGCGCTCATGTCGATCTCGTTGAACGTCGTCAGATGCGCCGTCGCGAGATGCGATTGCAGCAGATTCTCCGCGATGCGCTTGCGTCGCGTCGACAGCCTTTCGCGCGTCTCTCGCTCGCCCGCCATCGCTGGAACAGGCGCCGAGCGAAGCGCAGGCGGTCCAGACGGAGCCGGTGATGGCGCTGGCGTCGCTGGCGCAGCCGCGGGTTGAGTTGAAGAACTGGCCACGAGGACATCCGGCTTGCTGACAACTCCACCGCGTCCCGTCCCCTGAACGGCGCCAATGTCGACTCCGCGCGCTTCGGCTACCTGGCGTGCCGCCGGCGACGATTTCTGAGGCGCACCGGTCGGTGTTGGTACGGCCGGTGGTGCGGATGATCGTGCAGTCGTTGGGGCCGGAGTTGCCGGAGCTGCTGCTGGCGCGGCCGGCTTGGCAGCTGCAGGCGCAGCGGCTGGTGCAGTCGCTGGTGCGGCGGCTGGTGCACCTGCGGTCGCTGTTTCGTCGATCTCACCAAGCACATCGTCCACATGGACGACGTCGCCCTCCTTCACAGCCTGTTTGGTCAGTACCCCCGCGCGAAGTGCAGGCACTTCGACGGTGATCTTGTCGGTGTCGAGCTCCAGGACGGTATCGCCGGCGTTGACCGCCTCGCCCTGCTGCTTGACCCAGCGCGACACCGTCGCTTCAACAATGGATTCCCCGAGGGGTGGAACTTTCAAAGCGATCATTTCGAGTATCTTGATGTTTGTCTCTAAATATATCCCTTCACTAAGTACACTTGCGCGCGCTGACAATCTCCGCGCACGGCGGCATCGACCAACTCGAGCTGCGTGACGACCTGCCGGTCCCCAACCCGGTGGCCGGCGAGGTTCGTATCCGTGTGCTCGCGGCGGCACTGAATCATCTCGACCTTTTCGTCCTTCGCGGGCTTCCCGGGGTTACTATCACTCCGCCGTGGATCGTGGGGGCTGACGCGGTTGGAGTCGTCGATGGAACAGATGATCTCGTGATCGTCAACCCCGGCCTCAGTGACGGAACCTGCCAGTACTGCCGCCACGGCGAGCAGTCCCTCTGCGTTCACTTTCGCCTGCTCGGCGAGCACGCTCCTGGCACGATCGCCGAGTATATAGTCGTGCCCGAGCGCAACGTTGCACACATTCCGCGCGACACGCCGATTCCCGAAGCCGCCGCCTTCACGCTCACAACGCTCACCGCGTGGCGCATGCTCGTTACCCGTGCGCAGCTCCGATCCGACGAGCAGGTCCTCATCCAGGGGATCGGGGGTGGCGTCGCGCTGTCCGCGCTGCAGATCGCGAAACAGGTCGGCGCCCGCGTCTGGGTAACGTCATCCAGCGACGAGAAGCTCGCCCGCGCGCGCGAACTCGGTGCAGACGAAACCATCAACTATAGTACGACGGATGTCGCGAAAGAGATTCGTGCGCGCACCGGAAAGCGTGGCGTGGACGTCGTTGTCGATTCGGTCGGCGAGGCGACCTGGCAATCCTCACTCGGGGCGCTCGGCAAGTTTGGCAGACTCGTGACATGCGGCGCGACGTCAGGTGAGGCGGTCATCACCGACGCGCGCAAACTGTTCTGGAACCAGTGGACCATCCTCGGTTCCACCATGGGCAACGACGCCGAGTTCGCAGCGGTCGCGGACGAGCTGCGCAATCGTCGCCTGCTGCCACCGATCGATTCGGTATTCGACATCGCGCAGGGAAGAGAAGCCTTCGCGCGACTTCAGAGCGGCGCGCAGTTCGGCAAGATCGTCGTGACCATACCGTCGGACCGCGCCCAGTAATATTCGCCGCGCACCGAATTGACGGTCGCACCCGACGACGCCCAACCACGCGCCGAATCGGCGGTCGCACCCGACGACGCCCGACCACGCGCCGAATTGGCGGTCATGCGTAGGGCGCGGATATATCCGCTCCTGGCCCATTCAGGCGCAATCGGATTCAGATCTACCGCACCGGGCGGCGATAAACGCTGCATGTGCGTAGAATGAAGGCATGGCCGAGTCCGCCCAGTACACCCCCATCCAGCTCGCCGAGATCAAGGATGCCTTTATCGGTGAGCAGCCCGTAGTGTGCCCCGTCTGTGGTGGCCGCATGACCTCCCGATCGATCGGCGGCGGCTCTTTCGGCCTGGGCTACTCTCGCCAACGCGAATGGCTCATATGCGGGAGCTGCCACCGAAGCGCCATCTTCGACGTCAAGCGCGGCACCCGCAACTAAGTAAGGGCAGGCCCCCGTGCCTGCCCAAGGCCCCCCGTGCCTGCCCAAGCCCTCGTGCCTGCCCAAGGCGCTCGGCGCCAGCGCGCGCGCATGCTGAGCAGCAGCCGTGGCACAATGCTGGCACTTCCACCGCGCATCGCCCTCCCGCACTCGCAGAATGCGAAATCCCGACGACAACTTCACCGGCTTCATCAGCGTTCGCGGCGCGCGCGAGCACAATCTCCAGAACGTGGACTTGGATGTCCCACGCGACGCGCTGGTGGTTTTCACCGGCGTCTCCGGCTCAGGGAAGTCCTCGCTCGCATTCGGTACGCTCTACGCCGAAGCGCAGCGGCGCTATCTGGAATCGGTTGCCCCGTATGCGCGGCGGCTCTTTCATCAGATGGGTGTTCCGGACGTCGATTCCATCGACGGCCTTCCACCTGCCGTAGCGCTGCAACAACAGCGCGGCTCGCCGACCACTCGCTCGTCCGTCGGAAGCGTCACGACGCTATCGAATCTTTTGCGCATGCTGTACTCACGTGCTGGCGACTACCCGCGCAAGCAGCCGTTGCTTTACGCTGAATCCTTCTCGCCCAACACGCCGGAAGGCGCCTGCCCCAAGTGCCACGGCCTTGGTCGGATCTACGAAGTGACGGAGCGTTCGATGGTGCCAGACGACACTCTCACTATTCGCGAGCGTGCCGTAGCTGCGTGGCCAACGGCGTGGCAGGGACAGAACCAACGCGACATTCTCGTTACACTGGGTTACGATGTCGATCGACCCTGGCGCGAGCTCTCGAAGAAGGATCGCGACTGGATTCTCTTCACCGATGAGCAACCGGTCGTGCCGGTGTACGCCGGCCTCACACCAGCGGAAACGCGGCGCGCGCTCAAGCGCAAGGAGGAGCCGAGCTACATGGGCACCTTCTCGAGTGCGCGGCGGCATGTGCTGCACAGCTTCGCGAATACGCAGAGCGCGCTCATGAAGAAACGCGCACTCCAGTACATGCTGAGCACCGAGTGTCCGCTCTGTCACGGTAAGCGGTTGCGTCTCGAATCGTTGTCCGTCAAATTCGCGGGACTCGACATCGCCGAAATTTCGCGACTGCCGCTGTCGCGACTCGCCAGCATGCTGCGGCCGTACGTCGACGGAACCGCCGCGAACTCCACCAGGCTCGAAGCTGCGCATCCGGAGAAGGTCGTGGTGATGCAGCGTATAGCCGAGGATCTGGAACGCCGCCTTGCAGTACTGCTCGATCTCGGTCTCGGTTATCTGTCGCTCGATCGCAGCACCCCGACACTTTCGCCAGGCGAGCTGCAGCGGCTCCGGCTTGCCACACAGGTACGCTCGAACCTGTTCGGTGTCGCGTACGTGCTGGACGAGCCATCGGCGGGATTGCATCCAGCCGATACCGAAGCGTTGTTGACGGCACTCGAGCGATTGAAGGCGTCTGGCAATTCACTGCTCGTTGTGGAGCATGATCTCGATGTGATCCGCCACGCCGACTGGATCGTCGATGTCGGTCCCGCTGCTGGTGAGCAGGGCGGGCTCATCCTCTACAGTGGTCCGCCTGCGGGACTGGCGGAGATCGAAGCATCCCAGACGCGTCGTCACCTCTTCGGACGCGACTTGCTGCCGGAACGCGCCGTTCGCGCGCCGCGTGCATGGCTGCGTCTGGATGGAGTCACGCGCAACAATCTCCAGAATGTCGATGTCGCCTTTCCGCTCGGCGTACTGACGACCGTTACCGGCGTGTCAGGCTCGGGCAAATCCAGTCTCGTGAGTCAGGTGCTCGTGGAGCTCGTTGCCGAAGCGCTTGGCCACGCGGCGCCAGCGGTCACCGGCGAGCTGGAAGATCTGGAGCAGCCAGCGCCGCTTACGCTCGGTGGCAGGATCGCAGGAGGCATCGAGCACATCAAACGCATGGTGGTAGTCGATCAGAAGCCCATCGGCCGCACACCCCGCTCCAATCTCGCGACGTACACGGGGCTCTTCGACCACGTTCGCAGGTTGTTCGCCGCCACCAGAATGGCGCGTGCGCGACATTACGACGCCGGACGTTTCTCGTTCAACGTCGCAAAGGGACGCTGCGAGACGTGTGAGGGCGAGGGGTTCGTATTCGTGGAGCTGCTCTTTCTCCCGAGCGTGTACACTCCGTGTCCGACGTGTCACGGCGCGCGGTACAACGCCAAAACGCTGGAGGTCAAATACCGCGACCGGAACATCGCCGAAGTTCTCGCCATGACTGTCGATGCGTCGCTGGAGTTCTTCGCGGACGACGAGCCTGTGCGTCGCTCTCTTGGGGTCCTTCGTGAAGTCGGCCTCGGCTACATTCGCCTCGGCCAGGCCGCGACCGAGCTTTCTGGAGGCGAGGCGCAACGGATCAAGCTCGCAACCGAATTGCAGCGCATGTCACGTGGCAACACGCTGTACATTCTGGACGAGCCCACCACCGGCCTCCACCCGTCCGACGTGGAAAGACTCATGGTGCAGCTCGACAGCCTGGTGAACGCGGGCAACACTGTCATTATCGTCGAGCACGACATGCGGGTGGTTTCAGGAAGTGACTGGGTGGTGGACATCGGGCCGGGCGCAGGCGAGGAGGGCGGCAGGATCGTCGCCATGGGCACGCCCGCCGAGGTCGCGCGCGCGACCGCAAGCCGCACTGCACCGTATCTGTCCCGGTTCATGGCGTAAAACTCGTTGCGCACGCCCAGGCGGTTGCCCATAGATTTCCCACCCATGGACTCGACCAGCTTCGGCGACCGCCTGCAGGACAGCTTCGACCAGCTCTACCACTACGTTCCCGCGCTCTTTGGCGCCCTCGTAATTCTCTTCGCCGGGTACCTTCTCGCCAGGCTGCTGGAGAAGGGAACCGACAAGCTGCTCCGACGAGTCCATTTCAACCACATCCTCGAGCGTGGTGGCGTGCTCCAGGCAGTGGAGCGCTCGGGTTCGCACATGAACCCGACACGTGTAACGGCGAGCGTCGTTTTCTGGTTCGTGATGTTCGCCGTCCTCATGATCGCAGCCAACGCGCTCGGTCTCTCGTCGCTCGGCAACATGTTCGGCGAGCTGGTGAGCTACATCCCGAGTCTCATCGCGGCGATCGTGATCATCATCGTCGGCATAGTGCTGGGCGACTTCGTGGGCGGCCTCATCATGGCGTCGGCCGGCGCGATCCACGGCGGCCCCACGCTTTCGCGCTTCGGAAAGGGTGGGGTGATCCTCATCGCCATCTTCATGGCGCTGCAGGAGCTGGGCGTCGCGACCGATATCGTCACGACGGCGTTCGCGATCCTCTTCGGCGCCATCGCGCTTTCGGCGTCGCTCGCATTCGGGCTCGGCAACCGGGATCTTGCGGGCGAGGTGACCCGGAGCTGGTACAACCGCTATAAAGCCGAGCGCGAGATGATCGACCGCGAGAACGCCGCCCAGGACGCCGCGGATCGGACGGACGAATTCGAGTCCGACTCGACGCGATTTTAGCCCCCGAATAAAGGCCGAATAACGGCACCGTCCGGGCGCCGCGGAGGTATGAAGCTAAGTTATTATGCGACAATAACTTAGCTTGCCTGGTCGAGGTTGCGAAAGGGCGTTCGCCAGGCTATATTTCAAGGTTCCCCTGAAATAGCTCAAATCATCAGGCGTGCACCTTCCCGGGCGCGTGCCACAAGTGCGGTATCGACACGTCATGACAGCTCCCAATAACCGCGAGCGGATACTCCCGCGGCTGATCCACGAAGAGGTTCAGGAATCGTTCATCAACTACTCGATGAGCGTCATCGTATCGCGCGCGCTTCCCGACGTGCGCGACGGTCTCAAGCCCGTGCATCGCCGAGTGCTGTACGCGATGAACGAGCTCGGTCTTGTTCCCGGACGGCCGTACAAGAAGTCGGCGACTGTCGTCGGCGACGTGCTCGGCAAGTATCATCCGCACGGTGACAGCTCCGTGTACGATGCGCTCGTGCGCATGGTGCAGGACTTCTCGCTGCGCTATCCGCTGGTGGACGGTCAGGGAAACTTCGGATCTGTCGACGGGGACAACGCTGCCGCATACCGTTACACCGAAGCGCGCCTCACACGCATCGCCACAGAGATGCTCGGCGACATCGACAAGAACACCGTCGACTTCCAGCCGAACTTCGACGACCGTCTGCAGGAGCCGCGTGTGCTTCCGTCGGCGATGCCCAATCTGCTCGTCAACGGCTCGTCAGGCATCGCGGTCGGAATGGCGACCAACATTCCGCCGCACAATCTGCGCGAAGTCACGAGCGCGCTCGTCGCGCTCATCGAAAATCCGGAGCTTCCGGCCAGCGCACTCCGCAAGCACATCAAGGGACCCGATTTCCCGACCGCCGGCTACATCTACGGCACCGCGGGAATCACGGATTATCAGGAGACCGGCCGCGGGCGTATCGTGATGCGGGCTCGTGCCGTGATCGAGGAGCGCGAGTCGTCCAATCGTGCGCAGATCGTCGTCACCGAGCTGCCGTACCAGGTCAACAAGTCCCGGTTGCTGATCGACATCCGCGATCAGGTTCGTGAAGGCAAGCTCGAAGGCATCAGCGATCTGCGCGACGAGAGCGATCGCGATGGAATGCGCATGGTCATCGAGCTCAAGCGCGATGCAATTCCTCGTGTGGTTCTGAATCAGCTGTACAAGCACACCGCGATGCAGTCCACGTTCGGCGTGATCATGCTCGCGCTCGTCCCTGATTCGGTGACGGGCCAGCTGGTGCCCAAGGTGTTGCCGCTCAAGGATGTGTTGATGCACTTCATCGCGCACCGTCACGAAGTAGTGACGCGGCGTACGCAGTTCGAGCTGGACAAGGCGCTCGAGCGCGAGCACATCCTCGAAGGATTGAAGATCGCCGTCGACAACATCGACGCGGTGATCAAGCTCATCCGTGCAGCCAAGGACACGCCGACCGCGAGCACTCAGCTCCAGGCACGCTTCA
>Ga0134126_10009842_pt1 | contig 12046 bp, 7 predicted proteins | sample KB31752_FD_96881 | JGI IMG/M metagenome (GOLD analysis project Ga0134126, IMG submission 96881) | Terrestrial soil microbial communities with excess Nitrogen fertilizer from Kellogg Biological Station, Michigan, USA - KB3-175-2 | ecosystem: Environmental > Terrestrial > Soil > Unclassified ...
GGTCGAGCTGCGCCGGCGCAACATGATCGATCCCGCGCGGATGCCGTATACGAACGCGATGGGGAAGACATACGACAGCGGCCGCTTCGCGCAGGTGATGGACCTCGCGCTCGAGCGGTCGGATCGTGCCGATTTCGACCTGCGCGCCGAGCGCTCGCGCCTGCGCGGCCGCTGGCGCGGGCGTGGCATCGCGACGTTTCTCGAATGGACCGGCGCCGAGGTATTCGAGGAGGCCGTCGACGTCGCGATCGGCGCCGCTGGAACGATCGACATCTGGACGGCTGCGCAACCGATGGGCCAGAGTCTCGCCACGACGTTCCTGCAGCTCGCCGTCGACGTGTTCGGCGTGGCGCCCGAGCACATCCGACTGCGCTTCGGCGACACCGATCGTGCGCAGGGGTTCGGAAGCGCCGGATCGCGCTCGCTGTTCGTCGTCGGCTCGGCGGTCAGGGTAGCCGCGGGGCGAGCGCTCGACCGGGGCCGCGAACTCGCTGCGGCGGCGCTCGAGGCGGCGCCCGCCGACATCGTCTACCGGGAAGGCGTGTTCACGATCGCCGGTACCGACCGGCGCGTCGGCCTCTTCGAACTCGCTGCACGGCAACCGGACGCGGCGATCGCGATCCGCTCGACGAGTGCCGTCGCTGCGGCGAGCTGGCCGAACGGCTGCCACGTCTGCGAAGTCGAAGTCGATCCCGACACCGGTGCCGTCGAAGTGGTCGGCTACTGGTCGGTCAACGACGTCGGCCGCGTCATCAATCCAATGATCGTCGCCGGGCAGCTCGAAGGTGGCGCGACGCAAGGCATCGGGCAGGCTCTGTTCGAGCGCTTCGTGTACGATCGCGGCTCCGGGCAGGCCCTGACGGCGACGTTCATGGACTACGCCCTGCCGCGAGCCGCAGACGTCTGCGCCTTCGACATGACGATGGACGAGTCGACCCCCTGCCTCACCAACCCGCTCGGCGTCAAAGGCGTCGGCGAGCTGGGAACGATCGGAGCGACACCTGCCGTCGTCAACGCCGTCGTCGATGCGCTCGCGCGCCATGGACGCGAGCGACAGGCGCTGGCACTCCAGATGCCCCTCACCCCCGAAACCGTGTGGCGCGCGATCGCCGGCGAGCCCGCTGCCGACAGGAATCCGAATTGAAATCGACACTCGCCATCGCAATGATCGTCGTCGCCTCGCTCGTCGCCGGGTGCGGCGGCGGAGGCAGTTCGGCGCCGGCGCCGACCGGAGTCACCGTCGATCCGGGCGACACCAGCGCGACCGTGAACTGGAAGAACGACGCCAGCGTCGAGTACTGGGTATGGGTCGCGCAGAGTTCGAACGTCAGCACCGACGACTGCGCGACGATGACGGGCTGCGTGATCTTCACCAACGTCAGGCCCCCCTTCATCGTTACCGGCCTCGTCAACGGCAAGACCTACTCGGTGACGGTCAACGGCCGCCACAACGACGGACCGGGAGGGCCTGGATCGCCGACCCTCGTGTTCGTCCCGCGCCTCGCCGGGGCGACCTGGACCGTCGGCGCTCCGCTCACCGGAAGCAATCTGCTCGGCGTCGGCTACGCGTCGTCGCTGTCGACCGGCCTTGCCAGCCTTGCGACGGTCGGCGCCGCGGGAACGATCTTCACGACCGGCAACGTCACGGCCTGGGCTGCGGCGACCTCGGGAACGACGGCCAATCTCAACGCGGTGCAGCACCGCGACAACCTGCTCGTAGCGATCGGCGACGGAGGCGCGATCGTGACCAGCCCCGACGGGGTAACGTGGACTCCGCGCAGTTCGGGGACGACCAATGCGCTCTATTCGCTCGACGGCAGCGGCTCCGGACAGGTGGTGGCGGTCGGTGCGCAAGGGACGCTCCTCGTGACCAGCGACAGCACCAGCTGGTCGGCCCACGACTCGCATACGACGGCGAACCTGTACGGCGTCGCGTTCGGCGACGGCCGCTACGTCGCGGTCGGCGCGAACGGGACCCTCGTCACCAGCAGCGACGGCGATACCTGGACACTGCAGAAGCCGCCGACTTCTGCCGACCTCAAGGGCGTCTTCTTCGGCACGCGCAGCGCGACGTCGAACGTGACCGCCATCTCGACCTTCGTTGCTGTCGGGCGCGGCGGGACGATCCTGACGAGCTCCGACGGACTCACCTGGACGGCCCGCGCATCGGGAGTCACCGCCGACCTCGAATCGGTGACCTTCGGCACGCAGTTTGTCGCCGTCGGGCAGGGCGGGACCATCGTCACGAGCAGCGACGGCGGCGTCACCTGGACGCATGCCGACTCGGGCACCACCGCGAACCTGAACTCGGTCAGCTTCACGTTGCTCACTCCTAAGGTGATCGGCGTCGGCTACGTCGCGGTCGGCGATGGCGGCACCAACCTGACGGCGTTCTGACGCGCGCTTCGGCCCTGGTGCGCAGGTCGTCCGCACGAATCTGAACCCGGGTCGCCGCCGCTGGCGCGAGTTGCGGGAGGACTGGCGGCGCGCGGTCGCGGCGCGCTTCGTCGGCGACCGCGCCTGGCTGTCGGAGCTCTATCGGCGCCGCTTCGGCAGCCCCCCCGATCTCGATCGACCCAGGACCTTCAACGAGAAGATCCTCGTCAAGATCCTCACCGATCGGCGACCGTACCTCACGCTCTTCGCCGACAAGCTCCGCGCCCGTTCGTGGGTGCGCCGCGCCGCGCCGGGGCTCGCCTTCCCGCGCCTGTACTGGTGGTCCGAGCGTGCCGACGAGCTGCCGTTCGACGCGCTGCCGCCGTCGTTCGTGCTGAAGGCGAACCATGGCAGCGGCTTCAATCTGCTGGTCCCGGACAAGCGCGCAGTGTCGCGCGACGCGCTGGCGACACTTGGGCGGCGCTGGCTGCGTACGGATTTCACCCGCGTCGGGCGCGAATGGGCGTACCGGAACGTCCGTCGCGCGATCTTTGCCGAGGAGCTCCTCTCCGGTGGAAAGGCGGGGCCGCCGCCCGACTTCAAGCTCTTCATGTTCGCCGGCAAGCTCCGCCTGATCCAGGTCGACGAGGGGCGCGGCAAGCGGCACACGCAGGCGCTCTACGACGAGCGCTGGCGCTTCTTCGAGGGAACGCTCGCCGCCGAGCAGGGGCGCCCGGGTCCGCCCCCCGCGTCGCTCGGCGCAATGATCGAGGCCGCCGAGGCGGTTTCGGCCGGTGTCGACTTTCTGCGCGTCGATTTCTACGACATCGACGGCCGCGCCTTTTTCGGCGAGCTCACCAATTACCCCAACAAGGGGGTGTCGCGATTCCGGCCGGCCGCCCTCGATGCGTTGTTCGGCGAATACCTCGAGCTCGATGATTACTCGAAACCCGGTCCGACCGTCGACTATGCGGCCCGGATCGACGAAAATAGCGTGATTCCACCGGCGAGCACACGATGAAGCGCGACGACCCCAGGCAATTCGAGGCGAGCCACGCCCTCTCCCCGCAATCGATCTCGACCGAGGTGCTGCTCGAGAAGTACGCCAAGGGCGACGAACGCAGCATCGAGGACGTGCGCAGGCGCGTCGCGCGGGCGCTCGCCGCCGTCGAGACTCCGGCTGCGCGCGCGAGCTGGGAGGACGCATTCCACCGCGCGCAGCAACGAGGTGTCGTCCTCGGCGGGCGCATCGCGTCGGCGGCCGGAACCGACCTCGAGGCGACGCTCATCAACTGCTTCGTCCAGCCGGTCGGCGACAGCATCTCCGGCAACGCAACCGAGATCGGCATCTACGTCGCGCTGCAGGAAGCAGCCGAAACGATGCGCCGCGGCGGCGGCGTCGGTTACGACTTCTCGCGCATCCGCCCGCACGGCGCCCACGTGCGCGGCACCAACAGCCGCGCGAGCGGACCGCTCTCCTACATGCGCGTGTTCGACCGGAGCTGCGAGACCGTCGAATCGGCGGGATCGCGCCGCGGCGCGCAGATGGGGATGCTGCGCTGCGACCACCCTGACATCGAGGCATTCATCCACGCGAAGGACGGCGGCGATCTGACCAATTTCAACATTTCGGTCGCGGTCACCGACGCGTTCGTAAACGCAGTGCGCGCCGACGGCAAGTGGGATCTCGTCCACAAGGCGGCACCTGCGCCCGACGCGATCCGTGCCGGCGCGCACCAGCGTCCCGACGGTCTCTGGGTCTACCGCAGCGTGCGCGCGCGCGACCTGTGGGATCAGATCATGCGTTCGACGTACGACCACGCCGAGCCGGGCGTGGTCTTCATCGACACGGTCAACCGCGATGACAATCTATCGTATTGCGAGACGATTGAGGCGACCAATCCCTGTGGCGAGCAGCCGCTCCCCGCCTACGGCTGCTGCGACCTCGGCAGCCTCGACCTCACGCGCTTCGTCGACAGGCCATTCACCTCCGATGCCCGGTTCGAATTCGAGAAGTTCGCAGAAACGGCCGCGGTCGCAGTCCGCATGCTCGACAACGTGCTCGATGTGACCGCATGGCCACTGCCGCAGCAGAGGAAGGAGGCGATGGACAAGCGCCGCATCGGCCTCGGCTTTACCGGCCTCGGCGACGCGCTGATCGAGCTTGGACTGCGCTACGACAGCGACGACGGGCGCGCGATGGCCGCGCGGATCGCCGAGACGATGCGGGACGCCGCGTACGAGGCATCGGTGTCGATCGCCCGCGAGAAGGGAGCGTTCCCGAAGTTCGACGCCGACGCCTACCTCGCCGCACCGCGCTTCGCATCACGCCTGTCCGAGCCGATCCGCGACGCCATCCGGACCCAGGGCATCCGCAACAGTCACCTGCTGTCGATCGCGCCGACCGGGACGATCTCGCTCGCGTTCGCCGACAATGCGTCGAACGGCATCGAGCCGGCGTTCAGCTGGGTCTATACGCGCAGGAAGCGCATGCCCGACGACACGATGAAGGAGTTCACCGTCGAGGATCACGCGCTGCGCGTGTTCAAACACCTCCATGGCCTCGACGACGACGTGACGATGGTTCCCTGGGACGCAGCGGCCGGCCGCGCTCCCGGCGAGGCCTACACCGGCGCCGACGGGCGCCGCTGCGCGATGCTCACGCCGGCGTTCGTAAGCGCGCTCGAGATGAGCGCGACCGATCACATGCGGATGAACGCAGCCGTGCAGCCGTTCGTCGACACGGCGATCAGCAAGACGGTCAACGTTCCCGTCGACTACCCGTTCGAAGCGTTCAAGGATCTCTACTTCGACGCCTGGCAGGCGGGCTTGAAAGGCATCGCGACGTATCGCCCGAACGACGTGCTCGGCGCGGTGCTCGAAGTGGCGTCGCCGAATGCGTCCGAAGCGGCGAAGGAGGATCTCGACGCGACCGATCCCGACCGGCGCATCCGCCTCGACCGCGCGCAGGAGCCCCCTCTCGCCAGCCTGCGCTGGCCGGGGCGGCCGGAGCTCCCGAACGGCAACCCTTGCTGGACCTACGTCGTGCGGCATCCGCTTGGCGATTTTGCCGTGTTCATCGGCCACCTCGACAACGGAAAAACGGCGTGGCCGTTCGAAGTGTGGATCAACGGCGCCGAGCAGCCGCGCGGTCTCGGCGCGATCGCGAAGACGCTGTCAATGGACATGCGCACGCACGATCGCGCGTGGCTCGACATGAAGCTGTCCGCCCTGCAGAAAGCCGCCGGTGACGACGGTTTCGACATGGCGATGCCGCCCGACGGCCACAAGGTCCGCGTGCCGAGCCTCGTCTCCGGCCTCGCGAGGCTCATCCGCTATCGCGTCGACGAGCTCGGCGCGTTCGCGGGCGATGGTCACGGCGCGACGCCGGTCGTCGATGCGCTGATCGGAGTGAAGGAGCCGAAGGCAGGTACCGACGGAACGCTCTCGTGGACCGTCGACGTGCTGAATCCCGGCACCGGCGACGATTTCGTGCTGTTCCTGAAGGAGCTGATCATGCCCGACGGACAGCGGCGGCCGTACTCGATGTGGCTGTCGGGCGAATACCCCCGCGTCCTCGATGGGCTGTGCAAGGCGCTGTCGCTCGACATGCGCGTCGTCGACGCGGCGTGGATCGGGATGAAGCTCAGGAAGCTCCTCACCTACGCCGAGCCCAACGAAGCGTTCATGGCGCGCATTCCCGGACTGCCGAAATCGCAGCTCTGGTCGTCGACGATCGCCTACCTCGCGAGGCTGATGATCCACCGTTATGCCATGCTCGGCATCCTGACGGAGGAAGGCTATCCGGTCTCCCACGCGGGGATCCTGCGCGTTCCCGAGACCGAGCAGTCGGCCGCGGAGTTGCGCGTGCTGCCCGGTCGCAAGTGCCCTGAATGCGGCAACCGCGCGCTGATCCGCAAGGACGGCTGCGACTTCTGCACGGACTGCGGCTTCACGGGGGCCTGCGGCTGACCGCGCGCGCGTATCCCGACGTCACCGGCCAGCGGGTCGCCAAGGAGCAGCCCTCACGCTGGGTCGATGCGCTGGTGGTGGCTGCCGTCCTGGCGATCCTGTGGGCGGTCGTCGTCCTCGGCGGCGACATGCGAGCGCGATTCGACGAGCTCAACGCGCCATCGATCTCGCTCGACGTCGCACTGATCCCCTATTACACGGCGCGCACGACGCTGCGCATGTTCATCGCGTTCGGCGCATCGCTCGCGTTCACGCTCGTGTACGGCTGGGTCGCCGCACACTACGTCCGCGCGCGCAAGGTGATGCTGCCGCTGCTCGACGTGCTGCAGTCGGTGCCGGTGCTGGGGTTTCTGTCGATCACCGTCACCGGCTTCATCGCGCTCTTTCCCGGCAGCATGCTCGGCGTCGAATGCGCCAGCATCTTCGCGATCTTCACGGCGCAGGCGTGGAACATGACGTTCGGGTTCTATCACTCGCTCGTCACCATTCCTGCGGAGCTCAGCGAGGCCGCTGCGGTGTTCGGGCTCAACCGCTGGCAGCGCTTCACCCGTGTCGAGCTGCCGTCGTCGGCGATCAGTCTGATGTGGAATTCGATGATGAGTTTCGGCGGCGGCTGGTTCTTCGTCGCCCAGAGCGAGGCGATCTCGGTGCTCAACAAGGACATCAAGCTGCCCGGGCTCGGATCGTACATGGCGGCCGCGGTGGAAGCGGGCGACACGCGCGCGGCCCTCTACGCGATCGCCGCGATGGTCGTCACGATCGTCGCGATCGACCAGCTCGTCTGGCGCCCGCTTGTCGCGTGGGCGGAGAAGTTCAAGCTCGAGCAGACCGAGAGTCGCGACGCGCCGACGTCATGGGTGCTCGACCTGCTGCGCCGCTCGGCCGTGCTCGAGTGGCTGTCGATTCACGTCGGCGCACGAATCGGGCGCGCGATCGATCGTGCGTCGACCCTCGCTTCCGACGCCGGCCATACGGTCGGCGCCCGGACCCCCAGGCGTGCGCGACTGCTGCTGCGCTTCGCCGGCGTGGCACTCGTTGCGGTCGCAGCCGTCTGGCTGGCGATCGAAACGACTTCGACGCTCGGCACGATCCGCAGCGGCCTCACCGCGGGCGAGATGTTCCACGTCGTCTGGCTCGGTGTGCTGACCTTCCTGCGCGTGGCCGTGATGACCGCGCTTGCGACCCTCGTGTGGACGCCGATTGGCGTGTGGATCGGAATGCGGCCGCGCATCGCCCGCATCGCGCAACCGATCGCGCAGATCGCCGCGTCGTTCCCGGTCAACATGACGTTCCCGTTCGTCGTGGCGTTCTTCATCGCCGCGCATATTCCGATCGATTTCGGCAGCATCGCGCTGATGGCGCTCGGCACGCAGTGGTACATCCTGTTCAACGTCATCGCCGGCGCGATGTCGATCCCGACCGACCTCCGCGAAGCCGCGGCTCAGTTCGGCCTGCGCGGACGGCGCCTGTGGCGGACGCTGATCATCCCGGCGATCTTCCCGTTCTGGGTCACCGGCGCGGTGACGGCAGCCGGCGGGGCGTGGAACGCGAGCATCGTCGCCGAGGTCGCAACCTGGGGACACGAGAAGCTCGTCGCCGACGGTCTCGGCGCGTACATCGCAAGCGTCACCGAGCGCGGCGACCGACCGGCGATCTGGTTCAGCATTATCATCATGGCGGCGTTCGTCGTGACGACCAATCGGCTGTTCTGGCGGCGCCTGTACGACCTTGCCGAGCGCCGCTACAGATTCGACTGACTCCGGTTCCCATGTCTTCCGCATCGCCGCCGCTGATCGAGCTGCGCAGCGTCACCAAGGCCTACGCAGGCCGCGACGGCGGTCCGCCGGTGACGGTGCTCGACGGCATCTCGCTCGAAGTGCGCGACGGCGAGATGCTGGCGCTCCTCGGACAATCGGGCTCCGGCAAGTCAACGATCCTGCGACTGATGGCGGGGCTCACGCGACCCACGTCGGGAGTCGTCCTCGCGCACGGCGAGCCGCTCACATCGATCAACCACCGCATCGCGATCGTGTTCCAGAGCTACGCGCTCTACCCGTGGCTGACCGTGCAGGAGAACGTTCGCGTCGGCCTCGTGCAACGGCGGCTCGACTCCGCCGACGAGGAGGACGAGATCGAGCGCGCGCTGGCGCTGATCGGACTCACCGGCTATGAGAACGCCTATCCGAAGCAGCTCTCGGGCGGCATGCGCCAGCGCGTCGGCTTCGCCCGTGCACTGGTGGCGCAGCCGGAGATCCTCGCAATGGACGAGCCGTTCAGCGCACTCGACGTGCTGGCCGCGGAGAACCTGCGCACCCAGGTCGTCGACCTGTGGCGCGGCGCCGGGCACGCGGGCCTGCGAAGCATCTTCCTCGTGACGCACAACATCGCCGAGGCCGTGTTCATGGCGACGCGGATCGTCATCATCTCGTCGCATCCGGGACGCGTTCGCAACGTCATCGTCAACCCGCTTCCGTACCCGCGTGACGCCAACTCGCGGCATTTCGCCGCACTCGTCGACCAGGTGCACGCGGCGATCACCGCGCTCGTCCTGCCCGACGAGCCGGGGGAGCGGCCGGTGGCTGCGCCGGAGACGCTCGCGGGCGGCCGCGCGGCACCGCCCGGCGGTGTCCGCACCGAGCCCGACGCGGCCGCCGCACCCGCCCGCATCGAGACGATCCCGAACGCCCCGGTCGAGACGATCGTCGGACTGCTCGAAATCCTCGAGGACAGTCGCGAGACGATCAACGTGTTCGACCTCGCCGGGCGCATCGGGCGCGAGTTCGGCGAGACGATCGCGATCGTCAAGGCAGCCGAGATGCTCGACCTCGTCGACACGCCGAAGGACGACGTGTTCATGACCGAGGTCGGCTGGTACTTCCTCGCCGCACCGGCGCCGGTGCGCAAGACGCTGTTCCGCGAAGCGATCATGAAGCTGCGACTGTTCCAGCTCCTCGTCGCCAACCTCGCGGCGGCGACCGACCATCGGATCGACGCCGACGAGCTCCTCGAGGAGCTCGGCACACTCCTGCCCTACGACCAGCCGGCGAAGCTCTTCCAGACGATGCTCGGATGGGGACGTTACGCCGAGATCATCGACTTCGACGAGCACACGAACGAGGTGTTCCTGCACGAGGCGATGACCGGCGAGGACGATGAAGAGCCGGTCGATGCGGCGGACGACCGGGTGTAACGCCAGGCGTGCGGTGAGTCTCGACGGGCAACACTGATGAATCCTCTGCGCGAAATGCTCGCGGCCGAAGACATCGAGCTCGATGCCGACCTCGATTCGGCCGACGCTGTCCTCGCGAGACTCGCCGCGATCCTCGCCCGGCGAATCGGGCGGCTGCCTGCGGACGTTCTTCGCGGACTCGAGCACCGTGAACGGCTGGGCTCCACGGCACTCGGGCACGGCGTCGCAATTCCGCATGCGCGCCTCGCCGAATGCGGCGCCGGGGCCGCCGCGCTCGTGCGAACGGCAACCCCCGTGCCTTACGGAGCCCCCGATGGACGTCCGGTCTCGCTGTTTCTCGGACTGGTCGTTCCCGCACAGGCCGGTGAACAGCACCTGAAGCTTCTCGCGACTGCGGCCGCACTCCTCGGCGATCGCTCGAAGCGCGCGACGCTCGCCGCCTGTGCGTCGGCCGCGGACGTGGTCGCGGTGCTCGAAACCCTCCCCGATGCGCCCGGCGCACCGAATCGATAACCTTCCGAGACGCTTCGTCCGCGCGTCGGTGCTTCAGCGCTCGCGCGCGGACGCCGGCAGCGGCACCATGATCGACTGACCCGGGCTCGCGCAACCGTGGTCGCAGCAGCGGCCCGGCTGGCGGTTGCGCGTGATCGCGCGCCCGGCGTCGGCGAGCACCCCGCGCTCGAGGAGCCGCTCGACAAGCCGTACCTTGTTTCCGACCGGGTAGTTGCGCCAGATCTCCTGCTTCATCGCTGCAGGAGACCCGCCGCCGTGGAGGCTGATCAGCGAATACCAGCCGCCCTGATACGACGCGGTCAGATCCTCGACGAAGCGTGCGACCTCGATTCGCTTGTCGTACGGCACGTCGGGGTTCGCGCGCAGTACCTCCGCGAGCGTCGCCGCGGTCGCGGGGTTGTGGTCCTCGTCGGGTCCCGGCAGCGCGACGACAAGCCCACCCGACACTTCGTGCGCGAGCCGGTGCATGTCGTAGATCTGCGTCGCGAGAAGGAGCTTGCCGATGTTCGCGAAGACGGGCTCGGGCATGAAGGTGCCGCTCGCCTCGTCGTGGACGGCGTAAACGCTCGCGGCAACGCCGCAGGCATAGAAGCCCTCGACGATCTTGATCAGTTCGACCATCGGCTCGCGCAGATTCGATACCGACCCCGGATCGAAACCGTTCGCCTCACACATCAAGGCCCCGGCGCCGATCAACAGGTCACCGAATCCCGCACGTGCGGCAATGCAGCTCTGACGGTGATGCGTCGCATACGCGTAGGTCAGCGTACCCGAGTGCTCCCAGTCGCCCGCGTAGAACACGCGCTCCCAGGGAACGAGCACGCGATCGAAGATCACCACCGCGGTCGCCTGCCCGTAGCGGCGCGAGAACAGCGCATCGCCGTGCTCGAGCTTCTCGCCGGGGCGGCCGGCCGGGCGCGAGACCATCGTGATGCCGGGTGCATCGACGGGAACCGCGCAGCAGACGGCGAAATCGGCGTCGTCGCGCGTCATGTTCCGACACGGCATCACCAGAAGCTCGTGCATATAGGGCGCGCCGGTGACGATCGCCTTGGTGCCCGAGATCACGATGCCCTTGCCGCTTTGCCCGACGACGTGGACGTAGGTGTCCGGATTGCCCTGCTCGTGCGGGCGCTTCGAGCGGTCGCCCTTCGCGTCGGTCATCGCGATGCCGAGCGCGAGGTCGCCGCCCTGGACATGGTCGAGATAGGCTGCGAAACGCGCGCGGTGCTCGCGGCTTCCTCGCGCATCGTCGATCTCCGACGTCACCCGCGCGAGCGCGTTCAACGCGTCGTGCGCGAGGTAGCGCTGGGCGCAGCCGGTCTCCTGGCAAAGGATGCGCACCGCCTCGAGCTTGTTCAGCAGATCACCGGCCGACTCGTTGACGTGCAACATCCGGTTGACCGTCCTCCCGGTGGCGGTTTGGCGCGCGAGCATCAGCGGCGCGAGCGCGTTGTCGCGCGCGTAGTCGTAGCTCACGGCGAGCGCGTTCACGCCGGGGGCGAACGACGGTTCGTCCGCCACCGATTCGACGCACCGTCCATCGACATAGACGACCGGCTTCAGCCGCCGCAGCGATTCGCGGTACCCGGCACCGTCCAGCGACGCAGGATCGGGCTGCAGCGAAATGCGCACACCGCCGGCGTCGGAAAGGTCCGCGGGGCCCGCCACGCGGAGATCATTGCGTTCGGCACGGTCCAGTGGGACGGTCATGAGCAGCCTCCGTATCCGCGGTGCAGCTTGCGATGCCAATCGGATCGCACGGATCCCGCGTTGGCTAGAATGCGATTATGCCTTCCGAAATGCGACGCATCGGCCGCGAGCGGTCTGCCCTCGTGCTCGTCGATTTTCAGGAGAAGCTGATGCCTGCGATCCACGACGGACCGCGGGTCATCGGCGAGGCCTGCCGTCTCGCGGACATCGCGCGCACACTCGACGTCGGCGTCATCGGCACCGAACAGAATCCTGCGGGTCTCGGCGCCAACGTCGCAGCGA
>Ga0134126_10009844_pt1 | contig 12045 bp, 6 predicted proteins | sample KB31752_FD_96881 | JGI IMG/M metagenome (GOLD analysis project Ga0134126, IMG submission 96881) | Terrestrial soil microbial communities with excess Nitrogen fertilizer from Kellogg Biological Station, Michigan, USA - KB3-175-2 | ecosystem: Environmental > Terrestrial > Soil > Unclassified ...
ATATCTCGACGAGCTTGCCGCAAAAAACATGACGCGCGATCCGCCGCGCCGCCGCTGATTTGCGTTCGGCGCGCCGAGCGGATTGTCCTCGCCTTCTTTCATGCGAACGGGCAGGCCCGGTTGAACGCGGCCGAAACGCTAGTTCGGAGCAGCAAGCCTGTCAAAGCCAAGGCGCTGAAGCCCGGAAAGCACCTCGCTGCAACTCATGAACAAATCCCAGAGCAAGCCTGAGCGGTAATTTTCAAGCATCACGACAATCGGCCCCTGGTCCACGGCGAGGTTGCTCTTGGCGAACCAGTTCCGCGACAGATTCAAGGCATCGACAAAGCCGTAAGCGCTGGAAGCGGAAGGGCCCAGGTTTTTATAGAGATACCGCATTACTTGCATCGATTCCGCCGGCGTATAAGGCATCGCCGAAAGCGCCGCCGTTGGCGCGATCACGCCGCGATCGTTGGTCGGGCAAAACGCGCCGTAACCGGCATCGCCATCGCATGCGGTGAGCCCCCAGCAATCCTCGCTATAGCCGGCAAAGCCATTGGGGTTGGCGATGCAATGTGCGCGGTTGATCTGCGTGTGCGAAAGATTTTGTTTCCAGTAGTCCGCGTAGCGGTCATGCAGCCCGCGCGGGTCGAGACCCAGGAAGGAGTATTGCGAAAAGAACAGCGGCCCGCCAAAGGCTGGGCCAAGCTGCAAGTCGATGCCGTAATAACTTTGACCGTTGAGGAAAGCCGGGCTGTCGGTCCAGCCTTGATGGTAGACGCGCGGCGCAATCGCGTGGCTGGGCGAGGCGGCAGCCAGAACGTAAGTGACGAGGCACTCGTTCCATCCGGTGATGGCGTGGTTCATCAGCCATTGGTGCCGGGGACTCCAGTGCCAGTAAAGGACATCGCGGCCGCCGCGCGTGTGCCAGTCCCATTCGACCGCGTGCCAGAGCCGATCGATTGCGTCGCGCAATGCTGCTTCCGCCGGTGCGCCGCCGGCAAAAAATTGGCGCGCGCAGAGCAGACCGGCCATCAGGTATGATGTTTCGACCAGATCGCCGCCGTCGTCCATCGCGGAAAATGGAATCGTTACGCCGGTTGCACCGTGCAAGAAGTGGGGGAAGACGCCGTGAAAGTTTTCGGCGCGGCCGAGAAATGCGACGATTTTTCGGACCCGTTCAAGCGCTGCCACGCGCGGCACGAAGCCACGCACAGCACCGGCCAAGATCGCCATCACACCGAATCCGGTTCCACCGGTACAGACTGTGTGCTGGTAGTCATATCCGGCAACCGGATTGCTGCGCTCGCGCGCCATTCCGCTGACGGGATGTCCGAATTCCCAGAAATAATTCAACGTTTGCCGTTGCACCAGATCGAGCAATCGGTCGTCGTCGGATTGATCGGACAGGAGCGCCACCCGGCTTGCTGCGTTCATTTCGTCGCCTTCCATTCGACAGCGGCGGTCTTGAGCAGTTGGGAGTTTGGGCCAATTTCAATAAGAAAAGTTCCCGGTTCCCAAACATGCTCGGCGGCGGAAATCCTGTCGGAACGAAAGAACCGTAGGTCAGCGGCGGTGATTTTGAATGTGACTTGCCGATTTTCGCCACATGCAAGGAGAACTTTCCGGAACCCCTTCAATTCGCGCACCGGCCGCGAACGGCTCGCCACCGGATCGCCGATATAAAGCTGGACAATTTCCTCACCCGCAACAGGTCCGGTGTTGTGCACCGGGATCGTCGCATGGAACTCGTCGTCATCCCCGTGCAGCACGGTTTTGTCCAGTTCCAGTGCGCCGTATTCGAAGGCGCTGTATCCGATTCCATGGCCGAAGGGATAGAGCGGAGTGTGCGCGCCTTCGAGGCGGCAGGCCGTGGTGAATTTGCGGAACACGCGCCGGCCGCTGCTATCGGTTTCCTGGTCGCCGGGCACATCGATGCCGATTTTGCCGATCGGCCGGCCGGTCGGCGGTTCGGCATAGTGGATGGGGCATTGTCCGGGCATGCGTGGAAAGCTCATGCTCAGCTTGCCCGACGGATTGACGTCGCCGAAGAGCAAGGCGGCAATTGCGTTGCCGGCTTCGCTGCCGCCGAACCAGGCATGCAGGATCGCGTCGGCGTGACGGTCCTCCCATCCGAGCGCCAGCGGCCGCCCGCTCATGGTGACAAGCACGAGCGGCTTGCCCGTTTTGCGCAGGGCATCCAGCAGCCGCTGTTGCGTGCCCGGCAGGCCGATATCGGTTCTCGTGGAAGATTCGCCGGAATGTTCCTTTGCTTCACCGACGCAGGCAACCACGACATCGGCTCGTTCAGCCACGCCGACGGCTTCCTCGATCATGTCGTCCGGTGAGCGGGTGTCGATTGCGGCGGTCTCGCCGAAAACATTGAGGCGCGCGGCGATGTTGCTGTCGTCGGTGATATTAGCGCCTTTGGCGTGGAGAATCTGCGCGAGATTGCCCGCCGCGTTCCGCATGCCCTCAAGCACCGTGACGCTGTCCTGCGGCTGTGCCGCGACCGCCCATGTGCCCTGCATGTTGGCGCGGCTATCCGTCAGCGGCCCGACCAACGCAACGACCCCTCCGCGCGCCAGCGGCAGTGCGCCGTTATTTTTCAACAGGACGCAGGATTTCGCCGCCGCTTCGCGCGCGAGACGCCGGTTATTGGATGTAAGCGTGACCGCTTGCCGGCGCTTTTCGTCCATGCGTCTGTAGGGGTCGTCGAACAGACCCAGTTGCTGCTTGGCGCGGAGAACGCGGCGGCAGGCGGCATCTATGTCGCTCTCCTCGATGCGGCCTTCCGCAACCAGTTCCGGCAAGTGCAGGAAGAAGGCTCTGCTCATCATGTCGATATCGACGCCGGCTGCGAACGCAAGGTACGCCGCCTCCTTCAGGTCGGCTGCGACGCCGTGATTCACCAGTTCCAGAATCGCGGTGTAATCCGACACGATCAGTCCGGTGAAACGCCATCGGTCTCGTAACAGATCGTGCAACAGCTCTCGATGCGCAGTGCAGGGAATGCCGGCGAGGTCGTGAAAGCCCACCATGACGGCGCCGACTCCGGCGTCGATGGCCGCCTTGAATGGCGGCAGCACGACGTTGTGCATACGGAAGGGGCTGATATCGGCCGTATTATAATCGCGCCCTCCGTCGGCAAAACCGTAGCCGGCGAAGTGCTTGGCCGTCGCCATCACGGTATCATGACGCGCCAGATCGCCTTCCTGATACCCCTCGATCATGGCCACGCCGAATGCGGCACCGAGCACTGGGTCCTCGCCGGGACTTTCGGCGCAACGCCCCCAGCGCGCGTCGCGTGAGACATCCAGCATCGGCGCCCAAGCCAACGCGATGCCGGCGGCGGCGGCTTCTGTCGCGGCGACGCGCGCGGTGCGGCGCACGAGATCGGGATCCCAGGTGCAGGCGAGGCCGAGAGGAAGCGGAAAGATTGTGCGGTGTCCGTGGATTACATCGAGCGTGAAGATGAGCGGGATTTTTTGCGCTGACTCTTCTACCGCCACCTTTTGCCATTGAACGAGCTGAGCGATGTCGGCGCCCCCGGGCATGCTGCCGATTTCACCGCGGCGAATCCGGTCCTCAATATTCGCTGCCGCCGCGCCCGCGCCCGTCGTGTCCTCGCCGGAAGGGCTGAGGTAATTCAGTTGTCCGACTTTTTCGGCCAGAGTCATCCGGCGTATGAGAGCGTCGATGAATTCGGACATTGTCTGCCGAAGCCGTTGTGTGGAAACGAAACACTAAGCTGCCTGAAACGCGTCGTGCCCGCGATTATTTTCTTCGCCGGGCGCACGGTCGCTCAAATTGCGTTCGGCAACCAGCGCGTCGACGCGCTCGACAATCGGGAGGCTCAGAGCTTCACTGGGGACGAGGAACAAGCCCCACCGGCGCGTAGCCGCGCCGACGCTGGGAAGGCTGCTCAGCCAGCCGAAAAGAATGGCAACCGCCAAGCCGGACAGGAGCGGCACGTACCACCAGAAATCTTTTGGCGTCCAAAACCATGCCAGCGATCCGCCTACAATCGCGACGGCCGTATGCGGCGCAAAGGCCACGATCGCCTGACCCAATCCGGTGCCTTTGCTGCCACGCAACTGCGCGCCCCAGCGCGCCGTGCGGCCCATGAAAATATTCAAGACGAACCAGCTATGCGACAGCATGAAAACAGGAGCCATCAACGTCGAAATCAAGCTTTCGACGAAGACGCTGAGAATCAGGCGCGGCGCGCCGCCGAAACCACGCACGGCGTGCCGGTCGCGCAGCAGCAGGATGAGCGCCATCAATTTCGGCGCATAGAGCATCGCGAGTGTCGCGATGGCAATGCTGACGAACCCGACGGTGTGCGAGATCGGCCATCGCAGCACCGGATATTGGCCCACATACGTAACGGGAGCGACATGTTGAAGCTGGGCCGAGTTGACGGCAAAGAGCACCACGAGCATCAGCCACAAAGGTGAGGACAGGTAGCTGATCGCTCCAAAAGCCAGATGAAGCCGGCTCGGCAGGCGCAGGCCCTGCGCGAACAACAGCTTGATGTGTTGAAGATTGCCCTGGCACCAACGCCGGTCGCGCTTCAAATGGTCGACGATGGTCGGGGGTGGCGCTTCGTAGCTGCCGCCGATGTCGGTCACGAGCCAAATGTCCCAGCCCGCGCGGCGAAGCAGGGCCGCCTCGACGAAATCGTGACTCAAAATTGCGCCGCCGAGCGGGGGACGGCCGGGTAGGATGGGCAGTCCGCAATTTTCCATAAACGGCTTCACACGGATAATCGCGTTGTGGCCCCAATAATTTCCATCCGCTCCTTGAAGACGGGCAAATCCGGCGGCATACACCTGCCCATAGGACCAGGATGCAAATTGCTGGCTGCGCGCAAACAGCGATTGACCGCCGATGAGCAGCGGTGCGGCTTGAATAAGTGCGGTGCGGGGATTGTCATCCATAAGCTGTACCAGCCGGACGATGGCATCGCCGGTCATCAGGCTGTCGGCGTCGAGCACGATCATGTAGTCATACAGGGCACCCCAATTTTTGCAGAAATCTTCAATGTTTCCGCTCTTGTAGCCGATATTTTGGTCACGGCGCCGATAGAATGTGTGCGCTTCCTCATCCTGCTGGCGCAAGCGGCGCCATGCCAACTCTTCGGCCATGCCGAATTGCGGGTCGTTGGAATCGCTCAGTACGAAGAAATCGAAGTGGTTTCCACCGCGCGCTTTGCTGAGCGATTCCTTTATCGCCTGGAGCCGGGCGAAGATATGCGTGCAATTTTCGTTATAGACCGGCATGACCAGGACCGTCCGCGAACGGCCAGAGATCATGCTTTGGTTGCCCGCGCTGGCCGGCCCACCCAGTTGAAGGGCGGGTGTGCCGCGCCAAAGCGAATAGACGCCAAGGCAGGCAATCCAGAATGACGTAGCGATCCAGGAAAAAAGCAGCGCGAAGATTACAAGCAGCAGGATTTCGGAGGCCGAAAGCCCATCGACACGGAAGATTTCAAAGAGTCGCGCGACCGCAGCGGCCGTCGTGGAGAAGACGAGACCCAAAATAAGCCAACGCTGGACCGCGACATCATCTTGTAGCATCGAATTTCGAAATCGATACGGTGGCGGGCCGTGTCGCGCGTGGCAATCGCCTCAATTCTTTCAAGGCACCGGCCATCGCCGTCACTGCGAGACGTGGCGTCCAGAAAACAATCGTTTGTCTCGGCATGGCGGCGGGATGCCGCAGCGGCGTCATTTCGTTCAGGTTGGTTACGTGCTCGACGAAATCTGTCTGCGTCCGCATTCGACTGTTGTTCATATATTCGACCAAAACCGTTTTTATGAGGGAACTTCAGGTTTAGCTGGACGTTCGGAACCCCGGGGAACAAACGCTGTCTCGTAAGTGGAACGCGCTGCAGGCCGCTTGGTTTCCTGCCGGCCAAGACAAATCGGAACCAAGAGAAGAAATGCCCGCGCTCAGTCGTCGTCATGTTTTGCTTTCAGGTGTTTCCCTTGCAGCAATGGGGCTCGTGACACCGCGAAGCGTTGCCGCGGAGGCGACCGGCCAATCTCAACAGCCACAACCTTTTGACTTCGCGGCGCTCCGGCAGCGTGCCAAAGATCTTGCGGCGAAGACCTATGTCGCCCCCAAGACTCCCGCGCCGGAAATCGTCGATAAAATCGATTTTGACGTCGTTCAGAAAATAAAATTTCGCGCGGAAAAGGCTCTTTGGGCTGATAAACCGGGGTTTTTGCCGGTTCGCCTTTTCCATGTCGACAAATTCAATCCACTTCCGGTGCGGATCAATGTCATCGCCGGCGGAAAGGTGCAGCCGGTCGTCTATTCGACAGAGGATTTCGATTACGGCGGTACGGGATTGGAGAGCAAGTTGCCGCCCAATCTCGGTTTTTCGGGGTTCCGCGTCATGGACAGCGCGAAGGCGGCGACGGACTGGCTCGCCTTCCAGGGCGCCAGCTATTTCCGCAGCTCCGGCGAAGACAACCAATATGGCGGTTCGGCGCGTGGCATTGCCGTCAATACGACCGCATCGACCAGGGAAGAATTCCCCCGGTTTACCGAATTTTGGCTCGCCGAGCCGGGAGCGAACAGCCCGTCCATTACAATTTATGCCTTGCTCGATGGGCCGAGCGTGACCGGCGCGTATCACTTTGTTGCGACGAAACAATCCGGCGCCATCATTGATGTGCGGGCGCAACTCTTTATTCGCAGCGACATTGCGCAACTCGGCATCGCGCCGCTCACCAGCATGTACTGGTATGGTGAAAACGATCGCCGCTATGCCACGGACTGGCGTCCCGAGATCCACGACAGCGATGGCCTCGCCTTATGGACCGGCAAAGGTGAACGAATCTGGCGGCCGCTGATTGACCCACCATCTGTACAGACCAATTCGTTTCTGGACGAGAATCCGAAAGGATTCGGTCTGATGCAGCGCGACCGCGACTTCGCCGACTACCAGGACGACGGTGCTTTCTATAACCGGCGGCCGAGCATGTGGATCGAGCCTAAAGGAGATTGGGGCCCTGGCGCGGTGCAGCTCGTCGAGATTCCGACGAGCGATGAAATCCACGACAACATCGTAGCTTATTGGATTCCAAAAGGTCCGGTCAAAGCCGGCAAGCAATTCGATGTCGTCTACCGGCTGTTTTGGCAAAACGACAATCCGCACCCGCCGAATGACGTCGCGCGCGTGACCGCGACCCGCATCGGACGCGGCGGCGTTCCAGGGCATCCTTCGCCCGAGGATAAAGACAGTTGGAAATTCGTCATCGACTTCGTGGGCGGACCGCTATCCAAGATGGCGCCGCGCTTTGACATCGAGCCGGTCGTGACTACGTCGCGCGGCAAGATCGGCAAGGCCTATGTGATCAAGATCGTGGGCACCGACAGATGGCGCGCGCTGTTCGATATTCGCGGGCTGGGAAAACAACCGGCCGATCTGCGCTGTTTCCTCCGCTTTGGCGGCAAAACGCTGACCGAGACCTGGTTGTATCAATATTTCCCGCCGGCCTGATGCGCGGCAGGCGATCGGTCACACGTGACCGGCGCTGGCGCGCTTTGCGGAACGTTCGGCGACTTCTTCCTCAGGCTGATATTCGACGTCCGCGGGTTGCTGCGGTAGCGCATGGCCGAGCGTGGCGCCCCGGGGTGTGCGGACGAGGTGCAATACGCGCGTATGGAATTTCTCCAGACCGGGTCGGTGGCCGATGCTCAAAACGGACGCGTTGCTCAATTCATGATCGAAGATCGACATCACGCGCCGCTGGCTTAGTTCATCAAGCGCGGAAGTTCCTTCGTCGAGGAACACCCAGGACGGCTCGTGCAGCAGCAAGCGGGCGAAGGCGATCAACTGTTGCTGGCCGAGCGAAAGGCTTTTGTCGAGCCGTTCCTTGGTATCGAGCACGGGCAAAAATTCGGCCAAGCCGACACGCTTCAAAACGAATTCAACTTCGGCGGTATCGAAGACGTCCGGCGGGTCCGGATATGTAATCGCCGCGCGCATCGTGCCGAGCGGCAGGTAGGGCCGCTGCGGCATGAACATGACAGTATCGGGATCGGGCAAGCGGATCGTGCCGCTGCCCCACGGCCATAACCCGGCAAGCGCGCGCATGAGGGTGCTTTTGCCGGCGCCGGATTCTCCGACGATCAACACCCGTTCGCCTGCCTCGATCTCAACATTTGCTTCCGCGATGACCACGCGTCCGTCGGAGAACAGCACGCTGACATTGTCGAACGCGAGTTGCCCTTCCGGATGCCTGACCATCTTGATGGTGTCGACGGCGTCGTCGATCGCGTCGACTTTATCGACGGCGTCCTTGAATGCGGTGACACGGCGAAGCGTCGCGCGCCAATCGGCGATTGCCGGGAATTGATCGACAAACCAGCGCAGCGAGGCCTGCACCTGATTGAATGCGCCGACCACCATCATGAGGCCGCCCATCGACAGATCGCCGGCAAAATAGCCGGGCGATGCAACGATGATCGGCACCACGATCGCGATCCAGCCGTAGCCGGATGTGATCCAGGTCAGCCTTGAAAGGGCGCCGGAAAGCTGCCCCATGGTTCCGATGATGCGGTCAAGATTGCCGTTGAGCTGGCGGCGCTCGTCGAGTTCTCCGCCGCACAGCGCGATGCTTTCGGCGCTCTCGTTGACGCGCACAAGCGCAAAGCGAAGGTCCGCTTCGCGGGCGTAAAGCTCGGCATTCAGCCCAATGAGCGGCAGACCGACGCGCCACGTCAGCAGCGAGCCGATCAGGGCATAGATCATGGCGCACCAGACCATGTAGCCTGGGATCGCCAGGCGATAGCTGCCGAGCGGAATGCTCACATTGTCGGAAAGCGCCCACAAGATGCTGATGAAGCTCACCAGCAGGAGCGTCGCTTGAAACAGGCCGACGCCGAGTCCGGCCGAAAGCTCGGTCAGCTTGCGCGTGTCTTCTTCGATGCGTTGATCCGGGTTGACGCCAAGCTGGCCGGCGAGCCCGAGACGATAGGCACGGCCCGGCACCAGCCACTCATTCAGCAAATGATGAGTCAGCCATTCACGCAGGCGGACCTTCAGCATCTGCTGCATCCAGGTCTGGCCGACAACCAGCGCCAGCAATGCACCTACGATGACGAGGAATATCAGAAGCTGATGGCCCAGGCCGCCGATGTTCCGCTGCTGGATGGCGTCGAAGAATGGCCCGTTCCATTCGTTGAGCTTGATCTGGCCGACCATATTCGCGATCAGCGCGGCAGCGATGCCACCGCCCAGCAGGACGATTCTCAGCCGCGACTGTGACCGCCACAAAGCGCGCAGCAAAGTGCGGCTCTCGGCGAACGCGCTCTTGCCCTCGTAGGCCGCTGCTGGAACATGGAACTCGGGTGCAAGGCGGCGGTCGCGCTCGGCCCGCGCGGTATCGGCCTCCAGGCGAAGGCCGTCCGTCATCGGCGGCGATTTCTCGGATGCGTTTCCGCTATATCGATCTTGCACTTTTCTGCCGTAGCTCGCCGGCCCCGAGACCAGCACTACCGTAAGATCACTAGCACTTCATGAATATGAGCGATGTCAAACACCCGGGCATCGGAAAACTCAAGACATAAATCGAGGCAACATCTATTTTGTCGCGGCTTGTGACCGGCGCGACAAAAATGGAACTTCCATTTTCTTGTTCAACAAGTGGGAAGCATCCTTGAATTTGGACGAATGGATTTTTCTGCAAGCGCGCCGCAGCGCGGCCGCGATGGAACACGCGATTTCCGCGACTCATTTGGTGCGACGCCGCGAGGCTTTCGGTCAGGAAATCCGGCCGTCACGCGGATCGGTGCTGGCCTCGCCGGTAATCGCGAATTGGGACCCAGAGCCCGATTACTTTTTTCATTGGCTGCGCGACTCGGCGATCGTCATGCGCGGCGCTGTCGATATGATGCGGAATGCATCCTCCGAAACGGAACGCCGGCGCTGGCGCGGGCATTTTGACGATTTCGTACGCTTCAGCCTGGCGCTAAGCGACCTCGACGGAGCGGCCTTCCTCGAACAAAACCGATATCGAGAGGCGGCCAATCCCGATTTTCGCAAATTCCTCCGCGATGACAATGAAATCCGCGCGCTCGTGGGCGATCGCCTGCAAGGCGAGCCGCGGTTCAATCCTGACGGCACGATCGACGTTTTCCGTTGGTCGCGTCCGCAATATGACGGGCCGGCGCTGCGCGCTTTGGCTTGCCTGCGTTTCCTCGAAGTCGGGGGTAATATGACGGACGACGTCGCACGTCTGCTGACGTTGGATCTCGACTTCACGCGCCGCTACGCAGGCCGCTGCTGCATCGGTCCCTGGGAAGAACCGGCGCAAAATTCGCATCATTATTATGTCGGACTCGTGCAACTCGCGGCGCTGGTGCATGGCCGCACTTGTTCCATCGGGAATTGGATCGGCGGCGCAGGACGCGAATGGGAAAGGGCCGAGGACGCCTTGCGTCGCGAACTGGATTTGCACTGGTCGCAAGAACACCAGGTTTACATGGCAATCCGGCCATCGTCCGACGGCTCGGCTGACGATTTGCTCGACGGCGCATTCTTGCTGGCCATATTGGATGCCGGACTGCCGGATGGACCTCATAGCGCGCAAGACGAAAGAGTGCGCATGACGCAAACGGCAATCGAAGATTTTTTTGCGCGCGAATTTCCAATCAACCGCGCCCGCGCTGGCGCACCGGCGCTCGGCAGATATCGCGGCGACCATTACTTCGGCGGCGGCGCCTGGTATCCGATCACGCTTGCCGCGGCCGAGTTAAACTATCGTCTCGCGCAGTGCCCTGGAGATGATCGCGCCGCATTCATCGGGCGCGGCGATGCGTTCATGGCGACCGTGCGCGATTTGACGCCGGACGACGGGGCGCTGTCCGAGCAGGTCGACCGGGTAACCGGACAGCAGACGTCGGCTCGTCATCTAACATGGAGCTATGCTGCGTTTGTCCGCGCCGCCCACGCTCGCGCGCGTGCATTGCATGGATAAGACAAAATTATGATGAGAAGCGGGCACGGGCCGGGGGGCCTTCATCCCCATCCGAGAACCAGCGCTATCCCACCGAGCGCGCTGATGGCGACGACGGCGAGCGGCGGCGCATGCCATACGGTGAGAAGGGCAAATCCAACCAATGCGAGCGCGAAATCTCCGGGACCCTTTACCGCGCTTGTCCAGACCGGATTGTAAAGCGCTGCGCCGAGGAGACCGACAACTGCTGCATTGACGCCCCGCATCGCCGCTTGCGCGCCAGCGCGCCGCCGGAAGGCTTCCCAGAACGGCAACGTGCCCATGAGCACCAAAAGGCCGGGGAGGAAGATCGCGATCAGGCTGATGACCGCACCGGCTATCCCGTGCGGCGGTAATTTCATGAACGCGCCGAGATACGCTGCGAAAGTAAAAAGTGGCCCGGGCACCGCTTGCGCCGCGCCATAGCCAGCGAGGAAAGTGTCGTCGCTGACCCAGCCCGGCGTTACCGTTGCCTCCCGCAAGAGCGGCAACACGACGTGTCCTCCACCGAACACCAACGCGCCCGAACGATAAAATGCGTTGAACAGCGCGATGGCTTGCGAGCGATCCGCAATCATCAGCAAGGGCAGACCAAAAAGCAGAAGGAAAAACGCCGTCAGAGCCAGAATGCCGACAGAACGCGATACAGGAATGAACATGTGTCCTTGTTTTGCCGATGCCGGCGGTCCGGCGCGGCAAAACCAAAGTCCCGCCACGCCGCCAAAAGCAATCGCTCCCATTTGAGCAATTGACGCTGAGCTGAACAGGATGATGACGGCGGCAACGACCGCGATCGAGGCACGTTCGCGGTCAGGCGCCAGCGTGCGCGCCATTCCCCAGACGGCCTGCGCGACGATTGCCACCGCGACAAGCTTGAGGCCATGCAGCAGGCCGCTTCCGATCGGTCCCTGCAATTCGCGGGCGCCGTAGGCAAAGAGGATAAGTAAAACGGCTGACGGCAGCGTGAAGGCAGTCCACGCAGCGAGGCCGCCGAGATAGCCGCCACGCATCAATCCAATGGAAAAGCCGACTTGGCTGCTGGCTGATCCGG
>Ga0134126_10009845_pt1 | contig 12044 bp, 11 predicted proteins | sample KB31752_FD_96881 | JGI IMG/M metagenome (GOLD analysis project Ga0134126, IMG submission 96881) | Terrestrial soil microbial communities with excess Nitrogen fertilizer from Kellogg Biological Station, Michigan, USA - KB3-175-2 | ecosystem: Environmental > Terrestrial > Soil > Unclassified ...
CGGCTGCGTATCGGACACGTGGTCGATTTCATCCTCGCCCATTGGCATCGTGTGTATTTTCCCTGGGCGTTCAACGTCGCGGATTCCGCCATCACCGTCGGCGCGGCGCTGCTGCTGATCGACGCCTGGCTCGAGAGCCGGAGCTCGAAGAAGGAGAACGTTTGATGCAGGTGCTTCTCGCCAACCCTCGCGGCTTCTGCGCCGGCGTGGACCGCGCCATCGACATCGTCGAGCGGGCGATCGCGCTCTTCGGCGCCCCCATCTACGTGCGTCACGAGGTGGTTCATAACCGCCACGTCGTCGACCGGCTGCGCGAGCTGGGCGCGGTCTTCGTCGAGGAGTTGAAGGAGGTGCCGTCCGGTGCCACGGTCATCTTCTCTGCGCACGGAGTCTCTCATGCCGTCGAGGATGAGGCGAAGGAGCGCGGACTGACGGTGTTCGATGCCACTTGTCCGCTCGTCACCAAGGTGCACATGGAAGTGCAGCGATATGCCCGCGAGGGGCGCGAGGTCATCCTCATCGGCCATGCGGGGCATCCCGAGGTCGAAGGCACGATGGGACGGTTCGAGACCTCGTTCGGCGGGCGCATGTACCTGGTCGGCAGCGAGGCGGATGTCCAGGCGCTCGAGGTAAGCGATCCGGCGAATCTCGCGTTCGTGACTCAGACCACCCTGTCAGTCGATGACACGACGGAGATCGTGGGGGCATTGCGCCGCCGGTTTCCGTTGCTCGCCACGCCGCGCAAGGAGGATATCTGCTATGCAACTCAGAACCGCCAGGATGCCGTGAAAAAGCTGCTCGCCGAGTGCGACCTGCTGGTCGTCGTCGGCTCGCGCTCGAGCTCTAACTCCAACCGCCTGCGCGAGCTGGCCGAGCGGGCCGGCATTCCCGGCTACCTGGTCGATGGCCCGGAGGACCTGAGGCGCGAGTGGTTCGAGGGCAGGAACTCCATCGGCGTCACCGCCGGCGCCTCGGCACCTGAGATTCTCGTGCAGCGAGTGCTCGAGCAGTTGCGCTCCTGGGGCGCGCAGGTCCCGCGCGAGGTAGCCGGCCGCGAGGAGCGGGTGACCTTCGGACTGCCGCGTGAGCTGCGACGTGGAGAGCTGCAGAACGCGGCTAAGCCGCCGGCCTCAGCGTCCTGAGCTTCGGGCCTTGTACAGAGATTTCTTGAGCTTCCAGCGCTTGTGCGACCAGGGCCAGTCCGGGGGCGCGTCGCGTATCTGCTGCTCCACCAGGCGCACGTAGCGCTCCGTCAGCTCACCGGCCTTCAATGACTCCCCGGGCAGGGAAAGCGGCACGAAGCGCATCTCGTAGAAGCCGCGCGCCGTACGTTTCATCCCGATGAAGAACACCGGGAAGCGCGTGACCCGCGCGATCTCCTCGGGGCCCATGTAGAAAGCCGTATCGCGGTTGAGAAACCGCGTCCAGTGCTTGTGCTCGCTGGTCGTCGGCTCCTGATCGGCGACCATGGCCACGGCGCGCACCCGCTTGCCGCGCCTGATGATGTCGGCGAGCAGCTCCTTGGCCGGCACCAGCCGGCTGCCGAAGCGGCTGCGGACCTTCTTCATCTCACGCTCGGCCCAACTGTCGACCAGCGGCTTGTAGGCCGCATCGAGCGGAAAGCCGAGCTCGAGCGACAGGGCGAGGAGCATCCACTCCCAGTTGCACTGGTGTGCCGCGGCGAGCAATACCGATTGGCCCTGCGCGAGGAATGCCCGCGGCTGCTCGATGTCGATGATGCGGACCCGCCGGCGGATCTCACCGGCGGAGAGTGTCGCCGACTTGATGACCTCGACGAGCACCTCCGCGAACCCGAGATAGTAGCGGCGGCGGATGGCTCGCATCCTGACCTCATCGAGCTCCGGGAAGCACTGCGACAGGTTCGCGCGCACCACTTGGTCGCGATAAGGGAAGACCCGGAAAGCGAGCCAGCCCAGGAAGTCGGCGAGCCAGTAGAGGAGCGGAAACGGCACATGCGAGAGCAGCCGCACCCACCAGGCCGAGCGTGGCATGGGTGCAGCCGCACCGGATGCAGCGGGAGCGTCGGCATTCGCGGTGGGGCCCGAGCCGTCTGTGGGGCGCTGAGAAGGGGCTGGGGGCAACATGGTGCGCGCAGGGTACCTATGGCACGATGCGCCCGCCAGCCCAGCTCGCAAGCGGAGATCTCCGATGCCCGTCGCCGAGTACTTCAGCGCCGACTACGCGGCCGCCCGCGAGCGCTTTCGATCAGCGGTGCGAGGCGCCGCGGCGAAGCCCATGAGCTATCTGCTGCCTGATCATCAGGGTCCGAGCGGCGAGCCGCTGACCCTGGACGTCGTGCGACTGGGCGCTATGGAGGCGCAAAGCGCCTTGCTCGTCATCGCGGGAACACACGGCGTCGAAGGTCTGGCAGGGTCGGGCTGCCTCGTCGGTCTTCTCGAAGACCGTCTGCATGAGGCGCTACCGGCGTCCGGCTGTCTCGTACTGCTCCACGCCATCAACCCGTACGGCTTTGCCTGGCTGCGGCGTGTCAACGAGGACGGTGTGGACCTCAACCGCAACTTCGTCGACTTCACCAAGACCCTGCCGTCGTCGGAAGCATACGAGCGGCTCCATGAATGGCTGGTTCCGGCGGACTGGGACGGTGAGGCGCGACGCGCAGCCGATGCGGCGTTGGCTGCACATGCCCAGCAACTGGGCATGGCAGCGCTGCAGGCGGCTGTCTCGGGCGGCCAATACACCCGACCCCACGGGCTGTTTTACGGCGGAGTGCGAGAGACCTGGTCCGCGCGGATGTTGTTTCGCGTTCTGAGTGAGGTGCTGCCCGCCACGGTGCGCAGGCTCGCAGTGCTCGACCTGCACACCGGCCTCGGGCCGCCGGCCTATGGCGAGCCCATCCTGGATGCCGCCGATCCGAAAGCTCGCGAGCGGGCGTTGCGCTGGTTCGGATCGGACGTCCGCGACCTCTCGGCGGGCGAATCCGTCTCCGCGCGTCTCACCGGGACCATGGCACGCGGGATCGAGCGCCTCCGGCCCGATCTGGAGCTGACTCCAATCGGGCTGGAGTTCGGCACCCGGCCGATGCTCGAGGTGTTGGAGGCGCTGCGCGCCGATCACTGGCTGCACAGCCGCGGTGGCAGAGATTCGGCAGCGGCTCCGCGGATCCGCCGGCAGATGCGCGAGGCGTTCTACTCCGACAGCGTGGCCTGGCAGGCAGCGGTATACGGGCGAGCGGCGGACTTTGCTTTCCGGGCGATGCGCGGGCTCGGGGAATGAACATCAGCCACCTCGGCGCGGCTAAATTGACGCCGCGCACTCCTGCCCCGCAGATGTCGGGGCAGGAGTGGCCGACTCGGAGAGGCTACCTGCTGGAGGCCACCCGCGAGGCGAGCGCATTGCGCAGCGTATCGGCGCTGGGACTATTGATGTTGCCGGCCAGGATCTGGGCGGATGTCACGGTCCGCTGATAGTATTCCTGGTCCATTTTCGTGTCGGGCGAGATGTGCGTGACGCTCGCGGTGAGTCCGCCGTAGACGCCGCTCGTGTTCGACCACAGAATCACATCGCCCTTGCTGGTGTTGGCCTGGGTCCTGCCCGACCAGTTCACGACGGTGAGCCCGGCGTTACCATTGAGCGACCAGCTCCTGTTCGCGTTGGCAAACCGGTCGACCGCCTTCTGCGTCATGAGGATCATGGCGATCGCGCCGCCTTCACCGCCGGCCTGAGCGCCGATGCTGCCGCCGCCCATGCTGTAGAAGGCCGGTGAGCTCCACCCGCTTTCATTCTTGGCGAGGACGACGCCCCCGCCACCCTCTCCGCCGACGATGAAGCCGCCCTTACCGTAATGCGGAATGATGAAGATGCCTCGCGCCCGCTCGAGCACCGCCGCGAGGCCGGGGTCCTGCTTCATCTGCTGCACTAGGCTCACGGCATCGCTCACGCGATCCTGAGCGGAGCGCGCGGCGTGGCTCTGTGAGTCCGACGGCATCGAGCTCATTGCGCTCTCGTGCTGAGCGGCTGGGGCCGGGGCAGCGCTTGCCAACGCCACCGCAGCGGCGACGGCTGAGATTGGAACGACGAGTCGGCGAGTTGTTGTTCGGGTCATGGGTTCTCCTCTGGGCCTATTCCTGCGCTACGAATGCACGCGAGCGGGGAGTGTTCCGCTGGGCCACGGGCGGGGCTGCGCCAGCAGGCTCCACCGTGGCAGAAGGAGCGCTCGCGGCTTCGGCTGTGACTGAGCGTGGTAGGTGGGCGTGGACATCGGCTAAGATCGTTCGGCACTGATGGGGGTGACAACATGACCCTGAGTTGGAAAACGCGGCTGATTCAACCGCAGGTGTCCGCGCCTGAAGGCTTCCGCTCGCTGGCGACGCCCGTTTATCGCGGCTCGACCACGCTTTTGCGCAGCGCGGCCGAGGTCACCGATCACTGGGATCAGCGCCGTACCCGCTACAGCTACGGATTCTACGGTACGCCCACGAGCCTCGAGCTCGCTGCGCGGCTCGCGGAGCTCGAGGGGGGCTACCACACGTTCCTGACACCTGGCGGCCAGGCGGCCATTTCACTGATTTTCCTGTCGATCGCGCGCTCGGGAGGCCACGTGCTGGTGCCGGACAGCGCTTACGGTCCGACCAAGGACCTCGCGGATCGCGTGCTGGCCAGGCTGGGGATCGAAGTGGAGCGGTACGATCCGATGGCAGGCGGCCGGATCGCTGCCCTGTTTCGACCCAACACCCAACTGGTCTGGTGTGAGAGCCCCGGCTCGGTCACGATGGAGATCCAGGACGTGCCGGCCATCGCGGCGGCGGCTCGCGAGCGGGGGATTCCCTTGGCGTTGGACAATACCTACGCGTCGGGTGTCCTCTTCGATGCATTCAGGCATGGCGTGGACATATCGATGCAAGCGCTCACGAAGTACGTCGGCGGTCACAGTGACATCCTGCTCGGGTCGGTCACGCTGCGTGATTCGCGCTTCTACGAGGCAGTCGGCGATGCGCATCAGTTGCTCGGGTTTGCGGTATCCCCCGACGATTGCTCGCTGGCGCTGCGAGGCATGCAGACCCTGGCCGTGCGCCTGAAGCAGCTCGAGGCCAGTGGCCTCGCCATCGCGAGCTGGCTGGCAAACCGACAGGACGTCAAAGCCGTCCTGCATCCCGCTTTCCCTGCCTGCCCGGGACACCTCGAGTGGAAACGGGATTTCTCCGGCACTGCCAGTGTATTTTCCGTCGTCTTCCGTCCAGGTGTGCCACGTGAGCGGCTCATCGAGCGCATCGACCGGCTGAAGCTCTTCAAGCTCGGCTACAGCTGGGGCGGGGTGACCAGTCTGGTCATGCCGTTCCTGGACCTCACCCGTCGGCATGGTGCGCATGCCGGGTGGCTGGTTCGCTTCCATGTGGGGCTGGAGGATCCCGCCGACCTATTGGCCGACCTCGAGCAGGCGTTTCTTCGGTAGTACGGCCGTTGTCGTGCCTGCGGCTGACTTCGGGTACCATGCGCGCCTGTCGGCCAGGCTACCAGGCCGCGGGAGAGGCTATGGACTCACAGCGCGGCGCTTCGCCTTTCAGCAATCGTGATTTCCGCCTGCTCTTTGGCGGCAGCTCGATCTCGATGGTCGGGGATCAGTTCACGCTGGTCGCACTCCCCTGGCTGGTGTTGCAGCTCACGGGCAATCCCGCGCAGCTCGGCCTGGTTCTGGCCGTGATGGCGCTGCCGCGTGCGGCCTTCATGCTCGTCGGCGGGGCCGTAGTCGATCGCATGTCACCTCGGCGCGTGCTCCTGACCGCGCGCACCGCCAACGCCGTGCTGGCCGGACTGCTCGCCGCGTTGGTTCTGGCCGGCTCCATTCAGATGTGGACCGTGTACGTGCTGGCCTTCGGCATCGGGCTTTGCACGGCGTTCGCTTATCCCGCCGGCGGCTCCATCCTGCCGCAGCTCGTGGCGCCGAATCAGCTGCAGATGGCCAATTCTATGATCATGGGCATGCGCCAGCTCAGCATGCTGATCGGGCCGGCCCTGGCCGGACTCCTGGTCACCGCCGGCAGCGCCGGGGGCGCAGGAGTGCACGGCACGGGCCTCGCGTTCGTCGTCGATGCCGTGAGCTTCCTGTTCTCGGTGGCCTCACTGTTGGCGATCCGCATCGCGAGTGACCGGGAGTCCCGCGCGCCCGCCGCGGGCGGTGTCCTCGCCCAGGTCATCGAGGGGATCAAAATGCTGTGGCAGGACGTGCAGCTGCGCTCCTTCATTGCCTACATGGGACTCGTCTCGATTCTCGTGATGGGGCCGCTGCAAGTGGGACTGCCACTCTTTGCGAAGGCCCGCTTTCACGAAGGTGCCGCGGCATTCGGCTGGTTCATGACCGCCAACGGCAGCGGCATGCTCCTCGGCAGTGTCGTGTCGACTGCGATTACACGCCTGGTGCGAGGCCGTTTGGGAGTGATGGTGCTGAGCTTCGATGCCGCCGCCGGACTCGCGCTGGCGCTGTTGAGTGGCGTCCATACCGTACTTTCCGGCGCTGCGCTCCTCGTCCTGGCCGGCTTGTTCGCCGGCACCGTGCAGATCGCGATCATCACCTGGCTGCAGCGGCGCGTGCCGCAGGCGATGATGGGCCGCATCATGAGCATAGTCTTCTTCACCTTCCTCGGCCTCGCGCCGCTGGCAGCGGCGCTGGCGGGCGGCCTTCTCAAGGTGATCTCGCTCTCGGAGCTTTTCGTCGGTGCCGGGCTCTCCCTCACGACCCTGGCCATGATCTGCCTGACGCGGCCGAGTCTGCGGGCGATCCGCCTGCAGACGGTCCCGGCCTAGCGCGCCGGCGGCCAGCCGCCGCTCACCATCACCACGATGCGTGCGATCGGAATCTCCGTCCATACCGGCTGGGGAGCGTGTGTGGTCGTGGACGGGTCCCTTCGTGACCCTCAGGTCATCGGCAACAGGGTCGTCGAGCTCTTGGATGATGCCGAACGCTTCTGTTATCACCGCGCGGCCGAGATGGAGGCGGCCTCGGCGCGGCAGTGGCTCGCCCGCGTGCGCGCGAAAGCGCTTGACCGGGCGCGAAGCGAGCTCGCGCTCCTGTTGGAACAGAACGTACGTGTCGGCGCCATTGTCGCGAAGGATGGAGCTCTTCCGGATCTGGACGAGGCCCTGGCAACCCACATGCGCATTCATTCGGCAGAGGGTCTGTTCTATCGTGACGTATTCCGCGATGCGTGTCGGATCACCTGTCACATCATCCCGCCGGCCTCACTCGAGATCACGGTGGTGGGCAGGCTCGCGACGAGCCCTTGGGGCCGAGATCAGAGGCTTGCGGCGCTCGCGGCATGGCAGGTGATGGGCCGGTGATTCGGTGCGCTGAAAGTGTGTGCCACATCTCAATGCCGCGCCTGATCGGCCGGTAAACAGTGGGTCGGCATCACAGATTCGGGTCGCCCTCGAACGGCATCATCCCGTTCTGGTCTCGCATCGCGTCACCCCTGCTGACGCCACGTGCACCTCGGGAGTTGAGACATGCCTGTCGCAGTTACTTTCGCTCTGTTCCTGTTCTGGATCGTCCTCTCTTACCGCGCGTTTCAGCGCGGCGATGCCCTCATGGCAGGTGTCTTCCTGCTGGTAGGCGTCGTGCTGACGGTCTATCGCTATCGCTCGGCGATGAGGCGCGCAGAGCAGGCGCCGGGCGTCAAGTCTTAGCGGACTGGCCCGTCAGCAGCTGCCGGCGTGCCCGTGGTTTGCCGCCTTCCCCTCCCCTAACGGGAGGGGACTGCCGGCTCGCCGAGCACCCCGAGGTACCTACTTGCGCACGGCGGGGAGGCTGGCGCTGATGGCGGATACATTGTCGACACCCGCGATCTTGCAGATCGGGTGCGAGAAGTCCGCCTGCAGGCTCGGCACCGTCACGATGCCCTGATAGTTGATGTTGTCATCACCATTGACGCTGACGCCGGCCGGCACCCAGTCGAGCTGCAGCGTATGCCGTGTGCGCCAGGCGATGTTGTGGTCTGCGCATGAGGTGTCGCCACTCACCCCGACTGCGCCGATCAGGACCTTCCTCGAATTATAGAGCGCCAATCCGCCGCCAAAGACGTTCACCCCGCCGATGCGCCGGCCTACGAGGGGATCGTCGGGCATCCCGTAGTCCGAAGCCGGGCCGTGGTAAGCCGCACGCGGATCGACCGGATTGCTGTGTTGCAGACCGTACAGGCTGCCGCCCGGCTGCACCGCGGCCCAGAGGTCTGCGGTCGACAGGGCCAGGCGCGGAAGGCTGAATGCGTTGGCGGTATTGGCCTTTTGAGCGGAGATCACGCGGCTGCCGGGCCACTGACTGCCGCGGTTCGCCCCGGTGAATGCGACCGCGCAGACGACGCCGTCGCGGTTGACGACGGTCCCCCACATGTCGAGGTTGAAGCCGCCGTTGGTGTCGTCGCGCGCCATGGTCAGCGCGGACTTGAGTTGCGCCTGGGTCGGCAGGCCGGCGCACGCGCTCCTCAGAGCGGAGCCGGAGAGTGCGCCTTCCGACGCTTCGTCCGATGCCAGGGTTGGTGCGCTGCCGAGCGCAAGCGCTACGGAAGCGAGAATCACGGTAGCAGAGCCATTGATCTTCATTGTTCTCCCCTTTTGCACTGATGCGTGCGCTGTTGTCGTAGGGTGTTGGGCTCAGGGGGGTCGAGACCCGCTGTTGAAGCAGCTGGGCGACGCCCCTCCGGGAGAGACCATGGGTCCTCCGATGAGTTGATTCGAGCGAGAAGGCTGTCGCAGCGATACTAACGAGCGGCGGATGACGCCGCAATTGCAGGCCTGGAGCGGCGCCTGATTCGCGCAGGCGAAGCGTGAAGTGTTCCGGAACCGAGCACCCTCTCGCGCAATGTCACCGAGATGTCACCCGGCGCCTGCCTGCGGTCATTCGTCTGGCGAGATGTCGTTTGCCGGCTTTCAGCGCGGCTTGCCCGCCGGTGTCGGTTTCTGCGCTCGCTTGGCCGTGCGCAGCGGCGCGCCCATCGCTTTCGCATCGGCGAGCAGTTGCTCACAGTCGGCGCTCTTGTTGAGTCCTGGATCCACGAAGGCCGCAACGGCAGCGAGCGGGGTGCCAATCGCGCCAAGCACCGTCGCTACGGCACCCTGCGCGGCAAGCTTGCTGCCCTTGAGCCCTATTGCCGGGTGACTCAGCGTGCCCCTGATCTCGACCGGAGTGCGCAGCACGGCGAAGCGGAACTTCTTGGGTGCTCCGTTCAACTGCAGGTTGAGTCTTTCGTTGCGCAGATTCACATCGCCCAGGCCCGTGATGATCACCACCTGGGTATCGAAGACAACCTGCCTGACTTTGGCTATCCCGTCACGCGCATCGAAGTCCGCGACGCCACAGCGCAGGTCGGTCTGCTGTTGGTTCTTCTTCAGCAGCAGTCCCAGCCCGCGCGCTACGTTGATGCCGGCGAACTCGGCGAAGGCTTGCTCGATCTGGCCGTGTGGCACGACGATGGAGAGTGTCCCGTCGGCGGTCGAGGCAAAGCCATGCATCGAGTCGCCGTGACCACGCACTTTCAAGCGCCCGACGAGCGTACCCTTGAGGGGCGGCTTGGTAGTTCCCTTGGTGTGAAACTGAGCGAGCTGCACATGGGTGAGGCGCACGTCGAGCTGCTCTGCGGGAACGCGCTCACGAGCGTCGATCACTGCGGTTCCGGCGATCTTGCCTTCGGGAAGCGTGAAGGCGAAAGGATCGAGTCGCAGTACGTCGTTGCGCACCTGCAGCCGCAGGCTCACCTGCTTCAGGGGCAGGGTCTGCGACTTGATCTCATCGGCGCGGTACCGCAGCGTCGCATTCAAGCCGCGCAGACGGTCGACCTGCAGCTTCGCCGTCGGCAAGAGCAGCGTGCTGCTGCTCACTTTCTGCGAGGCGGCCTTGGCGGTGAGCGCGGTAGTCACGCCTTGGGTCAGGGCTTTCGTCGCTTGCGCTTTCGTCGGATGACCTTTGGCGTGGGCGGCCTGCGCCTCTTCCTTGGCGCTTGGCGCTTTACCGCCGAAGGTCGGGCCGAGGTCCGCCAGATTGAGCGAATGCGAGGTGAGGTCAGCGTCAATGGTGGGAGAACCGGTGGTGTTGAGCTGCAGCGTCACCAGGCCATGGATGTCGCTGCCGCCGAGCGTGCCCCGCACATTCGTGAATTCGTACTTCGCGCCGACGACCCGCAGGTCCCCCGAGATCGAGTAAGGCGGCGTATTCGGCAGCGCCACGCCGGTCAAATAGTAACCATCGGCAAGGTCATTGCCGGAGAGTGACAGTGTCACCTTCAGCTGTGTGAGGTCGAACGGTCGGGGCACCACGCCGCGGGCGCCGGCATGGATGTCCGAGGCAATCATCTGCACGTCGAACGGGTAGGGCTTGTGACTCTCCGCCCAGTCGAGCGGGCCGCCGCTCACACGTAGCGTGAAGGGCTTGTCGTTGAGCTCGCCTTTGCCGAGGAGCTTGAAGCCTGTGCCCGTATCAGCCGCGACCCTGCTGGCCTGCTGTTTGGCGCTACTGGGGTTGGCGCCATGGCTTTGCGCCTTGGCCTTGACCACTTTGGCTGTGCGCGACGGGGCACCGGTTGCGACGGCGTTCCCGCCGGCATCGACCGTACCCTCGAAGGTGACCTTGTGCAGCTCATCGCGCGCGCTGAGCGTGCCGTGCTCGATCACGAGCTGGTGCACGAGTGGCAGCCGCATCGGCTTGCTCTGTGCCTTGGCGCTCTTCGGGTTGCTGCCGAATGCCCAGTTGGCGCGCCCGTCAGCGCCGCGATAAAGGTGTACATCGGGCCGAGTCAGCGCCACCCTGGGCAGTACGATATCGCCGACCAGCAGCGGCCAGAAGCGCAGCTGCACATCGATGCGTTCCACCGACACCATCTGGCCGCCACCGGCCCACGACGGATTACCGATCGTGAGGCCGGTGACCCGTACATGCGGACGCCAGAACAATGAGCCGTGCAGCGATGCGATGTGGACCGGGCGCTGAAGCTGGGCGGAGAGCTCACGCGATACCGGTCCGGTCAGCCGGTTCCAAGGGAAGAAGGCGATGACCAGCAAAAGAATGATGATCAAGGCGCCGACGGCGATTGCGATCGCCTTCAGCGCGCGTGATGTTGCTGCTCGCCCCTTGGCCATATACGAGAGCTAAATGCCATCGAGCCCGGAACCGTTCCGGAGACTCGATGAACTCCGTCGTAACCCTCGGCGGTCGAGGCTCGATCTGAGCCGCACGACCTCAGTTTGGGCTTGAAGTGCGCTGTGGCGACTGCGACGCTGGCGCCTGCGCCCAAAGTGAGTTGATTTCGTTGGCGAGCGCGGGGATCTCCTCCTTGCCATAGCCGACGTGAATTGCGGCGATGCGTCCGTCGCGACCCACAATCACCATGTGCGGGATCGCGTCTACGTCATACGCTCTACCGATGTACCCGTCGGCATCGCTGATGAGTGTCAGGTCGACTTTCCGCAGGGCGCGCTGAATCTGCCAAAAGCGGTGGCTGTCTTCCTGCCAATTCACGGCGAATATCTCCACCTTCGCTCGCGTCGCTACCTGTTGGATTTGCGCGAGCACGCTCATTTCTTGCCGGCATGGTGGGCACCAGGAAGCCCAAAAGGAGATGATGACGACCTTGCCGCGGTAGTCGCTGAGCTTCACCGAGCGCCCGAGCATGGGCGGTGGCGTATCGCCGACTTTCAGTTTCGGCGAGGCGTATCCAGGAGCGACCGCCAGTGCGCAAGCCAGCAGCAAAACGGACTTCGAACGAGCGTACCTCGCCATATGTGAGATCCCGTCCCGATCCTGTTGACCTTCTTGGCGGCTCAGCTTACTGCCGAGCCTCCGGTAAAGGAAGTCCGGAACGGGATGGCGTCGACGGCGAGGGGGCTACTCTACTCTGCCCACCGCCCTCGATCTCGCCGCGTGTTGTCGACCACGAGCTGCAGCCGGGGACGACCCGTCAGCGTTCCGAGCCAGTCGGCGCAGTAGCTGCGGACGCCGGGAAGCGTCGCGGCGACAGCTCTGGTCTGCGCGAGGTAAGACACTTTGAGCACGCCGCGGCGCCTCGGATCGGCATTGATGGTCA
>Ga0134126_10009846_pt1 | contig 12044 bp, 13 predicted proteins | sample KB31752_FD_96881 | JGI IMG/M metagenome (GOLD analysis project Ga0134126, IMG submission 96881) | Terrestrial soil microbial communities with excess Nitrogen fertilizer from Kellogg Biological Station, Michigan, USA - KB3-175-2 | ecosystem: Environmental > Terrestrial > Soil > Unclassified ...
AGCCTCGGGTCGTTCATACACGGTAGCCGCCAAGCGAGCTAGCTTTAGATTGACGCTTCGACGCCCCATAATCAGGCTATATCGGAATATCGTGGATATCGTATTCGACGATGGAGCCTATATAGCCGTATACCCCGGCGGCCGGGCCTCCGTCGCTGCATGATATTCCGGTTTACCAGGAGAAACGGTTCGCGCCTTAGCGGCGGGCTGCGGTGCCTCGTTGCGTCTTGAACATGAGCGTGATCCGCAATTGTCCGCACGTGCGCGACACGCCGCGCGCCACATGCGGGATCATACCGGGAAAGACCACCAGGCGATTGGGCTTCGGGTATACCGCCGCGATGATGTCGGAGCCGTCCTGTTTGAAGAACACGGTCTCGCCAGCGAAATTCGGGTCCCAGGCAGTATGAGGGTAATATATGCTTGTGAAATGTTCGGCGATGTTCGAGTCCATGTGGACGCCGCCTTCGGATCCAGAAGGATACCCGTTCGCGTAGCATCGAGAGAGGGAATGCCCCGACAGTACGCCGCCATGCAATTTGCGCCATACCTTGGCGACCGGTGGCGCGCTTTGGTTCAACTGGCGTTCGAACTCGAGAGGGTCGTTATTTTCCGCGCCGTCACGAATGATGCCGGCGAAGTGTTTGTACCAATAGCGCGAGGCGCCGGGCGTCGTATCGGAATAGGCGCCGAAGGCCCAGCCAGGGCCGGAAAGGAAGCTCAGAATTTCGCGCTGATCCTCAGGCCCGAGGAACTCATCGTAGATCGCGATATCGTCAGCCGCGAAGCGCGGCGGCAGCGTGGCCGACGGCGGCGATGCAAGCGTCATAAACGAACAACTCCAGCCAGGATCGGACGGGGCAACGCCAAAGCGCCAGTTATGGCAGCGATGATGGCGATCTGGTGGTCTTGCGCGAGGAAGCTGGCTCGAAAAGTGCGATCGACGGCGCCGCTGTGCGCCGGACAGCGCCTCGGCCGTCGGCCGCGATCCCGCCGGGCGACGCTGGTTTGGTTCGGACTGGCGCTTGCGGGCCCATCGTCGGCGCTCGCGGCTGGAGTTGCGACGACGCCGATCATCGACGATGGCGTCTCGGTGTCGATTGCGCGGATCGGCGCGGTGAATCGCGTTTCAGGCAAAATCGACGCCGTTGAACTTCGGATCGAGGTTGTCGACGATCAGACGGCCGCCCTGCGGGGCTACCGATCGATGGCGTCCGTCGTCGACATCGACTGTAGCGGCGAGCGCGACCGTGTGCGCTCGGCCCGCGCCTTCGAGCTTGCGCACCTTTCCGGTCCTTCGCATGCGCACTCCGTTTCCGGCGAGTGGGTGAGGCCCACGCCCGAGGCCTACCTGGCCAAGGTGATCAAGCTCGTCTGTTCCAACCAGAGGCTGGGCCGGCCGCCGGCCGCGTCCGTGCAAGCGGCGCCGGCTCCTGGCGCAGCGCCGGCGCACGCGCCGTCGAGCGACGCGGCGACGCAGAAGGTCTCAATCAGTGAGCCTGCGCCCCAGAGCCGGACAGGAGCCGTGTCGGCCGATCCGAGCGCGCCGCGCACGAATATCGCCGCGGGGCGCAGCGCTGGGGCCCAACCGGCGCGCCCCCGCGTCCAAGTGGCGTCGAGCGCCAGCCGACGTGCGGCCGAACAGGCCCTGGGTACGGTCTCCCCCGAAGTCCGCGCGCCGCTGGCAGGCGAAGTCGAGGCCGCCAAGGTCCGCGGCAAGACGGTCTACCGGTCTGTCGTCGCCAATTTCGTGTCGGTCAGCGACGCCCAGGCGTTCTGTGCGGACATGAAGGCCCGCCGGCGCGCGTGCGTTGTCTGGACCGGCCGGGCCGCCAGGTCGCACTGAGCGCACCCGTCGCTGCCGCGCTGGCGACTAGCTCGGCGAACGTCCCGTCTGCAGCGTCGCCAGGACTTGCGCGGCCTCTGCTTCGCCCTGGCCGGCGGCGAGCCGCAACCAATGTCGAGCCTGCTCGGCAAACTCGGCGGGTGTGGCGGCGGGCCCGGTCGTGGAGATCTCCCCACGCCTCGGGGCGTCGACATGAGCCGCGTAGGCGGCTCCCAGAAGCAGCTCCACGTGAAGGTGCGGCCCCTGCTCGCCGTGTGCGCGCTCGGCGAGCACGCGACCGAACCTTGCGCTCGAGCGCAACACCTTCGCCGCCGCGTCCGCGGTCATGCCGGGCACCACGATGTCGTATGCGCCGGGCGCTCCTTCGGTGCCCAGCGAATGGCGAGAGATCTCACCGATCGGAACGGTGCCTGCCCCGGCGGCGCGCAGCCGGTTCTCCTGCGCCGGCGTGCGATATCCGCTCGTTTCAAGCCAATTGTCGTGGCCGAAGACCTGGTCCAGCAAGGCCCGAAATTCGGTGCGATTCAGCGCCGCGCCCGCACGCGGCGGTTTGCGGGCGGCCTCGTCATAGAGCATGCCGAGCTCCAGTTCCCCTGAAGCGTCACCGGCGTTCGCCGCCGGGGTGACCAGGCCGATCGCCGCGGAGAGATCCCTCGGCACGCCGACGCCACGCCTGTACATCTCGGCGAGCCTCACCTCGGCGGGAACGTATCCTCGCGCCGCAGATTGGCGATACCAGACCAGCGCCGCGGCGTACTCTCTGGGCGCGCCGCGGCCCTCTTCGTACATTTCGCCGAGTTCGCAGGCCGCCCCGGGGTTTCCTTGCGCGGCCGCCTTCTCGAACCAGCCGCGGGCGGCGCGATAGCTCTGCGCCACCGCCTGACCGGTGAGATAGAGGCGCCCCAAGGCGAACTCGGCTGCGCTCTCGCCCCTGTCGGCCGCAGCCTGGTATGCCGCAACGGCCGCCGGCAAGTCTCCGCGGCTTTGCGCTGCGACGCCTTCCTCGAAGGTTGCAGCCGAAGCGGCGGCGCCCGCTGCCGACGCGATCGCGAAGCCGAGGCCGACTGCAGCGATCCGTCGCCGCCAGCAAGCCTCGCGATCCGGCTCGGCGCCTGCCCTTGTCCACAGCCCCATCCGGAAGCCTCCAATTGCGGCCGCCCTTGGGTGGGGGAACCCAAGGGCGCCGCTTCGACGCGTCCGGGGGGATTCAAGTCACGACGCGCCGACCCGGTCGATGGCGGCGGTGGGATTGTTCCGCCTCTAACCGGGCGACCCAATTTCAGAACTTCGCCCGCAGCGAAGTCAAGCTATATCGATCCCAGTCGCCGGTTTTACCGATATTCGATAGCGTCCAGAGATCTTACACAGATCAATACCGACACATTTGCCGGGTAAACAGTTCGCCGCCAAGCCGGGCCGCCGGAGCCACCTTGCCTCGAGGCGCGCCTTGCCGCCATGCAAGACAGGCACGGGCGGGCCTGCGCCGGAGCTCTCGGACCTCGCCCGGATCCGTTGCCCCGGTCTGGTTATCGCTGGCGAGCACGACGTCGTTGCAGCGTAACAGCCGGGCGGCCAACCCTCTCACCAAGTGATGGATTTTTGGAGCGGGCGGGGGGAATCGAACCCCCGACATTCAGCTTGGGAAGCTGACGTTCTACCTCTGAACTACGCCCGCGCCGGAAGTCATCCGGGAGCGCGCGAACCTAGCGGGAAATCGGCGCGGCGCAAGGCGGCGCGGGGTCGCCGCGGCCGGGTCGCCTGTCCGTGCGGATCCGCTGCGGCGGGACGCGCACGCCCCGAAGCTGCGCCGGCGGGGCTCAGTGCGACAGCAGCGTCGGGATGGCGGCGCGCGCCAGCAGGGTGCGCGTGGCGCCGCCGAGCTGCAGCTGGGCGGCGCGCGGGCGGCCGAACGCGCCCATCACCAGCAGGTCGGCGCGGAACTCGGCGCAGCGCTCGACCAGCACGTCGCCGGCGCCGCGGCCGCGGGCTTCACTGACCAGCACCTGCGCATGCACGCCGTGGCGCGCCAGATGGCGGACCAGCGCGTCGGTCTCGACCTGGCCGATCGAGCGCGTGGTCTCCTCCTTGGCGACGACCACCGCCACTTCGTTGGCCGCCCGCAGGAAGCAGAGGCCATCGGCCATGGCGCGCTTGGCCTCGCGCGTGCCGTTCCACGCGAGCACCACCCGGTCGAAGTCGTGGCCGGACGACGCCGCGGGGGCGACCTTCGGGACGAGCAGCAGCGGCGAGCCGGCGCCCATCGCCAGCGCCTCGACGACGTCGCGGTAGGCGGGCGCGGCGCCGGCCGGCGCGTCGGCCACCACCAGGTCGACCAGCCGCGCGCGGTGGACGATGACGTCGCGCCAACCGTCGAGCGCGCCGACCTCCCAGCCGTCGGAGAGCCCGTGGTCAGCCACCAGCTCCTGGAACCACGTCCGGGCCGGGTCGGTCAGCGCCTGCAGCCGCTCGCGGGCGCGTTCGAGAGCATCGCCGCGGGGCGGCGGATCGGGGTCGCTGTGCAGGCACAGGCCCGCCACCCGCGCGCCGTGCGTCCGGGCCAGGCGCAGCGCGATTTCGGCGGTGTGATCGCTCGCGGTCTCGGCCGAGAGGACCAGGAGGATCTGCTTGATGTCCATGCGCTGCGCCCCGCTTGCGACGTCGCCAGCGTCGGCCGCACGATCGGCCTTCGCCTTGATCGCCGTCAAGCCGTCGCCCCAGCAACGCCCAGCAACGCGTTGCGATTGTGCGGCTTCGCGGCCCGTGAAACGCTGGCGGCCCAACCACGGCGAGGCGGAGCGCAGGCATGGCGGACTACGACGTCGTCGAGACCTCGATCGCCGGGCTGGCGGCCGACATGGCCGCCGGCAAGGTCACGTCCGGCGCGCTGGTGGAAGCGTATGGCGCGCGGGTCGCGGCGGTCGACCGGGCGGGCCCGGCGCTGCACAGCGTGATCCGCCTCAACCCGCGCGCCGCCGACCAGGCGCGGGCGATGGACGCCGAGCGGGCGGCCGGGCGCGTGCGCGGGCCGCTGCACGGCGTGCCGCTGCTGGTCAAGGACAACATCGAGACCGACGACGGCGGCGCCACGACCGCCGGCTCGCTGGCGCTGCGGGACAACGTCACCGGCCGCGACGCGCCGGTGGTGGCGCGGCTCAGGGCCGCCGGCGCGGTGATCCTCGGCAAGACCAACCTCTCGGAATGGGCCAACTTCCGTTCCGCCTATTCTCTCAGCGGCTGGTCGGCGATCGGCGGCCTGGTCAAGAACCCCTACGCGCTCGACCGCAGCGCGGCCGGCTCGTCCAGCGGAACCGGCGCGGCGATCGCCGCCTCGCTGGCCGCGGCAGGCGTCGGCACCGAGACCGACGGCTCGGTCACCGCGCCGGCCTCGCTATGCGGCCTGGTCGGGCTGAAGCCGACGCTGGGCCTGGTCTCGCGCACCCACATCGTGCCGATCGCGCACAGCCAGGACACCGCCGGCCCGATGTGCCGCAGCGTCGCCGACGCGGCGCTGCTGCTGACCGTGATGGCCGGGTCGGATCCCGCCGATCCCGCCACCGCGGAGGCCGACGCGCGGCGCGCCGACTACGCCGCCGCCCTCCCCGGCGCGACGCTGCGCGGCAAGCGGCTGGGTGTTGCGACCTACGCCTGCGGCCGCTTCGTCCCGGGCGTCGATGCGCTCTTCGCCGCCGCGCTGGATCTCTTGCGGCGCGAGGGCGCCGAGGTGATCGAGCTGACCGACTACAAGCCGCCGGAGGATATCGGGCGCCAGGAGCACGCGGTGCTGCTGAGCGAGTTCAAGGCCGACCTGAACGCCTACCTTGCCTCCACGCCGGCGGCCGTCCGAACCCGGACGCTGGCCGAGCTGATCGCGTTCAATCGCGCCGCGCCACGCGAGCTGGCGCTGTTCGGCCAGGACACGTTCGAGGCGGCTGAGGCCACGTTGGGCCTTGATGATCCGGAATATCTCGCCGCGCGCGCCGCGTGCCTGGCCGCCGCCGGCGCCGAGGGGATCGACCGGCTGACCAGCGAGCATCGCCTGGATGCGCTGATCGCGCCGAGCTACGGACCGGCCTGGCGGATCGATCTCGGCGCCGGCGACCACGGCTCGGGCCGCATCTCCAGCCTGCCCGCGATCGCCGGCTATCCGCACCTCACCGTGCCGATGGGCCTGGTGCGCGGCCTGCCGGTCGGGCTGTCGTTCGTCGGGCCGGCATGGAGCGATGGCGCGCTGCTGGCGCTCGGCCATGCGTTCGAGCAGGCGGCCAAGGCGCGCCGGCCGCCGGCCTACCTCGCCTCGCTGGAGGCCGACCCGGCTTTCGAGGCGGCCATGGTTCCTCTGGCGGCCGAAACCGCGTAGCAGCGGCCGCGGCGTGCGCGTTCAGCGCCGGCGAGCCGAGGAGCAAGCGATGGAGCTTCACACCGACGAGAAGGGCATCGTCAGCTTCCTGCCGGTGGTGACCTGGGGGGTCTGGGTGGTGCAGGACCAGACCGTCGGGCTGGCCGTCGACTACTACGCCAGCTTCGACGACGCCGCGGCGCAGAAGACCACGCGCATCCAGTTGCACCTCGATCCGGCGGCGGCGGCCGCCGTCGGCCGGGCGCTGATCTCGCACGCCGAGCGCGTGCAATCGCCGATCGGGCCGGCGTCTTGACCGGCTTCGTGACGGCAGGCGCGGCCGGCCTTGCGCGACCCCGGGGCGGCTGATAGGCGCACGCTCGTGCTCTCCCCGAAGGCCACAGTGCGTCGAATGCTGGAGCGCGCCGGCTACTGGTCGGCGCACCGCTCGGTGCTGCCGTTGGGCGTCGATCCGATCTGGGACATGCAGCGGCTGGCGGCGCGCCACGGCTTTGCGGTGCGGCAAATCTTCGACGTCGGGGCGCACGTCGGCGTGATGAGCCAGGAGTTCCTGACCGGCTTTCCCGAGGCCCGGGTGCACGCGTTCGAGCCCCACCCGAACAGCTTCGCCTGCCTCGCCCAGCTGAAGTCCGAGCGGCTCAGCACGCACAAGCTGGCGCTCAGCGATGCGCCCGGCGAGGGGCGCTTCTTCGTCTACAGCGACGTCGTGGACCCGACCGAGGCCGTGGCCGCTTCGATGAACAACAGCCTCGTCGAGCAGCGGCAATTCGGGCTGGTGGCCGGCCAGTATTCGCACTCGATCACTGTGGAGAAATCCACCGTCGACCTCGTCTGCCAGGAGGAGGGGATCGAAGCGCTCGACCTCCTGAAGGTCGACACCGAGGGACACGAGCGCGAGGTGCTGGCCGGCGCGGCCGAGACGCTGGCCGAACGCGGCGTGCGCTTCGTCTTCGTGGAGTTCGAGACCCTGCTGCCGATCGAAGGCGCGGTCGGCGGCGCGCTGGCCCCATGCGCAGAGCTGCTGGAGCCGCTCGGCTTCCGGATGGTCGCCACCTACCAGAACACCCTGTTCGATTCACCGCTCTACGTGTGCCTGAACGCGCTCTTCCTGCGCGCCTGAGCGGGTCAGTCGTCCACGAAAATCGCCTCGATCGGCTGGCCGAACAGGCGCGCGATCTTGAACGCCAGCGGCAGGCTGGGGTCGTACTTGCCGGTCTCGATGGCGTTGACGCTCTGGCGCGAGACGTCGAGCCGGGCCGCGAGGTCCGCCTGGCTCCAGTCGCGCTCGGCGCGCAGCACTTTCAGGCGGTTCTTCATCGGCCCCGCCCCTATCGCCTGGCCCACCACCACCCGGCCCAGGCGACCAGGAAACCGATCCCCTGGGTGAGCCACAGCATCGCCCAACCGAGCGCGAACGCGACGCCCGGCGTCGCTTCGTGCGGGAGTGGGAGCGCGCCCAGCCGGATGAAGAGCATCAGCGGGGCGCTGAGGACCGTGGCGCCGATGCTGCCCACGAACCAAGCGAACTTCTGGGCCTCCTTGGCGGCCTCGTCGAGCCGCTTCCAGTAGAGCCAGATGAACCCGAGCGCCCACGCCATTGCGGCGGCGTAGGCGGCGCTGAGCATCCAGGCCGCCGAGGGCTGCGTGATCGGTACGTGGCGCAGGATCGTGACCGCCGAGGCGCCCCAGATCAGCAGGGAGCCCAGTAAGGCCACCGCGTAGTAGCCCATGATGGCCATCGAGCGCTGGTTCGGCATGGGAATGCTTCCATGACAAAATGACAATGATACTTTACACGTCGGTCGTGACGCGTGTCAAGGTCACTGGCGATATTATACTTGCCGTACCCACCGGGGACTTGACGGCGACTACTTCTCAGCGTACTTAGGGTAACGCTGAATCCGCCCTCTGGCGCGTCGAGTCCACCAAGCCAGGAAATTGAGATATGAACACCGCCCTCGGGGCGATTCACGGGCTCGCCCGTGACGCCTCCCCATGCCCGTGGGATGACGATCTCGCGGGCTACGCCGTGCATAGGTATTCGAAGCGCCAGGTCATCGACGCTGGCAAGCTCATCGCCACCAGAAGCCCGTACGCAACGGAAGAGCTGGTGTCGGCTTTCAGGCTCGCCCATGACTGGCGCGGGGCTCATATCCGGCCGCTTCGGCGCGTCCGGTCGGACCTCATGGCGGCTGCCCGGACGCACGAATTCACTTCGGTCGTCGCTGCGCGGCTCAAGCGTATGCAATCGATCCGGCGGAAGTTGCAGCGCCGGCCGGAAAGCCTTTTCCAATTGCAGGATATCGCCGGCGCGCGCGCCATCATGAAGAACATGGCGGCGGTTAACGCCCTGCTCGCCCACTTTCATGATGGCGGCTCGCGGTTCGAAGTGCAGCGGGAGTGGGACTACGTCGCGAACCCGAAGGTGGGCGGCTATCGCTCGGCGCACCTTCGTCTCGTCTGCCCTTCCGACACTGATGACGAGGCTTATCGGCGGCTCTTGGTAGAGGTGCAGATTCGGACGCGGCTACAGCACTCATGGGCGACAGCCGTTGAGGCCGTTGGCCTTGTCCGCCGCGAGGAGCTTAAGGGGGGCGAGGGCGACGCCAGATGGTTGCGCCTCTTCACCTTGATGGCGGCCGAGTTCGCCGTTGAGGAGGGCTGTCCTCTCGTCCCGGAAGTCCCCGAAGACCGCGCCGGCCGCATTCAGGAACTCCGCGATGTGGTGCTCGAACTTGACGCGATCCGGCGACTTGAGAGCATGAACCGAGCGGTACATGAGGCTGAGCAGGTTCGCGGCAAAGGTGACATGTTCTATCTGGTGCAGTACGACTCCGCGAACAAGGAAGTTCGCGTTCGATCCTACTCACGCTTCTCAAGGGTGTACGAACAGTTCTTCCTTGAGGAGAACAATACCGCACTAAATACTGTTACGGTGGAGGTCGATAGGGCTGAGGACCTTCGGCGCGCCTATCCGAACTACTACTTGGACGTTCAAGACTTCACGGACAGGCTGAAGCAGCTCGTGTTGCCGCGCCCTAAGAGAACCCCGACGCCAGCCAAGCCGTCGAAGTCGGGGCACGCCTCGAAATGGGCGCACCTTTCTTGGTTGCGCGACTATCCGGGCTTGAAAGGCCGCTAGCCGGGCGTTCGTCGGCGCGCCCGGCTAACCTTCCTGAACGCTTTGTCGAACGCCTCACCCTCGTCGGTGGGGCTTAGTTCGCCAGCGTCCTGAAGCTCTTTGGCGAGGTCGAAGAACCTTCTCGACTGTTCCTCGTCCTCGACCTTCGGGGCTCTCGGCTTGTTGCGCTTCGCCGTCATTGCGTTCCGTCAGGCAGTCGATAGGTGGGGCGGCGTCCGACGACGCCCGCGAGCATGATATCAGCGCGCGCCACGTCATCCACCCCGAGCGCCACGCGGTTGCTGTAGCGGAAATCGAACTCAGCGGCGTAGCGGTGCAAGTGTTTTTTGGAACAGTGCTGATAGACGCCGCGCATCCCGCGCTTGAAGATCGAATAGAAGCCCTCGACGGTGTTGCTATGAACTTCCGGCTCTTGGCGACGAACATACTCGCCACGGCCATGTGCGACCGTCTGGTGATCGGCCTGAAGCTTGCCGGCCGGGGCGTAGTGGCGCCCCTCGTCCGTCATCAACCGAGCCTCGCGAGAGACATTGGCGGTGAGGATCGCCGCAATCTCGGCGGCGTTGAGATTGTCCACCGGCATGACGATGGAACGGGTGCGGCCTCCGCGCTCCACCAGCGTCAAGACCGCGTTCATTGTGCGAATCGCCATCTTGCGCGGGAGCGCGTCGGGATCGCGGCCCCAGAACGTTTCGTCCATCTCAACAATGCCGCCACCACCGCCGAACGGCGCAAGCTCGCCGTCGCGCATCGCTTCGCGGAGCCGATGTTCGATGAACCATCCTGTCTTGAGCGTGCAGCCGAGCAAACGGTGAATTTGATTGGCTGAAATCCCCTTCTTGGATGAGGCCATGAGGTACATCGCCTGCAACCAGTGGCGCATCGAGACATGCGAGCTTTCGAAGATCGTCCCGACCTTCACAGTGAAAGGCTTGCGGCACTGGTAGCACTTGTAGGTGCCGATCCGCGTGCTCTTGCCGCCCATCTTCCCGATGCGCTCGACGCCACCGCAATGCGGGCAAACCGGGCCGTTGGGCCACAGCCGTTCCTCAACGTACTGATAAGCGGCTTCCTCATTATGGAAGTGCGGCGCTGAGAGGACTGACATCGTTCTAACTCCTTATGGGAGCTAACATATCATGTCCTGTGGGTACGGCAAGTATAATATCGTCAAGATCACTTGATATCGCCTACGCCCAGGGGCGGAAGTGCTTGGAGAGTTTCAGGCCCTGGCGCTGGTAGTGGCTGCCGTTCTCGCCGTAGAGGCGCGAGGGGCGCTCGGTGAGCGGCTGGTAGACCAGGCGGGCGACGATCTGGCCGTCTTCCAGCAGGAACGGCGTCTCGTGGCTGCGCACCTCCAGGACGCCGCGGGCGCCGGCGCTGTCGGTCTCGGCCGTGCCGAAGCCCGGGTCGAAGAAGCCGGCGTAGTGGACGCGGAACTCGCCGACCGCCGGGTCGATCGGGGTCATCTCGGCGGCCTCCAGCACCGGGATCTCCACAGCCTCCTTGGAGGCCAGGATGTAGAACTCGCCGGGATCCAGCAGCAGCTCGCCATGGCGCGGCTCCAGCGGCTCCCAGAAGTCGCGCGGGTCGTGGCCGTTCTCGAGGTCGAGGTCGATGACGCCGGCGTGGCGGCGCGCGCGGTAGCCGGCCAGCGCCACGGATAGATCGACGCCGACGCTGCGCACCGAGAGCGCCGGCGGATCGCCGCGCTTGAGCCGCAGCTGGTTCAGCCGCGTGCCGGTGCGGGCCAGCACCGAGAAGGTCTGCGGCGCGATCTCCAGGTAGAGCGGCCCGGAATAGCCTTCGGCGATGTCGTCGAACGAGGCGCCGCGGTCGGTCAGCGTGCGCACGAAGACGTCGACGCGGCCGGTGGAGCTCTTCGGGTTGGCGCGGGCTGAGACGTCGGGCGGCAGCGCGAGGCGCTCGGCGATCTCGGCGATGTAGACGCAGCCGCGCTCCAGCACCGCGCCCCGGGTGAGGTCGAGCTCGTGCATGGAAACGTCGGCGATACGCTCGGCGACCTTGCGACCGAGCCCCGGCAGGAACGAGGCGCGCACCCGCCAGGCGCGCGCGCCGAGCCGCAGGTCGAGGCTCGCCGGCTGCACCTGGTCCGGCGCGAAAGGCAGCGCCGCGGTGATGGCGCGCCGGGCGACCAGCGCCTCGATCGACTGGCAGGGCAGGATGCCGGGTTTGGACGCGTCGGGCATGGGCGCGCGACACTCGCCAAGGGCGGCGAGTCTGGCAAGGCGCTTGACCCTCCGCGGGCTCGCCTTCTATGCCGCCCTCCCCCGCCTGCCCCTCCCAGCTCTCAGGAGCCTCACGCCGTGACCGACGATCCGAAGACCAGCGACCCGCGCGATTGGGAAGTCGCCACGCGGCTGGTGCGGGGCGGCACGACGCGCTCGCAGTATGGCGAAACCGCCGAGGCGCTCTACCTGACCCAGAGCTTCATCTACGAAACTGCCGAAGCCGCCGACGCGCGCTTCGCCGGCAACGATCCGGGGTTCATCTACACACGCTACGGCAACCCGACGGTGGCGATGTTCGAGCAGCGGCTGGCGCTGCTGGAGGGGGCCGAGGGGTGCCGGACGGCGGCGTCCGGCATGGCGGCGGTGCACCTGGCGCTCACCGGCCTGCTGCGCGCCGGCGACCATGTGGTGGCGGGCAAGGCGCTGTTCGGCTCGTGCCGCTGGATC
>Ga0134126_10009847_pt1 | contig 12043 bp, 10 predicted proteins | sample KB31752_FD_96881 | JGI IMG/M metagenome (GOLD analysis project Ga0134126, IMG submission 96881) | Terrestrial soil microbial communities with excess Nitrogen fertilizer from Kellogg Biological Station, Michigan, USA - KB3-175-2 | ecosystem: Environmental > Terrestrial > Soil > Unclassified ...
CTTCACAGCCTGCATCAGGCCGACATTGCCTTCCGAGACGACCTCGGAGATCGGCAGGCCGTAGCCGCGATAGCCCATGGCGATCTTGGCCACGAGCCGAAGATGGCTGGTGACGAGTTTCTGCGCCGCGTCGCGATCGTCATGCTCGCGCCAACGTTTGGCGAGCATGTATTCCTCCTGCGGTTCCAGCATGGGGAATTTGCGGATCTCGGCGAGGTATCTTGAAAGGCCGGATTCTCCATTGAGAATCGGCAAGGTAGCTGCACGGGCCATTAGAGCGCCCTCCAGGTGTTCAGGCCCCCGATAGCGGCGGGCCAGGCAGGCGGTCGCTGTGTTAAAGCCGGCCGCCCTGCGATGTTCCGCGTCGATCTTGACGCATGTGCAATATACACCAACCGGTGCACTTTTTGGAAGTTACGGTCCCGTCACCTTAGCGTGTGGCTGGTATAACCAATTGACATAGCAAAGCTTTTGCCGACGGCCTGCGTCATAGCGCCGCCCTCAAGGCGTTTTGAAGGAGAAGCAAATCCTCCGGCAGGGGCGCTTCCCAATGCAGAACATCTCCGGAACGGGGGTGTTCCAACGCCAGCAGCCAGGCATGGAGCGCCTGCCGGTCGAGGGCCCTAAGCGCTGTCTGGACCTCGCGGCCGAGCTGGCTGGCCTTGGTCTTGAAATGCGGCCCATAGACCGAATCGCCCAGGAGGGGATGGCCGAGATAAGCGAGGTGGACCCTGATCTGATGGGTCCGGCCGGTCTCGAGCTGGCAGGCCAGCAGGCTGGCCACCGGCTTGCCGTCCTGACCGCTGAAAACCTCCCTCACTTCATAGTGGGTGACCGCCTCACGGCCGCCCTCGCGCACCGCCATTTTCTCGCGTGCATGGGGGTGACGATCGATTGGCGCGTCGACCGTGCCGCGTGGGCGGTTCGGCACGCCCCAGGCAAAGGCGAGATACCCGCGCCGCATCTCGCCGGTGCGGCCGTGATCGGCGAATTGCGCCGTGAGCGAAGCGTGCGCGCGGTCGTTCTTGGCGGCGACCATCAGTCCGGACGTGTCCTTGTCGAGCCGGTGCACGATGCCGGGCCGCTTCACGCCGCCGATGCCGGAGAGGCTCGCGCCGCAATGGGCGATCAGCGCGTTCACGAGGGTGCCGCTGGCATGCCCCGCCGCCGGATGCACGACGAGGCCCGCCGGCTTGTCGATGACGATGATGTCGTCGTCCTCATAGACGACGTCGAGCGCGATATTCTCGCCCTTGGGCTCGGGATCGGCCGCTTCCGGTACGTCGATTATGATCGTATCGCCCGCTGCAACATGATAAGCGGGGTCGCGGACGGGGGCGGTTCCGGCGTGAGCTTTCTCCAGCAAGCCCTTCTTGATAAGGACTTGGCCCGCGAGGATCAGCGCTTTCAACCGCGAGCGCGACAGTTCGGTGAGATGCGCGGCCAGCACGCGGTCGAGCCGGGCCGAGCCCTCGGTCCCGGACACCGTGACTTGCAGCCTTTCGGCGCCATCCGAAGACGAGCCATCTGAAGACGAGCCTTGCATGAGCGAAACCGATTTCCCCGACCAGACTCCCGAGCAGGCCGCGCTGTTTCAAAAAGTGCGGCGGATGATGCTGATCGCGAGCGTGACCACGGCGGTCGCGATCGCGGCCGTCCTGGTCGCCATCGGCTATCGCCTTTTCACGGCGGAGGGAAGCGGCGGCACGATCAATAATGTCACCGCGACCCTGCCCAAGGGCGCCCGCATCTACGCCACCGCGGTCGCCGGCGACAAGCTCGTCCTGATGCTGGAGGTGAACGGCGCGACTGAAATCCGCACCTTCGACGCAAAGACGCTGAAGCCCGCGGGCACCCTGAAATTCGCGACTCAGCCGTAGATTCCGATGGGGCGCGGCCAATCAGCCGACGATTTCGATCGAATGCAACGCGCACCAGTCGCGCAACGCCTGCTCCGTGGCTTTCGCCTCGAAAGCATGCCAGCGATCGATCGCACCTCGTCTGGCGAGCAGGGCCTTGAATTTCCGGTAGCCACCCCGCCTGCTGAAGAAATCGCGGACGTCGTCGAAATCGTCCGGCAGGAACTCGTGCGCAAAATCAAGCACCAGCGGCTTGCCCAGGTCGAGCTCGCGTTTGTCCGGGAGCGCAACATATTTGTCCTCGTCGTCGAGGTCGTCCGGCAGTTCGTCGTTCATCTCGATCGCGTCTGGAAAATCGGTTTGATAGTAGATCTTTCCGGTCCGTTTGCAAATGAAGGCGAAAAATTGCCCAATGTCGCCGCCGGTGTTGGCGAATTCAAAGGCCTCCACGATGTCGGCGATAGTTGGTGACATGGTTTTCCGCTCCCGTTGATGTCATCGAGATCCCGATCCAGAATATGATCCGTGATCCCGGCAGCTCAAGTAAACAGGCAATGTCCCCGCTTCCAGGCAATGCGATCGTAAGAATGCTCCGATCATGATGTTGGCGCCCGTTCTCACCCCGCGTGGTTCGCTGATTCTCAGGGAGCTGGAAGACGCACCTGGACTGGAATCCGAATGGCATTCCCGGCTGGCAGAGGCCTTCCTGCGGGGGCCCGGACATGGGCTGTTGCACCTCGGCGCAGATGAAGTCGAGACGTCCCTGCCGCCCGTGTTGTCGTATTGGCGCGAGTTCGGAGCTCGCTACGTAACCGCGGTCTGCGCCATTTCCGATATCGCAGAGCGGTCGACCAAGCCAAAGGTGGCAGTTCCGGCAGGCGGCGAACTCGACCGGATGGTGGCGGCCGTTCCGCCGATGACGGGCGGCGAATACCTGACGACGGACGTGCTGGCCGATCTCTGGCGAGAGATGGACGCGGCGTTTGACGCCGAACTGGCAGATGCCAGGCTCTCTGTGCAGGAGTTCCTCAAAGGCCGACATCCTGCCTGGAACCTGATCGGCCGCGTCCATTTGAATCTCGCCGAGAACAGGACGGACGAGGATGCTCCGTTCGCTTTCCTGGCAACCTACACGACGCGGCTCTCGGGCGCAGGCAAAGCCCAGCATGTGCCGCTCGGCAAGGCATTGCAGGAATATGCCGGCGCGAGAAATCGCGAGCGTCTGCTGTCGTTATTGCTGCCTATCCAGCGCGCAGCCGAGCACTGCGCGTGGTTGAAAGTCATGGTCGACGCGGGTGAGATTTTTCATCCGCTACGCTGGAGCCCGCAGCAGGCGCTGCAATTCCTGAAAGACGTGCCCACGCTCGAAAGCGCCGGGGTCGCGGTGCGGATGCCGGCGAGTTGGCGTCTGAACCGCCCCGCGCGTGCGCAAGTCAAGGCGACGATCGGGGGGCGAGCACCATCGCAAATGGGGATGGATGCGCTGCTCGACTTCCGGATGGAAGTGACGCTCGACGGTGAAAAGCTTTCGGCGGCCGAAATCAGGCGGCTGCTCGCGGAGTCCGACGGGCTCGTCCTGGTACGCGGTAAATGGGTCGAGGTTGATCATGAACGTCTGCGCCGGACCCTCGATGAATTCGAAGCGGTCGAAAGGCGTGCCGCCAGTGAAGGCCTGTCGTTCGGCGAGGCCATGCGCATGCTGGCCGACGCCAACATCGGCGCGAAGGATACCGGTGGCCAGGCAGATAGTGACTGGAGCCAGACCGTAGCGGGTCCCTGGCTGGCGGAGACATTAGCGGCCTTACGCAGCCCCGATGGGCTTGCTCGGATCGATCCCGGTAAGTCCCTTGAAGGCTCGTTGCGGCCTTATCAACTGGCGGGCGTGCAGTGGCTCTACTTGCTCACGCGGCTCAGGCTTGGGGCCTGCCTTGCCGACGACATGGGGCTCGGCAAGACCATTCAGATCCTATCGCTTCTGCTCGTGCTGAAGGGTGAGGCCAAAAACAGCCGACGACCATGCCTTCTCGTGGCGCCGGCATCGCTGCTCGCCAACTGGGCTTCGGAAATTGCCCGCTTCGCGCCGGGCCTCAAGGCGCGCGTGGCCCATCCATCCGCTGCACCGGCCGAGCAGTTGAGCCCGGACGAGACAGGCAATCCAGATGCAGACATGCTGGCAGACACAGACCTCGCGATCACGAGCTACGGGTTTTTGGCGCGCTCGCCCTGGCTGGAGGCCGTGCGTTGGCGATTGGTTGTGCTCGACGAGGCGCAGGCTATCAAGAATCCGGCCGCCAAGCAGACCAGGATGGTCAAGCAGCTCACGGCCGATACGCGCATTGCCCTGACCGGCACACCCATCGAGAATCACCTCGGCGACCTCTGGTCGATCTTCGACTTCATCAATCCGGGGCTGTTGGGATCGTCGAAGCAGTTTTCGTCCTTTGTCAAAGGGCTCGCCGATCGGCCGCATAACCCTTACGGGCCGCTCCGCGATCTGGTGCGCCCCTATATCCTGCGACGCCTGAAAACCGACAAGAGCGTCATTGCCGATTTGCCCGACAAGACCGAGGTGAATGCCTTTTGCTCCCTGAGCCGCAAGCAGGCGGCGCTCTATCAGCAAACGGTGCAAGAGCTGGCGCGGCGGCTTGCGGAGGTCGACGGGATGCAGCGAAAAGGCCTGGTGCTCGCCTTCCTGATGCGGCTGAAGCAGGTTTGTAACCATCCGTCGCAGTGGCTCGGCGATGGCGCATGGAACGAGCAGGACAGCGGCAAATTCGAGCGGCTGCGTGACATCGCGGAGGTCGCGGCCGCCAGGCAGGAGAAGGCGTTGATCTTCACGCAGTTCAAGGAGACGACAGCGCCACTCGCAGCGTTCCTGGGCTCCGTGTTCGGGCGGGCCGGCCTCGTCCTGCACGGCGAAACCGAGGTCAAGAAACGCAAGGAGCTTGTGCGCCAGTTCCAGGACGACGAAAACGTCCCTTTCTTCGTGCTCTCCCTCAAGGCGGGCGGCGCAGGGCTCAATCTTACCGCCGCCTCGCATGTCGTTCATTTCGACAGATGGTGGAACCCGGCCGTCGAAAATCAGGCGACAGACAGAGCGTTCCGCATCGGGCAAACCAGGAACGTGCTTGTGCATAAATTCATTTGCCGCGGCACCGTGGAGGACAAGATCGATAAATTGATCGAATCGAAGAAGCAACTTGCCGGGGATTTGCTTGGCCCCGCTTCCGACGCGGTATTGACCGAGATGAAGGATGAGGAATTGCTGAAACTCGTGACCCTCGATCTCAACGCGGCGACAAGAGAGGCGGGCGGATGAGCTATTTTGATTGGCATCCTTATGTGTCGGTGGCCGCGAAGCGGCGACAGGCGGAGCGCGAGCTCGCCAAGCTCAGGAAACGAGGGCAGTCGGTCGCCCCCGTCAGGATCGAGGGCCGCACGATCGCCAGGACCTTCTGGGGAAAATCATTGTGCACCAATCTCGAACGCTATAGCGATTATGCGAGCCGGGTGCCACGTGGCCGAACCTACGTCCGCAACGGCTCCGTCCTCGATTTGAAAATTGCAAAGGGTGAAGTCGCAGCGATGGTTGCGGGTTCTTCGCTCTACCGGATCAAGATCGACATCGCGCCGGTCAAGGCGGCGCGCTGGAAGGCCATCTGCCGCGATTGCGCGGGCGCGATCGACTCCCTGGTTGAACTGCTGCAAGGCCGTTTGGCCAAGGGAATCATGGACCGAGTCTGTCGGGAGGGGGATGGGCTGTTTCCATCGCCCGAAGAAATCAAGCTGTCCTGCAGCTGTCCGGACTGGGCAGATATGTGCAAGCACGTCGCAGCCGCGCTCTATGGCGTCGGCGCCAGGCTCGACGAAAAACCTGAGCTTCTCTTCGTGCTGCGCGGCGTCGATGAGAATGACCTGCTCGCCGATGCCGGACGAGACCTCGTGAGAACCGGAGCAGCGCCCGCGACGGCCAAGCTACTCGGCGACAGCGATGTCGCGGCGCTGTTCGGGCTGGAGATGGCCGAATCGGCGCCTTTCGATTCGCAGGTTTCCGCGGCGCCAAAGCCGTACCCGGGCTTGAAGAAATCAAGGGGAAGCGCCGCCCTTGTCGTGACAAAGCCATCGGCGCCGAAAAAAGCCAGCCGGGCTGTTGCGGCTCGGAAAAAGTCCGGTCGCAAGGCAAGCTCGGCCAGCACCGCCAAGGGAGGCGCACGACGCGGATCTTAGCTCTCGCCGCCGCCCGGGAAACGGTCGAATTCGAGATTGAATTGCCATTTCATCCACACGCGAATACGCAATTTATTCCGGCGGCGCGCCAGTCTGACCCTGGTTCTCTGAGCACCCGTCTGACGCGGCCCTCTCAGGACTGAACACCCGTCCCTCAGCAGCTCCATTGAAATCCGTCGACCACGAAGTGCTGGCCGGTCATGAACATGTGCGCCTCGCTGGCGAGATAGCGGACGATGCTGGCGACATCTTCGGGGCTGCCGACACGCCCCATGGCAATGCCTGCGACAAGTTGTTCCTTTCGGTCACCGAGCAGGTTGCCGAGGAGGTCGGTCGCGATGATGCCCGGGCAGATCGCGTTGACGGCCACCTTGGGTCCCAATTCCTTGGCGAGCGAGCGCGTCAGGCCCAGGATTCCGGCCTTGGCCGCCGCATAGGCGTGCTTGGAGACGGCGCTGGTCACCCCGCCCGACAACGCGTTGATCGACGAGATCGAGATGATCCGCCCGCCCGATTCCTGCTTCATCATGAAGGGCGCAGAGGCGTGGATATAGTTGAAGCAGCTTTTCAGATTGATCGCGATGGTCCGGTCGAATTCGGCTTCGCTGATCTCGAGGATCGGTTTGGGATTGGGCGCGCCCGCATTGTTGAGCAGCACGTCGAGCTGTCCCCAATGGGTGATGACCTGCTCGACGATCGCATGCGCCCGCGCAAAGTCGCTGACATCGGCCTTGACGGTCAGTGTGCGGCTGCCCCGCGCCTCGATGTCGCGCGCGGTCGTCGCCATTTCCTTCTCCAGGAGATCGACGATGGCGATATCGAAGCCGGCATCGGCGAGCGCTAGCGCACAGGCGCGGCCGATGCCGCGTGCGCCGCCGGTAACCAAAGCTGTTCTTGCCATTGCTTTCGCCTTTCCTCAGAGCTTGACGGTTGCCTGTTTCGTCATGGCCGGGCTTGACCCGGCCATCCATCTAACGAGGAGAAGTTTTCGAAGAGTGATGGATGCCCAGGTCAAGCCCGGGCACGACGAGTTCTCCCGAAACGCATCTCATCCGCCGCATTTAAGTCAGACCGTCAGGAGACGGCATGGTCGCGCGCGTAGCGCACCACGTCGGCATGGGTTGCAAAGAAGACGTCGCCCTTGGCTTTTGCAAGCCGGATCAATTCCTCGATGATCCAGAGCCGCGAGCGGTAGCCGATGATGTGGGGATGACAGGTGAGCTGGAAGATCCCGCCTTCCTCATAGGCCGCCTCGAACTCGCGCCGGAACACGTCGAACGCAGCGGCGGGCGGCGTGTAGGGGCGCAAGCCCTGGAACCGATGCATCATGAAATAGACCGCGTCGTCTCGAATCCATTCCACCGGAAATTCGATCACGCCGGTCGGCTCGCCATCGAGCAGGAGCTCGTAGCAATCGACGTCCGCCATCAGCGAGGAATCATAGAGCAGGCCCATCTCCTTGGTGATGCGCAGCGTGTGCGGCGAGAAATCCCAGGACGCGGTGCGCGCGCCCACGGGGCGCACCTTGGTGGTCTTTTCCAGCACGTCGGCCGCGCGGCTCATCAGGTCCTTCTCGGCCTCATAGGGCAGCACCGAGTTCAATTCGTGAATCCATGAATGGATGCCGATCTCATGCCCCTCGGCGATGACGCGCCGCTGCTCGTCGCCATGGAGCAGGGCGGCGACAGCGGGCACGTAGAACGTCGCGGGCACGGAGTGCTTTGCGAGCAGCTTCAAAATGCTGGGGACGCCGACGCGATTGCCATATTGTCCCCACGCCATGCGCCCGATCGATTTGCCGCCGTCGCGCAGCTCGTTGGTCTCGTGATCGGAATCGAACGACAGCGCGAACGCGCACCGTGCGCCATTCTTCCAGCTCTTCGGCCGATAGCTGCGCCCGGCGCGGACCTGGTTGACGAGCCCCCGCCAATGCGCTTCCGGCCATTGCCAGGGTTCAAGTTTTGTCATGTCGTTCATGATGGTCCTCCCAATTTGTTTTCTTCCTTCTCCCCCTGCGCGAGAAGGTGGCGCGAAGCGCCGGATGAGGGGTTGTATCCGCAAATGCGACCAGCAGTTTGACGCGCGGAGAGAGGCCCCTCACCCGGATCGCTGCGCGATCCGACCTCTCCCACAAGGGGAGAGGTAAGCTGCGTTCGCGGATGGGCTCACTCAATCACAACTCGTCTCACTCCAATAGCTCACGCCAACGGGCCGCCGGTGACAGGCAGCGTCTGCCCCGTGATCCAGGACGCGTGATCGGAGGCGAGAAACGTCACCGCGTTGGCGATGTCCTGTGGCGTGCCCATCCGCCGCAACGCGATGGTATTGACGAAATTGTCGCGGAAAGCGGCCGGCCAGTCGTTCCACTGCCGCTCGTAATCCGGGCTGGTCGCCATGAAGCCGGGCGCGACCGAATTGACGGTGATGCCGAACGGCCCGAGTTCCTGGGCGAGTTGCTTGACGAGGCCGATCTGTCCGTGCTTGGCGGCGGCATAGCTCTGGATGCCGGTCAGGCTGGTGGCAAGCCCCGCGCGGCTCGAGATGGTGACGATGCGGCCCTTGCCCTTTGTCTTCATGGCGGGCGCGACGGCCTTTGCAAAAAGGAAGGCGCCCTTGAGGTTGGCGTCGACGATGGCGTCGAAATCCTCACCGCTCACAGCTTCCAGCGGCCGTGGTTTCTGCCCGCGCACGCCGCCGGCGACATAGACCAGGATATCGGCGCCGCCTGCTGCCTGCGCGACCTTGGCGATGGATGTCTCATCGGTGACGTCGACCGCCGCCGCGATGATTTCGCCACCGCCCTCGACGCGGCCCGCAAGCGGGGCGAGCGCATCGACCAGGAGGTCGCAAGCGATGACCCGCGCGCCATCAGCGGCGAGCGTGCGGGCGATGGTCTGACCGATGCCGCGCGCGGCTCCCGCCACGATGGCAGTGCGTCCGTCGAAGCGAATGAGCATTTCCGCTTGCTATTTCAATTCCGCGCCGGCGGTTTCCTTCAGGCTCCAGATCACCAGGAGCGAGATCACCGCCGCCGGCAGCAGATAAAGATAGGTCGGCGCCAGCGGCGCGCCCGTGACCTTGATCAGCCACGTCGCGACGAACGGCGCAAAGCCACCGAAAATCGCAACCGAAAGCGCATAGCCGCTCGACATCCAGGTCGAGCGCAGATGCGTCGGGAAGATCTCCGCGATCGCCGCGGGTCCGGCGCCCGAATAGAGCGCGAGCAGGATGCCGAACAGGATCTGGATCGGCAGCACCAGCGCCAATCCCTTACCGCCGGCCACCAGCGAGAACAGCGGATAGGAGAGCGCGCCAATAAGGATGGCGCTGGCCATCAGGATCGGCCGGCGGCCGAGCTTGTCAGACAGCGCACCCCAGCAGGGAACAGCGATCACCATCGCTATCAGGCCGATCGTGTTCGACCACAGCGCTTCCGAGGGCGAGAGTCCGCCGAACTGCTTGGTGAAGGTCGGCATCCAGACGAGCAGCGTGTAATAGGCGATCGTCCAGAAGATCGTGAAGCCGAAGGCGCGCGCGCCGAGCGGGAATCCGTCGGCCGCCGGCTGGCTTGCCACGGCCTCACGGCTTGCCTGATAGGACGGCGTCTCCTCGACGTTCTGGCGCATATAGGCGCCGACGACGAGCAGGACAGCGCCGAGCAGGAACGGCACGCGCCAGCCCCAGTCGAGCATCGCGTCGGACGAAACCGAGGAGGTCATGATCGCCGCAACGGCCGAGCCGAGCAGCGTGCCGCCGGCGGTCGAGACCTGCTGGAAGCTGCCGAAGAAGCCGCGTCGTCCTTGCGGCGCCCATTCGATCATGAAGGCGGTCGAGGTGCCCCATTCGCCGCCGGCGGCGAGCCCCTGCACGAGGCGCATGATGACGAGCAGGATCGGTGCCCAGACGCCGATCTTGTCATAGGTCGGCAGCAGGCCGAGCCCCACGGTGCCGAACGCCATCAGGAAGATGGTGAGCACCAGCGCCGTCTTGCGGCCCTTGGTGTCGCCGAGCCGGCCGATCAATATGCCGCCGAGCGGCCGCGCCAGGAAGCCGACGCCAAAGGCTGCGAACGACGCGAGCAGCGAGGCGGTCGGATCGGAACCCGGAAAGAAGTTTTTCGCGATCTGCCCGGCGAGATAGGCATAGACGCCGAAATCATACCACTCGAGCAGGTTGCCGATCGCCGCCGCCCACAGCGCCCGATGCGACTTCTCGGCCGAACGCGCGCCCGATGTCGCCAGAACAGAAGCTTCCGCCATTGGAACACCCCCCTGTCGTATGTTGTGGGCGACATTCCACATGACAATCACAGTGGAGTCGAGCGAGAAGCACCGCACCATGACGGCGCCGCGGTGATGGCTGACCGTTCGGCGCGGCATGGCTCTTGGTGGGGCTCGCGGCCTGTTTGTTTGGTGCGGTGCGGCGGATGTGTCTGCTCAGAGTCCGACTCAAAATGCAGCCAATGAAATCGCGCTGTTTCCGAGAACTCGTCATGCCCGGGCTTGCCCTGGCTTGACCCGGGCATCCACGTCTTCACTTAGGAGCGGCAGGAAAGACGTCGATGGCCGGGCATAGGCGAGCGGAAGCGACGCCGTTCTTTCGAACCGCTATGCCCGGCCATGACGAAAAAACGACTGATTTTCGGTGCGATCAACGAACCACTCGAACCACGACACCGGCCCAAGCCCGGACCAACCGGCCCGTTCACCACGCCCCGGATCAGCCCTTGCGCAGAGCAGCATTGAAGGGTAATTCACGGACTTCTCCGCGCTTGCTCCCTTCGTCTAGCGGTTAGGACGCGGCCCTCTCAAGGCTGAAACAGGGGTTCGATTCCCCTAGGGAGCGCCAGAAATTTCAACGACTTAGATATGATTTGGAGAAGTCGTCGAATATCCGTTGAATAAGCGTCGGCGAACGTTGGCGAACTCCGCCATGCTAATCGGTAGGCACAGCCGCAGCTTATTCTCGCTTCCATCGCCCGCTAGAGTTCGGTGCCTCCAACGCGCTGGAGGGTGCGATCCGCTCGCTCGGGCTGTCGCGCACGCGGGGATACTTCCTTCGCGATTCGAACGGCAGTGACATCCACAACGAATGCAATTCGTCTCCAAGGTATGCGAAGCGCTCGCGGCTGGTTGACCGCGCTCTATGCGTTCAATGCGCGGATGTGTACCGTGAATCGCGGCCGCAAGCGAAGGGCTTCCGCATCCTCGCGCTGCAACGAATTCGGCGCGGCCCGGAAGAAGACCGCCCACGACGCGCTGTAGCGTGCAAATGGGACAGACCGGAAGCGCTGTTGGCAAGCTCGTAGCCTACCCTACAAAGTAGGCCACCCGTCCACTCGTATCGCAGACTGTTTGAGGAAACTGCGCAGGCCCCTTGCGCATTGCTCTCCCAAGGGGCGTGAGCAAGACTATAGGAAATGCAATGAAAACATTAATTGGAGCGGCTGCCTTTACGGCGGCCTTAATACTTTCGAGCGGAAATGGCATCAACCCGGCATCCGCCGCAACGGCGAAAATAGAGTCGCGAACCGCAAGCAAAACAATCGCGTCACCCGCAACCGATATCAGTTCGCGGCGTCGGCATCATCGCCATTTCGCACATGTCCGACGCTTCCATCGACCGTTCGCTTTCTACCATCCGCACAACTATCGGCGACATTACGGCTCATACTCTCGGCCTTACCGAGCGTTCGGCTTTTACCGGCCGCGTTATCGGGCTTACTACCGCCCGGCGTACGCTTCCTACCGACCCGCTTACTATGGCTCTCCCTATTACTACAATCCGTACTACGGACCGCGGACATTCGTCTCGATCGGCCCGTTTGGCCTTGGGATCGGTTTTGGCGGCGGTTTCTTCTAAGTGCTGGTGCTCGACTCGCGAGCTGGCTTTGCCTTCGGGCTGGTCGCTCGCGCTTTGGAGGGCCAAGGTCTTTCATCTGCTTCGCGATGACGAGC
>Ga0134126_10009849_pt1 | contig 12043 bp, 10 predicted proteins | sample KB31752_FD_96881 | JGI IMG/M metagenome (GOLD analysis project Ga0134126, IMG submission 96881) | Terrestrial soil microbial communities with excess Nitrogen fertilizer from Kellogg Biological Station, Michigan, USA - KB3-175-2 | ecosystem: Environmental > Terrestrial > Soil > Unclassified ...
AAATGCCGATTCGATGCTTATCGGAAGGTTCCTCGGTGCGGAAAGCCTGGGATGGTACAGTGTCGCATATCGCATTCTCCTGTTTCCACTGCAGAACTTCACGTTCGTCAGCAGCAGGGCGCTCCTTCCTATTTACAGTCGCTATCAGGATGATCGGGCTGTTCTGCGGCGAATGTACGTGCGAACCCTCGCGATGATCGGTTCCATAACCTGCCCTCTAATGATGGGGCTCTGGGCGCTTCGATACCCCTTCGTTGAGGTTGCGTTTGGTGCAAAATGGATTCCGGTGGCGCATATCCTTGCGTGGTTCGCCCCTATGGGATTTCTTCAATCCCTCCTTTCGACGGCGGGATTACTGCTTTCGTCGATCGGACGGACAGAGATCATGCGCACGCTTGGCATCGTCAACTCAGCCACCGTCGTGGCAAGCTTCTTTATCGGCCTTAGGTTCGGACTGACGGGTCTGGTGATCGCCTATTTCTGTGCCACCGTACTCCTAACAGCAGCTTCCTTGCAGGTCACATTGGCGCGGATTGGTTGCAGCATCTTCGAGCTTGTACGCCAAATCTGGAAGCAAACTCTTTGCGCAGTAGCCATGGCCGGCTTGCTCGTTGTTCTGGACAAGTACCTGAGGACTCGAATCCCGGCAATTGGAATCTTGGCCATTCTTGTCCTTTTTGGCGCCTCGTTCTATGGGCTTTCGCTGTTCATGTTTTCCAGAGGTTCTCTAGTCGATCTTCGAAGGGTGATGTCGCGTAGCCAAGCCAATCCGACGTTTGTGTCGGAAAGTTGAGAAGTACCGGCAGACGCGCTTTTATGGATAATGGGTGAGGGAGTTTCGTTGCGGTGAAGAAAAGCCTGAAAATTGCCTATCTCATCACGGGAGAGAACCTCGCTTCTCCCTTGCTCCGACGGCAGGTCGTGGAATTGCTTGGTGATATCAGGCGCCTGATCACCAATGGGGAAATCACGGTGTTCCTCTTCTATTCCGTACCCACCATTTTGGCACATAGACAGGACATCGCAGTATCGAGAAAGAGACTCTCCGATTCAGGTATTCGCGTTGTCGTCATCCCGACCCTATGTCCATGGCCGATCCCAAACCCTCGAATCAGGAGAACGCCGATGGGATGGAGGCCTGTTGCCATATGGGGCCGATGCACCCTTCGACTTTTCAAGCTGCTCACGTTGCCATTTTTGGCGTGGCTCAGGATTGTGCGGGGATATACGCTTTTCCACTGCCGATCGTATCCATCAACCAGTGCTGCAGTGTTCTTGAAACAATTCATCCCCACCACCTCCGTCCTCTTCGATCCACGCTCTGACTTCCCGGAAGAAAATGTGACTGCTGGCAATTGGAAGCACAACTCAAGACAGTTTAGATACTGGAAGCGGGAAGAAGCCCGCCTTTTGGAAGCGGCTGACTATGTGGCATGTATCGGCCCAAGTTATGTGAGAGCCTTTCAAGAATCCACGACATCATTCAACTACTTCATCGCGCCAAATAACGTCCGATGTGGCGAATTCCGCAGGGACAACGTTCAGAGGGAAACATTGCGCCGCTCCCTCGGCATCCAGGACGATGAGATTGTATTCGCGTACCTTGGGACATTGACGGCTACTGGCTGGCACCGCCCAGACATCTATTTATCCTTTTATAAACAACTTGTGAAAGTCACACAGCATTTTCGCTTCCTCTTTCTTGTCCCTGGCGAGCAGGCACCGCTAGTTAAGAATGTATTTCATGGTGAGAGCGGCGTGATTGTGGCGTCGCCCACTCATGAAGAGGTAGGCACATATCTCACCGCGGCCGACGTGGGAATGATGTTTTTGCAGCAGGCGAAAATCGCCTTAGGAACTAAAATCCCCGAATACTTGGCGGCCTCTCTACCCGTCCTCGTGAATGAGAACTGCCGGGGAGCAGTTGATCTCCTCGACCGGCATCCACACTTGGGCATGATTGTGAATCTAGGTCTGGGAGATATGGACAAACATCTACAGATTCAACCTGACCTCATTGAGCGGCTACGAGAACGTATAGCATCCCTCGATTCCCTCGCCGCATATGCAGTTGAAACATTCGATAATACGGCGATAGCCAAACAGTATGCTCTAAAATACCGACAGATAACGGAAGGCCGTTACGACCTCGGGATACTGGAGCCACAATGATCGCCGCTGTTGTAGTTTTGTACAATCCAGATGTCACGGTTTTCAAACGACTGTTGCAGAGCGTTATCAGCCAAGTCGATAACGTGATCGCGGTAGATAATACGCCCGGATCGTCCCATGGCCTCACGCCCATACCTGATCCCTATGCGGAAAGGGTCACCTATGTTCCATTGGGAGATAACATGGGCGTGGCAACCGCGCAAAATGTGGGAATCCGCGTGGCTATGGACGGCGCGTATTCGCATATTTTGCTATTAGATCAGGACAGCATTCCCAATACTGACATGGTGCAACAGCTTGTCCGAGCCGAGCACGAATTGCTCGCGGCTGGCCGCCGAGTCGCCGCGGTAGCTCCCCTGTTCGTTGACAACAAGACGAAAGCGCCTTCCCATGCGATCCGGCATCAGGCACTGTGGGTGAGGCGGGTTCGCATCGATCCCGCATTGGGCCCGGCAGTTGAATCGGATTATGTAATCTCATCCGGCTCGCTGATCCGGATATCCGTTCTGCACGAAGTGGGCATGATGCTGGATAAGTTGTTTATTGACTGGGTTGACATAGAATGGGGATTACGGGCTAGTATCCATGGATATAGCTGCTTTATCATACCGGCAGCCACGATGGAACATAGTCTTGGCGACGATGTGGTGCGACTCCGGGGTAGGAATGTGCATATGCACAGTGACATCCGGAACTACTACATAGTTCGGAATGCTACCTACCTCTTGCGCATCAGGTCCATGGGGCTACGATGGAGAGTGCTTTGTGCACTCAAAATACCTCAGTACATTATTTTCTATTCATGGCATGCGTCGGATAAGCTTCGGAGCGTAGTTCTCTTACTCCGTGCGGTTGTAAATGGAGCACGAGGTACACTCGGGCGGTTCGCATAAATGATCTGGTACTACTGCATCTATATCCTCGCCCTTGCCGGCGTTCCGACGCTATTCATTAATCGAGTAAGGCCACGTCGACTAATATCGCTTGCTTATCTATTGATGCTCGCCATCGTTCTTGCTCTCTTCGCGGGACTTAGATCAAATGAGGTAGATCGTGATTACGCTAACTATGTGCAGTGGTTTGATGGCCTGACTTCCTCCGGTGGAATGAGCATAGGATGGACGAAAGCGCCGGCGTTTGTTCTCATTTCGACTATGGTGTCTTCTGCCGGATGGGGATTCGTGATGGTGGCGATCATATTTGCCGGGATCGCTCTTGCGATGAAGATCTATTTTGCAGACACGGTCATGCAAGGGCGGTGGATGACTCTATTCTTCTACCTGATCGTGTGTCACACATTTCTCGTAGACGAGATGACAGAAATAAGGGCGGCGGTTGCGATCCCATTGATGTCGCTTGCTATCATTATGGCGCAGCGCGGTTACAAATGGAAGGCCACGTGTCTGCTTCTCGCTGCGGTGGCATTTCACCTATCGGCGTTGATTGGAGTACCCGTTTTCGTAGCATTGCTCCTGGGGGTCCGATTTGAATCCAGGGGCTGGATACTGTCCCTCATCCCGGCCGCTGCAGGAGTGGCGATCTTGCTAAATAGCTTACTCCTGCTGCTCGCCGCCTTTGGCCGCCTGAACCCCTATTTGAACGGAGATGTTGACACCGGCCCCATACATTTTCTGTCGATATTCTTGTGGGCGAAAGTTGGCATAATGTCAGTCATACTGACGTGGTTCTGGTCGCGCATCTCAGCGGAAGAACGAGTGACTGCGTTTTGCGCGGCGATCGGGCTGGCCATTTTGCTTGTGCTCCACGCGAATGACAACATAGCGCTGCGGGCTTCGGGCGTGTTTGGATTATTCGACTTGATGCTCTTCATAATTCCATTGAAATATATGAAAGGGAGCTTAATTCGCCTTGCCTATGTTGGCATGATAGTAATTGTAGGATTGGCGTTCTTTTACTCGTCTCTGCAGGTGGTCGCGCCGTATCGCTGGGTCGTGTCGTAGCGACTGCTTCCATCGACAGCCTTCCTATTGGCAAAAGACGCTGAAAGTGGCCCCAGCCACCGGCTGATGAAAGACGACAACTTTCCCATCGGAGACAACTGGAGGAACAAATGTTCCGTTGAGGCCTGCACCGATAGAATTCTGTGCGGTGACCGAGCACAGTGCTCCTGCCTTGACACCTGGAGCCGCCAGATTCGTTGTCGTCGCCGCCGTAGTTGTAAGACTTCCGACGAAGCGCACCAGGGAGCTGGAATCTAAATTCTGGAACAAGCGGTCATCCAATTGCGCGGGACAATTAGGACTTTCTGAACTCGGCGTCTTATGGTTTCCGCCGATAATTCGGGCTCGAGCGCACGAATGGGAGAAGAAGACTCGACCTGTCGCAATGATGTTCATCCACTGGGTTGAGTTTCCGCCATCCGAGATATCTCCCCCAGAATTTGATTCCAGGTCAGTTCCGATAAATGTGTTGTCTGCGCTTGCGTCGTCAATCTTAACGCCTATGCCGCGGTTGCCCTCTGCTGTACCGCTCAAGAAAGTCATGCTGGCTGCCTGCGACAGCCATATACCGGACACGGTGGATCCTTCCGCTGCCGGATCGATTACAGTTCCGTCGGTAGTCTGATAGCCCGGTCGGCCACCGAAGCAGAGATCGTGTTTTGGTGAAGCGGCAGGACTCCGATATCCGTTCATCTTTGCATCAAGAGCCGAGACTTTAGGCCGGTTAAACGTATCTGTCACAGCGAATCTTGTCTCAAGTCCGCAGTTCGTCATTCCCCATGCAGAGAGGTTGTTGAACTCTGAATGATGAGTTGACTCGATCAGGAATCCATCTTCTGCTGTCCCATGGCTACTAGTAAACAGGATGTTGCTGACGGTTGCTCCAAAGATTGAATGAGCATCGTCTAGTGTTGTGAACTGGCCCATCGTCATCACCGCAGGAACCGTGCTCGCGCCAACATAGTCGATCCTAGTATAGTTTCCATTACTATTCACGCCTGTAAGCACGACAGTCGAAAGGACAACCCAGGGAACAGACGTCTGAATATCGATAGGTCCCAATCGTATCCAGGGATGGAACTCGTTGCTAAATGGGCGGAGGCCGCTAAAAGGATTTGCCGAACAGGGTTGGTCGCCCGTGAACATTGTCCCATCGATCCCCCCGCCCTGTTTCGGCAGAAGTGCAAGCGCATTTTGTAGTTTTACGCAGATATCCGAACCAGGCACTCCACTCAACTCGAGTTCACCGCTTACCACGGCGGTCGGCTCAGTCGCAGGCGTGGATAGGGAACCTAGCTGCCCAGTTTGAGCTGACGTTGTCAGACAAAGAATCAGTAGGGCAAGTGGGAGGATTGTCGAAGATGGGTGTGGCCTGCGCATGGCTGGCGGATGTCTCCTTCGGCTGCAAGTGATCAAGACGAAGTTTAACTCTGCGGTTGAATTGGGTTTGGCCCGATATCGGACTCGGCATTTACCACGTGTGCATGCATTGTGCCGTGGATGAGCTGGTAAGCCACTTGAGTTAGACCTCATGTACTTGGCCGTCATGCGCAAAAGCGGACTCATTCACAGAAACGAGCCACCGCATGAAGCGCTCCTCCGCAACCCTCAGGATGACCTTCCAGGGAACAGCGACCGGACACCAGCAGTTACGTAGTGTGGTGGGATATCAATGGCAAGCGCGTCTACGGTTATGCGCGCCGCAAGATGGCACGGCTCAGCTCCTGAAGCTTCACGCTGGCACTGGGGTCTTGTCGCATTTTATGAAGCTGATCTCCGACTAGCGCGGCAAAAAGTCCTACCAAAAAGGAGGCGAAAGTAGCTACGATGACAATCAAGGCTCTTTTCGGAAATGAGCGTCGGTCGGGGGGAACTGCTGGATCGACCACTTGCACTACCGTGCCTTCCTTTGCTTCGTCCAGTTTGGCGGCCTCAAATTGCTGCGCCAAAAACTGAAACATGGTTTCGTAGTATTTCACGTCTCTTAATTTCCGGACGTATTCCAAACCAGCTTCAGAGACCTGGCCGCGAGGAAGCACGAGGTCTGCATCATTCCCAGTTCCTGAAGAGCCCAGCTTGGCAAGCTGAGCCTGCAGACCTGCCAATTCCTGCTGTGCCTGGACCAATTGCGAATTCTGTGAGGTGGCAAACGTCTCGAGCGAACGAATTTCCACTTCCTTAGAAGCAATCTGCGCCTGGAGCGATGCCGCCGCAAGTATGAGGGCACGCGACTGACTGTTGAGTTCAATCATGCCCGTTTTTTGTTGAGTGCGCACCAGCGCTTCCTCTGCGGCGCCCAAATTGTCTTTCGCTTCGTTGAGCTCTTTCTCGAAGAAGAGACGCCGCTGTCCGGCTTCAGTGATGGCCAGATGTTCAGTCAGCTTCTGGAACTCGTCGACAAAACCGTTGGCTAGCTCCGCCGCCCGTTTCGGATCACGGTCGTCAACCTTGATGTGAATCAGTCCGTCCTTGCCTTTCCCGTCGATATCGGAGTGCCCCTCTAGCTTCTTTCGGGCATCGGACATGTATTTGGCGTGATATTCCTCGGCAAGGCCAAAGCGCTGAACCATTCGTTCTTCAACGACGCGGCTCTCGAACATGGCGACATACATGTCGTTCTGGTCCTTCAAGCCCAATGCACCACCTGCCAATGATGCGATTCCGCCAAGTCCGGTTAACTGCGACATCATCATCGACGCCATGGACGTGCCCTGCGCCGGAGGCATCACAACAGCCTCGGCCTGATAGCTCTTGGGCAAGAGCAGAGCCACTACCACTGACAGAATGGCGCCGAAAAGGGTGAACGTGAGCACTGTGCGCTTCCGCTGGGCAACCACGATGAGCAAATCCAGAATCGATATCTCATCTTCTGCCGATTCTGGAACCCGGGCCGAGTCGATGGCCTCTGATGCTTGTCGCTCGCGGCCTGGGAGAGAAACGTCGTCAGTCAACATTTTGAATCCTGATCATGTAAGCGAACGTAAGACTATTCTACAGCGAACACGCACTTGACACTGGCCTGGCAGTTCTGTTCTGCGCCCACAGAGTCAGGTTCAAGGTGTCAGTCCCACTGATCCAGCTGGCCGGCGATGTAAGTCTCGATCGCACCGTACCGCAGGCTACTGGCGCAACTCCACGATCGTCGCTCCCTGGCCGCCTTCATTCTGGGGGGCCTCCTCCAATGTGGCCACATGCGGATGACCCTTCAGAAAGTCTCGTAGAGCACGGCGCAGAATCCCGGCGCCATGCCCATGAATCACGCGGACCCGTGGCAGTCCAGCCAGGAAAGCCCGATCGAGGTATTTCTCCAACTCCTCCGTTGCTTCGTCCACGGTGCGGCCGATCAGGTTAATCTCCATGCGCATTTCGTCCGTGTTGGCGCTTGAAATCGATACGTGCACGCCCTTTTGCCGGCGCGCGGCTGCCAGTGGATCCGCCCGTTCCGTAGTCTCCGGTCGCGCAGCTTTAAGTACCTCCGCAATGTCGTCCCGCTTGACCCGCATCTTCATGGGGCCGAGCGCCACCTCGAAGACATCTTTCTCCACTTCACGCTGGACCACGGCGACCTTCGACATGGTTTTCAGGCGGACCTGGTCACCTTCTCCTACGTTGCGGATCACGTGCGGCTGTGAGTTCGCATCATTCCGGTCCGCTCCTGTCCGGTGGGCCACAACCGCCTGGTTGAAGCTCTCCTGGAACTCGTGCCGCAGGCGGGAGATGCGCCGCTCGGCCTCTTTCGAGAGCTTCTGTTGCGCGGCCCGGTCCTCCACCACGCGCACGTTTTCCCGCATTTGGAACTCGAAATCCTTCATCAGGGAAGCGAGCTTTCCTTCCAGTTCGCGCACGCGGTTGCGCGACTCGATATCCCCCTCCCGCTGTAGCCGAACTCGCTCCTGGTTTAGCGCGTATTGCTGCGCGCGCGCCTCCTTCCGCTCGCGCTCCAACTCGGCTAATTCCGCGTGCATGCGGTCCAGAAACTCCGCAATATCGACGTGCTGCGACCCCATCTTTTGCCGCGCCCGCGCGATGATGCCCGCATTCAACCCGAGTCGTTCTGCTGTGGCAATGCCCGCCGAAGCCCCAGGTATGCCGACCAGCAGGTGGTAGTTGGGGACCAGCGTGTTCTCATCCACGCCGGCCGCGGCATTGAGCACGCCCGGAGTATTGACGGCGTAAACCTTGAGTGAAGTGTGATGCGTCGAGATCAGCGACCACGCGCCAAGTTCGCGGAAGAAGTCAGCAACAGCAACGGCGAGTGCGGACCCTTCTTCCGGGTCCGTCATCGACCCTAGTTCGTCGAGAACCACCAAAGAGCGCGCATCAGCTAACCTCGATAGCCGATCGAGATTTGTGATGTGGGCTGAGAAGCTCGACAGGCCAGTCTCGATTGACTGCGCATCGCCAATGTCGGCCAGAAAAGCGTCAAAAACGGGAAACGCAGCGGCGCTTGCCGGAACCGGAATCCCGCCCTGCGCCATCATGGCCAGCAACGCAGTCGTCTTCAGTGCCACGGTCTTGCCGCCGGTGTTGGGGCCGCTCACGACGAGTTGGCGTCGCTCGTCCGACAGTTCCAGCGATAGAGGAACGACTGCCGTGTTCGGCCTGGCGCCCCCTGCACGCAGGCGACGTTCGAGCAGTGGATGCCTTGCCCCTTCCACCGCGAGCCGGTCCGGCCGGAGCGAGGGCGCCACACACGCGTAGTCGCGCCCGAAGCGCGCGCGGGCAAGCAGGCTGTCCACCAGGGCGAGCACGCGGGCGCCGTCAACGAGGGCCGTGGCATTCGCTCCCACCTGGCGGGTCAGAGCGACAAAGATGCGATGGATCTCCGCCTGCTCCTCCTCGAGCATCCGGACGAGTTCATTGTTCTGCTCGATGGTTTCGAGCGGCTCCACATACACCGTCTGACCCGAAGAACTGGCCCCGTGAACCACGCCTGAGATCCGCCGCTTCAACTCGCTGCGGACCGGAATCACAAAGCGCTCGCCACGAATGGTAATAAGGTCTTCCTGGGTCGATCCTTCACCCGAAAGCCGGCGGAGCGCGGCGCGAAGAGTCTCTTCGATTACCCGGTGCTGGCGTTCCTGCTCGCGGCGCAGGCGGTTGAGTTCGGGTGAGGCGTCGTCGGCCAGCGATCCGTCCGGCAAAATCTTGCGCTCGATGCTCTCTGCCAACGGGCGCAAGCTTGCGGTGAGCGCCCCGGAAATCTCCTGGAGCCCGGGCACCCGGCCGGCGAGGCGCGCCGATGGTTCGCGAAGCAGCGCCTGCCACGAAGCGATGTCGTGCGCCAATCGCGCCACCGCCTGCAGTTCGTTGGCTTCGAGCGCTGCTTCTGGAATGCGTGCCTTGGCGGCGAGCTGGGTGGGATCGAACAAGCCACCCAGCGCGATCGAGATCTGCTCGTCTACTAGCAGGCGGACTTCACTGGTAAGTTGGTGCTGGCGCGCGATCCACACTTCCTCGGTCGAAGGCATGAGTTCCAGAATCGCGGCACGGCCGACCGGCGAGGCGGCGAAGCCGGCGACCAGGTGCAGCAGGGGCTCCCAATCGAGCGCCGCGAAATCGGCGTTCGCCACGGGCGCGGGAATCGGATCGAGCAATGGCATGGCCATCTATATGGTGACATGCCGCGGCGCGGCCGGCGCACAGCGCGTGCTTGCGCTGCAATTTGATCAGAGGTGGTCCCCTCAGCCGGCGGCCAACTTGCCCGGACGCCGCCTCGGCTCGTATCATCCGTCGAGGGACAAGCATCAAGCGGGTGCACATGAGCGAATCGGAAGTGAATCATGCCCTGCGGGTCAAGGGCAGGTTGTTGTCCGCATCGGAAATCGAGCGCACCTTGGTGCGCCTGGCGCACGAAGTGGTGGAGAAGAGCAATGGGTGCGAAGGCATGGTGTTGGTGGGCATCAGGCGGCGCGGCGTGCCGCTCGCGCAGAGGCTGGCATCGCTCATCTCCAGCATCGAGAAGTGCCCTGTCGAGACAGGGACCCTCGACATCCAGTTCTATCGCGATGACCTGTCAACCGCCGACGTTCGCCCGATCGTTACGCCCGGCGCCATCGGATGCGACGTGAATGGCAAGGACGTGATCCTTTGCGACGATGTCCTTTACACCGGCCGGACCATCCGTGCTGCCCTCGATGCGCTGTTCGATCACGGCCGGCCAAGGCGCGTTCAACTGGCGGTCCTGATCGATCGCGGCCATCGCGAGTTGCCGATTCAGGCGACCTATGTGGGCCGCACCGTGCCGACCAGCAGCCGCGAAATCATCGAAGTGAAGTTGCGGGAGATCGACAACGACGAGCAGGTGCTCCTTGTGGAACGTGTCGACTGAAAGAATAGCTGCTAGCCATTCCGCGGCTAGACCGGCCAGAAGCTAGAAGCTAGGAGCCAAACGCTGATTCCATGACCCCAGCCGCCGCACGACGTACGCTGCAATCTCCGCCCGTTCAGGCAAGTTCCTCTCCTTACAATCCTGGATCGCTGCTTTCGGTCGATAATCTCTCACTCGATACGCTCAGCCGCGTTCTCGAGCGGGCCACGGTCCTGACTAACCAAGACCCGCTGGAGCGCGCCCGCATCCTGGCCAAGCGCAAGGTAGCCCTCCTGTTCTACGAGTCCTCCACGCGGACGCGGACCAGCTTTGAGCTTGCCGCAAAGGCGCTAGGCTGCGATACCACGTTGGTCTCCAACCTCTCGTCGAGCATCGAGAAGGGCGAAAGTCTCAAGGACACCGGCCTTACGCTGCGCGCTCTCGGCGCCGAGGCCATCATCCTCCGCCACAACGCCAATGGCGCGCCCTGGCTGCTGGAGCAGCACACGCAACTGCCCGTTTTGAACGCAGGGGACGGCATGCACGAGCATCCCACGCAGGCGTTGCTCGACCTGCGCACAATCCTCGCCCACCTGCGCAATTGCTCAACCAACATGGGACCCGAGATACTGAAAGGAGTTACCGTCACCATCACAGGCGACATTCTGCACAGCCGCGTGGCGCGCTCCAATATGCTGCTGCTGCCGCGCCTCGGCGCGCAGGTAGTGTTGTGCGGGCCGAAGGAATTGTTGCCCGATGTAGCGGCGAGCACGGGACCGGGCGTCCGCATCGAACGGGATTTCGAAACGGCGCTTCGGCAGTCACAGGTGGTGATGATGCTGCGCATCCAGGCGGAAAGACTAGCGGGGCTACAGCTCGATCTCGAAGACTATAAAGGCCGCTACCAACTCTCCGGGGAACGCCTGCACAGCTTCGCGCCGGAGGCCCTCGTGCTCCATCCGGGGCCGATCATTCGGGGGCTCGAACTCACGGGCGAAGTTGCCGACGGGCCTCAATCGGCGATTCTCGAACAGATCAGCCACGGCGTTGCGATTCGCATGGCCGTAGTCGAACGTGCGCTGAATGGAGGCCCGGCATGACCGCGCTTGTGATTCGCAACGGACATCTGATCGATCCCGCCGCGGGTGTGGACGCGCCCAAAGACATCCTGCTGAAGGATGGCAAGGTGGCTGAGATCGCCGGCCCCGGCAAACTGAAGCACGCCGATGGCGCCGAGGTCCTGGATGCAGCGGGGTTGCTCGTTGCGCCCGGGCTCATCGACATCCACGTACACTTGCGCGAGCCGGGACAGGTCTACAAGGAGACGATCGCAACGGGCACCGCTGCCGCTGCCGCCGGCGGCTTCACCGCCGTCGCCGCCATGCCCAACACCATCCCGGTGAACGACACAGTCGACGTCACCCGCTGGATCCAGGCGCCGGAACGCGGCGCAAACGTGCGGGTCTTCCCCATTGCTGCGGCGACCCGCGGATCGAAGGGCGAAACCATCAACGATTTCGCCGCGCTCAAGTCCGCCGGCGCGGTCGCAGTCACCGACGATGGCCATCCCATCCTGAAAGACAGCGTCATGCGCGATACC
>Ga0134126_10009850_pt1 | contig 12042 bp, 10 predicted proteins | sample KB31752_FD_96881 | JGI IMG/M metagenome (GOLD analysis project Ga0134126, IMG submission 96881) | Terrestrial soil microbial communities with excess Nitrogen fertilizer from Kellogg Biological Station, Michigan, USA - KB3-175-2 | ecosystem: Environmental > Terrestrial > Soil > Unclassified ...
TATGATAAATATAGTCAGGAATAATGAAAAACGCTTCTTCTGGGCTAGACGTTTCACGGCGGTTCCCTTTTCGCTTACACGCGAACCGGTCTGCAAAACCGATCGCGGAATCTGCTGCAAACTGCGCGCCCTCCTTTACAGCTAAGGCCGCAGCCAAACATTCTGTTTTAAGCGGCCGGCGACAGACCCCATTTCTCCTGCAACCGTCGCTCGAGGGTGCGGAACAGCAATCCGTCCACGAGGTATCCAATGGCAATAATCAGCAGCATGACCGCCACAACCTGGCTCATGTCGTTTAAGTCGCGGCCTAGCATCAGCAGTTGTCCCAAGCCGAGGCTAACAAAAATCATTTCGCCGGAGATGAGCGAGCGCCATGCAAACGCCCATCCTTGTTTCAATCCCGAAACCAGATAGGGGAGGCTGGCGGGCAGCAGCACGTACACAAACAACTTCAGACCGTGCGCCCCCAGGTTGCGGCCCGCCATGGAATAGATGCGAGGCATCTGCTGGCGCCCGGTCTCCATGGCGATGGTGACGGAGAGCACCGAGCCCATGATGACCACGAAGAGGATGGCCTTCTCCGTCAAGCCGAACCACAGCACCGCCAGGGGCAGCCAGCAGATGCTGGGCAGGCTTTGCAGGCTGACCAGCAGACCGCCGAGCGTATCCTCCAGGAACTTGCTGCCGGCGATGGCCAGGCCCAGCACCACGCCCAGCAGCACGGAGATGCCGTAGCCGATGGCAATACGGCGCATGCTGACCTCAATAGCGATCCAGAAGCTGTGGTCGGCGAAGCCTGCGGCCAGCGCCTCCCACACACCTTTGGGGGTGGGCAGGATGTAAGGCGGCCAGATCTTGAGCCGGGCGATGAGAATCCACAGGCCCAGCAGAACGGCGTAGAACAGCACTTGCCTAGCGGCTCGTTTTGTCATGGCGGTACTCGGCTTCGCGGGATTTGTTGATCTCATCGCGCAGTTCGTCGAGAATGTCGCGCGCGGTGCGGGCCACTTCCACATCTTCCAGGTGCCGCGGCCGGGGCAGATCAATGGTGAATTCGCGCTTCACCCGGCCAGGGCGGAAGGTCAGCAGGAGCACGCGATCGCCCAGACGCGCGGCCTCACGCACGTTGTGGGTGACAAAAATAATGGTGCGCCCCGTCTCCCTCCAAATACGCTCCAACTCGTCGTGCAGCAGATCGCGGGTCTGGGCGTCGAGAGCGGCAAAGGGTTCGTCCATGAGCAGCACGTCGGGTTCGGTAGCCAGGGCGCGAGCCAGGGCAACGCGCTGGCGCATGCCGCCGGAAAGCTGGTGGATGTAGCTGTCTTCAAATTCGCCCAGATGGACCAGGCGCAGGTAGTTGCGGGACCTGAAGCGTCGTTCCTGCTTGGAAACGCCGGCCATTCGCAGGCCGAACTCCACGTTCTGAATCACCGTGAGCCAGGGAAAGAGCCCCAGGTCCTGGAAGATGAGGATGCGCCCGGTGTCCGGCCCATCCACGGGACGGCCGTCGAGCAGCACGGTGCCGGCGCTGGGCTGGGCCAGACCCGCAATCAGGTGCAGCAGCGTGGATTTGCCGCAGCCGGACGGGCCGACCACACAGACAAATTCTCCCGGTCGAACCTGCAGGTCAATCCCCTCAAGGGCCAGCAGGTCGTGCTGGTTGCTGCTGCGGAAATTGCGGGAAATGCCCTTCAGGGAAAGTTTGGGCGGAAGCGGCGCCAAAGCGGGCGCGACGCTTGCCACCTGCAGCGGGGAACGGCTGCCATCTTCGAAATCGCGCTGGATCGCTGGATGATGAGCGGGACTCGTCATTGCACTTCCTTTTGCTGCTGGCTGCGCAGCACCTGGTTGAGAATGGACAGGTCGTACAAGCCGGAAAGGTCGGGCATCTGGCGTCCCAGGAAGCCCTCTTCGAACTCCCACCGCGCTGAGGTCAGCAGGGAAGAGCGCAGCGGGTCATACGTCACCTGCAGGCGGCTGAAGGCGTCATCGAGCACGGTGGCGGGCAACGCGGCCCCGGTTTCCTGCTTGATTTGCTGGTTGAGCAGTTGCTTGGCTTCTGCGGGGTGCTGGTTGATCCAGTCGGTCAGTTGCACGTGAGCGCGCACCCACTGCCGCACCAGGTCAGGATGGTCGCGTAGAAACTCCGTGCGCACCACCAGCAGGGCGGTGGTGAAGCGGCCGCCCGGCCAGAGCTGGCGCTCATCGAGAAAGATGCGCCCCTTGGCTTCACGCACCAGGCGCGAGGCCCAGGGTTCGGGCGCCCAGGCCGCGTCCAGCTGCTTCTTGAGAAAGAGGTTGAGCTGGTCGGCATTGGCGATCGGAAGCACCTGCACGTCGCCTCCCTGAGCGCGCGGCTTCAGCCCATGGGAACGCAGCCAGGCGCGCAGGGCCACGTCCTGGGTGTTGGCCAGCTGGGGCGAAGCCACCCGCTTGCCGTGGAAATCTTCGGGCTTCTGGATGCCGGAATCCGCGCGCACCACCAGGGCGGCGCCGCCGCTGGTAGCTCCGGCGACAATGCGCAGCGCCTCCCCGTGGGAGCGGATATAGCCGGTGAGGGCGGGATTGGGGCCGATATAGGTCAGGTCCAGGGCCCCGGCGAATAAAGCTTCAATGGCCGAGGGTCCGGCATTAAAAGTCTTCCACTCGATGCGGACATTGGGCCCTAACGCCCGGGCGAAGCTTCCGTTGGCCTTGCCGATCAAGGCTTGCGAATGAGTGATTGTCGGGAAACAACCGGCGCGTACCACTTGGGGCTCGGCTTTGGCCGACAAGGCAATTAACCCAATCGCGAAACTAGACATTAAGAATTTAAAAAAGCGCATGACGTAGCTCGTTTCCGCAATTACTGTTCCGCCATCGGGCGGCCTCGGAGTTTCTTTTTGGTGGCTTCCTGTTGAGGAATATCGCCGGCGATGTCCGCCAGCGAAGTGTGCTCGAGAATCTGGGCGGCGGCATTGCGCACTTCCATAAAAACGCTGTACAGATGGCGGTGCGACTTGTCATTGTCAATTAAGTGCTGCAGGCCGGCACCGTCGGCGAAGGGCGCTAGAGGCCCGTCTATCGTGCGAATCACCTCACTGAGAAAAATCTGATTGGGCGGGCGCTTGAGCTGGTAGCCGCCCTTGGCTCCGCGGACGCTCTCCACCATGCGCGCATTCTTCAATTCCAGCAGGATGAGTTCCAGGAACTTTTCCGGCAGGTTCTCTTCATAGGCGATGTCGCGAATGCGGATGGCGCCCTGGCGGTAGCGCCGGGCCAGCACCATCAGAGCCTGCAGAGCGTAGAGTCCTTTTTGCGAAATCTTCATGCCGCCCGGCCTCGCCGGGAAAGCAATACTCTACCATCTCCGTAGAGATAATCAAGATGCAAGACTTTGCACTTGGCAGGGCATTTCGCTGCACCTGGCGGGAGGGGCTAACCCGAGCCGGCAAAATTAGTTGCCAAAACGGGAAGGAATGTCGGGGCATTAGGTAAACATTTTTTGCATATGGGCTGGAAGGCCACGGGTGACGCACTTGACCGGGCGTGCTAAATTTAATCGCGCACCCCCGTCCACTTCACCGGCATCAGAAACTTATTCAGTAACGCCGGTTTAGTAGAATCAGTGGTCTATTTCTGAGTTCAGTCCTGGAGCATCCTGGTTTCATGAATGTCTTGGATATGCCCCTGCCGATAGTCGGCGAAGAGCCGCTGCCGGCACAAGAGGAAAGCAATACTCAACCGCGTCAGGAGAATTCCAGGGAGTATTGGGATTGGGTGTTCTTCCTGGCCATTGTGTGCGGGCTCGCCTTCCTGATTTTCGCCAGCTTCCATGATTCCCTGTTCCGGCCGGTGTGGCTGGCCGCGGAACACCACCGCTGGGGCAAGCTGATGGTGCGGCCCAGCGTCCTGTGGATGACCATGGGCGCGAGTTTGCTGGTGTTTCGTACCATTTTCTGGTTCCGCTATCGGCCGTTTGCGGCGGCCACCATGGAGGAGGCGCCCCAGCTTACGGTCATCATTCCCGCCTACAACGAGGGGCCGATGGTGCTGAAGTCGGTGGAATCGGTGGCCACGGCGCTCTATCCGCACCAGCGCCTGGAGATTTTTGTGGTGGACGATGGCAGCACCGACGACACCTGGGTTCACATCCAGCGCGCGGCTGCCCGCTATCCTCACCTGGTCACGGCCGTGCGCCAGCCCAAAAACGCGGGCAAGCGTGCGGCGCTGGCCCGGGGCTTCGAGCGGGCTCGCGGAGAAGTGATCGTGACACTCGATTCCGACAGCGTGGTGGAAAGCGATGCTCTGCTGGCCATCACCGGGCCTTTCCGCGACCCCAAGATCGGCGCGGTGGCCGGCAAGGTGGAAGTCTATAACCGGCGCAATGGCGTGATTCCCCGCATGTTGCACGTGCAGTACATCCTTTCTTTTGACCTGATGCGGGCGGTGGAATCCTCCTATGGCACCGTGTACTGCTGCCCCGGCGCGCTTACCGCGTACCGCACTTCGGTGGTGCGGCGGGTGCTGCCGGCGTGGATGCAGCAGACGTTCCTGGGCTCGCGCTGCACCTTCGGCGAGGATCGCGCCATGACCAACATGGTGCTGGCCCAGGGTTACGACACGGTTTACCAGCGCACGGCGCAGGTGCGCACCGTGGTGCCGGAAAACTACATGAAAATGTGCAAGATGTTCCTGCGCTGGGACCGCAGCTACGTGCGCGAAGAAATTAACTTCATGCGCATTGTGTGGAAGCGGCCGCTGGTGCCGCGCATGATCTCGGTGTGGGAACGCATCACTTCCAACCTGCGCTATCCGGTGAACTACCTCAGCTTGATTCTTCTGGCTTCGCTGGCCTACACCCGGCCGGGGATGATACCGCGCTTGCTGCTGGCCATCGGCGTGGTTTCCTTGTTCAACATGATTTATTACCTGCGCAGCGAGCGCTCCAAAGACTTCGTCTATGGCGTGCTTTACGGGTATTTTTCCTTCTTCCTGATGTTCTGGATTTTCCCTTACGCGGTGCTCACGGTGCGCGCCAAAGGATGGCTGACGAGATAGCTGGGTAGCTGACTGCGGCGCTTAGCGCGCCATATCGCGGTGACCCACCTTCAGCCGATACCCCGCCTTGCGCAGGCGTTTGGCCACGTCCTCGGCAATCATCACCGAGCGGTGCTGCCCACCGGTGCAGCCAAAGGCAATAGTCAGGTAGCTTTTGCCTTCGCGCAGGTAGTGCGGCAACAGGTAAATCAGAAGGTCGGAGATGCGCTTGATGAACTCCTGTGTCTGGGGAAACGAGCGGATGTACTTGGCCACCTTGGGATGCCGTCCGCTGTAGGGGCGGAATTCCGGCACAAAGTGGGGGTTGGGCAGGAAACGCACGTCGAAAACCAGGTCGGCATCCTGGGGCACGCCCTGGCGATAGCCGAAGCTGACGCAGGAAACCAGGATGTTCTTACCGGTGGAATCGGGCTGGAAGCGCTGGGTGACGTGGGCCCGGAGTTCATGGACGTTGAACTTGGAGGTGTCGAGCACCAGGTCGGCAATGCGGCGGATGGGTTGCAAGCGTTTGCGTTCCGCCTGCAGCGCCGCCTTGACCGGTTCGTCCGCGCCCAGGGGATGGGGCCGCCGGGTCTCGCTATAGCGGCGCAGCAGCACGGCATCGTCGGCTTCCAGGAAAATGACCGTCGTGGGCAGCAGGCGACGCACCGACTTGAGCATGGCGGGCAGCTTTTCCAGGCCCTCGCCCTCGCGCACGTCCACCACAATGGCGGTGCGCTCGATATCGGCGGAATGGCGCGCCAGCTCGGCAAAGCGCGGGATGAGGTCCACCGGCAGGTTGTCCACGCAGTAGAAGCCCAGGTCCTCGAAGGTGTTGATCACCGTATTCTTGCCCGAGCCGCTCATGCCGCTGATGATCACCAGCTGGCGCAGTTCGCCGCGGTGGCCATTGCCGGCTGCGTGGCGGGCCGCGTTTCGCGTCAATTTTCCAGGTGTCGAGGCCATGCCCTTAAGGCGATGGTAGCAGCAAACGGCGCAGGAAAACCACAACGGAACTGGAACACCAAGCAAAGCCAAAGCGCTGAGGGGATCGAGCTAGGCGGTGCGGGCTGCCAGCTTCAAGCGCTCGCGGACGGCGGCCACGATTTCCAGGTGGACCACCTCAGGGGAGCGGCGGGCGTCCACCACGAAAAAGCGGTGCGCCTCACGGCGGGCCATGGCCAAATAGGCGTTGTGGACACGATCGAAGAAGGCGCGATTCTCGCGCTCGAAGCGATTCTCGTCGGCTTCGCCGGCGTCGCTGGCCATGCGGGCGCGGTTGCGGCGGCGGGCGCGGGCTACCGACGCCCCGGGGTCGGAATCCATCAAGATGGTCAGATCGGGCTGGATATTGCCGCACAGCACCCGATGCAGGCTGAGCACCGCCTCGCTGCCTAGCTTGCGGCCGCCGCCCTGGTAGGCTTCGGTGGAATCGGTGAAGCGGTCGCAGAGCACGATGCGGCCCTTCTCCAGCGCGGGCAGAATCACTTCGTCCAGGTGCTGGGCGCGGGAGGCGAACATGAGCGCCATCTCCGCCCAGGGAGAAAGGCCGGTGGTGGCGGAATCAAGCAGCACGCCGCGGATTCGGTCGCCCAGCGCGGTGCCCCCGGGTTCGCGCGTGGCCACGACATCCAGCCCGTCGGCCCGCAAAACGCCGGCAAGTCTCTCCAGTTGCGTGCTCTTGCCGCATCCGTCCAAGCCTTCGACGGTGATGAAGATGCCTCTGCGCGCGGCCACGAGGAAATCATAGCAGCAGGGATTGACGATTGAGGATTGACGATTGAAAACCGTTTGCGCTACTTCGTACTGGTGCTCTAAGGCGTGGCCCGGCTCCTTTGTGGCGGGGGCGCCCTGCCCACGAAACGCCTTCCGTAGGAAGGCGTCTTGCTGAGGGCCTTCAGGCCTGAAGCATCTCGCGTGCAACCCGCCGCCTCAGACTTCCGCGCTAAAAAGGCACGCAATCGTATAATGCTGGCGCGAGTTCGTCCCCGCTCAGGAGTTGCAGAAATGCAGAGTCCATCACGTGGTCAGTTCCTTCCCATCGCCAGCCTGCTGCTGATCAGTTTCTGCGCGGCCGCTTTCTTGCTGCTTAGCGGGCGATGCCAAGTTATGGAGGCGGCGGCACGCAAACCGGCACGCCAAAATACCGGGGACAAAGATCCCCGCCTGCAGGGCGCCTACCGGTTTCAGCGCGGCGGCTGGACTTATGTGCACCTGGAAGGCACGCCGGAGCAGATCGGATTCCAGCACGGCTATCTGCTGGCGCTGGAGATTGAGGACACGTTCCAGGCTATCCAGTTGCGCGATGTGCATGACACCAAGCGCGACTGGCAATTCTTCCGCGCGGCGGCACGCAAGATGCTGTGGCCGCACATTGAGGCGGAGTACCGGCAGGAGCTGACCGGCATCGCCGAAGGACTCAAAGCCCGCGGCGTGGCGCTGGATGTGGATGACGTGGTGGCGCTCAATGCTTTCGAAGAGGTGCCCGACTACTACGTGCCCTGGCTGAACGAAAAAAACCAGGTGGCGAGCGCACCGCCTCTGCACAGTTCCGGCAACTGCAGCGCTTTCGTGGCCACGGGCAGCTACACCAAGGACCACCAGATCGTGATCGCGCACAACAACTGGACCAGCTACCTGGTAGGCTCGCGCTGGACGGTGATGTTCGACATCGCGCCGCAGCACGGCTACCGCATCCTGATGGACGGCATCCCCGGCGTGATTACGAGCGATGATGATTTCGGCATCAATTCCGACGGGCTGATGGTGAGCGAGACCACTATCACGCAGTTCCATGGCTGGGATCCGAACGGCATTCCCGAATTTGTGCGCTCGCGTAAGGCGCTGCAGTATGCCAACTCTATTGATAGCTACGCCAAGATCATGCGCCAGGGCGATAACGGCGGCTATGCCAATGACTGGCTGATCGGCGACCGCAAAACCGGCGAAATCGGCTATCTCGAGCTGGGCCTCAAGCACACGCCGCTATGGAAGACGAAGGACGGCTACTTCGTCAGCTCCAATTTCGCCCGCGACCCGCAGGTGCTCAAGGATGAGACCACCTTCGATTCCAGCAACGGTGGCTCGTCGCCCAATGCGCGGCGGGCGCGCTGGGAAGGGCTGATGAAGGAAAACAAAGGCAACATTGATGTGGCCCTGGCGGAGAAATTTCTCGCCGACCACACTGACAGCTACCAAAAGAAAGAAGATGCCGACGAGCGCACCTTGTGCGGGCACACCGACGTTTCCTCGCGCGGCATTCCGGAGTGGGATTGGGGACCGTACTATCCCGGCGGGGCGGTGCAGGGCAAGGCGACGGACAGCCAACTGGCCGCCAATATGGGCTTGTGGGCCCGGGCCGGACATCCCTGTGGCGAGGATTTTCTGGCCAAGGATTTCCTGGCGGCGCACCCGGAATACTCCTGGCAAAGCTCCAAGCTGCGGGATATGAAAGCCGGGCCGTGGACGGAGTTCAAGAGCGGCGAGCACCAATAAAACCATTCACCACCGAGAGGCCGAAGAAAACCTTTACTCGCAGAGGTCGCAAAGAAAATCTCAGAGTCTGCGGAGAAGGCCTAGACGGGTGCTTCAGCGAATTGTTCAAGTGTCTTCCCCCAGGATTTTCGCTGCGTTCTCTGCGTTGAGAGTTTCTCGGCGGCTCGGCGGTGGAAACGGCTTTATATTGCCAGATGACGTGTCCCGCTTTCGACAGCGCGCGCTCCAAGCTGATATATTCACTAGTTTTCGCCCACAGGGCTGAATTTACAGTAGCAGGAGCATGCGCATGTTCTTCCCCCGCCGCCGTGCGCTGGTCGCGGCCATGGTTGTCCTGATGTTTTCTCTTCCTGTGCTAGCTCAACCCAAGGCGCCCAGCATCCGGCTGGCTGTGGACGCCACCCAGGCGGCGCGCAAGATCTTTCATGCCACGCTGACCATGCCCGCCACGCCCGGCACGCTCACGCTTTATTACCCCAAGTGGATTCCCGGGGAGCACGCGCCGGACGGGCCAATCGTGGACCTGGCCGGGCTGAAGTTCACGGGTAATGGGCAGACGCTGAGCTGGCGCCGCGACCTGCTGGACATGTTCACCATTCACGTGGAGGTGCCCGCCGGCGTGACCAGCGTGGAAGCGTCGCTGGATTACCTGTCCCCGGCGGCAGAACGCGGTTTTTCGGGAGCGGCTTCGGCCACGGCGCGCATGACGGTCGTGAGTTTCAACCAGGTGCTGCTCTACCCCAAAGGCTGGCCGGCGGACCAGATTACTTATACCGCTAGCCTGCGCCTGCCCCAGGGTTGGCAGTTCGGGAGCGCCCTGCCGGTGGCCAGCCACAACGGCGACGAAATCCAGTTCAAGCCGGCTTCGCTTTACACCCTGGTGGATTCACCGGTAATCGCGGGCGAGTATCTGAAGGTGGTGCCGCTGAGCCCGGCAGGCGAGTATCCGACCCACGAGATGGATATTGCCGCTGATAGCGCCGCCGCTCTGGACGCGCCGCAGGACGTCTGGCAGCAGTACCGCAACCTGGTGGCGCAGGCATACGCACTTTTCGGGGCGCGTCACTATCGCGACTACCACTTTCTCTACAGCCTGAGCGACCACGTGGCGCATTTCGGGTTGGAGCACCACGAGTCCGACGACAGCCGTGTGGGAGAGCGCGGGCTGACCGATCCCGGCGAGCGCAAGTTGGTAGCCGGCCTTCTGCCGCACGAGTATGTCCACTCCTGGAACGGCAAGTATCGCCGTCCCGCCGACCTGACCACGCCCGACTACGAGCAGCCCATGGTCACCACCATGCTTTGGGTGTACGAAGGGCTCACCTCGTATCTGGGCGACGTGCTCACGGCGCGCAGCGGCTTGTGGACCCCGCAGGACTATCGCGACTCGCTGGCCATGATCGGCGCATCGCTCGACCATCGCCCGGGGCGCACCTGGCGCGACCTGCAGGACACCAATGACGCGGCGCAGCTTTTGTACTTTTCCTCCGAGGCATGGGATTCCTGGCGGCGCGGCACCGATTTCTACGACGAAGGCGTGCTCGACTGGCTATGGGCTGACGTCATCATCCGCCAGCAGACGCACAATCAGAAATCGCTGAACGACTTCTGCAAGCTGTTCTACGCCGGCGCGACGCCGCAGCCGGGCCAGGCGCCCATGGTGAAACCCTACACCTTTGACCAGCTGGTGAATGCCCTCAACCAGGTTACTCCTTATGACTGGCGTGGCTTCTGGCACGAGCGGCTGACCAGCAAGGCGCCGCACGCGCCGCTGGGCGGCATTGAGGGCAGCGGATGGCGCGTGGTGTACACGGACACGCCTTCGGAATTATCGAAACTCTCCGAGCAAGAGCGCAAGGCCATCAACGCCGAATATTCCGTGGGCCTGCTGATGCGCGAGGACGGCACGGTGTTGGATACGGTGCATGGCGGGCTCGCCGCCGAGGCTGGGATCGGGCCCGGCATGAAGGTGATCGCGGTCAACAGCCGCAAGTTCACGTCCGAAGTTTGGCACGATGCGCTGAAGGCGACCAAAACCGCGAGCGGGCCGCTGCAGCTGCTGGTGGAGAACACCGATTACTTCACCACTTACTCGCTGAATTATCACGGCGGCGAGATGTACCCGCACCTGGAGCGGGGGGCCAATCAACCTGATTTGCTGAACGACATCATCAAGGCGCTCCCCACGAAATAAGAACACCACAGAGGCACAGAAAAGCCTTTTGTTCACAAAATCAAAAACTCTGTGCCTCTGTGTCTGTGTGGCTAATCGTCGACTACGCCGTCGAACAGGTCGCTCTCCGGCTTAAGCGCCCCTGGCATGCTGGTGGCCGCCAGGTGAAATTCTTCTTTCGCGCCGCGCTGGCGCACGCCATTTTCAAAAATTGGGAATAGCGGCGCCTGGCTGGTGTGCGACTTGAAGGCGCGAATCTTGTCCTCCACAAATTTGCCGATATTGATGATGATGGTGGCCGGCGGCGGCGAAATCGGCTGGCGGTTGGGCAAACGGAAGGGCGCGGCGGCGTAGTAGAGCTTTTGCGGGCGATAGAGGCTCACGCCCTCCTGCAGTTGTTCCGGGAAGCGGTTGCTGCGGCCCGTCCACTGGAAGGCGAGGCTGGCGAAGATGCCGGCCATGCCGTGGTCGGGGTGGCCGGTGATGCCGCCCTCGGGACCGAAGGTCAGCACCACCTGGGGACGAATCTGGCGCATGCGCCGGGTCAGTTCCGCAACCACGCTGTAGAGATCAATGCGGTGCAGGTGGGCGTCGGCGTAATCGAGCACTTCGGCGTGCGCAACTTTGAGAATTTCGCAGGAGGCCGCGAATTCCTTGCGCCGCAGCGTGGATAGTTCCTGGTCGGTGCGGGCGCCGCCGCGATTGGAAGCGGCTTGTCCGGGCGTCAGGCAGATGACGTGAGTTTCGACTCCTCGCTCGCGGTAGAGCAGCAGCGAGCCTCCAAAGTTGCCGGCTTCGTCGTCGGGGTGCGCGGTGACGCATAGCAGTCGATGCATGCTTCCAGAATAAATCAGGACGCCGTACCCAGCGGTACCTGGTACTCATCTCAGAAGTGTTGTGTGAGCGCAAACTGCCTGCCCCACTCAAGCAAAAACCGCTTGAGTGGACCGAGCCGAGTAGAAATCAATCCCCAGCGATGGCCTCTGCCGCTTCGTCTGCGACTTCCTCGGCTACGTCGGTGAGCATGAACTCCAGCACCTCTTGCGGCGCGGGAGCCATCCACACCGGGGCGAAGGACTGGCGGTGCAGGGGCGAAGGGCCGTACTTGCGCAGGGCGGCGATGTGCTTGGGCGCACTGTAGCCCTTGTTGGACGCGAGGTCGTAGGCGGGGAAGACGGGCGCCCACTCGCGCACCAGGCGGTCGCGCTCCACCTTGGCGATGATGGAGGCAGCGGCAATGGAGGCGGAGAGTGCGTCGCCGTGAATAATCTTGGTCTGCGGACACGCCCAGGGAATGCGCAGGGCATCAATCAGCAGGTGATCAGCCTCGGGCGAGAGCCGGCGCACGGCCTCCA
>Ga0134126_10009851_pt1 | contig 12042 bp, 10 predicted proteins | sample KB31752_FD_96881 | JGI IMG/M metagenome (GOLD analysis project Ga0134126, IMG submission 96881) | Terrestrial soil microbial communities with excess Nitrogen fertilizer from Kellogg Biological Station, Michigan, USA - KB3-175-2 | ecosystem: Environmental > Terrestrial > Soil > Unclassified ...
AGAACGTATTTCGTTGCACCGGCGTGCGCCGAGTTTCGCGGATGGCTTTGATCATTTCGGCTTCCGTCTGCAACTGAGGCGAGGTCGCGCCGGCCATGTGGAAGATGTGTTCCTCAATGATCGTCCCGTGCAGGTCGTCCGCGCCGTAGCTCAACGCCACCTGCGCCAGCTTCAGGCCCAGGCCCACCCAGTAGGCGGTGATGTGATCGAAGTTGTCGAGGTAGATGCGGCTCACGGCGATGGTGCGCAACGAGTCAAAGCCGGTGGGCGGATTCCTGACGGGAATGTCGTTGTCCTCCGGCATATACGGCAGCGGCACGAAACCGACGAAGCCGCCGTAGTTCGGAGGTCCGCCCTTAGGCGGCTGTGGAGCGCGGGCTTCAGCCCGATTCACTGCCGATGAGTTGGGCGATTTTGGTGGTTCTTGGTTCTCGGGCGCGGAAGCGGCGTGAACGCCGCGCCCCGGATCGGCTGAAGCCGGAACTCCAAACCCGTTGGCGCGTGCCTCGTCCTGCAACGCGCGCAATTGCCGCAGATGATCCACGCGGTCGGCGAGCGATTCGACGTGACCGAACAACATCGTGCAGGTGCTGCGACCGCCGAGCTTGTGCCACGTGCGGTGAACGTCCAGGTATTCCTCGGCGGATTCCTTGCCCTTGGCGATGGCGCTGCGGACTTCCTTGCGAAAAATTTCCGCGCCGCCGCCGGTGAGCGATTCGAGTCCGGCGTCCTTCAATTCGCGCAACGTCTGTTCCACAGTTTTCTTCGCGAGCCATGCGAGATGCAGGATTTCAATTGCGGTGAAGCATTTGAGTTGAAGTTTTTGTTTGGGTGGAGCGGGCAACTTGCCCGCATCGGTCGGCACCCTGCCTACCGAACTGTCCTGCGCATTCGCCATCCGGCTGTCCGGCAAGTTGCCGGACAAAACGGGCTGGCAGCCCGGTCCACCAGGATCAGTGAGCAACACTTCTTCGTTCAACGCGCGCAGCGCTTTCAGCATGTCCACGTAGTAACTGAACGGCAGCGAGGGATGCAGTCCGCCAACGATGTGCAACTCCGTGATGCCAAGCTTCAACGCCTCGCGCGCCTTCTCGACCATCTGCGGGATCGTCAACTCGAAACCGTCCTTGTCGCGTTTCTTGCGCGCGAACGAGCAGAATTGACACGAAAGAATGCAATAATTCGAGTAGTTGAGGTAGCGATTGATGATGTAGCTGGCGCGATTACCCACCTTCTTCTGCCGCGCGAAATCGGCGATGGCACCGAGTGCGTTCAGATCCTTGGATTCAAACAGCCGCAGCGCGTCCGCTTCGGAAACGCGTTCGCCGGCAGCGACCTTGTCGTAGAGGTCGCGCAGCTCGCTTCGTTGGGTGAAAAAATTCATTTGGCTGCATCATCCCATGATAGCTGCGGCCGCACGCCCGTCGTCGTCACACTTTTGCCTTCTTCATCTTTACTTTCTTTGTCACGCGCTTATCAGAATTCTAATGTTCTCTTTCGCGATCACGTTCATCGCCCTGCCGAAAATAAATCAACCGAAGAACGACTTCAGCGCAACTTAAAACCTCCCTGAAAAACCACCTCAGCCGCGGTGACGATCAAAAACACCAGGCTGATGAGCGCGTTGAGCCGGAAGAACGCTGTGTTGATCCATTTCAAACTGCGGCGTCGCGCCAGCCAGTGTTCCAGCAGCAGGCTGCCCAGGATGATGATCAGTCCGACCAAGTATGCCACCCGAAACCTTGAAAGCAATCCGAAGACAGCGAGGAGACCGAACATGACCATGTGGGCGAGAAACGCGGCCGTGAGCGCATTTTCCGGGCCCCAACGCACGACCAATGAATGCAACCCCTGGGCGCGGTCGAATTCATAATCCTGCAACGCATAGATGATGTCGAAACCGACGAGCCAGAACACTACCGCCAGAGCGAGAATCACCGGAAGAAACGCGCTTTTTTTCAACGTGAGCCATCCTTCCTCGACCGGAAAGAAATCGAACCCACCTTTGACGGCGAGCCACGCACCGACCGGCGCCAGCGCCAGAGCAACGCCGAGAAAAACATGGGTAAAATCCGAAAATCGCTTGGTGAGTGAATAGAAACAAACGACGAACACGGCGACGGGGGAGAGGTAGAAGCAGATTCTGTTGATGAAATAACTGACGACAATCAGGCCCGCGCCGCTGAGCAGACACAGCACCGAAGCACCGAAGAGAGAAATCCTGCCGGCGGGCAGGTCACGATCCGCGGTGCGGGGATTCGCCTTGTCGAACCGACGGTCAACGATGCGGTTGAAACTCATGGCACAAGTGCGGGCGCACACCATCGCAGCCAGTATGAAACAGAACGTCCGTCCTCCCGGCCAGCCCCGCTGGTCGCGCGCGGCGACGATCATCGACGCCAGCGCGAAGGGGAGCGCGAAGACCGTGTGGGAAAACTTTACGAAACCGGCCCATTTCCGGATGAAATCAAACATCACTCTTTTTCCTCGGCCCAGCGCGGCATGAGCTTCTGCGGCACACCCAGATGATCGAGCACCCGCGCCACGACCGTGTCCACAACTTCACCGATGGATCTGGGGTTCGTGTAGAAACAAGGGTTGGCCGGGAGGATCGTCGCCCCGGCGAGCAGGAGCAGTTCAAAATTCTTCACATGCACCAGACTCAACGGCGTTTCCCGTGGAACGAGGACGAGTTTTTTCCGTTCCTTCAACACCACGTCGGCCGCACGCAGCAGGACATCCTCGCTGTAGCCATGGGCGATGCGGCCCAAGGTGCCCATGGTGCAAGGGATGACCACCATCGCGTCGGGCGGATTCGAGCCGCTGGCGAACGGTGCGTTCATGCTCTTCAAATTGTGCGTTGTCATGCCGTCGCGCAGGCGCAACCCGCCGGGCAGTTCCCCTGCGATGACCTGCTGCGCGTAATTGCTCTGGACGACGTGGATTTCGTGCGCCGCGGAATCCAGATTGTCGAGCAAACGCTGGGCGTAGAGCGCTCCGCTGGCTCCGGTAATGGCGACGACGATTTTCAAGCGGCAAAAATTGTGGACTCAATATGGCCGTCCAAAATCCAATGAGCAAGCCCGCTTTCCCGCGATGCAAGGACACTGTCTCCTTCCTCGGCTTCAAATCAATCTTGCTTGAGTCAACCCCGGTCTTCCGCACAATGTGCGCGTGCCAAACGCCTGCCGATTCCCTGTCTCGCCGCGGTTACTCCGGGCGGGGGTATTCGTCGCCGGCCCCGCGTTCGCCACAACCGGCCTGGTGCCCGGCGCTGAAGGTTATGCAAACTCAACGGCCCTGAGATGAGCAACCCCGAACATATTCTCGTCACCGGCGGCGCGGGCTTCATCGGATCGCATCTGGTGGAGCGGCTCCTCGGCGACGGCAATTCCGTGACCGTGATTGATGATTGTTCGACCGGTTCGCTGGAGAACCTTCACCAGGTGCGTTCGGATCCCCGGTTGCGCGTCGTCCAAAGCAAGGTTTCTGAATGCAGCGCACTGGCGGCGATCGTATCCGAGTCCAGTTCGATTTTTCATCTGGCTGCGGCAGTGGGTGTCGAGCTCGTCGTGAATTCGCCCATCCGGACGATCCACACCAATTTGCGCGAGACCGAAGCGATTCTCGAGGCTGCGAGCCAGCGTAGCGTCCCCGTTTTATTGACCTCGACTTCCGAAGTTTACGGGAAAAGTCAAAAGTCCTCCTTTTCCGAAGACGACGACCTGCTCATCGGACCGCCCCATTTCGGTCGCTGGAGCTATGCATGCTCGAAATTGATGGACGAATTCCTCGCCATGGCCTATGCGCGCGAACGAAAGCTACCTGTGATCGTCGCGCGTCTGTTCAATACGGTCGGGCCGAGGCAAACAGGCCGGTATGGCATGGTGTTGCCTCGCTTCATCGCCGCGGCAAAGGCAGGCGAGCCATTGAAAGTTTACGGAGACGGGCGTCAATCCCGGTGCTTTTGCCACGTCGGGGACACGGTCGAGGCGCTTGTCCGCCTGCAAACCTGTAAAGCTGCCCGGAACGAAATTTTCAACGTGGGAAGCACGGAAGAGATCAGCATCCTGGAACTGGCGGAACTTGTGGTCCGGACATTGAACTCTCGCTCAAATCTGGAACATGTTCCTTACGACATTGCTTACGCGCCGGGATTTGACGACATGCCAAGGAGAAGGCCTGCGATTGACAAACTGAAGAATGCGACCGGCTTCGCGCCCCGCACGCGTTTGCGCGATATGATCGGACTTGCTGCGCGCACGTGACAAACAAAAAAGGCATCCTTGCGGATGCCTTTGTCAGATTCCAAAGTGCGATCAGTCGCCAATGCCAAGGATGTTGTCATCGTTGCCGGAGTTCTTAAACTGGTCGCGCAGACGAGACACCGTTTCCTGCTGAACGCTGCCATCGCCCAAAGCGGCGTTGCCGGACCCTTGATGCGTGTCCTTTGTGTAGCCCGCACCGACAGTCGCCGTGTGATTCGTTCCCATCCGGGCACAGATACCGCCCCCCGCCAAAGGCGTATTAACCTGGGTCGCGTTTCCGCCGGCATTGTTGGTCAGGTTTCTGTCGCCTGAGAGCACCATCTGCGGGAAGGTGTCCAGCGCGTCGTATCCAATGACATAACTCATTCCGTTGTTTTTGATCCCTGTATTGGCAGTCGGGTTGTAAATGTGAGTCCAATTCGTCCCGATTGTGCGGGCTTTTCCGTAATTGTCGCTGGGGCAGACAATCACTTTGGGCGTGCTCAACTCGTTGGACATGACCCACAGATGATAGTAGTTCGAGATCGCGTTCCCACCGGGGTTGCTGCGCGCTTCGGAAGATCCGCCTTGAGCGATCGAAATGCTCATCGGGAACTGGTCCCCGTTGTCGTTGGCGAAAATGCGGAAGGAGAGACCGACCTGTTTGAGATTGTTCGTGCAGGCGATCTTCTGCGCCTTGGCCTTCGCCTTCGCCAAAGCCGGCAGGAGCAAGCCCGCAAGGATGGCAATAATGGCGATTACGACCAGCAACTCGATGAGCGTGAACGCCCCGACTTTATTTTTGCTAAAAACTCGCTTCATAGTATTTCGGTTTTTTGTTGGGTTAACGGTTCGGACACTCTAATGAAACCGGTCGGAGTGTCAACGCAATTTCTGAGCAAATCCTAGCAACGCGGGTGCCATCCTGCATTTTCGGCGGAAAATCGCGAGGCCCGGCCCTTGCATTTCACCAGGACGGTAAATTTTCACGCAAAACGCGTGAAATTCACGCAGCAACCTTTAATTCGCCCCGTCGGCGACCGCCTTTGACCAATCCTGACAAACCTCTCCCCGAGTGGGCCGGGTTTATTTAGACTTGCTCCTGGCATAAACGCTGGCGTAATAAGCCCGCACAGTGTGTTGGGAGTGTTGTTCACTCCCACCTCGCACAGATTTTGTCGGGTTCCCTGCCCGCGTGGCGGAATTGGCAGACGCGCTAGATTCAGGTTCTAGTGAGTAACATCGTACAGGTTCAAGTCCTGTCGCGGGCACCATTTTTAGAGGTTACAGGCCGCCGTGAAACGGCCTGAGTTGGTATGCGACCCGCCCTAAATTCATGGATGTCGTGATTCGTCAGGTCAATGGAAGCGACGCTGGACCGTGGCAGGACCTGCTCAGGGCGTCGGTGGGCGATGATTATCCTGACAAGCAGGTGTATGAGCCGACGTGGGCCGCAGCCCAGCTTGATCTCGTTACGGGCCACGAAACGTGGGTCGCCGAGTCGGACGGCCGCCTGCAGGCCGGCATTTCATTCCTTCAACCCGCCTCTCAGACCAAGAACCCCGTCCTGAATCTGGGCCGGCAGTTGTTTCGCCCGGAGAGTTTCCATGACGGTTCGGCGGAAGCATTGCTGCGCCGCATCAACGAACTCGGCGCCGAACGCCGCCAGATGATCGTCGCGCGGGTTCTCGCGTCGGATCCTCAACAGCAGTTGTTGCATGAGAAAATCGGCTACGTCTGCGCCGGATTCCAACCGTTCAAACACCTGTTCCGTCTGCGGCAGGGAGCACTGCTCTACGTCTGGTTTGCGAAGCCGGACATGGTCCCGCGCCTGCCAATTTCAGAGTCTCTTTCCCAGGTCAGCGAGCTGGCATCGGCGGTGCTCGACAACTTGAAGATTCCGAACCCTCTGTCGGTTCGAGATGGAGTCACGGGTTACCCTCTGCATGCCGAGTTACAGCTCCACGAAGCCAGTTACAACGACTTTGCCCTTTGGAGGCTGCACGCGCAGTCCTCCAGTCCGCCGACCGAGATTTCAAGCGGCTACAATCTCGGCCTCGGGCTGCTCCGCACATCGGGCGACGCGCAGGTCCGCGCCGTCCTTGGCAAACGACACAACAACGTCGTGGCGGGACTCGCCTATCTTGCCGACGACCGCGACCGCTGTGTGCGCCTGGTGGATTGCTTCAGCACGGATGATTTATCGATGGGGACGCTCTTCAGCCACGCGGTCAAGATCGCCCAGGAACAACTGAACGCGGTTTATGTGGAGGCAGACATCCTGATGACCGCACCGCGCCTTTTGAAAACCGCGGAACAACTCGGTTTCGTGCCTGTCGGGTATCTCCCCGCGTTTTACTTCAACGCAGACGGCCATACAGACGTGGTGAAGGTCGTCAAACTGAACCTCGCCTACTCGCTCGAAAGCGCCGAGTTTACTCCGCACGCCAGGGCGATTGTCCGGATCGTGGACCAGAATTTTCAGGATCAGAAAATAGGCGTGGCAATCATCAATCTGCTTCGCGGGCTGCCGATTTTCGAGGGCTTGGGCGATGGCGAGCTTCGCAAGATCGCGCGCCTGTTCAGCCAGAAACTGTACCGGCCCGGCGAGAAAATCTTCAGCAAGGGCGATTCAGGCAACGAGGCTTACGTCGTCATGCGCGGCCAGGTGGAAATCCACCTCGAAGAAAAATCCTCCCCCATCGCCAACGTCGGGAACGGCCAGATATTCGGCGAACTCGCCTTCCTCGACAACTCGCCGCGCGTGGCGTACGCCGTCGCCAATCAGGCGAGCATTCTTCTCGTCATCCAGCGCACAGCGTTCAGCGAACTGGTACAGCGCGAGCCGCACCTGGGAATGATGGTCATGCGCAACATTGCTTCGGAGCTGTCCACGCGATTGCGTCGGACCAATGTCGCCGCGTCCGCTGTGAAAAAATAGCCGGCCGGCCCCTACCAGCGAACGGGCACTGACAGTTTGTTTCCGAACCGGTTTTTGTAAAACAACTGTTTGTGGGCGGCGCCGTACTCGTGGACCAGCCGTGTGATCTTCACGTCGTAGCAGCAATACTCGGCGATTTCGAGCAGCCTGCCCTCCTTGTACCAGCGGATCGCCTGCATCCCTTCCGATGTCTTCTCCACACCCAGTGTTGCCGCGGCGATGGCATCGAGCGAGAGCCGGTGCTGCAAAGCCTTTTGCAGTTCGACCAGCATGTCCAGCGTCGGAATCTGCCGCAGGTCGAGCGCCGTGTATCCGTGCAAAACCTCATAATCGAAACGCAGGTTGTTGAACCCCACCACCAGGTCGGCCCGCTGCAACTCACCAATCAGTTCATTGACCTGCGGCTCACCATAGATCCGGTAGTCACCGCGTCCCGTGTTGTATGTCACGCCGACGCTCATCTTCATCAGGTTGATCTTGTCCCAACCGCCGACTTCGTCCGCAGACTTTTGCGTTTCCAGGTCGAAATAAACAATGTTCTTCATCGGGATGAACCGCGCTGACCGACGGCGCGACCAACTCTACCGGGCGGCACGTTTGAGACAAAACAAAAACTCGAATCACAAAACTGCGCGCGCGTCGCCTGTCTCCGCGCAAATATCCTCTTTTCAGTCTGCATGGCCGCCGATTAAGATGAGCGCGTGAAGCACAAAGGCAAGGCCCTGCACGCCGCGCTCAAATTGATCCTCTGGACGTTGATCGCGTTGCTGCTGGCCACGGCAGCGGGAGTGCTGGCGACGATCGTTGGCGCCTTCGTCGCCGCTATTGCGGGATTTCTGTTCGGTGTATGGGTTCTGTTCGCTTTGTTTTGCCTCTGGTTCTTTCGCGACCCGGACCCGCGCGTTCCGCCCGACGCCGGCGTGATCGTGTCGCCCGCCCACGGCAAGGTGGATGTCATCGACGAAACTTCGGAGGGGGAGTTCCTGGGAGGTCCCTGCCGGCGGGTGTCCATTTTTCTTTCTGTCGTGGAAGTGCATGTGCAAAAGGCGCCGGTCGCGGGACGAATTGCCTGCCTGAAACGGACGAACGGCCAGTTCATGAGCGCACTCAAACACGAATCCGCAGACCACAACGAGAACGTGCTGGTCGGCTTTGACTCGGCCGAAAAGCCCGGCGAGAAGATTGCCGTGCGTCTGATCGCCGGCGTCCTCGCCCGCCGCATTGTTCCGTGGATCACCGTCGGCGATGAAGTGACTCGCGGCGAACGGATAAGTCTGATTCAATTCGGCTCACGTGTGGACATTTACCTCCCCTTGACGGCCCAGATCCGCGTCAAACTCGGTGATAAGGTACGCGGCGGCGAATCCGTGATCGCCGCCCGCGGGTAAAACCTGTATGGCGACGGAGATCAACAATCCTCCCGCGAATGAAACCGGGTCGGGCAAACTGAGAATCTATCTCCTGCCCAACCTGCTGACCGCAGGGAATCTCTTCTGCGGGTTTCTGGCACTGACGCGCATCGTTGAAGCGGACATCACCGACGCGAATTTTGCCAAAGTCATCCGCAACGCCATTTTTTTCATCATCCTCGCCTGTGTGTTTGATCTGCTGGACGGTCGCGTGGCGCGTCTGGGCGGCTACGAAAGTCCGTTTGGCCGGGAGTTCGATTCACTGGCGGACATCATTTCCTTCGGTGCCGCGCCGGCGTTCCTGGTCCACCGCGTGGTGCTGCGCGACGTGTTTGCAAGCCACCCCGAATTCGGCTGGTTCATCGCGTCCATCTATTTGATCTGCGGCGCGTTCCGGCTCGCGCGCTTCAATTGTCTCGCCATGCAGGCGCAAGGCAGCGGCGGCAACGAATTCCTTGGATTTCCCATTCCTTCGGCCGCCGGTCTCGTCGCCTCGATTACCCTGTTCCTGTTGTGGCTGGATGAGCACGAATGGCTCGATGAACGGTTCGTACGGACTCCCTGGCGCTACTCGCTGCCGGTCATTCTGGTGTTTCTGTCCGTCATGATGGTCAGCGAGGTGAAGTATCCGTCGTTCAAAAAATTCGACTGGCGCGCCCGCCGGACATTTCCAAAGATGGTCGTCACCATTGTGGCCGTCGGATTTTTCCTCATTGCCTGGCACCAGGTCATTCCTGTGTTGCTGCCGCTTTTTTTTACGGCCTATCTTGTTTACGGCTTCATCCGCCCGCGGCTGTCGCGCAAGATGGTTCACGATATCGAGGAAGAAGACGACGAGGAGGAACCTTCCCCGTAGCCTTGCATGGCCAGTCTCTCTGATTACCTGATACCCGCCCTCACTGGTTTTCTGAGCGGGTTTCTCGTTTCGATTCCGGTCGGGCCCATCAACATTTCCATTGTGAACGAAGGCGCGGTGCGTGGTTTCGGCTGGGCGTTCCTCATCGGCCTGGGGGCGACGATCATGGAGGTGATCTACTGCGCCGTTGCGTTTGCCGGATTCGCTCCCCTGTTCGATTCGCGGTGGGTCAAGGCGACGATGGAACTGGTCAGCTTCCTGTTGATGCTCGGTCTCGGCGTGAAATATCTGCTGGCGCGTTCGCTGCCCGCCACCACGCGCAGTGTCGAGTCCATCGAACACCGCCTCCATCCACACACGGCCTTCTGGACCGGGTTCGTCCGTTGTCTCGGCAACCCGGGCGTGTTGCTGTGGTGGATCACCGCCGCGGCCACGTTCATCGCGCACGATCGGATGAACGACACCTGGCCCAGCAAGGGCGCCTGTCTCCTCGGCGTGGCGCTCGGCTGCTTCGCCTGGTTCACGCTGTTGAGCTTCCTCGCCGCACGAAGGCACGGGCGATTTTCGACCAACACGCTCCTGAAAATGTCGCGCGCGTCCGGCGCAACCCTGCTGGTTGTGTCGCTGCTCATTGGCGCGCGGCTCGTTCGGTTGCTGGCCCACCGGTAAAAGCGTGGCTCAGGCGTCCGCCGCGTACCGTCGCAGGTACTTCACGCCTACAATCAGGTCCTTGGGCCAGGGCGCGGCAATCATCACGCCCGAGCCAGAAACCGGATGCGTGACGTCGAGTCGTTCGGCGTGCACCGCCGCGCGATCAATCAGCGGGCGCTCTTCGTGGCCCGGCTTCAAACGATAGCCTGATTTCAAACGGGACAGCAGCAGCGGCGCGCCGCCGTAGAGTCTGTCGCCCACAACCGGAAGGCCGGCGTGGCGCAAATGCGCGCGGACCTGATGAGTCCGCCCGCTCAATGGACGGCATGTCAGCAGCGCGTAACGCGAAAAACGTTCTGACACTTCGAAGAGTGTTCTCGCTTTTTTCCCCTGCCGGCTGTCCACGCGCATCAAACCGGGGTGTGCCGGATGCGGAGACAGTCTGGCGTCGATTTCAAACGCATTTCCCGCGGGCGCGCCCTGGACCAGCGCGACGTGCGTAATGGCCGGTTTCCCCGCATCGAACTGGGCGGCCAGCGCGGCCAGCGCTGACTTGTGCCTGGCGAGCAGGAGCACGCCGCTGGTTTCAAGGTCGAGCCGGTGCGCGTTCGCGAGATAGGTCAGGTGCCGCTCGCGCGCCCACGATGCGCCGCGGGCAATGTCCCGGTGCAGCAGTTTCATCAGGTTGGGCCGTAGCGGCTCACGGCGGTCCGGCGACGTCAGCAAACCACTTGGTTTGTCGAGTACCAGCAGATGTTCGTCCTCCCAGAGAATGGGAATCCGCCAGAACTCGCGTGTCTCCGGCGCGGAAAGCCTGATGAAAACACCCACCGGTTTTGTCATAAACAAATCCGGCCGCAACGCCGCCCTAATCGGAACCGGACTTGTTCCGGGAGGACGCGAAGTTGGGGTGCGCCTGATCGTACTCCTTGCGCAGCCATTGGTTCAATGCTTCACGCTGGCGCTGCTCCCGCAAACTGGCGGTGAAAGCCGGCATCTCCACCTTCATTTTCGCTTCGTCCACTGGCAGCCGCGACACCAGGTGGACGATGATCCCCTGTTTGCCGTCGCGCGCCATTTCGAAACGGCTCGTCTTGCCCGGCGTCAATGCAAACGCAACATCCTTGAGCAGACTCAGGTCAACCCGGTCCTCCCATTCCTTCGGCAATGAACGTGTGCTGAGCGCAAACGGCGGCAGCTTCTGCGAAATCACCCCGGCTTCGAGGCAAACGGCCTGAAACGATTTGTTCTGCGCGAATCCGTTGGTGAGAACGCTGTAAAACGCCTGGCCCGCTTTTCGGGCCGCTTCCGACGCCTCGCGCTCGCGAAACTCCGCCGTGACCCTTTCACGGACGGCGTCCAGTGGCGGCAACTCGCTCGGGATCCGGTTCTTCAGCGTGATGACAAAGACACCGTCCTCGCCCGGAAGCGGATCGCTGGGCATCGGCATTTCCGGTGTCAGCGCGAAGGCGGCCTGCGTGAACGTGTCGAGCACCTTCAACTCCTTCGGACCATCGCGACGTGTGAACGGTTGAGTGACTCCGGACTGGTTGCCCGTCGCCGCGGCCAGTTTCTCCAGATTGTCCGATTGTTTGGGTTGTTTATGGTACAGATCGTCGAGTTGTTCCATGAACTCCGTGGCCTTCCTCTTGGCGGCGGTCATGGCAAACCCTTCGCGCTGCTCGCGTTTCAGTTTTTCGATCGCGGCGGGGTGCGACAGCGATCTGCCGTCGGCGTCCTTGAAAAAGTCCGGACCGCGCTGCTGATAGAACGCCTCGAGACGATCGGTCAAATTCGTGATCTTCGCCAGTTGTTCGTCGGCCTCGGCCAGATAATTGGTCAGCTCGAATTTTACGTAGCTGACCTGCACGCGCTCGGGAATGCGGTACGCGGCCATGTTGTTCGAGTAAAACTGCCCCAGCGCGGCGGGCGTCGCCT
>Ga0134126_10009852_pt1 | contig 12040 bp, 8 predicted proteins | sample KB31752_FD_96881 | JGI IMG/M metagenome (GOLD analysis project Ga0134126, IMG submission 96881) | Terrestrial soil microbial communities with excess Nitrogen fertilizer from Kellogg Biological Station, Michigan, USA - KB3-175-2 | ecosystem: Environmental > Terrestrial > Soil > Unclassified ...
CGGCGTTTAAGATTGCGCTTAATCACCAAAAGAAAGGCCAGCCATGATTTGCCGACGAGTTTCCATTTTGATCACCACGTTCTCTCTGTTCTCTGCGGCACTTCACGTCGCAAGCGCGGCGGAAACACACGCGCTGCCAAGCGTCCAGGGCGTGGAACTTCAGCCGTTGATCGCGCAGGCGAGGCGCATCGTTGAAGCCACCGATTACCTCGGCACGCCATTCAGCGCCGCGGACAAGCAGGCGCTGGAAGCGGCTTTCAAGCAGACCGACGCCGACGCCGCGGGCGAAGCCATCCAGCAGGTTCTCGATAAATACTGTCTGCTGGGCGTGAACATCAATCCAGAGTCTCGCGTGAAGGTGGCACAAGGTCCGGCCAAACCGGAATTGACCGAGAAAGGCTGGCGCCAGTTTCTCGTCAAGGTCCACAACGAGGCCGGTGTGACGGCCGAACTGAAGGCGGTGAGTATCAACGCCCAGTCCGTCCACAATTCGCCCGGGCGGCAGACGACTTCCGACAAACAGTTCCGCCGACGGGACGCTGGTCCCTCCGAGGCGGACGAACGAAATCTCTGGCTGGATCTCCAGATGTTCAGCGGCCAGCCGCTTCGACTGTCGTTGAGCGGTCTGCCGCTGGAGTACCGGATCATCCAGCTCTACAGCCGCGATACGGGGAAACGCGACGGCAAGATTTCGTTCAACGTCGGCCAGGGCACGCAGGACATCGGCTATCGCAACGACGTGGATGTCCTGTTCGATTGCGTTCCGGCCAGCGAAGTAACCTTCCATGTGCGAGACGAAAACGACAAGCCGACGACGGCGATGTTCATCATCCGCGACAAATCCGGTCTGATTTATCCCTCACAGGCGAAGCGCCTGGCACCGGATTTCGCGTTTCATCCGCAGGTCTATCGCGCTGACGGGGAAAAAGAGAAACTGCCGCCCGGTGAATACACGGTCGAATACACGCGCGGACCTGAGTATCTGACGAAAACGTCGGCGCTCAAGGTGGATGGCAAAAGAGCCACCTGGTCGTTCAAACTTGAACGGTGGATTGATCCGTCAAAGCTCGGCTGGTGGTCGGGCGACCATCACATTCACGCTGCTGGTTGTGCGCACTATACCAAACCGACCGAAGGCGTCCACGCGCCCGACATGATGCGCCACTGCCTGGGCGAAGACTTGAAAGTCGGCTGCAACCTCACCTGGGGTCCGTGCTTTGATTATCAGAAACAATTCTTTACCGGCAAGGACGACAAGGTGTCGGTCTGGCCCTACCTGTTGCACTACGACGTGGAGGTTTCGGGATTCGGCTCGCACAATTCCGGCCATCTCTGCCTGCTGCGGCTGAAGGAGGAGATTTATCCGGGCGGCGATTCCGACAAGCACTGGCCGACACTCTGCCTGAACACGCTGCGTTGGGCGAAAAAACAGGGCGCAGTCTGCGGCCCGGCCCATTCCGGGTGGGGACTGCAAGTCAACACGGACGAACTCCCGAATTACATCGTGCCTCCGTTCGACGGCATCGGCGCGAACGAATACATCGTGGACGTGACGCATGAAGTTCCCGGACCCGACGGCAAGCTGGTCCGCGCGGTGGATTTCATGTCCATGGTGGACACGCCGTCCGTCTGGGAATTGAACATGTGGTATCAAACACTCAACGTCGGATTTCGCACGCGCATCAGCGGCGAGACGGATTTTCCCTGCATCTATGGCGAGCGCGTCGGTCTGGGCCGCTCCTACGTGAAACTCGACGGCAAACTGAACTATGCCGACTGGTGTGAAGGGATTCGCCAGGGCCGCAACTACGTTGGCGACGGCAAGAGTCATTTGCTGGAGTTCAAAGTCAACGGCACGGCGATGGGTGAGAACGGCAGCGAATTAAAACTGTCCCAGCCGGGGGCTGTTCACGCCACCGTCAAAGTCGCCGCACTGCTCAACGAAAAGCCGAATCCCGAAATCAAGAACCGCCGTTACTCCGACAAGCCCTACTGGGACATTGAGCGCGCACGCATTGGCGACAGCCGCGAAGTGCCGGTCGAGCTGATTGTGAACGGTTACCCCGTCGCGAAGCAAAACCTCGTGGCCGACGGAACGATGCGCGACCTGGCGTTCGACGTGAAGATCGACCGGAGCAGTTGGGTTGCGGTGCGCATCCTGCCGTCGTCGCACACGAATCCAATCTGGGTGCAGGTGGGCGATAAGCCGGTGCGCGCCTCGAAGCGCAGCGCGGAATGGTGTTTGAAAGGCGTGGACCAATGCTGGTCGCAAAAGCAGCGCTTCATCAAAGCCGACGAAATGGACCAGGCGAAACAGGACTACGATCACGCGCGCCAGACCTATCAGAAGTTGGTGACTGAGTGCGAAGTCGATTGAGCGGATCAAGATGCGATTAAGAGCGGTGCTTGCTTCGAGTTCGTAGAGCTTGTTGCGCTTCGAGATTGAAGCGACGATTCTTTACTGCGTGAAAGGGCGTTATCAGAGATCAGCGCTTGTCTTGTTGGGAGCGATCAGCGTTGCCACAGTGCTTAAGATGGCTCTACGCCCTCGAGAACCTTTCTATCGAGGGAAACCTCTGAGCATTTGGTTGGATGGCTACCATCCCGTCACGTCAGGTATGCCCGAGCAGAAACTCGCGGACGAAGCCGTTCGCCAGATTGGAACCAACGCGATCCCGACGCTATTGCGAATGGCCCGGGCAAGGGATTCCGCTTTAACCCTTAAGCTGATCGGGTTGGCTCGAAAACAGCACTGGATAAAAATCAATCACACCAGCGCTTCAGTCCGGAATATTGAAGCTGTCTATGGGTTTCGACAATTGGGTGCCGATGGCAAAGATGCGGTGCCAGCGTTAATCGAAATCTGCGAACAGAATCTTTCCAGAACATCCCAGGAAACAATCCCCGCTGCTCTGGGGTATATCGGTCCGGCAGCGAAGCAGGCGATCCCGGTCCTTCTCCGATGCGCAACCAACACAAATCCGGTGGTGCGGGGTAATGCCATTTACGCCCTTGGCCAAATTCATGGTGACCCCGAATTGGTCCTGCCTGTTTTGATCAGGTCCTTGCACGACTCTGATCACGGTGTGCGCGGTGATGCTGCATTTGCCGTTGGAGCCTTTGGAGCCAGGCAAGCGGTTCCGACATTATTGGAACTACTCAAGGACGAGTTAGAATCGACAAGGGAAGAGGCGGCGGAAGCCCTTAAGAAAATAGATCCAGCGGCAGCGGCCAATGGGGATGTGAAATGAAACGAGGCCGAATCATTGTGCTGTCCGTTGTTGCGGCGATCGTCATCGCCGCCCTTGGGAACTACGCTTTCCGTCCGCGCGAGCCGATGTATCAGGGCAAGGCGCTCAGCGCGTGGGTGGCGGACCTGGATTATGGCCGGCCGTCGTTCAGTCGAGAAGGTGCGAAAACTGCCGGCGACGCCGTGCGTCAAATCGGGTCCAACGCGGTTCCGAAGCTGATCGAGATGATGCGGGCCACCGATTTCCCGATGAGAAGCAAGCTCGAGGCGCTGTGCTCAAAGCAATCGTTCATCAGGATTTCTTTCGGTCCACCGGCAGGCACACTCCAGTGGCGGGGCGCTTTGGGGATCTATGAACTTGGCCCCGCCGGCGCACCGGCGATCCCCGACCTCGTCAGGCTCCTGACCAATCGTCTCTCGTGGATCCAAGGTCGGGCCGCGATGGCGTTGGGCAAGATTGGTCCGGAGGCCAAGGTTGCAGTTCCCGCTCTCATCCAGGCGCTGTCCGACCGAAACCCCGATGTGGGCGTGTGCATCTGCTCAGGACTGGGCGCCCTCGGTCCAGCCGCACACGAGGCGTTGCCCGCACTGGCGCGATGCCTCGAGGAGACGAACACGACGGTATTCTTGAGGGCGCTGGACGCGATTCAACAGATAGACGTTAAATATCCAGAGGTGATTCCTGTGCTGACGAAGCGATTGGCGACGGATGACAAGCGCATCCGGTATGCAGCGGCAACGGCGCTGGCGTCCCGCGGTTCGGAAGCGCGGTCGGCTGTATCGGCGTTGATCAAGGCACTCAAGGATCCAGACAAGGACATTCGAGAGGCTGCCGCAAGAGCGTTGATCAGGATTGATCCCGACACAGCCGCCAAAGCGGGCGCCGAGAGGCCGACAGGTGAGTCGGGCGGCGGCTCCGCTCCCAAAGTCGCGGTCAATTTCAAGAACGCCCCGGTTTCGGTCGTTCTTGAATTCTACGAAAGTCTTTCTGGAGCCAAATTGGTGATGCAACTCAATCCGCAAATAATTCCGGGCCAGGTGACGCTGCAACCGGTCAAATCTCTTACGCGTGTCGAAGCCATGGTTGCCGTAGAGTCAGCTCTGCTTGATCAGGCGAACGTCGAGTTGAAGCACATAGACAACAAGTATGTCTCGGTAAGTCTAAAAAATCCAAAGGCGCGATGACAAGCTTGAGGTCCATGAAGAGGCGTTACCAGAGGGCGACACTCGTTGCGATCGGAGTGATCGCCTTGGTTTTCCTGCTGGCGATATTGCTGCGCCCGCGCGAGCCGGCGTATCAGGGAAAGAGGTTGAGCCAATGGATGGAAGATTTCGATGGCGATCAGGAAACAGAGGACCGGGCGATGGTTGCAGTGAAGGCGATAGGAACCAACGCCGTGCCATTCCTCCTGGACGTCATTCGCGCGAAAGAGCCGGTTTGGGAACCGAAACTGGTTTGGTTGGAATGGAAATTGATGGGATTGTCAGGCCATCGGGAACCGTGGCCGGGCAACACACCGACCTTCAAACACCAGATGCGCGCGATCATGGCGTTTCAAGCCCTGGGTTCGTCGGCTGAAGTCGCCATTCCAGAACTTACCGTTTTACTCCAGGCCGAAGATACCGCTGGTCACGCCGCCCTGGCTTTGGCAAGCATCGGTTCGAATGCAGTGCCTTCGCTGGCCACGGCTTTAACCAACTCGAATGCTAAAATTCGAGCTTTTACCGCTATCGCATTGGGCGGTGTCAGTTCGGAATCCACAACTATCGTGCCTTTGCTCATCCACTCTCTCAAGGACGACAGCTACAGTGTGCGCGGCATGGCAGCACGGTCTTTGGGCGAACTTCGTCAATTTCCGGAACTGGTTGTGCCCGCGCTTCTCGAAGCTTTGCAGGAGACGAACATTTTTGTCCGTTCTTCGTCAGCCTGGGCTTTAGGCAGACTTGGCGCACCGGCGAAGGCCGCTGTGCCGGCTTTGTTGAAAGCCCAGAGCGATCCGGAAGAACAGGTTTCTCGAGCGGCGGCTTACGCCCTGAAGCAAATCGACCCCCAAGTCGCGTCGAAGACGGATGCCAAATAGGATTCCTGATGCACCGTTGCTTTAATCGAATCGAAGTCGTCGAAGGCGACATCACGAAGCAGCGCGTGGACGCGATTGTGAACGCGGCGAACGCGACGCTGCTGGGCGGCGGCGGCGTGGATGGCGCGATTCATCGCGCCGCGGGGCCGGAGTTGTTGGAGGAATGTCGCGCGCTCGGCGGTTGTCCGACCGGCCAGGCTAAAATCACCAAAGGTTACAGGCTGCCAGCCGAGCTGGTGATTCACACCGTTGGCCCGGTCTGGCGGGACGGCAAGCATGGCGAAGGCGAATTGCTGGCGGGCTGTTATCGGAACTCGCTGACCTTGGCCGAGCAACATGCCGTCAAGACGATTGCGTTTCCGTCCATCAGCACCGGTGCATACGGATTTCCGATGGACCAGGCGGCACTCATCGCCGTTTCGGAAATCAAATCGTTTCTGGAACGAAACAGTTCGATTGAAAAAGTGCTCCTGGTCTGTTTTGGCAGGGAAGCATTTGAGATTCATCAGCAAGCCATGAAAGAGATTGTCGAGTGATCCGCGCCGTTGGGCCATCGGCGGCATACCGCGCCACAGACTCAAGTCCGGAACAATTCGGCGATGGTCACCTGCAGTGCAGGCAGCAGTTGTTCCGTGAGAGTTTCTTTACCCGCGAGAATGCCCTTCAGCATCAGGCCGTATTGCGTCCCGTGATAGACCTCGACGTTGTCGTAGCGCGTGTCAATCATCCAGAGGCGCGGGATGTTCAGGTCCTCGTAAATCTGCTTTTTCATCACCGTGTCGGTCCGGTGGTCGCCGGAACTGATGATTTCCGCGGCAAGCCAGATTTTGCCCGTCGCGGAGGTCACGAGCGCGAGATCCGGCCGGACGCTTGTGCCCGGGGAAAGCTGGACGAACGACCGCCGCTCCAGCAAACGCGTGGTGGAAACCGCGCTGGCCGCCGCGGCGACGAGATCGTGCAGCCGCGAGCAGATGACCTCGTGCCGCGCGCCGGGCGGCAGCCGCAAACAAGTCTCGCCGTCAACGATTTCCTCGTAAGCCTCGCTCATCAACCGCGCAGCACGCTACGGAGAAAACAGCCCGTGTGCGAGCGTTTATTACGCGCCACCTCCTCGGGCGCGCCCTGCGCGACGATCCGCCCGCCGCCGTCGCCGCCCTCGGGTCCGAGGTCAATGACCCAGTCGGCTTCCGCGATCAGGTCGAGGTTGTGCTCGATGACGATGACCGAATGGCCCGCGTCCACGAGCCGTTGCAGCACGTCCACCAGCCGCCGCACGTCGGCGATGTGCAGTCCGATGGTCGGCTCTTCGAGGACGAACAGGTTGCGTTTCTGTTTCGGATCAAACAGGTCGGGCTGCTCCTTCAAGCCGGTGAGCAGGTGCGTGACGAGCTTCACACGTTGCGCCTCGCCGCCGCTCAAGGTCGGGCTGGTCTGCCCAAGTTTGAGATAATCGAGGCCGGTGTCGCGCAACGCCTCGAGCGGACGACGGATGCGCGGGAGGGCGCCGAAGAATTCGATGGCCTCGGCGACGCTCAGCTCCAGGACCTGCGCGATGTTTTTCCCGCCGAATTCGATGTCGAGCGTTTCGCGGCTGAAGCGTTTTCCCTCGCAGATTTCACATCGCACATAAGCCGGCGGGAGGAAATTCATCTCCAGCTTGATGGTGCCCGCGCCCTCGCATTCGGGGCAGCGGCCTTGGGCACTGTTGAACGAAAACCTGCCGGCCGTGTAACCGCGCAGCCGGGCTTCGGGAAGCTGGGCGAACAGTTTTCGGATCTCGTCGAAAAAGCCAACGTACGTCGCGGGAGTCGAGCGGGGCGTGCGGCCGATGGGCGACTGGTCCACTTCGTAAACCGCCTTGATGGATTCAAAGCCCGCGACAGATGGAGCCCCGCGTTCCGCCGGCGGCGTTCCGCGCCTGCGCTTCAGCGTGGTTTCCAACGCCGGCAACAAACACTCGCGGACGAGTGTGCTCTTGCCGGAACCGCTGACGCCCGTGACAACGACCAGTCGGTTGAGCGGGAAGCGAATGGCAAGGTCTTTCAAATTGTTGGCGGCGGCGTTGCGAAGTTCAAGCGCGTGCCGGACATCCTCTCCGTCCTTTGACGAACCGGAAGAGCGCGCAGCCTTAACCGGCCGCCGTTTGCCGCGTGACGGATACTTTTTCGTCGCCTGCGCGCGCAGGCACCGGCCGGTGATGGAATCGCCGTGGCGGAGCAGCTCGTTCAACGTTCCGGCGGCGACAACTTCCCCGCCCCACACACCCGCGCCGGGGCCGAGATCGATGATGAAATCCGCGCGGCGCATCGTTTCCTCGTCATGCTCCACGACGACCAGTGAATTGCCGCGCGATTTCAGAACCGCCAGTGTCGCCAGCAGCATTTGATTGTCGCGCGCGTGCAGCCCGATGGTCGGTTCGTCGAGCACGTAAAGCACGCCGCTCAGATTCGAGCCGAGCTGCGCCGCGAGGCGGATGCGCTGCGCTTCGCCTCCCGACAGGGTCGGCACGCCGCGGCCAAGTTGCAGGTAACCAAGCCCGACCTCGCGCAGGAAGCGCAGCCGCTCACGAATTTCCGGCAGTATGTCGCGGGCAATGCGCGCCTCGCGACCCTTGAATTTCATCGCGCGGAACCATCCAAACGCCCGTTCCACTGACGCCACGGAGAAGGTGTCGATGGTTGGGGCCGTATGGCGCGGCTTCCCTGCTGTCAGACGCACAGCTCGAGCGACGGGGTTCAAACGTTTGCCGCCGCAATCCGGGCAATTCTCCCGTTTGCCTTCCTGCCAGCTCCACCAGCTTTCCTCGATGGCATCCGCGCGCGCGCCGCGGTCCACATCCTCGGGAAGATAAAACAATTCGCCGAAACCGCGGCATCTCAGACACCAGCCCTGCGGCGAGTTGTAACTGAAGTTTTTCGGATCGAGCGGTTCGAACGAACGGCCGCACTTGGGACACGAGCGCTCGGTCGAGTGCACCGTGAGCAACCCGTGATTGTCGAGCGCGAACAATGTGCCATGGCCGAGCTTGAGCGTCTCGTCAATGAGTTCGCGGCCGGGACGCCGCGCTGAGGTGTTCGGTCTGCGCAGCGCGCCGCGGCCACCTTTTTCCAGCACACCCGCGACGATCTCAACATCATGCTCGCGGAAGCGGTCAAGCTTGAATGGATCGCTCGTCGCGTAAATTTTTCCGTCCGCCCGGATTTCAGCGTAGCCGTGCTTCGCGGCCCATTCGGCAACGTCCGAGTGAAATCCCTTGCGGTTCTTCACCACGGGCGCCAGCAGCAGCAGGTCACCGCGCTTCCTCGTCTCTTTTTGCAAACGGCGTCCCAGCTCATCGCGCGTCTGTGCTTCGACCGGCAACTGGCAATCCGGACAATACTGCGTGCCCAGCCGCGCGAAGAGCAGCCGCAAAAAATGGTAGATCTCCGTGACCGTCGCCACGGTGCTCTTGCCGCCGCCGCGCGAGTTGCGCTGCTCGATGCTGACGGTGGGCGGGATGCCGGTGATGAGGTCCACATCCGGCCGCGACAGTTGTTCCACGAACTGGCGCGCATAGGCGTTCATCGAATCGAGGAATCGCCGCTGCCCCTCGGCGAACAACAGATCGAACGCCAGCGTGCTCTTGCCCGAACCGCTGACGCCGGTGACGACGATGAATTTTCCGCGCGGGATGGTGACCGAGAGATTCTTCAGGTTATGCTCGCGCGCACCGTGGATGTGGATGGCGTGATCCGTCGCCAAACCCGCTTCAATTTCCAGTTCAGCTTTCATTTCGGGGCGTCACACTGCAGTGCGAAAATACAAACTCTGGTGAAATGGCAGCACCACCCAAGACCTCGCGCAGGAATCGCCCGGTGTGACTTTGCGCACACGCCGCAACATCTTCCGGAGTCCCTTGTGCGACGATCTGGCCGCCTTCTTCACCGGCTTCGGGACCGAGATCAATCACCCAGTCGGCGCATTTGATCACGTCAGGATTGTGCTCAATGACGATCACTGAATGGCCGGCATCCACGAGGCGTTGAAATACTTTGAGCAGCACCCGCACGTCGTCGAAGTGCAGGCCGGTTGTCGGTTCGTCGAAGAGGAACAGGGTGGACTTCTGCTGTAGCGGCGGTCTATGACCGCCGTCCTCTTGAGGGAGGGATTCTTGCCGGCGGTCATAGACCGCCGCTACAGACTCCGCCAGGTGGCTTACGAGTTTCAATCGTTGACTCTCCCCGCCGGACAAGGTGTTGATTGGCTGACCGAGGCGGAGGTAGCCCAGACCGACTTCGCGCAGCAGTTGCAATTTCCCCACTGCGCGCCGCGCCGGACGCGAGGCCGCAAAGGCAGCGAGGAATTCAATGGCCTCATCAACGGTCGCTTCAAGCATGTCCGCGATGGACCATTCCGGCCTGGCGGCGGCCGAGCCGATGACGTTTCCGCGTTGTCGCGCCTTGCGCCGCGGTTTCCCGCCCTGGCCGGCCAAAGCCTCCCCGGAACCGCTTCTCCGGACTTTTACCTCCAAAATGTGCGGCCGATAACGGCGGCCATCGCAATCCGGGCAGCGGATGAACACGTCACTGAGAAACTGCATTTCGATTTTCTCGAAGCCGGCGCCCCGACAGCGCTGGCATTGACCCTGACTGGAATTGAAGCTGAACGCGCTGGCGTTCAGGCCGCGCTGTTTCGCCGCGCCGGTCTGGGCGAAGAATTCGCGGATTTCGTCGAATGCCCCGATGTAAACCGCGGGATTCGAGCGCGGGGTTTTGCCGAGCGGCGATTGGTCCACGAGAACGGCCGAGCCAAGAAGTTCCCAGCCGGTCAGCGCAACCGGCGGCCGATGATTGGCGGTCGAGGTTGAATCGTCGTCATCGGTTACGGCCCGGTCTGATGCGTCAGGTCCCGGGCCTTGAGATTTGAGCGCGGCTTCGAGCGCCGGAAGCAAGACCTCGCGCACGAGGGTGGTCTTGCCGGATCCGCTGACACCCGTGACGCAGACGAAACGCGCGAGCGGAATTTCAACAGTGAGGTTTTTCAGGTTGTGAAGGGCGGCTTGTGACACAACCAGCGCAGGCGAGGGCGCGTTATCCACCGCGTCCAAACCCTTGAGAACCCCTCCGCCGTGTCTCTTCCGGCCCGGGTGCACGCTGGAATCCGCAGCCGCGGCAGTCGGCCTTCGCCTCGGTGTTTCAATCCGTTTTCGTCCGCTCAAGTACTGCCCGGTGATTGATTCCTTCGCGTTCAGGATTTCACGGTAACCACCCTGAAAGACCAGTTGCCCGCCTGATTCGCCGTGGCCGGGACCGAGATCAACGATTTGATCGGCGGCCCGGATGACGCTGGCCTCGTGCTCCACCACAACCACGGTGTTTCCTAGATCACGAAGTCGTTCGAGAATCCCAACAAGCCGCGAGGTGTCGCGCGGATGCAATCCGACGCTCGGTTCATCCAGCACGTAGAGTGTGTTCACCAGTCTCGTGCCAAGGCAGGTGGTCAAACTCACGCGTTCGGTCTCGCCGCCGGACAACGTGCGGGTCGGACGGTCGAGCGTCAGATAGCCAAGACCGACCTCCGCGAGGTAACCCAACCGCGAACGGACTTCATTCAGAACGAGGCCGATGGGATCGGATGCTTTCATCTGATGGCTCGCCGCCTTTCTTTCGATGAAATGAAGCGCGTTGCGGATGGAGAGTTGGTAGAAATCCGCGAGCGTGAGGGTCGAGTGCAAAGAGGTAGGCGTCGAATGTTTGTCCGATGGCGGCACGCCCGGCTTATCCCGTGTTCCATGCTCCACGCCCGATACTTTGTAAAGCAGCGCCTCGGGCTGAAAGCGTTTTCCCTTGCACTCCGGGCACGGTGTGTAAGCACGGTAGCGCGAGAGAAGGACGCGCACGTGCATTTTGTAAGATTTCGATTCGAGCCACCGGAAGTAGCCCTTGACGCCGTACCACACACGCGGCCACGAACGCTCGGGATCATTTGAATCATAACCGGCGTCGCCTTCGATGACCCAGTCCCGCCATTTCTTCGGCAGTAGGTCGAACGGTACGTTGAGCGGCACGCCGCGTTTTTTGCAAAACTTCATCAGATCGTCCTGACACTCGGCGGACACGCCGCTCTGCCAGGGCTTGACCGCGCCCTCCGCGAGGGCGTGATCCCGCGCTCCACGACGGTCGGGCAAGAGGCTTGGGATAAGGCAATTCGCTTACGCCGAGAAATTGGCGATATCACCGAACCTGCACCATACGACCAATTTGTCTGGCCATCAAAGTTGGAGACACAATAGCCATGGACTCCGACGCAATTATCAGAGCCAAGCTTCTCGTGATGGATCGACATTTCCTTTATCTGCCGTTGTATGTCGCGCAGTTCGATGACCCAAAAAACGGGAAGGTCGCGTGGTTCGGGAAAATACCGCCTCACTATTCGCTCGAAATTAAGCTACCCGAGCGGGAAATCGACCGGACGGATGACAACGTTTTTGGGCAGCTGATGGACGCGAGACTTGGATCAAGTGAGGTTATGTTCGCTGCCTGCGACCCGACAAGCTTGTTCAAGAGGCAAGACAAGAACGCTTTGACGGCGGCGTCTATCGTGGCCAGCGCAGCCTTTTGGGCTGTCAATCACGACGCCGGCGAGGTTCGTTTGGTATCGGACCTCGCGGTCTTCAATCGAATTCTCTGTTACAAGGATGGAACCACATCAAATCTGATCGCTCGAAGAA
>Ga0134126_10009853_pt1 | contig 12040 bp, 7 predicted proteins | sample KB31752_FD_96881 | JGI IMG/M metagenome (GOLD analysis project Ga0134126, IMG submission 96881) | Terrestrial soil microbial communities with excess Nitrogen fertilizer from Kellogg Biological Station, Michigan, USA - KB3-175-2 | ecosystem: Environmental > Terrestrial > Soil > Unclassified ...
AAGTTCAAGATTACGCTCCGCTCCGCGTTCACAGTCACTATTCGTTTCTCGATTCAACGCTCTCGCCGACTGCCATCGTTGAATCAGCCAAGCGTCATCGCCTCTCGGCAGTCGCACTCACGGACACGAGCAACTTGCATGGCGCGGTTGAATTTGTGCAGGCCGCAAAGCAACACGGGGTGAAACCAATCCTTGGCGCGGAGTTGCGCGTTGGCGACAACCCACTTCTGCTCTACGTCGAGTCAGCACACGGCTATCACAATCTCTGCCGTTTGCTGTCGCGCCATGCAGAGCGTAAGGCAACGGACGCTGACGAAGCATCTGTTGCAAACCAACAACGCCGTTCATTCCGGCGCGAGGAATTCAGCGGGTTGACGGAAGGATTGATTGCCGTCAGTGACGACACGCAGATTGCGGAGTTGTTTCCGCATCGCTTCTACCACCTTGCCGTGTCGCGCGACACGGCGAGCAACTTTCCTATCGTCGCTTGTCCTTCGATTCACTATGCCAGCCCCGATGACCGGCAGAAATACGACATCGTGCAAAGCATCCGCACGCTGACACTTTTGCGGCAGCAGCACCCGGAGAAGCGCGGCGCAGGCCGACTGCATTTCCGCTCTCTCGCTGAAATGGTGACTGCCTGCAAGGAACATTCCGATTGGTTGCGCCACACCCATGAGATAGCGGAGCGATGCAACTTCGATCTTCCTTTCGGCAAGCCACAGTTCCCGGCATTCGCACCGCCTGACGGTTCACGGCCAAGCGAATTTCTGCGGCGGCTCGTGCTGCAAGGTCTGCGCGAGCGTTATGGAACGCAGGCCGACAAGTTCCAGCCGCAAGTGATGGAAGAACTCGGCATCATCAACGAAGTAGGCTACGAGGAATACTTCCTCATCACCTGGAACTTCCTGCAAGAGTGTCGGCAGCGCGGCATTGAGTGGATCACGCGCGGTAGCGCGGCGGACAGTCTCGTTTGCTATTGCCTTGGCATTAGCAGCGTTTGCCCGATTCGCTTCGACCTCTATTTCCGGCGCTTCCTGAACAAGGAGCGCATGGCGTTGAACAAGCTACCGGACATTGACATTGATTTCGCCCACGACCTCAAAGACGAAGTGGTTAAACTCATCTTCGAGAAATACGGACGCGAGCATTGCGCGGTCGTGGGCGGCTTTTCAACGTTCCAAGCCCGGAGCGCGTTCGCGGAGGTCGCCAAAGTGCTTGGCGTGGCGGAACGCGAAGTCAGGAAATTCACCGACCATTTCCCGTGGAGTTTCGGCGGCGGCTGGATTCCCGACGAGCCGACGCCGAGCGGCGGCGCGGGTTTGATCGAAATGCTGCGAGCGAGTCCAGAGAATCGTGATTTGCCGCTCCACGAAGAACCGTATCGGACAGCTTTGCAAATGGCGGAGTTCCTCGATGGCGTTCCGCGTTATCCGAAAATGCACCCTTGTGGTGTTGTGCTCTCGCGCCAGCCGATGCACGAACTGACACCGACCTTCATCGCGAACAAGGGCTACGCCACAACCCACTTCGACATGGACGCGGTGGAAACGGTTGGTTTGGTGAAGATGGATATTCTTGCGCAAGGCGGCTTGGCCGCGATGCGCGACGTAAAAGCCATGCTTGCCGGACGCGGCATCGAAGTGGATTTGGAACGGTGCATCGCGCGCGATAAATCCGATGCGCGATTGTTGCTTGGCGATCCGCAAGCGCCTGAGCCGTGGCGAGACTCAGAAGTGTGGGAGATGATTGCCAGCGGCAACGGGCGAGCAGTTCATCACATCGAAAGCCCGGCGATGACAAGCCTTTCCCGCATGTGCAACGTGCATGAAATTGACGGCCTCATTGCCATCGTCAGCGTGATTCGCCCCGGCGCGGCCAACGAAGGCAAGAAGCTTGGCTTCACACGGCGTTATCAGGGACTCGAACCCGTCACGTATCCGCATCCGTCGTTAGAACCGTGTTTGCGCAGCACCTACGGGCTGGTGGTTTATGAGGAGCACATCCTCCAGTTGTGCGAAGCTTTCGCGGGTTTGCCACCAGGTCGCGCCGACGTGCTGCGCCGCGCGTTGAACAAACAGAAGCGCGCTGTCATCGAGGAGATTCACGGCGAATTTTTCACATCGGCTCGCTCACGCGGCCATTCACCGGACAAGACCGCCGAAGTTTGGGCGCTAGTCACCGGATTTGCGGGTTATGCTTTCTGCAAAGCGCACAGCACTGCCTACGGTGTTGAGGCATATCAATCGGCTTGGCTCAAACGGTATTTTCCCGCCGAGTTCATGTCCGCCGTGCTGACGAACGGCAAAGGCTTTTACCACCCGCTCGTCTATGTTCTCGAATGTCATCGGCTTGGTTTGAAACTCCTGCCGCCGTCAGTGAACGAACCCGGACCAAGCTTTGTGCCGCACGGCAATTTCATCCGCGTACCCGTGACGCGAGTGAAGGGACTCACCGCGCGCACCACTGACGCGATACGTGATGCTCGTGAGCGCGGACCATTCGAGTCGTTGGCGGTTTTTGTCCGCCGCGTCTCCCCGACACGGGAGGAATTGGAAGCGATGATCCGCGCAGGAGCATTTGACGAATTCGGAGAGACGCGCACCCGCCAGTTTTGGCAGGCACAACATCTTCTCAAAACATTTGGTGCAGGCAATCAACCGAATCAGGGCTGGCTCATCGCGCCACCTGGACTCGAACAGTTACCACAGCTTCCACTGAACGAGCCGACGCATCGCGAACGTCTGGAATGGGAAACCGACTTGTTCGGATTCGCCGTCAGCGGCCACCCGCTCGAATTGTTTGATGACGTGGCGTGGGACACGTATTGCTCGGTGAACCGTCTCGGCGAATTCGTCGGCGAAACCGTCACGACGTGCGGCCTCGTAGTTGAACAGCGCACGCATCATCAAATCACCGGTGAGGCGATGAAATTTCTCTCGCTCGCCGACCGGACAGGCATCGTCGAGACCGAACTCTTTGCAGACACCTACAAGAACTACGGCCTCGCCACCGTCCGCTATCCGGTCTTGGAAATCGAAGCGCGAGTTGAGCCGTTTGAGAACAAACGAGGATTCTCGTTGCGTGTATTGCGCGCGGGAAAGCCACGGTTGTTGCGCGAGAGCTGTGAAAGCGGTTAATCTCTCGCGAAGATTATGGTTGAACGAACTGAATACTACGTTTACGTCTATATCGACCCGAGGAATTACGAAGAGTTCTATTACGGTAAAGGCTGCGGAGGACGAAAGGATGTGCATTTAGACGCATCGGGCGAATCCGAGAAGGCAAAACGCATCCGAGCGATTCTTAGAGAAGGGGAAGAACCCATCATTCGGGTCATCGCCAAAGGTCTTAGCGAAAGGGAGGCGCTCCTAGTCGAAAGTGCGCTCATTTGGAAGCAAGGTCGTTATCTGACGAACCTCGCGCAAGGCCACTACTCGAAGCATTTCCGGCCAGCGCATCGGATGCACGTCAAATTGCCGGATTTCGATTTCTTTAATAGTATTTACTACGTCAACGTCTCCGAAGGACCACATCGCTCTTGGGAAGATTGCCGACGATTCGGATTCCTCGCGGCTGGCAACGGACGGAATTGGAGCGAACAACTTGACCGTTTGAATCCGGGTGATGTTGTCGTCTCCTATCTGACCAAGTGGGGCTACTCGGGTGTAGGCGTCGTCAACGCGCGAGCGGTTCGAGTAAGAAAGTTCCGCTTCCGAGGAAAACCAATTCATGCGTCTGAACTCAAAGAACCAAAACTTTTTGAAAATGCTGACGATCCAGAACTGGCTCAGTACCTTGTTGGAATCCGTTGGCGAAAGACTCTACCCCGCGCTGATGCACAATTTCGACGCAACGCGGGACTTTACACACCCCGTAGGGTAGTCGCATCTCTCGCAAATCAACCAAAGACAAGGAAATTTGTCGAAGATACGTTTGACGTGTCGCTTGATGTTCTTGCATCCGGCGCTGCCGTGACGAAAAAGCAGTAATGTAGCGCACTCAGATTCTCACCCGCCGTGACCAACGCGCGGTTTGCTTCGCTTCACGGGCTGGCCGTCGCCCCGTACCCCTCTCGACGCCGCCCGTTCCACTTCTCAAACCGCGCGCTCGTCACGAGCTTGGATGATGCAGGGCCGCAAGAGCGGCTGGCTTCCGTCTGCGGCTCGGCGGCGGGCGTTGCGCTCCGGCTGCGATTCGCTAGACGCTTCTCTCCGCTCCTCCGCTCCACTTTCCCCGCTCGCCGGCCGCAGACCGAAGCCAGAACGTCTGATTTGCTCTGTAAAAACAACCGGAACTTTCGCCACCACCGGTCGCACACGCGCGAAAGGGAAGGACTGTATTTGTCCCACCCACTTCGGTATCATTCTGGGCGCAAGTCTGAATAATCTGGAAATTCATGATCGTTCCGCCGAAAGAATTCTTTCAATTTTGCGCAAAGCATGTGGGGCTTCTGCGCGAACTGGAGCAGCGCGCCAACGGGACGGATTTGTCAGAGGCGGAAATCGCCAACATCGTCCAGAATCACGCACTCGAATCCGACGAACAGCCGACGTTCGTAACCAAGCAACTCAAGAACCTTCGCATTCTCGTTTCGACAGACCAGTCCGAGGGTTATTTCCTGATGGCAGAGCCAGTGCGGGCAATCCTTCGGTATTTGCTTGAGGAGGCAAAGCCAGCGTCATCTGAAACGGTTCAAAGCTACATCAACCGCCTTCAACAACTCGCACAGAAGCTGCAAGACGCCTTGTCAGCAGAGAACCCAACCCTGGCAGAATTGGCACTGGCCGACACGACCCACGCCTTGCGCCGTTTGCACGACGACGTTTCCGCGACTCATGTGAGCGTGCTTGCAGAAGTTGCCCGCTACAAAACGGACAAGCGGCCGGTATCGGTTCTGGAAAAATATCAACGCATCGTGTGGTGGATGCAGCAATACATCGCACCGATGCTTGAGGTGATTCGGGTGGACGGGCCGATGCAGGCGACATTTGCGGAAGTCGAAGCCGTGTTGGAGGCCGCGACCACGAACGCGCTCGTAATCTCCGTGGATGCAGTGGAAAGGAATCTTCGTCTTGTCCGAGTCACCCGGCGACACTCCTTGAATGTATTCGAGCAATCCGGGAAGGAAATCTCCCCGCTTTATCAGTCGTTGGCTCGTTCCAGCAATCTAGCCACAGGAGCGGCTTGGGCGCTTGACCGTCTTCGCCTTGGAACGATCGAGGAATGGATGCAAGTAGCGGTTGTCGGGGTTTTCGGTCTTCGCCAGCAAGAGGCGTTCAGTGACAAGGCGATCATTGGGGCAGTCGAAAGATATTTGAACAACCCTCCCGCACCGCCACCTACGGTCAGCCGCTCGCGCACCGCGGACAAACCTGCCGCGATGCAGCACCGTCAGTGGCTCAATACGCTACCGGACGAAATTGCCACTGAACTTCCGGTCGCCGATATGCTCGGCTGGCTGACGGCTCGTTATCCAAAGTTGGACACCGAACAACTTCTTACCGGTTTTTCCACCCTCTTTTTCCATGAGCGATTCCGAGCTGAATTCACCGGCCAGGCAATTCGCGATTACGAAACACCGAATCATTTGATTCGCGCGCATCCCGTGCGGTTGGAGGCAATTTCAAAATGAATTATCCGCCACATCTTCAAGAAATCTTCGAGAAGCTGAAGAACGGCTATCACATCTCGCCGGAGGACGACGTTCTTTACGCGGCTCTCAACAGCGAGCGTTATGAAGATTACGCCAGCTATTTTGCCGGCCTTGGAATCACCCTGCGAAAGCACGAGCACGATTTCTATTTTTTCGAGCCGGACGCCGAAGACAAGAACTCGCCGCGCCTTGCCAAGATGGCTGTTTTTTCATTCATCCTGATTGACCACATTGCGAATACGCGCGGTTTCGCGGTTGAACCGACGATTTTCGGCGAAACCTTTACTCTGAGAGGATTGCCGCACCTAACCACTTTGGACAGCTACCGCTCCCGGCTCGAACAAGTTAATGTCATGGACTACGCCGACTTGCGGGAAATCATCAATCGTCTTGAGAATGTTGGGTGGGCAAAATGGGTAGCCGACGATGAATTCAAATTCCTGCGCCCATTCCACCGGCTGTTGAGCAAGTGCCTTGAATTATCACAGCAGTCCGGTCAGAGCGCGGATGAAACCAGCCCGATACTCGGACAGGGACTGACCCAAGCGCGGGAAAGCGAGGGTGAATCCCATGCGTAACGGCCCGACCAGAATCATTCTGATCAACGCTGGAAAATACGACGAAGCCGAAGTGTCCCTTGATGGCGCGCTTCAGATTGTCGGCAGGAACAACGCCGGCAAATCCACGCTGATCAACACGCTGCAATTTCTTTACATTGATGATCGCTCGAAAATGTCGTTTGGCTCTTACACCCTCGACCAGACGCTGGATTACTACTTCATCAACGAACACAGCTATGTGCTGTTCGAGTGTCGGACGGTTCGCGGACAGGTTGTGATCGGCTGGCGGGGAGCAAGCAAAGCTTCCGGCGCTGACCCGGAGCGTTTCTTTTATCTTGGGCCTTATCGCCGCGAGGACTTTTTCGATGAACGCGACCGCGTTCGGAAACCAAGTGAAATTAACACCCTGCTCGTTGACCGGGATTACCAATCACTGAAGAAACCGGCGGAACATCGGGCAATTCTCCTGTCAAGCGCAGCACAGCGCAACACGGGTCTGGGCATTGTTGCTCTGAAGGACGGAGAACGCTTCTCCGATTTCCGTGATACGCTCAAGAATCTCCTGAACCTCGCCAACATCACGCAGGATCAAATGCGCGAACGCCTGCTGATGTTGGCCGGGTTACCCACGTACTATGTCGCAATTGATGCGCGCCGAATCTTGGGAGACGATTATGAACAATTGCGGCGCGAGCGCGATGAACTCAGCCTTTTCAAGTCCCACCAAATGGACGTTCAATCCATTATCCAATTGTTCAACGAGCGACAGGTGCTTTGGGGGCAACTCAACTACCGCTGGCAGGATTTGAAGGCACGAAAGAAGAAGTTTGATGAAGGCCACTCGACGCGAGCCGCGACTTTGACCAACAAAATCACCGCTACCCGCAAAGCTGCCGACGAAGCGAAGCAGGCTGTAGAGGCGAAGCAGAAGGAAAAGGAACTTCTTCTCCAGGAGAAATCTCCAATCGAACTTCAACTCAAAACCCTGGAGGCGAACAAGAAGACCTACGCAGGATTTGCCGAGTCGTTCGAGCAAGTAAATCTTGATAATCTGGAACGACGGTTGAGTGAACTTCTGAACCGGCAGCAGGAAGCCTCAACCGAAACGGCGGGATCGGTTAAGGGACAACTTCAAACCGCAGAGAACGAAGTTGAGGCAACGGCCAAATCCATCGAGCACTTTAGCCGATTGGTGGTCACTTCCCTGCGGGAGCATTTTTCCGACGACGAGATTTCGCGACTCTTTCGTATCCTGAGTCAAGACCTGCTAGGGTTGGCGGTTGGTCGGACTGGCATCACGCTCTCGAATTCCAAGGAGGTTGTCGCGAGACTGCGCCAACTGGTTTCCCGGATCACGGATGGTGTTTATCAAGACGACTCAATGACGGCGCGGCTTGGGCCGGCAAGTGATGTTCTTTCCAAGTTCCAAAACGTCGAAGCACTGGAAAAAGAACTGGTGCGGCGGAAAAAGAATGTTGCCCGGCTCACGGCTTTGCTGGAAGCGGTGACTCGTCAGGCCGAAGTCGCGAAGAGCATTGCAGAACTGAAGCAGCAGAAGCAGCAGCAGGCGGACAAGCTGGCAGCCTACAAACAATTCCAAAAGGACTTGGCGGGCGAAATGCAGTGGCGGGAGAACGTCAAAAACCTTGAGCGGGCCATTAATGCCGCCACAAAGACACTCGCCGACTTGGATGCAGCGCGGGAAGGCCACCGTGACCAACTTGCAAAGCTGGACATTGAGCGGAGAGCCGCCGATTCGGAATACCAGGCAGTCTTGAAGCGTTACGACCAGTGCCACGACCGAATTGCCTTGTTCAATGCTGGTCCGCGCGCCGACGCGGAAATTCCTGAAGACTTCGACAGTGCCGTCTCGTTTTATCTGCGAGAACACTCAAAGGCTTCGGACATGTCTCGTGACTTGGAAGTCGCATTCGTCAAACTCGGCGTCTTTGCCGACCGCTACAGGGGAAAGGACGAGGCGGAATCCATTCGGAACTTGGAGCAGGAACTCGATGCTTTGTCCAAACGTGAAGAAGCGTTGCAACTTCGCTGGAACAGCCAGATTCACGCCTTGAAAGGGCGATTCCAAGAGGTATTGAACGACCTCAAGTTGATCGAGAGTGCAAAAGACAAACTGAATCGCGAACTTACTCATGTTCACGTCTCCGACCTCAAATCGGTAAAACTCACCATTGAAAGGCAGTCCGACGAGATTTCCTTGATCGAACGGCTGGCCAACATTGGCGAATTGAACCTGATGGACGATACAACGCCACTCGACAAAGTGTTCGAGCGGGTACGGGCCAAAATGGGACGAAATCCTGTAACGCGAATCGCTGACCTGTTCGTCCTTGGAGTCCACGTCACCAGAGCCGATAACACAGTGAAGAAATACCCGGACTTCCACCAGGTGGAGTCGGACGGAACGACCATCACTATCAAGGTCCTTTTCAATCTTCTCGTCCTGAAAAGTCTTCTTCACAAAGAGGACGTGGCGATTCCCTTCTTCTTGGATGAAATACAAGACCTCGACCCGGCCAATCAACGCGCGGTCATTCAGACAGCCAAGAAGCTCGGCTTCATCGCCATAACCGCCGCACCAAGCGCCATCGGCGAGGTGGACGCCTGCTATTTTCTTGAGCCAAACAAGCAGGGCCGCGTCGTCCTCACAGAGGATCAGCGTCTCACCATGAAAGCTAAACCCCAATCCCACGAAGCATGAAGACCGGGGTTCAGCCAAAACATCGCGGCCTGTGCCTCCGTCTGTTCCGAGACGGAATGTTGCCCAAATCCGTGTGCGGCCAAGCGCTCATTCGCGCGCTCGCCCCGTTGTTCGATACGGGCGTCGTTCGATGGAGCAAGGTGGGTGGGGGACAAAGACTGACGGTCATGAATCAGGTTGGATACGAACGTTGGCTTTTTCAGCACTTTCCTGACGTGGATATTCCTGATTCTGATTCGAGTCAGGTCAAAGGCGTAGCGCACTTCCGCAATGCCAAAGCTCTACCCAGCAATTTGCCGGAAATTGTCTGCCTGCGAAGCACCCGCGACGGAGTATTGATGCGCGACGGCGCGGTTGTCGAAACGACCCGAGCGACCAAAGACAATGGCGTGTTTGCATTCACACTGACCGACCGCACTCAGTTCGCTTTGCGGGGCATATGCGCGTTGATTGAAAACCTCGCAGTCTTTCACTCGTTTGAGAAATTGGGCCTTGAACCTAACCTCGCAATCTGGACAGGCGGCGTGAGTTCAAATCGGTTCATCGACTGGCTGGCCTCCAGCGTTTCAAGCGGTTTGCGTGTGTTGCATCTGCCGGATTACGACCCCGTGGGTTTGAGCGAATTTCTCCGGCAGCACGAACGGCTCGGCGAAGCCGTCACTCTTTTCCTCGCAGACGACTTGCCAAGCCTTTTTCGTCGGCACTGCAATACTTCGTTACTCGCGGACGAGAAGAACCAACGGACGCTCATGCAACTCCGCAAAGCTCAACATCCCGCCGTTCAACAAGTCGTGTCTTTGATAGACGAGTTCAACGGTGGTTTAGAACACGAAGCCATCTTCATAAAGCGTAAGTGACAGCAATCGTTTGACACGCCGTGACCAACGCGCGGTTTGCTTCGCTCCACGGGCTGCCCGTCGCCCCGTCCCCCTCTCGACGTCGCCCGCTCCGCTTCTCAAACCGCGCGCTCGTCACGAGCTTGCATGGTGCAGGGCCGCATGAGCGGCGGGCTTCCGTCTGTGGTCCTGCGGCGGGCGCTGCGCTCCGGCTGCGATTCGCTAAACGCTCCTCTCCGCTCTCCGCTCCACTTACCCCGCTCGCCGACCGAAGACCGAAGCCGCTAGTCCCAGCGCCGACTGAAGAGAGGAAGCTCTCGATGAACGATTAGGGAATCTCCGGTTTTCCATTCAGGGATTGTAAAATTAGGAGCCATTCGGCTGGTCGTCGGTACGGCGCGATGAAAGCAGGGCTGATTGTATGGCGTCGTCGGGCGCGTCAAGGATACTACGGGTCGGCTCGCTTAGACGCTCGCGCTTCCGTTCCTCCTCTGACTCGCCCGCCGCCGCCGGGAGTTTTGCCTTTAGGTTTTCATCGCGGGAATCTGTCGCAACATGACTTTGGGATAGCAGCAATGAGGGACAGTGCCGATTGGCTTCCTTGGGCGGAAGCTGTTGCCGACCTGTGCAAATCCTGCTAACCGTATCCCCTGCAATTGAAATTGCACTGTATGACTTAACGACCAAATAAAACATTTCGCGTCGCAACGGCTCGGTCCCACGAGAAAACCGCGAACTTTCACTGGACGAGAGAGCCGCCGAAGCACGCGCCCCATCGGGCGCGGCTTGGCGTGCTTCTCTCATTGGGGCTTCGCGGTCCCTCTCGTGGGGGTGCGTTGAGTTCGCGCCCCTACTGTTATTCGAGTGGGTGAAAACCTGAATTGTCATTTCTCCCGCATCGGGTATTAAATGAAACTCGACGGTGGGGGAGCCGTCCGCAGACAGCATTCGCATTGTGCGAACAACGATCCAAAGACACTTTTATCGCACCGGGCTGATTCGTGAGGAAATCCCCTTACGGAATGGCCGCAGAAATGGTGTCGCCCGCACCTGGCACAAGAACGGACTGCTTGCGTCTGAAGAACCTTACCAGCATGGAGTGCCTCACGGCATTTGCCGCCAATGGGATGAGGCGGGCCGCTTGCTCGGCAAATACAAAATGGTTCGCGGCACCGGTGTACAGCGGGCGTGGCACGACAACGGGCAACTCCAAATGGAAGTGTCCACGGTGCGCGGCGAATTCAGCGGACGAAACCGAATCTGGCTGCGTGATGGAACATTGCTCTCGGAACGCTTCTACGTTCACGGTCGAATTGTCACCCCGAAGGAATATCGCGAGGCAGCGGCAAGAGACAAAACGCTGCCGAAACTCAGGGGCAAGCCGGCGAAGCTGCCACCGAAGAACGGGGCGATGGAGAAACACATTTACCGGGTTTTCGTGTCGTCGCTTTTGGAGAAGCAGCATCGTCGAGAGGCGCGGACATGGTTGAAGAATGGAGGGGGCAAGTTCGCGCATTCGCTTGGGCGTTTCAAACGAGAGCGTGACGCCGCGACATTCGTGGAACAGCTATACCACGCTGGCGCCGCCAAAGTGATCGCGCCCGACATCTACGACACCAAGACTGGCGACCAGTTTGCGGATTGCGTGCTCGTTCATCTCCCCAGGAACGCGACGAAGCGGAAAGCAATCCGCCAGATTTGCGCGCAATTGCGGCGGCGCAAACTAGGCGCGATGCAGCCGGACAAGGACATCGGCGAAGCGTATCTGTACCTCTACCTCGGTTGAATCAGAGGACGACGAGGCAATCCCGCGTTTCGTCCATCGCGAGAACTCCACACGCCTGCCGCGCATCGAGCAGACATTCGCTGACCGCATCACCCACCAACTTCTCGACAGCATCGCGCATGGGACGAGCGCCTAGCTTCGGGTGAAATCCCTTTCGCACAAGGAACGGCAACACCGTGTTATCGAGTTCCAGCTTATGGCTGCGACCGGCCAGGAATTCGATTTCACGAGACAGAAATTTCTCCGCAATCTCCAATTGGTGTTCGTAGCTCAGGCGATGAAACACGAGCTTCTCATTCACCCGCGCGAAAATTTCCGGGCGTAGAGTTTGTTGTGCGCGCGTGAGGACGTGGCGCTCCAATGTTGCGTCGTTGGAATGTTGGAGGCTCATCAACTCGGCCGAGCCAATGTTTGACGTGAGCCAGATGTAGAACCCGCTGAAATCGAGTGTCTGGCCCGTCGCGACCGTGATGCGCGCGG
>Ga0134126_10009854_pt1 | contig 12039 bp, 11 predicted proteins | sample KB31752_FD_96881 | JGI IMG/M metagenome (GOLD analysis project Ga0134126, IMG submission 96881) | Terrestrial soil microbial communities with excess Nitrogen fertilizer from Kellogg Biological Station, Michigan, USA - KB3-175-2 | ecosystem: Environmental > Terrestrial > Soil > Unclassified ...
AACGAGAAGACCCATCACACGACCCGGCAATCGCCCAACAGCCGATACCAGGAACCGATAAAAAAAGCAGCCTGACGACCTATGAAAATGATCAGTTCTTAACTTAACAACCTGACCCTTTGGTCCTAAAAGAGGGGAGTATTATAGCGCCCGCACAGCGGAAAGTATTGTTTCGGCAAAACGCCCATGGAAACTTTTAACGAATCTGTTACCTTAGCGAGACCAAAGATGCTGGATCATCTTCCACCAGCAGCTTAAATATATCCTGACCCTATAAAACTAAAAATCCCTAACTGTCAGATCAAATAGTGACTATTACATTGAAGTAGTCCTGCCCGAACAGATGTCGAACCTATTCCAAGCTGATTTACAGATTTTTGGGGCTAATTCTATACCCGAATAGCGCTTGCCGGGAACTCGACCGGCCAGAAATTCCTGTCATTGTTCCTTGCACCATAAGTCCATTCGAAAACGTTGGATCGGTAATTTTTGATAAACTCTCGCCCTTATTTATAGTTAAAAATAACCTCGCCCCAAGACTATATCTTCAGCATCTTCTTCTTTCTCTGGGAAAAGTTCATTTAAATGCCACAAAAAACGCTCAAAGCATTCAATATGTAGTGGATTTTGATTCAGGAATTTCTCATATTCCGCCCTTGCTCTTACTCTGCCTTCTGAAGTGCTGAAGTCGGCCCTCACATTAGAGGCAAGCCTTTTGGCTTTTCTTAATACAATAACTTCATCTATGGACGTTAATTTGGTATTTATTGGGGTCATGTCCAGGTACTCACATAAAAGTACATACCGAGATCCAGGCACTGCTCTTTTTAATTCTGCAGAAGTCTGAGATGCTTCCTGGAACATTGTTTTGTCAAGGTTTGTTTTTATCTCACTTGCAAAATGAGAAACGAAAAATTTAGATTCGTATTTATCGTCGTTTCTGGGATCATCGGTTATAGTTATGTGATGCGCCTTAGAAACGGAGAAATCCTGGTCCTTTAATTTCAAGAATACTCCTCCAGCTTTTAAGGAAATAAATGGAGAATCAAAGCTTAAACCGGCAAACGAGGAATGGGGGCCGCAGCTTATATTTTTTAGTCGATTTAATCCAGGTATTAATCTAGAATCAAAAAGATATGGCATAAATTCCTCAAGAACTGTATTGTCAAGTTTTAACTGTCCCTTTTGCCTATAAAGGAAGTCGTCTGTAGCGTCGAAAATAAGCTCTAGCTCCAACGATTTCTTATAATCGTTAAGGGCGTCGACAAATTCTCTGAGAAGCTCTTTTCCAGTGCCTTTCGCAGAATTCAACCTTTCAATCCATTCTTTATATTTTTTAATAGCCGATTCAACCCGGCTGCGATCAGCCGCAGGAAGTTTATTATTTATTAAGAGTGCTTTAAGTTTATCACCGTGCGATGGCCTTCGAATAACTTCCATATTCAACGTTCTTTTCTAATACTGTTTTTTCAAAGATACTCGGAATCGTTAATTCCAATTTAGGAGATAATTTTACCTGATTGCCCATCTCAATCGCACTATCCAGCAAACTCTTATTCTCGGAAGAGACTTTAACAACGGCTTTTTTAAGAGCTTCTATACCAACAAATTTCGCGTGTTCAGTTTTGGGAACCACCTTCTGTATCTTTTCCGCTATAATTATATCTTCATAAATTTTTTCACCGAATCGATTTGTAAAAACCCGCTCTGAAAATCGAAACTTTCCAAAAGCGCCACTTTCCTCCATTATTTCTCTAATTAGCTTTCCGTTTTCAAAAGAGCAACCTTGCACTTTCGATATTCTACCAAGAACAATGATAATTGGGCGGCCAGCCTTCATCACTCTTGATATCTCACTTAAACTCACGCACATATCCATACAATATTGGATCACAGTCAAGAAACGATTCATTCTATGTTTCCTATTCGAACCAATTTCAGAGCGAGCAGCCTGCAATGGTTTCCATCCTAGCAATTCAGTCGCCGGTCGATAATTTTGATGATAATTAAAAACGTTTATATAGGGAGGAGATGTAATAACGGCTTCAACTAAATCATCTTCCAAAGGCAAATATCTCGCATCTGCCAAATGGCATTTGGATACACTGTCAGTCGTTAACATTTCATTTAGAATGCCAGATAATATAAAGGCACCACGAGAAATAGCAGAATTGCTAATTTCTAGGTTATTGCACATTCCAAGCAGTAACAAAGAGGCCAACAAGTTAGCTACTGTAGCATCAACGGTTTTTACCTTTTCTAGGAAAATCGAAGGTTCATTACTAAGTGAAGGCAAACCGAAATTTTCGCTCGAACCATAGGTAATTGCTAACGATTTAATAGCTTTGATATGCCGGTTCTTTTCTTCTATGTCTAGTTGAGCAAACTCCGATATGGAAGCGAGATGCCAAGCCGCTGGATTAACTTCAGCGCCCCATGAAGCACATCCTCGGGCAGTTGCCTCAAATAAAACTGTACCGCTTCCACAGAACGGATCAAGAAAAGATCTGCTATCATTACAGACTTCCTTCATGATGTATTCTACGAACTCAGGAGAGAACTGCCCTCGCCAAGGTAATCTGCTAGCTCTTGACTTATCCTCAATATTTAAACGTCCTTGGTCAAGCATTTTAAAATCCATGGTTAAAACTTAATTCCTTACTACTACAAACTTTTCTAACTAAAGACAGGTAAAACTATCACTCTTTATTTGAATCACAAAGTTGATCCAATCACAGCCGGCTATTTAAGGGTTACCACTTGGTGGCTAACAAAAGTTCTCTTATATCTATTTTTAAATACTTAGCAATGTCGTACAATCTCTCTATTGAAGGCTGCATATCATTTGTACACCATCGTGACACAGTCTGAGGAGCGATTCCCAGGGCTTCAGCGAGTTCCTTATTGGTAACCCCCTTTTCCGCCAGCACAGCTTTGATCCGATTATAATGACCTTTCTTCATTTTATCTCCTAGTCAGACAAATATAAAATTCTGCATTTACTTGATTCTTAAAGAATTAATATCGTTTTAGATTACTTAATAAACATTTTATATTATTTAATTAACTTAAAACGCTACTTTTGTACTGAAATAAGTTATTTTCACTCATAAATATTTCCTTTATGTTCCCATTCCTTATCCAGCCCAAGCTATATGCACAGCCGATCTGGCTGTCGAAAGAAGAAAAAGAAGCTCCCCTGCAGGTGATTAAAGGGTTCTTCGAGGACTACAAGTTAAATGAATTACGATTCTACCTCTGGCAGATGGTCGAAGCTTGCCTGACCTCTGAAAACAGCCAGTTCGCCGAACCAGTGGAGCGGGCTGATCTGCTGTTCCATTACCAGGCCCTAGAAAAAGTCCTGGAGGCAGCACATGCCCTGGCGGGGGAAAGAAAAACAAACTTCTAAGACGGCCTATTATTGCACATATTCAAAAGCCCAAAGACATTCAATTGCTCAATGACAGAAAATGCTTATTCATGCCTCGCAGCCCAGGCAATGATATGCCGGCTTAGAAGCACCAAAGCCGTTACTACTGCCCGGCTCTATTCCCCCTGTCCATCGGCTGCGGTTGCATAGGTGGTGCCTTAACAAAATATTATGCAGTTTTTGCTTTCACCGACTACGGAGGTGAAAGCCTGCGTTTCCCCCGCCGACTTCGGAGGCCGGGGACCCAAGATCTGATGTGGCGTGCCACATCAGTACATCTTGCAATCGCCGCGTAGCACGAGCGATTGCCTATTCGAGGCTGGCCGCAGTAAGAGATCGCTAACAGGACGCCACAGGGACCCCATCACATTCTAAAGAGGCTTCCCACGGCATTCACACATAATTTTGGATAGTCACCCTTAATTGTGTGTATGCGGAAAATGGAGAGATGGGATAGTGAGGCGGACCTGGAACAGGAAGATATAAAGCCTGAAAAGGCAGTGACCATACTGCGCAAGCATGGCATGGAGGTCACCTCCGAACAAGCCAAACTGATTCTCGAATTTCTTCAACGAATGGCTGACATAGCCGTTGCACAATTCTTAAGAAAATGAAAATAGCCGATCTATACATCCAGGTGAGCACGGACGAGCAGGCCGATAAGGGTTATTCACTACGCAACCAGGAGGAGCTACTTCGCCGATATTGCGAAATGCGCTCTACGCAGATACGGAAGGTGATATTTGAGGACCATTCCGCCAAAACGTTCGACCGGCCTAAATGGACTGCCCACCTGCAGGACCTCCGAAAACACAAGGGCAAATCCGACATGGTGCTGTTCACCAAATTGGACCGGTTCAGTCGTAACACGAGCGATGCCTATCAGATGATCAAGACCCTCCGCCAGCTGGGAGTAGAGCCACAAGCCATCGAGCAACCCATTGACCCCTCCGTACCGGATACCAAAATTATGTTGGCGATCTACATGGCTGTCCCCGAAGTGGAGAATGACCGCCGAGCCATGAATGTATTCCATGGGATGCGCCGGGCAAAGAAAGAAGGCCGTTGGATGGGCATAGCGCCTGTGGGATACGTCAATCAAATAGATACATCGGGCCGGAAATACATAACGCCCAAAGAACCGGAAGCCGGAATTATGAAGTGGGTCTTTGAAGAAATATCCCGGGGTACTTTTGCAGCCGACCAGATCAGGCGGGACGCGAATAAAAAGGGATTAAAATGCAGCCGGAGCGCATTTTGGACAGCCATCCGCAACCCCGTCTATTGCGGCAGGATCAACGTTTCCAAATACAAGGATGAAGAACCGCTTCTTGCCCAGGGAAGACATGAACCACTCATTTCCGAAGCACTCTTCTATGACGCCCAGGATGTCTTATGCGGACGAAAAAGAAAGGAGAAAACAGGCACCAAAATGGTCACGCATGAAAATCTCCCTCTGAGAGGCTTCCTTATCTGTCCCCGCTGCAGCCGGTTGCTCACGGGCAGCGCCTCCAAAGGAAGAAACAATCGCTACTACATTTACCACTGCGTTTCCCTATGTAGCTGCAGGTTCAAGGCGGAAATTGCCAATGATCTTTTCGAAAAGGAATTGAAGAAATACGTGCCACATCCTGGCATGTCTGAGCTATATGTAACAGCGCTCTGTAAAACATTCAAGAACCAAACCAGCCATCAACAGACCAGCCGAAGAGCAATACTCATGCAGCTGGACGAGCTGAATAAAAGGCTTAAGAACGCCTTGGAGATGATGGCCGACAAACAGATGGACCCGGAAGATTACCGGCAGTTAAAGACGGCCTGCTCCGCCCAAATCGCAGAGCTCGAAGTCCGGTTGGCTGCACAAGCTGAAAAGCAGGTGGACATCCAAACTCTTTTAACCAAGGCCGTCAACACGCTAGGCAAGCTCGACGAACTATACGCCAATGGCACGATCATAGAAAAGCGAAAGATCATAGGTTCGATATTTCCGGAAAAGCTCATTTTTGACGGAAATGAATATCGAACCTCCCGGCTGAACGAGGCTGTCCGGCTGATATACATGCTGGACAAGGGCTTCACAGAAATAAAAAACCGGAAAGACGGCGAAACTCCGCTGCTTTCCGGTGAGGTAGTCCCGACAGGAATCGAACCTGTATCAAAAGTTTAGGAAACTTCTATTCTATCCATTGAACTACGGGACCAAAGACTTGCTGCTTGCCAAAGCCAAACTAACGCCGGAAAAAATGAGTGGCGCCGCGGGCCGTGACAAGGGTCGCAAAAATAAGGCATTTTTTTTTAGCCATAGGGAAAAGCTTACTTTGACCCCTTCAAAATTTCCATCTATTATGAACCGATTGTTCCTCCCAGGCTACACCGGCGCGAGAACCGCCTACATCGGCGCCCGGATCAACCGCCTCGCCTCCGGCATCCTGAAACAGGCCATTTTCGCCGCAGTGGTCGTGCTGGCCTTCGGCTGCGCGCAAGCAGCTCAGGCTCAAGGCCCACGCTTCAGCCACCAAACCATCTTCGTGACCGATCTCGACCGGGCGGCGAACTTCTATGAAAAGGTCATGGAACTCAAACGCATCTCCGAACCCTTTCACGACGGAAAACACGTATGGTTCCGCATCTCCGAACACGGGCAATTGCATGTGGTTTCGGGGGCAAAAGAGGATGTGCCCCACGACATCAGTATCCACCTGGCTTTCAGCGTGCCAAGCATGGCCGCCTTTACCAAACATCTCGATGCGATGGGAATCAAATACGGCAACTGGGCGCAGAACACCAAGACGCCCCAGCTCCGGCCCGATAAAGTCCAGCAGATCTACCTCCAGGACCCGGACGGATACTGGATCGAGGTCAACGACGATAAATTTTGACGGCCGGGCTTCATAGCCCTATCCTTCCGCTCTAATCTTTCGACAGTTTTTTTGAAGTTGACCTGAAGAGTCTGAGGACGGTGTAGTTACAAATGTGTTCAGACATTGGTAACCGCATGTGTAGGTTTTGACGGCAGAGGCTTAAACTCCCCGGCAACTCTATCTTTAAGTCGCAAAAACGGCCTTTCGATCAGGTAATAAGATAGCAAGGCCGCAGCAATGGCGCATACCAGATTGATCGGGGTTTTATTGAGCCAACCAAGTGCGCTGGACATAATGAACAATTGCTGCCACAGGTATAAGGAATACGACAGTTTACCGATAAATGTCATAAAGGGCAGGTTCAAAAACGCGGACCATTTGTTCTTTTTTTCTATAGAGAATAGGATCCCGAAGGCTATGAGGATATTCGTAACGGTGCCGACTGGCGAACCCAGACCCAGCGGAACGAAAACCAGCCCAAGGTGCAGTTTGTGTGTCATGTTCCACTCCGTCAAATGACCCGTATTAATCAAAACAATAAATAGAAGGAACCCGATGAATCTAAAATCAACCGGCTTGTTCATCAGCGCCGCGATCTTTTTACGATGGATGGCAAACAGGCAACCGATCATGATCGCATCCACCCTTTGAAAAAAGAACGACATGTCGCTCACCATCGAAAAATGGATCAGGTGGTTGTACGCGGCCAGCCGGCAAGCGAATACCAATAAGATTATGCCTGTCGCAAAATATCCGCGCAATTTCCTTGAAAGGGTAAAAATAAGCGGCCACAGCAGGTAAAAGTGCTCTTCTACGCTCAAAGACCAAAAATGCGCTGTCTCAGCATCTTTTTCGCGGACAAAATCCCTATAATAAAAGATCGAAGACAGCCAGGAGCCTCTGGGTAGATGGATCAAAGACGACAGCTGCAAAACGAAATATACCAGCAATACAAAATAGTATGCGGGAAAGATCCGGAATACCCTTCTTATATAGAAGTTCTTGATGCTGATCTTTCCATACCTGTTCTCTTCTTCGATCAGGAGTGTTGTGATCAGGAAACCGCTGATCACAAAAAAGACATTCACACCGAAATTGCCGTCCAGTAATAGAGAAAATGGATAAGGTGGGTTAAAGTTTCCAAATATTCCCAGAGCATTCAGATGATGAAAGATAACGACTGCAATGCTCAATGCCCTTAAGCCATGAAGGCTTGGGATATATTTCTTCATATTTCCGAATCACTGTTGTCCGACTAAAGCCGGGGTTAAAAAAATAAAGGGTAGTCTGATAGAACCACCCCAATGGTTAAAGTTAGAAAAATTCTCCGGATAGCCGGGTTTATTCATAACCCTCTGGCACATCCAAAGATAAAAACTAAATCCTTATCCTGACCGGCAAAACACTTTCAGCTTGCCGGATATGGCGGCTTTCACCAGGCACCTGGATGCGGAGCATATAAAATACGGCAATTGGGCCCAGAACGCCAAGCCCCCAGCTCCGGCCCGAGAAAGTCCAGCAGATCTATCCCCGGGCCCCCCATGGATACCGGATCGAGGTCAACGATGATAAATTTTGAGGTGCGGGTCTCATAGCCCTATCTTTGCACACCCCGGACTGGAAAAAGGCCAGGATAAAATAGCAGTTCTATGAAGTTCTACAATCTCCTTATAAAATATCGCCCCCAAATAGCCATTGTATTCCTGATCATCGCCATCGCGACCAATGTCTACGCAGGGTTCTGGCCGGCCTTCGTCGCCTACCTTATCGCCGTCATCATGCTCTTCGGCTACTTCTTTTTCGGTCCGCTCCGGCTGATCCAGGAGCATATGGAAGCCGGTAACATGGAAGCCGCGGAAAAGGTGCTCAATTCGGTGAGGTTTCCCAACTTGCTCTACAAGCCCATCCGCTCCGTGTATTATACCCTGAAAGGCAATATCGCCATGATGAAACAGGACTTCGACGGCGCCGAAAAGAACATGAAGAAAGGCCTGGATCTGGGCATGCCCATGAAAGAAGCCGAAGGCGCCAGCTTGTTGCAGATGGGTATGCTGGCGATGCAGAAAAATGATCTCAGACAAGGCGAAAGTTATATCCGGCAGGCCCTCCGCAAAGGCCTTCCCGACAAGGAAAATCAGGCTGCAGCCTTCCTCCAGCTCTGTTCCATCATGATGACCAAAAGGGAATTCCGTGCCGCCAAGGAGTTCTTCCGCAAGGCCAAAGCACTGAAACCCACCACGCCGCAGATCGTCGATCAGATCAAGCAGATCGAAAAATACATTTCGCGGATCCCGGGCTAGTGTCTCGGCCCCGTAGCCGCACGGATAGTGAGAGGCCCGGTGTGCTCCGGAAAAACGCCGAAGACCGACGAGATGACCTGCCGGCGAAAGGCAAAGATCTCCTCCAGGCGCCGCCGCACCAAGAATGCACCCGCCAGATCGCCGAGAAAACCAAAGGGGATCAGATAATGCACCAGGTCCGTCATCTCGACGCCACCCTGAATTTCCCGAAAATGATGCTGATGATGCCAAAACTTGTAGGGCCCCCGCCGTTGCTCATCGACAAAATAATGCCCCTCTTCCACTTGTGTGATCTCGGTAAGCCAATGGCTTCGCAGCCATGGCAACGGCCGGAGCTTATATTCGATGAGCTGACCGGCATAGATGTGAGGCCCCGGCGAAGGAGAGAGAACCTCAAAATGCATGTCAGGTGGAGTAATGCGTGGAAGATTGCCGGGATCTGCAAAGAAGGACCAGACGCTATCCAGGGAAGCAGGGATCAATTGTACGCGATGTAAGATCTGAACCGCCATGGACCATATTACACCCGCGGCAGGTATTTAGTTCTCGAGCGGCTTGCTGCCGGGAGAGGTTACACAATCTACCATCTGCCGTAAAGTCCTGAGAGAAAGGCTGTTCTTCTCCAAAAAGTCGAACGAACCATATTGCAGAAAGACCTCTTTGGTATTCAACCCTTTTTGACTGGAAAATAAGATAACATACACATCCGGGTCGATGTCGCGTACCCGTTGCAGGGTATCCAGCCCGTTCATTTTACCATCCAGGTTATAATCCAGGACGATAACCGAAGGATGTTTGTCCAGCTCGGAAATACACGATTCCCCGTTCGTATAAAAATGAATGTTGTTGCTGAGGGATTCCAGTTCCTTAGCGATAAGGCTTTGATAGATGATGTTATCTTCTACGACGAAAATAACGGGCTGTTGATTGAATTCCATGGTTTATGGCTGTATTGCGGAAATAAAACATGGAAAATAATGCCAGAAAAAAAATCGAGGTAGTTTATTGATTATCAGTTGCTTTTTGCCAGACTCCAGGGTCAAACGCTCTCAGAATGGGAATTTTCGACTGACCATGGGAATCACTTTAGTACCTCGCTCTGTAGCTGGCCGATACATTCTTTGATCACCGAATCGATGTTGCTCACCAGGCCGGGGATCTCGCCAAGGCCCTCTTTCTGCCGGGCGTTGGCCTCCACCGTCCGGATCTCCTGCCGGATGGACTTGATGCCCATGGAATCGATGGTCGATTTTAACTTGTGAGCCGTCTTGCCTACTTGTTCCCAATTCTCCGCCTCCAGGGCATTTTTCAGATCCTGTACATTCTGAGGCACTGTATCGATGAAAAGAGCGACCATCTTTCGGATAAAACCTTCGTCACCGCCGGATACGGATTGAACCATCGATAGATCATAAAGTCTGGAATTCTCGACTGTCATATTGCTGTTGTTTTTGAGGATATTTTCAGAGGATGAGCCGGCTGCCGCCGACTCTCCCGCGACGGAACTTACGGGCTCCCCGAGCCGCGGAAGATTTCGGGAAATGACCCGGAACAGCCGCGCTTCGTCAAAGGGCTTGGCCAGATAATCCGTCATCCCGGCGGCGAGGTATTTTTCACTATCGCCTTTTAAGGCGTTGGCCGTCAATGCTATGATGGGTATGCCGGCCTTTAAGGGGTCTCCCAGCCGGCGGATATGCTGGGTGGCTTCGATGCCGTCCATTTCGGGCATTTGCACATCCATGAGAATGCAGTCGAATTCAGATTGTTCCAGTGCCTCAACGGCTTCACGACCATTGCCGACGATGACGACTCTAAAGTCCCATGATTCGAGAATATGCCGCGCCAGATATTGGTTCAGCTCTACGTCTTCGGCGACCAGCACCCTCCTATGTCCAAGACTTTTATAATCTATATCCGCACTGACCTCATTTTCCTGCATAGTTCGAAAACTTAAATGATAGGGAACGCGTATCGTAAAAGCCGATCCCTTGCCTTCCTCACTGGCCACTAACAATTCACCGTGCTGCATCTCTACCATATTCTTGCTGATGGCCAGGCCAAGACCGGTGCCACCATACTTCCGCGAGATAGTTGCGTCAGCTTGTTCAAAAGGTTCAAAGATAGTCCGCACCCGCTCTTTGCTGATCCCTATGCCTGTGTCCTGTACCACGATCTCCACTACTACACCTTCGTCGTTCCGGGCAATGATACCCGTCGCAATATTGATGTGCCCCGCGTTTGTAAATTTCAACGCATTGCTAAGGACATTGTTCAACACCTGGCTTAGCCGATAAGGATCGCCTTCGACGACCAGGTCGGCAGGAATGGAATTCTGAAAGACAAGCCCCAGCTCTTTTTCCTCGGCCCGATAGATAAAACTCTGGATAGTGGTGGCAATCTTGTCCACTATCTTGAAAGGTATCCGTTCCAGCTGCAATTTACCTGCCACAATCTTTTCGAGATCGAGAATGTCGTTGACGATAACCAATAAGTTATTCGCCGAATCCTGGATCAGCTGGAGATAGTTGCGCTGTTGCTCGTCCAATTTGGTTTTATTGAGCAGGCTGGCGATGCCGAGGATGCCATTCATCGGAGTTCTGATCTCATGGCTCATATGCGCCAGAAATGACTCTTTGGCTTTCGCGATCTCATCCGTCAATTGCTTGGTGAGCCTGAGCTCTTTCTCCATCTTGATCCTGTCCGTAATGTCCTGCGCGAAACCGATCACATATTGATCGGCGCCGGGCTCCGACATCCGGAAGTTCTTGTATAAAAGATAGATGACATCGCCGTCCTTGCTGAGTACGCAGAACTCGCCGCTGACTGCAGTTTCACTTTCCGCGATGGCCTTCATATACTCTTCGTCGAAACCGGTATGGTGCTTCTCGGGGATGATCATCCGGATATTCTGCCCTACCAGTTCTTCTTCCTTATAACCCAATACCCGGCAGATCGCCGGGTTGACTGTCAGGAGCCTGCCGTCCATGTCATGTGTGCAGATCAGGGCCTGACTATAATTGAACAGATCGCGATATCTTTTTTCGCTAAGCTTTACCTTTTCTTCGAACTCGCGAGTCTCCGTGATCCGTACGACATAAATGATCACACTCTGGAACTGACCGCTCGCGTCGAAGATAGGATGTATCCGGTGCATGAAGTGTTGCACCATCCCCTCGGCACCCTGTGACGATTCCGCCCACTCCACCATCCTGCGCGTACGCCGCGCTTTCTCGAAAACCATCCGGCGCGCCCGCGCTTGTGCGACAGGCCTACCGGCATACTGACAGAATTCTTCATTGGTCTTACCGATCATCCACTGCCGCAGCTGCGGATCGGGTATGGCACTATGATTCGCATACAGGAAACGATATCCTGCATCCGCTACGAGAATTTCCGCCGGAACCTTGTCGAGGATCTCCTCAAAAAAGTGGCTTTCTACTTGCATATC
>Ga0134126_10009855_pt1 | contig 12038 bp, 10 predicted proteins | sample KB31752_FD_96881 | JGI IMG/M metagenome (GOLD analysis project Ga0134126, IMG submission 96881) | Terrestrial soil microbial communities with excess Nitrogen fertilizer from Kellogg Biological Station, Michigan, USA - KB3-175-2 | ecosystem: Environmental > Terrestrial > Soil > Unclassified ...
CGAACGGACGGCGTGGTAACCACCCGTTCTAGCGAGGAGCTTCGCCACATCCAGGCCGCCACGCCGACACCACCACAGCACGCGACCCAGCCGTTACCTCCCTTAAGTTCCCGGCATTGCGCTAGTACGACGTGGCTGTAACAACCACGTCGCTGGACGGGGCGACGGGGCGGCTGGCGCCCTTCCCGCGTGGGGTCGGCTCACGTAGATTCGGACTGGATGACCGCCAGGACCTCACCGGCCGCCCGGATGCTGGCCCGCGCCAGAGCCGTGTCCGCCTACGCCCGCCGGACCGGCTGCGGCGTTGACGAAGCAGACGACATCCTCCGCGAGGCCGCCGTGTCCCGGCGGACCGCGCTGACCGGCGCCGGGACCGCGGCCCTGGTGCTGGCCGTCCCCGCCGCCCTCGGCCAGGAGTACCACAGCAGCGAGGCCGGCAGCCAGCAGTCCGCCGACGGCCACCAGCAGCGCGTGGTGATCATCGGCTCCGGCCTGGCCGGGCTGGGCTGCGCCGACCGGCTCTGGCGACGGCACCGCATCCGCAGCGAGATCTACGAGTTCAACCCGGACCGGCCCGGCGGCCGGGTCTACACGCTGCGCGGCTTCTTCGACGCCGGCCAGACCACCGAGCAGCACGGCGAGTTCATCTCCAGCGAGCACACCGCCATGCGCGCGCTGGCGGCCAGCCTGGGCCTGACCCTCGACAACGTGAACAAGTACCCGCCGCACACCCGCGCCCAGGACGAGCGGCTGCGGTTCGGCGGCCACTTCTGGTCCCAGGCCGCGCTGAACCGTGAGTGGCACGAGTGGGCCTGGAAGCTGTTCAACCACGCGGCGGTCCGCCAGGCGCCCTGGCCGACTTTGTACAACCGCCATACCGAGGCGGGCTGGCGGTGGGACCACCAGCCCGCCAGCCAGTGGATCGAGGAACACGTCCGCGGCGGCCTCGGCTCGAACTTCGGCCGGCTGTGCGCTTCCGTGCTGCTGGACGAGTACGGCGGGCCGGTGGCCGAGCAGTCCGCGCTGAACCTGGTCTACCTGCTCGGCCTCTACGACAGCTCGGCCAGCGGCCTGCAGCCGCGATCCGCGCCCCAGCTGTCCGGGACCGACGAGAAGTGGCACATCCGCGGGGGCAACGACCAGCTCATCTCGGGGCTGGTCCGGCGGCTGCCGGCCGGCACCATCCACCTGGGCCACCGGCTCGTCGGGCTGCGCGAGCGCGGGCATGGCCGGTACACCTGCACGTTCGCCGTCGGCCACGGGACCCGCGAGGTGCACGCCGACCGCGTGGTGCTGGCACTGCCGTTCACCCGGCTGCGCGAGGTGGAGCTGCGCGGCATCGACCTGCCCCCGCGCCAGCTGCGCGCGATCCGCCATGAGCCTCTCGGCTCGAACTCCAAGATCCAGCTTCAGTGCTCGCACCGGGTCTGGAACGCCGACGGCTGGACCGGCGACCTGTACACCGACGGCATCGTGCAGGGCGGCTGGGAGACCACGCTGGACCAGCACGGGACGCCGGGCATCCTGATCGCGCTGCCCGGCGGCGAGGTCGGCGCCGACATCGGCCGCCGGTATCACCTGCGCTCCTACTTCGGGCCCGCGCCGACCGAGATGGCCGCCGACTTCATCGATGACTTCGAGACCAACTTCCCCGGCGTCAAGGCCGCCTTCAACGGAAAGGCCTATTACGCCTGGTCATCGGCCGATCCGCACGTCGGCGGCGCCTACTCCTACCTCAAGGTCGGCCAGTACACGGCGTTCAACGGCATCCAGCCGCGCCGCCACGGCGGCCTGCACTTCGCCGGCGAGCACACCTCGGTCAACTTCCAGGGCTACATGGAGGGCGCGCTGCGCAGCGGCTACCGGTGCGCTAACGAGATCCGCGGCTGACCGCCGCCCGGCGGGGTCCCGGCCCTGAGGCCGCCCAGCGCGAGAATGGTCCCCGCGCCGTGTCGAGGCCGGCCCGGCGGCTCCGACCCAGGGATGCACCCGCCGTCAGAGGGGACCGACATGAAGTACCTGCTCATGATCTACGCGAACCAGGAGACCTGGGCCGGGTTCAGCCCCGAGGAGGTGACGAAGGGCATCGCCGACCAGGATGCCTTCAACCGGGAGTTCTTCGAGACCGGCGAGCTGCTCGGCGCCTTCGGGCTGGCCGACGCCGAGAACGCCAAGGTGGTCCGGGTCCGCGAGGGCGCGGCGGCGGTCACCGACGGTCCTTACGTCGAGGCCAAGGAGCACCTGGCCAGCTACTACCTGCTCGACGTGGAGAGCGAGCAGCGGGCCCTGGAGATCGCGGCCCAGATGCCGTTCGCCTCCTTCCGCGGCGTCGAGGTGTGGCCGGTGCTGCGCGAGGCCGGAGCCGAGATGTGATCACGGACCGGGCGATCGAGGACCGGCTGCGCACGCTGACGCCGCAGGTTCTTGGCGCCCTGACCCGCCGCTACGGCGTGTTCGACCTGTGCGAGGACGCGGTCCAGGAGGCACTGGTCGCGGCCGCGACCCAGTGGCCCGAGCAGGGCATTCCCGACGACCCGCGGGCCTGGCTGATCACCGCGGCCAGCCGCCGACTCACCGACCTGCTGCGCAGCGAAGGCGCCCGCCGGCGCCGCGAGGAGCGCGCGGCCAGCCTCGAGGCCCCCGGCGACGTCCAGGCGCCCGGCACCGAGATCGCCGCCGACACCGACGACAGCCTGCTCCTACTGTTCCTGTGCTGCCATCCCATGCTCACCCAGGCGTCGCAGATCGCGCTGACCCTGCGCAGCGTGGGCGGCCTGACGACCGCGCAGATCGCGGCGGCATTCCTGGTCCCCGAGGCCACGATGGCCCAGCGAATCAGCCGCGGCAAGCAGCGGCTGCGCCAGGCCGGGGCCCGGTTCGCCATGCCGCCACCGGACGAGCTGCCGCAGCGGCTGGCCGTCGTCCTGCATGTGCTGTACCTGATCTTCAACGAGGGCTACGCGGCCGCCTCCGGGTCCGAGCTGACCCGGACGGAGCTGACCGACGAGGCGATCCGGCTCACCCGCGAGCTGCACCGGCTGCTGCCCGACGACGGCGAGGTCACCGGGCTGCTGGCGCTCATGCTGCTGACCGAGGCCCGGCGGCCCGCCCGCACCGCGGCCGACGGCGCGCTGATCCCGCTGACCGAGCAGGACCGCGGCACCTGGAACCGGGCCTACATCGCCGAGGGCGTCGCGCTGGTCAGCGACGCACTGACCCGCACCAGGCTGGGCCAGTACCAGCTCCAGGCGGCCATCGCCGCGGTCCACGACGAGGCCGCCGACACCGAGTCGACGGACTGGACGGAGATCCTCGGCCTGTACGCGCTGCTGGAGTCCATCGCCCCCAACCCCATGGTCACCCTCAACCGGGCGGTGGCACTGGCCATGGTTCGCGGCCCGGACGCCGGGCTCCGGCTGCTGGAGTCGCTCGACGGCGACGAGCGCCTGGCCCGCCACCACCGCCTGCCCTCGGTACGGGCCCACCTGCTGGAGATGGACGGCCAGCCCGGCCCGGCCCGCGCGGCCTACCTGGCCGCCGCCCGCCGGACGACCAGTGCACCCGAGAAGCGCTACCTGGAGACCCGGGCGGCCCGGCTGACCGGCAGCTGACGGGCCGAGGCCCGCCCGCCGATGCCCCAGGCCAGTCAGCCGGTAAGCCAGCCGGTCAGGCGGTCAGGCGGTCCGAGTCCGGGTCAGCCAGATGCCGGTCCCGGCGACCCAGATCAGCAGCAGCGGCCCGCTGACGAAAGCGGTCCAGGCCAGCGGGTTGGCCAGCACGAGGTAGGCCAGGCTGGAGGTCACCAGGGCCACGGCCAATGCCACCGCGGTCACCGTGAGCCAGCGCGGCGGCCGGGCGGCCGGACTCCTGGTCGCGACGAAGCAGGCGGCCACCCCGGCCAGGGCCAGCATCTTGACCCCGTCCAGCCGGTTCACCAGCGCGAACAGGTCCCCGCTCGACCCGACCTGATGCCGCGTCGCGGCGGCGATCACGCCCAGGCCGAGGCCGCACTGAGTCAGGGAGGTGACGACGGCGACCACGCTCAGCCCGATCGCCGTCCGGCGCCCGGCCACGCCTGCGGCGCGGCGCCCGCCCAGCAGCCAGAAGGCCATGACGACCCCGAGCAGCAGCCCGGCCAGCCCTTCGACCAGCAGGTACTGGGTCGTCGCCCCGGCCACATGGGCCCGGTGGGCGGCCGCGACCTGGGCGCCAGTGGCATTCAGGGCCAGGTTGGCCGGCCAGGCGGCCAGCCCGGCCACCCACGCCGCCAGGTAGGCCACGCCGGCCCAGGCCGGAACCCGGCCCGGCCCGGCCGGCCCACCCGTCACCCCGTGCGTCGTGGAGTCCGGCCGAGAGTTCGGCGCCGGTGCGGTCATCATCGTGGTCCTCCTTCCGGCGCCGGGATCACCGGCCCCTGGCTGGACTTCGTCATCAGGATCTTGTTGCAACTCATCGTTGCAATAGTCAGCTTGGCAGACCCTCTCAACAAACGCAACTTCTTTTTGCGTTAACATCCATCCATGAGCGCCCCGGGAACCAGCCGCCCCGGCGGCCGGACCGCCCGCACCGCCGAGGCCGTGTTCGCCTCGACCATCAGCGAGCTGTCGGCCCGCCCCTACGCCGACATCAGCGTGGACACCATCGCCGCCAGGGCAGGCGTGCACAAGACGACGGTCTACCGCCGCTGGGGCACCAAGGCCGAGTTGGTCGCCCAGGCCCTGGCCGGGGCGGCCGCGGCCGCCATCGAGGTCCCTGACACGGGCAATTTCGAGTCCGACCTGCGGGCGCTGAGCCGGTCGGTCGGGGCGGCGCTAGCCGACCCGGGCGGCGCGGCCATCACCAGGGCCCTGCTGGCGGGCGCGGCCGAGTCAGCCGAGATCGGCGCGCTGATGGACCGGTTCTGGGCCACCCGCCTGGCCGCCATCAGCGCCATCGTCGACCGCGCTGTGCAGCGGGGCGAGATTTCGAGCGGCACCGACGCGGCTGGGATCATGAACGCCGTGGCGGCGCCGCTGTACTACCGGCTGCTGGTCACCCGCGAGCCGATCACCGAGCGGGACGCCGACCGGGCCGCCGCCGCCACGCTGGCCGCCGCCCGCGCGGGCGTGTTCACGACCGACGGCTAGTTAGCGCGGGCTACCAGCCAGCGATCCAGACCCCCGCTACCAGCGGCCGCGATGCTCGGGGACCAGCCGGAGCAGCGGTATCACGGCCAGCATGATCAGCGCGAAGATGACGAAGACGTGGGCCTGGGCCAGGCTGGGCTGCGCGCTGCGAGCCAGCACCGCGGCCGTCAGCGAGACGGCGGTGATCGCGCCCGACTGACGGAACATGCCGCGCAGGCCGGCCACCGCCGCGCTCTGATCCGGCGCGAGCTGCAGCGTGGCGTTGTTCGAGGCCGGCGTGGAGAGCCCCATCCCCACACCGGTCAGGCCGGCTGCCAGCGACAGCCAGACGTAGGGCGACAGGCCGTGCGGGCTGACGGCCATGCCGATCAGGCCGAGCGCGGTGAGCGAGAACCCGATCAGCATCGGCCAGCGGTAGCCGGTCTTGCGCAGCAGCGCCACGGCCAGCACAGCGGCCCCGATGGCGCCGGCGCCGCGGGCGCTGAGCAGCGTGCCCGCGTCCAGCGTGGGCAGCCCGTAGCGCTGCTGGGCGTAGAGCGGGACCAGCGCCGCGAAGCCCAGTACCGAGGCCCCGAACAGGAAGTTGATCAGGTTCATCACGCCGAAGCCCCGACCGACCAGGAACTCGGCCGAGATGAACGGCGCGGCCGACCGGGCCGTGTGCCGGGCGAACAGCACCAGCCCGACCACAGCCACGGCCTCCAGCACCAGGAACACCGGGTCGGTCGGGGACTGGCCATCGCCGAGGATGGCCACGCCGAACATGGCCGCCAGCAGCGTGGCGCCGAGCAGGACCACGCCGCGCAGGTCGAGCCGCTGGTCCCGGCGCCAGGAACTGGCCGGGATGAACACCGCGCCCGCGCTGATCAGGATGATCCCCAGCGGCACGTTGACCAGGAAGATGCCCCGCCAGGACCAGTAGGTCACGAACAGGCCGCCGAGCACCGGGCCGATGATCCCGCCCAGCGGGAACACGCTGGCGAACAGCCCCACGGCCCGGTCCCGCTCGGGCCCGAACTGCTGCGACACGATGCCGGTCGCCGTGGGCATGAACGCGCCGCCGCCGATTGACTGGAGCCCGCGCAGCACGATCAGCATGTAGATGCTGTTGGCGAAGCCGCAGGCCAGCGAGGCCGTGGTGAACAGGACCGCCGCGCCCAGGAAGATCTTCTTGCGCCCGTACTGGTCGCCCAGCTTCCCGGCCAGCGGCATGACCAGAATCTGGCCCAGTGCGTAGATCGTAATGGTCCAGGTGCTCCAGTTGACCTGCCCATGCAGGTCGTGTTGGAGGGAAGGTAGTGCCGTCGCGACAATGGTCTGATCGACGGACGCCATCATCAGTGCCAGGGACACAATCGTGAAGACGACATACCGGCCAGGGAGTGCTTCACCGCTAACCGGCTCCCGCTCCTGCGCAACCCCGGCCACTTGCTGGTCCGTCGCCATATGCCCGGAACACTACACTGCTTGCCAGCAAGCAACTAGTCTTTTGCCACCGCCTGACCGGGGCGAACGAGCCGGCGGGCGACGGCCGGTGAAGGCGAGTGACCGGTGAAGGAGCATCCAGATGGACGCTGATCGGGTTATCCGGCTGCGCGGAGTCATCCTCCGGCTGGCTCGGCAGCTCAATGCCTCCTCGACCGGTGAGGGACTGACGCCGTCGCAGGCTTCCGTGCTCGCGCTGGTCGTGTTCCGCGGGCCGCTGAGCCTGGCCGCGCTGGCCGACCTGGAGGGCCTGAACCCGACCATGCTGTCCCGCGTGGTCGGCCGCCTCCTGGAACTGGAGCTGATCCGCCGCATCCCCGACCCGACGGACCTGCGCAGCGCCTCGGTGGTGTCCACCCCGGCGGGCCAGGACGTCGACCGTCGGGTCAAGTCCCAGCGGGCGGCGGCGTTGTCCGAATGCGTGGATCAGCTCACTGATGAGCAGGAGCAGGCCCTGTTCGACGCCTTGCCGGCGCTGGAGGACCTGGCCAACACGCTGAAGAAGTCCACCCGCCCGGCGGCCCGCTAGTTCGCGATCATTCGAAGGTAACCACGCGCCGCGGGCCGGGGTTCAGGGCGTCGGCGCGGCCTGGTCGCGCACCGGCAGGTGCCGGCGCAGGAACTCCTCGGTGCGCCGCCACGCCCTGGCCGCGGGCTCGGGATTGTGGAACATCGGGGCCATGCGGTTGTGGAAGGCGTGCCCGGCGTCCTCCTCGACGTGCATCTCCACGTTGGCGCGCCCGGCCGCGGCCCGCTCGACCCGGGCCACCTGATCGCGCGAGATGAAGGGGTCCGACCCGCCAAAGTGGAACTGGAGCGGCACGCTGATGCGCTCGAGGTCGTCCAGGCTGTCGGGCACGGCCGAGCCGTAGAACGAGATGGCGGCGGTCGGCGCGGCCGCGCCGGGGCGGGTGGCGAGGAAGTACGCGATGGATCCGCCCAGGCAGAAGCCGATCACTCCGGTGCCGCCCGCCACCTCGGGCAGCGCGGCCAGCTGGTCGAGGGCCGCGCCGGCGTCGGCTACGCCCTGCTCGAAGTCGAACCGCGAGCCCATCTCCAGCGACGCCTTGAGGCCGGCGTCGTCGTGGGCGGCCTGGTAGCCGGGCGTCAGCCGCCAGAACAGGTCGGGCGCCCCGACGACGTAGCCGAGCCCGGCCAGGTCCTGCGCCACGGCCCGGATGTAGTCGCTGACCCCGTAGATCTCCTGGATGATCAGCAGGCCGGGGCCGGTGCCCGCGGCGGGCAGCCACACGGTCAGGTCGAAGGCGCCATCCGGGGTGGCGACCGACTCGATTCGCGACGCTGCCATGCTGCCTCCTGGTCCGGGTGCCCGCATCCTAGCCGGGCCAGACCGGATTCGAACGCGCCGAGCTGATTGGAGGGAGGTCACACCCGCCGCGGTCACCGCGGCCAGCCCGGTCCCGACACAAGCGCCGAGCACCAGCGCGGTCCCGAACACCAGCTGGCGGGGCAGCCGGTCGGCCAGGTGCCCGGCCGGCAGCGCCAGCACGAACATGGGCACGAACTCGGCCAGCCCTTCACGCGGAGGGGCTGGGGGCGATCACCCGCAAAGTGTAGTTATCCCCCATATCTCCCGCGCGTTCCCCGCGCGACGGCCTACCGGTCCTGCAGCACGGACAGGATGTTGCCCGCCGGGTCGGTGAACCACGCGATGTACGGCCCGCCGTCCCGGCTGATCCCCTTATCGTCCTGCCCGGTTCCGTCGTAGCGCTCGAACCGCACGCCGCGCTCGGTCAGGTCGGCCACCGCCTGGTCGATGTCGTCGACCCGGAAGTTGAGGATCGTGTAGGTAGCCGGCACGTGGCCGTCCTTGGGGTAGACCAGCGTGTCCCGGTCGCCGGCCAGGTGCAGGATCAGCATCCCGTGGTCCTGCGAGGTGCGCAGTCCGAGCGTGCCGCCGTAGAACTCCTGCGCCTTGGCTACGTCGTCGACAGAGAACCCGCTGAAGGCCCTGGTGTCCGCGAACATGGTCGTTCTCCTTTCCGAGGTCCCCTAGCTGAGACGGCCAACGCGCCCGGAACTCATCGCGGGCCCCGCGCCGCTGGTGCGGATCCGCGGCCGGCAGCAGACTGGCCCTCAGCGGGTACCGGCCGGGCCGGACGGCCCGGCCCTTCGCGACTGCTGAGACAGGTGGACGTTGACCCCAACCGGAACGAGTAACGGACTCGGTAGTGCTCCTGATCGTCGCGCCGAAGGTGAGCAGGTTCCCGGCTGGTCGCCGGAGGTCGAGGAGATTGGCCGCCGCCGCAACCTGGCCGCCGCCATGGGCGGCCCGGACAAGGTCGCCCGCCAGCGAGCAACCGGCCGGCTCACCGTACGCGAGCGGATCGAGGCCCTGGCCGACACCGGCAGCTTCGCCGAGATCGGCGGGCTGACCGGGTTCGCCAGCTACGACGAGCAGGGCCGGCTGACGTCGGTACTGCCCGCCAACTTCGTCGCCGGCACGGCCCGGATCGACGGGCGCCCGGTGCTGCTGGGCGCCGACGACTTCTCCGTGCGCGGCGGCTCGGGCGACGCCGCCATCCACGCCAAGCAGGTCTTCTCCGAGCAGTACGCCGGCGAGATGCGGCTGCCGGTGGTGCGGCTGCTGGACGGCGCCAGCGGCGGCGGCAGCGTCAAGATGACGCTCGAGGCCGGCTCGGCCTACGTGCCCGTCAACCCGGCCTGGGACGCCGTGGTCGACAACCTGTCGCTGGTCCCCGTGGTCGCGGCGTGCCTGGGCCCGGTCGTGGGCCTGGGTGCGGCCCGCCTGGTCATGTCGCATCTGGCGGTGATGGTCAGCGGCATCGGGCAGTTGTTCACCGCCGGCCCGCCCGTGGTGCGCGGCGGCACCGGCGAGGACCTGACCAAGGAGCAGCTCGGCGGCGCCGCCGTCCATCGCGGCAACGGCACCGTGGAGCGCTTCGTCGCCAGCGAGGACGAGGCCTTCGATCTGGTGCGAGCCTTCCTGTCGTACCTGCCCGGCAGCGTGTTCGAGGTGCCGCCAGTGCGGCCGACGGGCGCAGGAGCAGGCGACGCTGCCGGCGATCCGCCCGCCCGGCGGGCCGAGTCGCTGCTGGCCGCCGTGCCGCGCGATCCCCGCCAGCCCTACCGGATCAAGCCCATCCTGGATGCGATCTTCGACCGCGGGTCGGTATTCACCTACGCCGAGTACGGCGGGGGCACGGTCACGGCGCTGGCCCGCCTGGACGGGCACCCGGTCGGCGTGCTGGCCACCGACCCGTACAAGGGCACCACCATGTCGGTCGGCGGCGCTCAGGCCGTGACCCGGCTGGTCGACCTGTGCGAGACGTTCCACCTGCCGATCGTCAGCCTCACCGACCAGGGCGGCCTGACGGTCGGCCGGGTGGCCGAGGAACGAGGCACGATCCGCTACGGCGCCCGCGCGATCGCCGCCATCTACCAGGCCCGGGTGCCGCAGGCGGAGCTGATCCTGCGCCGGGTGTACGGGGTCGGCGGCGCCGGCATCGTCAACCGGCACCGGGCCGGGCGGAGCTGGGCCTGGCCGTCAGGGGACTGGGGCTCGCTGCCGGTCCAGGGCGGGGTGGAGGCCGCGTTCCGCGCCGACCTGGAGCGGGCCGAGGATCCGGCCGCGGAGGTCGAGCGGATCCGCCGACGCCTGGCCGAGGTCGGCTCGCCGTTCCGCACGGCCGAGCGGTTCGGGGTCCAGGACCTGATCGATCCCCGCGACAGCCGGCCCCTGCTGTGCGCCTGGGTCCGCGACGCCTACCGGGTCCTGCCCGAGCTGACCGGCCGCCCGGCCTTCGGCACCCGCCCCTAACCCAGTCGGCGCCATCGGGCGCGACCACGTGGCCCGGCACCGGGGCAGTCGCCATTCCGGCGCGACCGTAACCCGCGCACTGGCCTGTCCGCTTCGCGCCAGCACCGTGGATGTCCCGTTGGGTACCCGTGGAGGTACCCAACGGGACATCCACGTCCATGATCACTGGCTGCGCGGGGCTGGCGTGATCGATTGGGGCTGAAGGGGCGCGTGGGACTCGTGGTGATGGGCCAGAGTTCGTCTTAGGAATGGCTGTTCGCCATTGTGGAAAGGGCTCGAGCCGACGGGATACATGGGTGTATCCGAGCGGATTTAGCCATTCCCATTGACCAGTCGATGAGGGAGGCATAGCCTCTAGTTTAATTAATAGGAAACTTTCCTATTAGTAGGACTTCCTTACCCCCTCAGGAGGATCCGTGCCTCAATCCCCGCATCTCCGGTTGCGCCGCGTGGCGTGGCCGGACCGCCCGGCCTGGCGCGGGCGGACCGTGACCGCGGCCGTCTCGGCCCTACTGCTGGCCGGCGGCATGGCCGGCGCCATGGTGGCCACGGCGTCCGCCGCGCAGGCCGCCCCCGCGGCAGCCAGCGTGTCGGCGCTGTCGGCCAACTGGTACGAGTCCGCCCCGTACTACAGCACGCTCGACTCCAGCGCCCCTGACCTGGGGCAGGTGATGTCGGCCACCGGGCAGAAGGCGTTCGACATGGCCTTCATCCTGGCCAACGGCGGCTCCTGCTCCCCGTCCTGGGACGGAACCGACCCGGTGTCGTCTGACTCCCAGGTGGCCAGCGTCATCAACGAGGTCCGCTCGGACGGCGGGGACGTCATCGTCTCCGCGGGCGGCTACAACGGCACCAAGCTGGGCCAGGTGTGCAGCTCGGCGGCGGCGACCGCCGCGGCCTACCAGCAGGTGATCACGACCTACGGGCTGCACGCGTTCGACTTCGACCTGGAGGAGCCGGAGATCGAGAACTCCACGGCGATCTCCTACGAGCTGGGCGCGGCGCAGATCCTCCAGCAGGAGGACCCGGGGCTGTTCATCTCGATCACGATGCCGTCCACGACGTCGGGCGCGAACTACTTCGGCCAGCTGCTGCTCAATGAGGCCAAGAGCCTGGGCTTCACGCCCAACAACTACACGATCATGCCGTTTGACGGGGGCTTCAGCGGCGGGTCGTCACAGGTCACGGCGCTTCAGGACTTCAACTCGCAGCTGATGAGCACGTTCGGCTGGACGAGCGCGCAGGCCTACTCCCACGAGGGCTTCTCGGGCATGAACGGCCGGACCGACTCGGCCGAGTACTTCTACCAGAGCGACTTCCAGACGGTGCTGAACTTCACCGAGAGCAACGGCATGAGCCGGTTCACGTTCTGGTCGGTTAACCGGGACCGAGAGTGCAACCCGGTCAACAACCAGGCGACCTCCAGCGACTGCAGCAGCGTCAGCCAGAACCCGTGGGACTTCGCCGCGTTCACGGTCGCGTTCGCCAACAACACCACCTCGACCGGCGGTGGCGGCGGCGGCGGTGGCGGTGGGGGTGGAGGGCAGTCCGCACATTTCGGACAGTCGATGCGTGACGATGGAGGGGAGGAAGGCGGGGGTGGCGGGACGGGTGGTGGGGGGGGC
>Ga0134126_10009856_pt1 | contig 12038 bp, 3 predicted proteins | sample KB31752_FD_96881 | JGI IMG/M metagenome (GOLD analysis project Ga0134126, IMG submission 96881) | Terrestrial soil microbial communities with excess Nitrogen fertilizer from Kellogg Biological Station, Michigan, USA - KB3-175-2 | ecosystem: Environmental > Terrestrial > Soil > Unclassified ...
CGCTATGGTTAAGCCCTTTTGCATTTGCTTCGACAAGCGGTTCAGCTTCTTTGTGCCGGTACGTTTGTTCATCAACTCGTAGCAAGCCAGCAACTCGGTGATCTCATCGGCACGGTTTACTACCCCGGCCGTAACCCGGGCGACCAAATTGTCGCCCGAGTGCAGCTTAGCCAATTCGGTAACCAAAACCAGCGGCACCGAACGCATATACATTTTGGTACGGGCGTAAACAGCCAGCTTACCGACAAATTCCGGATTGCATCCGTACATCAGCGCACGTAAACGGTTTAACCGGTCTTCGTCTTTTTCGTAAAACGAATCGTTCAGGCTCCAGGTAACCACGGCGGTGTACAGCTCCATTTCGGGACTGAGCGTAAATGCCTTTGTGCCTTCGTAATTTTTAACCTGTGTTGCCTTGCTTAGTAAATTAAATTTCATTGGGAACCTCCCTTCTTTTATTATGTTGGGACAAAGGTTAGGGGCTGCTGCGCAGTGTATTTGCGCAGATGAAAAATAATTTCACTTTTTTTGAGATATTTGTAAAATGCCAGGGTGAAATTTACCGACGGCGGGCACAAATATTTTTCCCCGATATTTACTTATTATTGAGGCAAAAACTTTGCAACAAATTTTTAACCGCAACGTTAACTCGTTTATAGATAAAATAACCTTGAAAAAAATTGGACATTTGGCGGCACTGTTAGTATTGGTAATGATGGCCGGCTTAAGTTCGTGTGCTGTAACTAAAAACAGCACCCGCCGGGCATTCTATTACCGAAACAATGGTATTAATGATTGGAATTTCAAATTGGCTGGATATGCATCGGGTCATCCCAGGCCGCCGATCAATTAGATGACATAGTTTAGTGTTATTTATTTTTCATCATGGTTAACCAACATTCCCCGTTGCCTTAAGCGGGCCACAAGTCTGGCACCCTGCTGGAGCGAAAAACATTTGCCGCTGTATGCGCTATTTCTTTTCCAAATCATCTTTAACCCATGTTATCCAGTCTGGCGTGTTGGCCGGGATATAAATATCAGGCTTTATACCGGTTGGATTAAGCGGTTTGGTTTTTATATCCTTTGAGAAAAACGTAGGATAGCCGAAATAATACCAGTTGCAGATTTTATCGCCGACTGGCAGCGTATTCACATTCATATAATCGATCATGCCGAAGGTATTGGCGCCATATAGCGTGACCTTGCTGCTGGTCTCCTTCAGGCCGGTGATAAACGCCTCACCGGCGCTCGCCACCGCTTTATCGATGATCACGGCGATGCGCTTTGGGTTTTGGTATACCTTCCTGGCACTGGTATCCGGCCCGTTGCTATAAAAGGAAAAGCCGGTTATTTTGCCGATATTGTTCCTGATCCTGGCTACCACATCGTCATAATATTTAATGGCCGCGCTATCCTTTTTCTGGCGGTAAAACGAACCAAGGTTATAGATATACCGGGCATCGTCTTCGGAGGCCAGTAAAAGAAAATCATCCTCTGCAGTGGCCTTTGGCTTTTCTTTTACAAGGCTGTTTGCTATTTCATAAATGCCACCCCAAATGTAGTTGCCGCCGCTGTTGCTGCGTACGTCGATGATCAGGTTGGGCGTTGATTCGATGAGCGGTTTATTGCTGGTAAGCAGGCGGTTAAGCACTGCCCCCTCAATTAAGGCCGAAGGCACGGTAAGCAGTACGGTATTTTTATCAAGCGCTCTCAGCGTGGGTAGCTGCGGATCGTTAGGGTCGATGTAGCTGATTTCCGGGTTAGCCGGCAACATTTTGGCAAAACGGTAAACGCCGAAGGCAAAGATTACGTTCTTGGAAATTTGCTCTCCGCTGAAATGGATTCGTGCGAAGTCATTCCGGTAATACACTACGTTGTATTTATTATCGCCCACTTTTTCAATTTCCATTTTCACCATGCCGGGTTCCCACCCCGCTGCGCCGGTTTTTTGAATAACGCCGTTGAATTTGTTTTTTGCGACTTTAATGATAGCTACTTGCACATTATCGGCAGCTCTCCAAACGCCTTCAATAGCGTCCTCATTCCGGCTTTTTCCGAGCATCGCCTCAAAGTTGTCGGGCACAGCGTAGCGTTTCACCGTGTTTTTAAGGCTGTCTGGTTGTTTTGGTGGGAACTCGCCAATATACAAGTGGCCGTCGTGGAAAAATTCGACATACTTTTCCATCAGGCCATAACAGTTTTTAAATGTTGTGTTAGCCGCCTGGTCTGTAAGCTGTTTTTTTAAGGCGACATACGATGTGCTATCCTTTTCTTTCACTTTGTGAACATAGCCGGCATAGTCATTTTCCGTTTTCCAGATCACCTGGCCCAGCACATCGGCGCATGAACAGGTTTGAGCAAATGCCTCCTGTCCGAAAATTAAGATGGCTGATATTAATATAATTCGTTTCATGTTTGGTCGTATTGAGCAGGCTAAATAACTTGATCTTACAACTGTACGAATTTATTCGTACATTAGAAACCTGGCAATGAAAATATTGGTCAGTGTATTGTAAGAATTTGTGGTTTTCTGATTCGGAAAAAAGAGTCACGCCTGCCGAATGATTGGTCTGCTCAGCCTTTTATCCTCCTAAACACATCCTCATCAATCAACCCCTGCTCGCTTTGCGGCACATCGCCAGCTGAAAAACCTTCGCCTGAAAAATACCTCCCTATCAACGTAACCGCATCCTGCGTAGTAAAATTTTTCCACTTGCCTAAAACATATAGATCGGGAGTGACCAGGTAAGCGGCGAATTGGCGGAGCTCATACAAGTCTAAAAACACCGGGCTTGTTTCGCCGTCAATCTCTACCATTTTAATATCACGAGCGGCCAAAGCATCTTTATTTTTTTTTATAAGGCTTCCGCGAAGACAAATTATTGTAAAACGGTTGTCCAAATGGTCAATTAAATAGTCATGTCCATTATTAAAAAAACAATCTTTTACGGCATGGCCGGGCTGCAGGGCGGTGTTTTGCCAATTGCCGTTTTCGCTTCCGTGAATTTTGCCGTAGACAGCCGGCGTACTTAAGCGGCCGCAGTTGATCTGTTTTTTTGCGAGCGTGTTCGTTGCGGCTTTTTCCAGTATTTGGTTGCGGATATTTAATCCGCCGGCCGATGGCGGGGCAATAAAGGCAGCGGAATGGTTGGTAAACCTTATGTTTTGCCGCGCGGCTGCGGCCCGTTCGCGGTCATAGGTTTGCAGTAAGCTTGCGGGCGCGCCGCTTTTTATTACCTGCGCCAACTTCCAGGCCAAATTATCTGCATCCTCAATCCCGCTGTTGGCGCCGCGGGCGCCGAACGGACTTAGCACATGGGCGGCGTCGCCGGCGAAGATCACTTGTCCGTAGACAAATTTTTCGAGCATTTTATTGCTGAACGAATAAATGCTTGCCCAGGCGATTTCAAAGGGCCGGTCGCCTACTACATTTTTAATTTTTTCGCGGATAAAAGCGTGGTCGTTGGCAAGGGCGTTATCTGCTGATTTGCCAAGTTTAAAATCAAGGCGCCAGCAATTATCGGGCTGTTTGTGCATCAAAACACTCTGGCCGGGCGCAAAAGGCGGGTCGAACCAAAAACGGCGCTCGGGCGGGAACCCCTCTTCCATTATAAAGTCCGTGATCAAGAAGCGCTCTTCAAAGCGTTCGCCCTGCATATCCAGCCCCATCAGGTGGCGAATGGTGCTTTTGCTGCCGTCGCAGGCGATCACGAATTTTGCTTCGAGCCCATATTCGCTTTCGGGAGATAAAACTTTTAACTTTACATGGCCGCCAGGTTGCCCGTTTTCCAGGGCTGCCGCTTCCAGGCCGAAAACCTTGTGCATCCTCCTTATTTCTATATTTTTTTCTTTGCCTGCAGCGTCTTCCAAAAACTTTTCCACGTAATATTGCTGCAGGTTGATAAAGGCCGGGTACTTTGAATATTTTTCGGGCGAAAGGGTAAAGCAGTCGATCTCCTTGTCTCTATAGTATATTCGGCCTACGTTCCATTCCACGCCTTTTTGGAGCATTGGTTCGGCAACCCCAAGCCTGCCGAAAATCTCCAGGCTGCGTTTTGAAAAACATATAGCGCGGCTTCCTTCCTTTTTCAAGTTGCCCTCATCCAGCAAAACAACCGATACGCCAAATTGCGCCAATGCTATAGCAAGCGTAAGGCCAACCGGCCCTGCCCCGACGATAGCAACTTCGTAAACGCCGGCAGTACCAAAACCATCTTTGCGCGATACAGGCATCAATTTTTTGAAAACCTAAATATACAAAACGGTTAGATAACGGGTTCAACGCGCAGGAAAAGGTCCATATTGCCGGGGTTATTTACTTGTTAATAAAAGGTAAGGCCAGGATAATGCTTTTTACGTCAATTACCCTGGCCCTTGTCTTCGCAAGCCAATCACCTAATATTTCAGCACAATAAAACCTGTTTTGTGCCTTGTTACCCCTTTAACCTTATACTCCAGCGAATAAAAATAGGTGCCCGGCAATTGCTTTGCCCCCGTTTTATTAGAATGACCATCAAAAACCGTTGAAATGTCGTCATATCCCCTTGCTTCATACACCAGCAAGCCGTTCCGGTTCATTACTACTAGTTTATTTTCATGATAATTGGTTATACCGTCTATAATTAAAAAATCATTAACGCCATCGCCGTTTGGTGAGACACCCTGGTGAACTATAACGCCATCACCTTCAAGTTGCGGGGTTTCCATTGGTTTTTGAACGTTTACAGCTTCAAGGGGCTCCGATATCGGGCCAGTCGCTCTGGTTATCGTTATGGTATAGGTTTTGGTGGTTAGGCCGTCCTGCGCGGTTACTGTAGTAGTGATAATATTATTTGAGCCGACCGCCAACGGCAGGTTTGCTGACGCTGTTCCTGATATGACCGCCATGCCGTTAACTTTTATTGCAGCGTTGACGTCGCTGGTAACCGGCGTTACCATAGCCATCGTAGTAGCGTTTGCCACGCTCGCAGTATAGCTGGTGCTGGCGTAGTTAAATGTCGGCGATAACGCAATATTTCCGCTGTTTAATTTCAGGTTTGCGAGGTTGGCATTGTTGGAAAGCCGGGTTACGGTTATAGTGTACGTATTGGTTGTCGTTCCGTCCTGTGCGGTTACAGTGGTGGTGATGGTGTTGTGGCCGACGGCTAAAGGGATGGCAGTTGATGCGGCGCCGGAGGCAACCGTTTTGCCGTTAACTGTTACTGTCGCCGTTGCATCGCTGGCGGTTGGTGTTACCGTAATTGATGTTGTATTTACCGATACCGTATAGCCGGTGGTGCCGGTTGCAAATGCAGGGCTTAAAGTTCCGTTGCTCAGCGATAAGGCTGCGAGGTTTGCATTGGTTGATGGCGCCCTGGTTACAATTATGGCGTACAACCTGGCGCTGGTTCCGTTCTGCGCCGTTACAATCGTATTGATAGTGTTCGGGCCTGCCTTTAGTGGCAGTGGTGCTGATGCTGTCCCTGATTTTACGGGCGTACCGTTAATTTTTACTGTGGCATTTACGTCGGCGGCAACCGGTGTCACCTTTATTGAAGTTGTAGCGTTTGTTACACTTGCCGTGTAGCTGGTTGTCGTATAGTGAAAAGCCGGGGTTAAGGGTATCGCGCCGCCATTAATTTTCAGGTTTGAAAGGTACGAGTTATTTGGCAGCAGCCTGGTTACGATTACTGTATATGTTTTGGTTGTTGTTCCGTCCTGAGCTGTCACAGTGGTGGTGACAGTATTGGGGCCCACCACTAAAGGCAGGCTTCCCGATGCCGTTCCTGAGGGTACTGCCGTGCCGTTTACTGTTACCGTTGCAGTGGCATCACTCACAGTAGGCTTTACGGTAATTGAACTTGTATTATTTGCTACGTTCACGGTATAGCTGGTTGTACCGGTTGCAAACGCCGGCGTTAATTTTGCACCGATGATAGAAAGGTTTGCAAGGTTTGCATTGGCAGATGGTGCATTAACTTTTATATTTACCACAGCCGACTTACCGACACCAAAATTATTATAAGCGGTAACCTTATAATTTGTAGGGGGGCTTGTCCCTGTCGGCGTTCCGCTGATAATCCCGGTAATGTTAGAAAAACTTAAACCAGCCGGCAGGAATGTGCTTATAAAATAGCCCCCTACCGGTTTAACTTCTTTTACCAGGTTGTTCGCCCGGTCGGCCACATATAAATTCCCAATTGGGTCTATTGTCAGGGCCGTCGGTCCATTAAATCCAAAACCTAAAGTAATGGGGCTTCCTCCCGCTGCAGGGATCTCCTTTATTGCATTGTTGCCCGTATCGCCCACATATACATTACCTGCGCCATCGACCGCTACGCCGCCCGGAGCATTAAACCCCGAGCCTAAAGTAACCGGCGCGCCGCCGCCCGCGGGCAGCTCTTTTACAGTAGAGTTGCCTGCATCGGCCACATATATATTGCCTGCGCCATCTATGGCTACACCAAGTATGTTTGTGAAGGCCGGGCCTACGTCTACCGGGCTTCCGCCGGCAGCCGGTATTTCTTTTAACGTTGTGCCATCGGCTACGTACACATTGCCCAAAGCATCTAGTGCCAATCCATAGGGGCCGGTAAAACCGGAAGCCAGGGTGATCTCGGTGCCATCGGCTGCATGGATTTCCTTTACAGCCCCGGTGTTGAAATCGGCCTCAAATACGTTGCCCGCGGCATCTAACGCTATGCCGTAGGGGGCAGACAGGCTGTAGCCTATGGCAACCGGCGCGCCTCCGCCTACAGGGATCTTTTTCACCGAATTGTGGACGTAATCGGTTACATACACATTGCCAGCGGCGTCGGTTGCTACGCCGCTCGGGAGACCGAAGCCCGAGCCAGCAGCTATCGGGCTGCTGCCATACCCGGGAGCAGTAACGCCGCTGCTAGTTGGCGTCAGCGCGGTTATCGCCAAATTTCGGGTATAAGTGTGCGGGCTGGTGTAAGCTAAGGCAGGCCCCGGGGCGGCATTAACTCTTATATTTACCACAGTCGACTTACTAACACCGTAATTGGCATAAGCCGTTATCGTATAATTGGTTGCCTTGCTGGCCACCAGCGGCGTTCCGCTAATGGTACCGGTATGGTCAGAAAAACTTAAACCTGCCGGTAGCGTTGGGTTTATATGGTAACCACCATAAGGTTTTATCCGTTTGATCAAATGGTTGCCGCGGTCAGCAACCAATATATTCCCGACAGCGTCAACCGCAACGCCCGTAGCGTTATTAAAGCCAAATCCGATTTGACCAGGATCCTGCTGAAATCCTGCATGAATAATGCCTCTGCCAGTGGTGTCGGCCGGTATTTCTTGCAACGGCGTGCCGGTAACAAGGCTTTTGTAACCTGCATATACATTCCCGGCACCATCAACCGCGACACATTGGGGGCCGGCAATATTGTGGCCGAGTAAAACCTGCGCACCGCCGCCAACGGGGATTTTAGTAACATAACCGCTGGTATAGCCGTCAAGATACAAATTGCCCGATCCATCCACTGCTACCCCTGTTAGTTGAGCGAATGGCATGATGGTTATGGCACTTCCGCCCGCCGCCGGAATTTTTTTTAACGAATTATAATCGGCTACATAAACGTTGCCCGCCGCATCCACGGCTACGCCGTAAGGGCCGGTAAAACCGGAAGCCAGGGTAACTACGCTGCCATTGGCAGCTAATATCTCATTTACCGTACCAAGTCCGTAATCGCCCACAAACACATTGCCCGCAGCATCCAGGGCTATCCCATATGGCTGGGAAAAGTTGTAGCCTATTGCTACAGGGGGGCCGCCCCCCACAGGGATCTTTTTTACCGAACCAGCGCCGAAATCAGCCACGTAAATATTACCCGCCGCGTCTGTTGCCACGCCGGTTGGATCGATGATATTTGTTGCAGGCACCACCGTTGCAGTATTGGAATAAAACGGAAAAGATACCCCGGTACTTGTTGGCGAGAGCGCTGTGATCGCCGTGCCCTGGATATACGTTTGAGGGCTGCTGTAGCTGATAGTTGGCGCAGGTGGTTTATTCACCACTATACTCACTACTGCGGTGTTGCTTCCGGAACCGTTATAAGCCGTAACTGTGTAATTTGTCAGCGGACTTCTGGCAATTGGCGTTCCGCTTATAATACCGGTAGCGCTGGCAAAAATTAAGCCTGCAGGCAAAATCGGGCCGATATAATAGCCGCCTGTGGGTTTGATCTCTTTAATTGCGCCGTTGCCGAAATCGGCCACATATACATTGCCGGCGCCGTCTAAAGCAACACCAAAAGGGCTTGCAAACCCGGCGCCTATACTTATCGGGCTGCCTCCGCCTGCAGGGATCTCTTTTACCATGCTGTTGCCATAGTCAACTACAAAAACATTGCCCGCAGGGTCTATCGCTACACCTGTTGGCCCATTAAAACCCGAGCCCAACGTAACCGGCGCGCCTCCGGTCACAGGGATTTCTTTTACTGCATTGTTGGTATAATCGGCTACAAACACATTACCAATGGCATCTACCGTCACTCCCTCCGGGTGGTTAAAACCAGACCCTATGATAACAGGGAGACCTCCGCCCGCCGGGATCTCTTTTACGGCGCTATTACCGTCATCAGCCACAAACACATTACCCGCACCATCTACAGCTACACAGGTCGGCAAACTAAAACCAGCGCCTAACGTGATTATAGCACCGCCGCCAACTGGTATCTCTTTTACGGCATTGTTACCAAAATCGGCTACATACACATTGCCCGCAGCGTCTACAGCCACGCCGTACGGCGTATTGAAACCCGAGCCTAAAGTGACCGGGCTGCCGCCACCCACCGGTATCTTTTTTACGGCATTGTTACCGCGATCCGCCACAAAAACATTACCCGCCGCGTCGACCGCCACCCCGGTTGGGTTGTTGAACCCTAAACCTAAAACGAGCGGGCTGGCGCTGTAGCCGGGCGCCGCCACCCCGCTGCTTGTTGGCGCTAGTGGCGTAATTGCTACCGCCTGCGTATAAGGCCCCGGGGTACTATAACTTATGGCAGGTACTTGCGCAAATAATTTATTGGGTACGACAGAAATAAGCAGGATCGCTGCAAAAAAAATTATTGCGGGCAACGCGGCAGTTTGCTTTAATTGTTTGCCTTGCGAACTTGATGGTAAAACTGGGTAAAAATCTTTCATGATATTAAAAAAAATCGAATAACTGATCCGTGCAACCCCGTTCAACAGGCTAATGAAGATAAAATTGCTCAGGCTTGGTTGTTAATAATATGACTTTGTTTCTGTCCAAGAAATCCTTTTATAAAAGGGACTAACTGGAGGTGTTTATTTAAAAAATAAAAAAAGTTGACCGTGATATATAAAAGGTGGGAGGAAAACTCAAATCTCAAAATATATCGCACGGGGTTTAGCTTTAGCGGTAAACCCTCTCAATAAATTATTTATTAAAAATAAATAAAATCATCTGATAAAAACAATAAAATCTTAATTAAATGTCTGAATACCAGGTGTTAATTATTAGATAATTTTTGAAATAATAATATTGAAATAATTTAAACTTAGAGTTTTACAATATGCCTTCCGAAGAAAATTTATGAGTGAAATAGAAGGGTCGTAATAGTCGACCAACCGGACAGGCAGGCACCCAAAGATCGTTCGTAAATGTTAAGATCGAGGCCTACTAGGCAGGAGCCGGAAAGTTGCAGTGGAGAATAGTCCGAAGGACGCCTTGGAAAGATTGGAGATTAGCAAAGAGTGAAAAGGCATAACATGACTTTCCTGACTAATCTCCAATCTCTAACCTCCATTAGCTTCAATATTTCAGCACAATAAACCCGGTTTTATGCTTTACAACACCTTTTATGCTGTATTCAAGCGAGTAAAAATACGTCCCCGGCAATTGCTTAGCACCCGTTTTATTGGAATGGCCGTCGAACACCTGCGTACTGTTGTTATACCCCTTTGCTTCATATACCAACGCACCGTTGCGGTTCATAATGAGCAGCCTGTTGTCAGGATAATTGCTTATGCCCTCAATTACCAAATGATCATTTACCCCGTCGCCGTTTGGTGACAGGCCCTGCTGCACAACGATACCGTCATTTAATGCCAGGCGGCTGATCGGTGGATCATAAACAGCCAAGCCTTTTAAGGGGCCGGCCGCCCTTGTTACCGTTACTGTGTAAGTCCTCGTACTTATTCCATCCTGGGCGGTCAAAATGGTGGTGATCGTATTAGGGCCAGTGTTTAAAGGAATGGCCGCTGATGCTGTTCCCGATTTAACGGTTACATTGTTTATGGTTAGGGTTGCATTGGCATCTGAAACGACAGGCGTTAGTTTTATGGCTGACGTGGCATTTGGTACGCTGGCCGTGTAGCTGGTTATGGTATAGTTAAATGTCGGCGTTAAAGGGACAGCACCCGCATTTATTATCAGGCTGGCGAGGTTCGCGTTGTTCGATAATCTTGTTACCGTTATCGTATAGATATCAGTGGTCGTACCGTCCTGGGCTGTTACCACAGTGGTAATGGTATTGGCGCCTACCGTTAGGGCAATGGCACCAGATGCTATGCCTGAGGTTACCGCCGTTCCGTTCACCTTTACTTTTGCCGTTGCATCGCTGCTAGTTGGCGTTACGGTAACCGACGCGGTGCTTACTGTTGCTGTATAAGTAGTTGTGCCCGTTGCGAACGCAGGGCTTAATATGCCGCTGCTTATAGACAGGCCTGCCAGGGTCGCGTTTGCCGAGGGCGCCCTGGTTACTGTTAAAACGTAAAGCCTTGCGCTCGTTCCGTTCTGCGCCGTTACGATGACATTTATAGTATTCGGACCTGCCTTTAAGGGAAGGGCGGCTGAGAGCGTCCCTGATTTAACCGCCGTACCGTTAATTTTTACCGTTGCGTTAACATCGGCGGTAACCGGGGTTATCTTTATCGAGGCTGTGGCGTTCGTTACGCTGGCGGTGTAAGCGGCGATGGCATAATTAAATGCCGGGCTTAAGGGTATTGCTCCTGCGTTAATTTTTAAGTTGGAAAGATAGGTATTGGCCGACGCTGCCCTGGTGACGGTTATGCTGTAGGTTTTGGTGGTTGTACTGTCTTGCGCGGTTACAATGATGGTAATGGAATTTGGTCCAACTACTAATGGAACGGCAGCCGATGCCATGGCCGATGCCACTGTCGTGCCATTAACTTTTATCTTCGCCGTGGCATCGGCTGCCGTCGGCGTTATAGTAATAGATGTTATGGCATTCGTTACGCTTGCTTTATAATTGATCGTGTCAACAGAAAACACAGGGTTTAAAGTGCCACTGCTGAGCTTCAACTTCGACAAACCGGCATTGGTTGACGGCATTCTGGTCACAGTTATCGTATAGGCTTTGGACGTTGTTCCATCCAGCGACGTCACTGCAACATTGATGGTGTTAAGGCCTGTAACTAAGGGAATAAGTGTCGATGTTGAGCCCGTTGGCACAGTCGTGCCGTTTACTTTTACCGTCGCGCCAGCATCTCCGGCGGTTGGCGTTACCGTGACCGATGCGACATTGCTGCTAACCGATGCTGCGTAGCTGTATGTTGCCGGTGCAAACACCGGACTTAAGGTACCGTTGCTAATTGCCAGGTTAGCCAAAAGGCCCGAATTAGCTCCCGACAGCAAAGTAGTTGTAAATAAGCCACGCCCGTGTGTCGCAGCGGCTAGCGTTCGGTCAGATGCACGGAACTTTAACATATCCACCTCTACGTTTGCCAGCCCGGAGTTGGAAGGGTCCCAAACAGTAGCGTTTCCGTTAAGCAGATCGGTTGTCCACACACCTAATTCGGTTGCAATAATAGATTTTGTTGCGTCGCCCGGATAAAACATCGCCCATCGGACGGGCATATCCGGCAGGTTGCCGTCTACGGCCGTCCAACCCGGTGTTGCAGCCGTGGCATTTTTCGTTTCATAAACGTTTATCACCCCATAATTGAAATAAGACGCTAAAATATGATCTTGCGATTTGGGATCGATAGCGATGCTCGAAACGGCCCCGTTATAGGGATTGGCCAATATAGATTTCCCAAAAGCGTTTTTC
>Ga0134126_10009860_pt1 | contig 12037 bp, 8 predicted proteins | sample KB31752_FD_96881 | JGI IMG/M metagenome (GOLD analysis project Ga0134126, IMG submission 96881) | Terrestrial soil microbial communities with excess Nitrogen fertilizer from Kellogg Biological Station, Michigan, USA - KB3-175-2 | ecosystem: Environmental > Terrestrial > Soil > Unclassified ...
CACACCCCCATGATGCAGCAATACCTGCGCATCAAGGCGCAGCACCCCGATGTGCTGCTGTTCTATCGGATGGGCGATTTCTACGAAATGTTCTACGACGACGCCCGCCGCGCGGCGCAGCTGCTGGACATTGCCCTCACCCAGCGGGGCGCCTCGGCCGGCGCGCCCATACCCATGGCCGGCGTGCCCGTGGTCACCCTCGACACCTACCTCGCCAAGCTCGTGCGCAAGGGCGAATCGGTCGCGATTTGCGAGCAGCGCGGCGTCCCCGGCAAGATCAGGGGACCGATGGAGCGCGAAGTGGTGCGCATCGTGACTCCCGGCACCATCACGGACGATGCCCTCCTGGAGGAGCGGCGCGACAATGTGCTTGCCGGCGTGTTCGGCGCCAAGGGCCGCTTCGGTCTGGCCTGGCTCGACCTGTCGGCGGGCCGCTTCAGCGTCATGGAGCTGGCCGGCGTCGCGGCGCTCGAGGCCGAGATCGAGCGCCTGCGGCCCGCCGAGCTGCTGGCACCCGACGATGAATCCACCCCGGTCTCCTCCGGGCTCAAGGAGCGGCCCTGGCGGTTGCGGCCGCCCTGGCACTTCGACACCGAATCCGCCATCCGCGCCCTCACCGAACAATTCCGCACCCGCGACCTCGCCGGCTTCGGCTGCGCCGACAAGCCCTTAGGCCTGGCCGCGGCCGGCGCCCTGCTCGCCTATGTGCGTGAGACGCAGAAATCCGCCCTGCCGCATCTCTCGTCCATCACCACCGAAGAACGCGACGACGCCCTCATCATGGACCCCGCCACCCGGCGCAATCTGGAGCTCGACGAGAGTCTCGCGGGCCGGCCGGAACTGACCCTGGCCGGCGTGTTCGATCGCACGGCCACCGCCATGGGCGGCCGCATGCTGCGCCGCTGGCTGCACCGGCCGCTGCGCGATCGCCCCACCTTGCGTGCCCGCTACCACGCCGTCGCGGCCTTGCTGGACGGCGCGCAGCACACGGCCCTCGCCCCGCCGCTCAAGGCCATCGGCGACTTGGAGCGCATCGTCGCCAGGATCGCGCTGCGCTCGGCGCGACCGCGCGATCTTGCCCAGCTGCGCGCGGCGCTGGCCGTGCTGCCCGAGCTGCAGCGTATTCTCGGCGCGACCCCTTCCCCCCTGCTGCAGGAGCTCATCACCGAGCTGCACCGGAACAACGACAGTCATCGGGACGATCATGCGCTCCTGGCCAGGGCCCTGGTCGAGTCGCCGCCGCACTACCTGCGCGACGGCGGCGTCATCGCCGCGGGCTACGACGCCGAGCTCGACGAGTTGCGCCTGCTCGGCAGCAACACCGAGCAGTTCCTGCTCGATCTCGAGCGGCGCGAGCGCGAGCGCAGCGGCCTGTCCAGCCTGAAATTGGGCTTCAATCGCGTGCAGGGATTTTTCATCGAAGTGAACCGCAGCCAGGCCGCCAAGGTGCCGCCCGAGTATCTGCGCCGCCAGACGGTGAAATCGGCCGAGCGCTTCATCACCCCGGAACTCAAAGCCTTCGAGGACAAGGTGCTGGGTGCGCGAGACCGGGCGCTGGCCCGCGAGAAGGCCCTGTACGAAGCGCTGCTCGACCACCTGACCGCGCGCTTGGCCGGGCTGCAAGCGAGCACCGCGGCCATCGCGCAAATCGATGTGCTGGCCTGTTTCGCCGAGCGCGCCGCCGCGCTCGATTGCGCGCAGCCGGAGCTGGTCGACGAACCCATGCTGCTCATCGACGGCGGCCGCCATCCCGTGGTGGAGCGCGCCGGCCGCGAACCCTTCATCCCCAACGATCTGCGCTTCGACGACGCGCGCCGCATGCTCATCATCACGGGCCCGAACATGGGCGGCAAGAGCACCTATATGCGCCAGACCGCGCTCATCGTCATTCTGGCCCATATCGGCTGCTTCGTGCCCGCGCGGCGCGCCGTGCTCGGACCCTTGGATCGAATATTCACGCGCATCGGCGCCTCGGACGATCTGGCGGGAGGCCGTTCCACCTTCATGCTCGAAATGACCGAGACGGCGAATATTCTCAACAACGCCACGGCCAAGAGTCTGGTGCTCATGGACGAAGTGGGCCGCGGCACCAGCACCTTCGACGGCCTGTCCCTGGCCTGGGCCTGCGCCGCCTTCATCGCCGCCAAGATCCGCGCCTTCACGCTGTTCGCCACCCACTACTTCGAACTCACCAGTCTCGCCACGGAGGCCCCGGGAGTCCACAACGTGCACGTCGAAGCAGTCGAACACGGCGACAAACTGGTGTTCCTGCACAGCGTCAAGGAAGGTCCGGCGAATCAGAGCTATGGACTGCAGGTCGCGGCGCTCGCCGGCATTCCCAAATCCGTGACCGCGCAGGCCCGCCGCTACCTCACCGAGCTGGAACGCGAACGCGATGCGCTGCGCACCTTCACCTCACCGCAAGCCGAACTGCCCCTGTTCGGCGCGCCGCCCGCGGGCGCGCGGGCCGTGAGCGCACCCGAGCCGTCATCCGCCGCCCTCGAAGCCCTGCGCGCGCTCGATCCCGACTCCTTGAGCCCGCGCGAAGCACTCGACCTGCTGTTCCGCCTGCAACAACTCGATCGCGGCGACCAACCCTAACGCTCGAACCGCCCCGTCCTCAAAAACGCCCCCGCCTGCCGCGCCACCCGGCTCGACAACAGCATCCCGGTGTGACTCACGTGCAGCACCACGCGGTCGGCCGCGCCCTCGATCTGCGTTTCCTCGACCGTCACGGTGCCGTCGCTGGGCGCGCCGAGCTTGCCGAACAATTGGCCCGCGCCCAATCCCAGGTCCCCCGCAATCACGCCCAGTTCGCGCCGCCGGCTCCAGCATCGGTCGCGTACGGCCAGCGCCTCCTCTTGTATGCCCCTGCCCAGGATTTTCTTGCCGAAGGGCAGGCGCGCCAGATTCCGCGCCGCGCGGCTGCCGCGCAGCGGCGGCCCCAGCAGCACGATGCGTCCCGGCGGCAAGTCCGGTCTGGCCCCTTGCTCGAACAGCTTCAAGATCACCAGGCCGCCCAGACTATGGCCGACCAGATGCAGGGTATCGGCGCGCGTCGCGCCCAGAAATGCGCCCAGCGCCGCGGCATTGGTGGTGACGTCGGCGGCGATCGACGGATAGGAAAACGCCGATTCCTGCGCCTCGAGATCCCGCGCCAGGCGCCGGCGCAGCCACCACGCCTCGCCGCCGCCCAGCCACAGCCCGTGCACGTACACGAGGGCAACGCTCATCGCCGTTACAGACGCAGCGATTCGATGACGGCGCGGTTGGTGCTCGACGACACCAGAGCCACGGCCTCCACGCCCGGCAGCCAGCGATATTCCACGTGCTCCGACAAGGTCACCGGCACCCGCGCCGGCAGCCGCAACGAGAACGCATGTTCCAGATTGCGCGTGATGCCCGGTGCGTACACCTTCCCGAAAGACGGCATGATCTCGTACACCTGGGTCCATTGCAGATTGACCAGCACGCCCTGGGTAATGGCGGTCTCCTCGATGACCTCGCGCCGCGCCGCCTTGTCCGCCGACTCGCCCCACTCCAGACTGCCCGTCACCGACTGCCAGAAACCGGGCGGGCGGCGCCGTTCCATCACCAGAAACTCGCCGCCATCGGTGTGGATCACGATCAAGACCGATTCCGGGCGCCGAAAGGGCGGAGCGCTCACGGCGATATTCACTAATCGATCTTCGGCGCAACGCGTACCCGGATATGCAACTCCCGCAGCTGCGCCTCGCTGACCTCGGTGGGCGCATCCATCAGCAGATCCGCCGCCGTCTGGGTCTTCGGAAAGGCAATGACGTCGCGGATGCTGTCCGCGCCCGCCATCAGCATGGCCAGCCGATCGAGTCCGAAGGCGATACCGCCGTGCGGCGGCGCGCCGAACTTGAGCGCATCCAGCAGAAAGCCGAATTTGAGCCGCGCCTCCTCCAGTGAAATGCCCAGCAGATCGAACACTGCCGACTGCAATTCCTGGGTGTGAATGCGCACCGAGCCGCCGCCGATCTCCGAGCCGTTGAGCACCATGTCATAGGCCTTGGCGGTCGCCTCGCCGGGGCTCGCCGCCAGGGCCGCGTAGTCCAGGTTCGCAGGGCTGGTGAAGGGATGGTGCATGGCCTGCCAGCGCTTCGCCTCCGCGTCCCACTCGAACATCGGGAAATCCACCACCCACAACGGGCGCCAACCCTCGGCCACCAGCTTGAGGTCCTGGCCCACCTTGAGGCGCAGCGCCCCCAGGGCATCGCTCACCACCTTGGCGCTGTCGGCGCCGAAGAAAATCAAATCGCCGTCGGCCGCGCCCGTGCGTTCGAGGATGCCGCTCACGGCGGCATCGCTCAAGAATTTCAAAATCGGCGACTGCAAGCCCTCGCGCCCCTTGGCGATCTCGTTCACCTTGACGTAGGCCAGGCCCTTGGCGCCATAGCGCGCCACATAGGCCGTGTACTCGTCGATCTCCTTGCGCGACAGCCGCCCGCCCTGCGGCACGCGCAAGGCCGTCACGCGGCCGTTGGGGTCCGCCGCGGGACCTGCAAACACCTTGAAGTCACAGCCCAGCACCAAGTCCGCCACATCCACCAATTCCAGCGGCACCCGCAGGTCGGGCTTGTCCGAGCCGAAGCGGCGCATGGCCTCGGCATAGCTCATGCGCGGCAGGGGATTCGGCAGCAAGACCCCCATCACTTGCCGGAACAGATGCCGTATCAATCCTTCCATCAGCTCCTGTATTTGCGGCTGATCGAGAAAAGAGGTCTCGATGTCCAGCTGCGTGAATTCGGGCTGCCGGTCGGCCCGCAAATCCTCGTCGCGGAAGCAGCGCACGATCTGGTAGTAGCGGTCGAACCCCGAGATCATGAGCAATTGCTTGTAAATCTGCGGCGACTGGGGCAGCGCGAAAAATTTCCCCGCGTGCGTGCGGCTGGGCACCAGGTAATCGCGCGCGCCTTCCGGCGTCGCCTTGGACAGCATGGGCGTTTCGATGTCGATGAAGCCCGCCTCATCGAGATACTGGCGCATCGCGCGCGTGATCCGATGACGCAGCAACAGCCGCTCGCGCATGTCCTCGCGCCGCAGATCGATGTAGCGGAAGCGCAGCCTCACTTCCTCGCTGACGTGCTCATCGAGCTGGAACGGCAGAGGGTCGCAGCGGTTGAGAATCGTGAGCTCCCGGCACAGCAGTTCCACCTGGCCCGATTTCAGGTTGGCGTTCGCCGTGCCCGGCGGCCGCGCCCGCACCAGCCCCGTGACCTCGAGCACGAATTCATTGCGCACCCGCTCGGCCATCGCGAACATCGCCGCATCGTCGGGATCGAACACGATTTGCAGCAATCCCTCGCGATCGCGCAAATCGACGAAAATGACGCCGCCATGGTCGCGGCGGCGATGCGCCCAACCCGCCACGGTGACCGTTTGCCCGGTCAAGGACTCGTTGACTTGACCGCAATAATGAGTGCGCATGGGCTAGCGCCGCTTGGATTTTGCGGCCGGCTTCTTGACCGCACGCCGCGCATGAGCCTTGGGGTGGGACGCCGCACTGCGTTTCGCGGGCCGCGCGGCCGGGCGCTTGCCCGCGGCAGCCGTTTTTTCCACCGGTCTATTCGCCGCCTTGTCCGCGCCCTTGTCAGCAGGCTTGTCGGACTGTTTGGCCGCGTCGTTGGCCGCCGGTTTGTCCGCAGCCAGACCGTCACCGGCCTTACCCGCCACGGTGTCCGCGGCCGTGCCGTCCTTGGCGGCGTCCTTGGCCGGCTCCTTGCTCGAGTCCTTGGCGCCGTCCGGCTCCGGCCGATCCGCCAGATTCCGCTTATGGTCCTGATCGCCCTTGAAGTCGGTCTCGTACCAGCCGCCGCCCTTGAGCCTGAACACCGGCGCCGACATGAGGCGCTGCAGCTGCGATTTGCCGCAGTGCGGGCATTTCCTCAAGGGTGAATCGTTGATCTTCTGCATGGCCTCGAGGGCGTGGCCGCAGTTCTTGCACTCATACTCGTAAAAAGGCATGTCTTTCCTATATCCCGGCCGATTCTAAAGGCCTTACCCATCTCATCGCCGCCTCGCGGCGCCGCGCCGAAGTATAGCGAACCCAAGCGCCCACGCCCCAAGCGTCTGCGCGACGTCATACCCTCGGGCAGCGCCGGCCCGGCGCCCGCCCCTCGGCGCGCCGGCCTTCCGGCACCGCGACCGCTCCTAGTGCAGGCGTTCCTTCTCGAACACCAGCGCATCGCGCTTCAGTTTGGCCACCACCCGGTCGCCGGCGACGAACTCCCCGCGCAGGATTTGCTGCGCCAGGGGATTCTCGATCTGCGCCTGAATCGCCCGTTTCAAGGGTCTGGCTCCGTACACCGTGTCGAAGCCCGCCTCGCCGATTTTGTCCCGCGCGGCATCGTCCAGACGCAGAGTGATGTCGCGCTCCGCCAGTCTCTGCCGTAGGCGTCCCAGCTGTATGTCCACGATGGCTCGAATCTGCTCGCGGCCCAGCGAATGGAACACCACGATCTCGTCCACGCGGTTGATGAACTCCGGCCGGAAATGCTGGCCGACCACCTGCATCACCGCCTCCTTCATCTTGGCGTAATTGGCCTCGCCCGACAGCTCCTGAATGACCTGCGAACCCAGGTTGGAGGTCATGATCACCACGCTGTTGCGAAAATCCACGGTGCGGCCCTGGCCATCGGTCAGGCGGCCGTCATCCAATACCTGCAGCAGCACATTGAACACATCGGGGTGCGCCTTCTCGATTTCGTCCAGCAAAATCACGCAATACGGCCGGCGCCGCACCGCCTCGGTGAGATAACCGCCCTCCTCGTAGCCCACATAGCCCGGCGGCGCGCCGATCAGGCGCGACACCGAATGCTTCTCCATGAACTCCGACATGTCGATGCGCACCAAGGAATCCTCGGTGTCGAACATGAACTCGGCCAGCGCCTTGCACAGTTCGGTCTTGCCGACGCCGGTGGGCCCCAGGAACATGAAGGAACCGCTCGGCCGGTTGGGGTCCGACAATCCCGCACGCGTGCGCCGGATCGCGTCCGCCACCGCCTTGACGGCTTCGGTTTGCCCCACCACGCGCTTGCCCAACACCTCTTCCATGCGCAGCAATTTGTCGCGCTCGCCCTCGAGCATGCGCGACACCGGGATGCCGGTCCACTTCGACACGATCTCGGCGATTTCCACCTCGGTCACCGAATTGCGCAACAGCTGATTCGGCTTCTGTTCCACTTCCAGCGCCTTGGCGAGCTTCTGCTCCAGCGCCGGAATGCGCCCATATTGCAGCTCGGACATGCGCGCCAGATCCTGCGCACGCCGCGCCGTATCCACATCCTGCCGCGCCCTCTCGAGCTCCTCCTTGATGTGCGCCGCGCCCTGCACCGAGGCTTTCTCCGCCTTCCACACCTCCTCGAGGTCGGAGTATTCCTTCTCCAGCCCCTTCAGCGCCTCCTCCAAGGTGGAGAGCCGCTTGCGCGACGCCTCGTCGGCCTCTTTTTTCAGCGCCTCACGCTCGATCTTGAGCTGGATGATGCGCCGATCCAATTTGTCCAGCGCCTCCGGCTTCGAATCGATTTCCATGCGGATCAGCGAGCCCGCCTCATCGATCAAGTCGATGGCCTTGTCCGGCAGCTGCCGATCCGCGATATAGCGATGCGACAGCGTCGCCGCCGCCACGATGGCAGGATCCGTGATCTCCACGCCATGGTGCACCTCGTAGCGCTCCTTCAAGCCGCGCAGGATGGCGATGGTGTCCTCCACCGACGGCTCGTCGACCATGACTTTCTGGAAGCGCCGCTCCAAAGCCGCGTCTTTTTCGATGTACTTGCGATACTCGTCGAGCGTGGTGGCGCCGACGCAGTGCAATTCGCCGCGCGCCAGCGCCGGCTTGAGCATATTGCCCGCGTCCATGGCGCCCTCCGCCTTGCCCGCGCCCACCATGGTGTGCAGCTCGTCGATGAACAAAATCACCTGGCCTTCCTGCTTGGCCAGATCGTTGAGCACGGCCTTGAGCCGCTCCTCGAATTCACCGCGGAATTTCGCCCCCGCGATCAGCGCGCCCAGATCCAGCGACAGAATGCGCTTGTTGCGCAGGCCCTCCGGCACCTCGCCGTTGACGATGCGCTGCGCCAGTCCCTCCACGATGGCGGTCTTGCCAACCCCCGGCTCGCCGATGAGCACGGGATTGTTCTTGGTTCGCCGCTGCAATACCTGAATGGTGCGGCGGATCTCATCGTCGCGGCCGATCACCGGGTCCAGCTTGCCCGAGGTCGCGCGCTCGGTGAGGTCGATGCTGTATTTCTCCAGCGCCTGCCGATTTTCCTCCGCGCCCGCATCCTCCACCTTGGCGCCGCCGCGAACCTCATCGATGGCCTTTTCCAGCGCCGCGCGCGCCGCGCCGTTCGCCTTCAACAGCCTTCCCAACTCGCCGCGATCATCGCAGGCCGCGAGCACGAACAGCTCGCTGGAAATGAATTGATCGCCGCGCTGTTGCGCCAGCTTGTCCGTGACGTTCAAGAGTTTGTTGAGGTCGTTGCCCAGCAGCACCTCCCCGCCCGTGCCCTCGACCTTGGCCACCCGGTCCAAGGCCCCCGCCAGATCCGACCGCAATTTGGCGACCTGGGCGCCCGCCTTTTCCAGCAAAGGCCGCGCGGTGCCGCCCTGCTGTTCGAGCAGCGCGGCCATGAGATGCACCGGCTCGATGTATTGATTGTCGCGCCCCACGGCAAGGGACTGGGCGTCCGCCAGGGCCGCCTGAAATTTGGTCGTCAGCTTGTCCATTCGCATAGAAACAACCTTGAGATAACGCTCGGAATGCACCCTACCTGGGGACGCCGGTGCGCCAATTCAACGGGTTTCAGCGGTTTTCCAGCCAGATCAGCGTCGCTTGCCGGCCGGTCACGCCGTCGCGCCGATACGAAAAATAGCGGTCGGCCCGCGCATAAGTGCATTCGTCCCCGCCAAAAATACGGCTCACCCCGAGCGCGCAGAGGCGGCGGCGCGCCAACGCGTACAAATCCGCCATGAAACGCCCGCGCGCATTCGGCACGAAGGCCGCTTCCGCGCCCAAATCACGCTTCAACAGCACCTCGCGCACCTCCGCGCCCACCTCGAAGTGCAAAGGACCGATGGCCGGCCCCAGCCACACCAACAGCCGCTCCGGCGGCACCTCGAGCACCCGCACCGCCGCCTCGATCACCCCTTCCGCCAACCCCCGCCAGCCCGCATGCGCCGCCCCCACCCGGTCTCCCTCCGGCGTCGCGAACACCAGCGGCAGGCAGTCCGCAGTGAGAATGGCGCAAACCCGCCCCGGCTGCCGCGTGACGGCCGCATCCGCCCCCGACTCGCCGGTCCCCGGCACATCCAGGTCCGCCACCGCTGTCCCATGCACCTGCCTCAGCCACACCGGCTCCCCCGGCAGCCCCGCCGCCCGCCGCAGCCGCGAGCGATTCTCCGCCACCGCCGCCGCCGCATCGCCGACGTGGCCGCCCAGGTTGAGCGACGCATAAGACCCATCGCTGACCCCGCCGCCGCGCCAGGTCGATAACACCCTGACCCCCGGCGGCGCCGGCCACTCAGGTACCGTCCACGACGGCGTCATCGCGCCGGCCTCTTAAGGTCGATCAAAACCGGCGTCATCGCGCCCGCACCCGCGAAGACGCCTCACGCGCCGCCTCGCCGGCATCCTCGCGCAGCACTGCCAACAATTGCTCGAAGTCCGCCGGTACCGGCGCCTGCAGCAGCAACGGCTTGCCCGTGCGCGGATGATCGAACCCCAGAGTGGCCGCGTGCAGCGCCTGGCGCTTGAACCCCCGCAGCGCATCCTTCAGCGCCGGACCCGCCCCCCGCGGCAGCCCGAAACGGCCGCCATACACCGGATCGCCCACGATCGGGTACTTGATGTGCGACAGGTGCAATCGAATCTGGTGCGTACGCCCCGTCTCCAGTTTCACGCTCAAATAGCTATGCGCACGAAAGCGCTCCAGCACCCGATAATGAGTCACCGCGCGCCGGCCCGAGCCGCGGATGGCCATGCGCAAACGGTCGCCGCGGTGACGCCCGATGGGCTCATCCACTGTCCCGCCCCCGACCATCACCCCCACGCACACGGCCACGTATTCACGCGACATGGTCCGCGCCTCCAGCTGCCGGCTCAGCGAGGTCTGCGCCTGCGGCGTCCGCGCCACCACCAGCAGGCCGCTGGTGTCCTTGTCCAGGCGATGAATCAACCCCGCCCGCGGCAGGGCCGCCAAGCCCGGATCGAACCCCAGCAAGGCGTTTTGTAGGGTATGCCGAGGATTGCCGGCGCCCGGATGCACCACCAGTCCCGCCGGCTTGTCGATCACCAGCACCTCACGATCTTCGTGCACCACGTTGAGGGCAATCGCCTCCGGTAGCACTTGGGGTTGCGCGGCGTCATCGACCGTCATCCGCACCCGCACGCAGGATCCCGCCTCCACCATGTCCCGGGGCTTGCAGGCCTTGCGATCCACCAGGACCGCACCGGCCTCGATCCACCCCTTGATCCGCGTTCGCGAGTGCTCCGGCAAAAGGCTCGCCAGCGCGCTGTCCAGGCGCCGGCCCGCCAATTCAGGCGCAATGGTCAGATCGATCACTTGGAACTCAGCGGTCATAGGAGCACTCGAAGCTAGCGGCGAGGCATCGGGTATACTGCCGCGCTTTGACGGACCCACCCATTGTAAGGAATCGCTTGTGAGACTGCGTGATCTTGTCCATCCGAGCCGCGTGCTGCTCATCGCCGCCGGGATGGCGCTGCTGGCCGCCGGCTGCCGTAGCCACCGGGCCGACGAAGCCAAATCCGGCCCCGAAGTGATCTATGCGCGCGCGCAGAAGAGCATGAAGAACTCCAGCTACGGCCAGGCCATCAAGGAACTCGAGGCGCTACAATCGCGCTTCCCATTCAGCGAACCCGCGCGCCAGGCACAGCTGGATTTGATCTACGCCTATTACAAGGCCCGCCAGGTCGATCCCGCCGTGGATGCGGCGGAAACCTTCATCCGCGAAAACCCCACCAATCCCCGCGTCGACTACGCCTACTACATGAAGGGCCTGATCTACTTCGAACGCCAATCCAACTGGCTGGAGCGCAAGTTCAAGGTCGACTTGTCGCAGCGCCCGCCCCTCAACGCCCGCAAGTCATTCGATGCCTTCCAGCAACTCCTGGAGAAATTCCCGCACAGCCTGTACGACGGCGATGCCCGCCAGCGCATGGTATTCCTGCGCAACCGCCTGGCCGATTTCGAATTGCACGTCGCCCAGTACTACATGCGCCGCGGCGCCTATGTCGGCGCCCTCAACCGCGCCAAGTACTGCGTCGAAAACTACGACGGCGCCCCCGCCGTGAAGGGCTCCATGAAGGTGTTGGTGGACGCCTACCGCGCACTGCACATGAACGACCTGGCCGCCAATGCCGAGAAGGTGTACGCCGACAACTATCCCGACAGCACCAAGGACGTCGCGGTGAAAAAGCATTGGTGGCGATTCCTTTAGCCCGGGCGGCGATCGCCTGGCGCGGGCGCCGACGTCTAGCCCGAGCGATGATCGTCTGGCGCGGGCGCCAATCGTCTAGAGTGAGTTGATCGTCCGGCGCGGGCGCCAATCGTCTAGCGCGACTTGTAACCGTTCGTAATCGGATATCGCCAGTCGCGGCCGAATGCGCGGCCGCTCACCCGCACCCCAGGAGGCGCCTGGCGCCGCTTGTATTCGCTGCGTTTCACCAAATCCAAAATGCGCCCCACGGTCGCTCGATCGAAGCCGCGCGCGGCGATCTGATCGACCGACAAATCCTCCTCGATGAAGGCCTCGAGGATGGGATCGAGAACTTCGTAGGGCGGCAGGCTGTCGGTATCTTTCTGCTCGTGGCGCAGCTCAGCCGACGGCGGCCGCTCGATGACCCGTGCCGGTATCACCCTCGAGAGGGCATTGCGCCAGGCGCACAGCCGGTAAACCAGCAGCTTGCTGCAATCCTTGATGGGAGCGAAGCCGCCGGCCATGTCCCCGTACAGCGTGGCATAGCCCACCGCCATCTCGCTCTTGTTGC